>ENA-UPTL01000322-UPTL01000322.1-marine-metagenome-genome-assembly--contig:-NODE-322-length-12033-cov-3.624061_pt1 | contig 12033 bp, 15 predicted proteins | sample MGYA00238170_ERZ767106 | MGnify/ENA primary metagenome ERZ767106 (study PRJEB28938, sample SAMN06267160) | marine metagenome | isolation source: Columbia River Estuary | place: USA:Columbia River Estuary...
TTTCCCCGCGGTTGGCGATGAGGATTTTCAGGATGGGAAGATCAGCACTTGGACCGGCGTGGGGTTCCACCCGTTGCACGGATTGTTCAGCTGCGGGCAATTTGAAATCAGGCAGACGACGTCCATCTCCGCCCGCATCTCGACATATCTTCCCGGCGCGGAAATGCCGTCGGCGAATGTGAGTCCGCCGTCGGGCGAGACCGGGACGTTCATGAAGAAGTTGATGTTGCAGGTGATGTCGCGCTTGGTGAGCTCGACTTTCCATTCCTGCGCGCCGCGGATGAAGCTGTCGCGGCAGGCGTGCATGCATTCCTTGTCGTGGGCGTAGCGCATCGTGTTCGACTCGCGCGAGCACGCACCGCCGAGTGTGTCGTGGCGCCCGCAGGTGTCGGCGGTGATGGTGAGCATGGGATTGCCTTCGGTGCTCATTAGTTTGGAGCCGGTGGTCAGATAGAGCGCGGCTTGCTCCTGGATAGTGCGGTCCGCGCTGTAGCGTTCGGTGGGATCGGCGGCGCTGAAGAAGAGCGTGTCGGCGGCCTGGTTTCCTTCGAGATCGAGGATGCGCAGGGTCTGGCCTTTCTTGATTTCGTGGACCCACCAGTCGCCCGCGGGAATGACTTCGCGGTAAATGGCGGCCTCGGGATTGAGCGTGCTTTCGGTCATCAGAAGCGGAGGGTGTGGTAGGTTTGATTGTTCTCCCAGGCGCGGAGGTTCTCCGGTCGGACGGTGAGTGATGGATCGTCCAAGGCGGGCGGTTCGCCGGCGAAGACTTCGAGCTTCACGTGGCGGTGGCGATAGACCGGGTCCGGATCGAGCGGATGCTGGCAGGTGTTGAGCACGACGAGCGTGTCGATTTCAAACCGCAGTTCGATGAAGTCGCCGGGTTTCGAGTTTTCCGGAACGAATGAGAGATTTCCTTCCTCATCGGCGACGACTTTGCTGAGGAGATTGAGGTTCGGGACGAGGTCTTTTTTCCCGAGCCCCCATTTCGCGAGCTCGATGAGGAAACAATCGCGGGTGTTACGGTTCCAGTCGTTGCTGGCCTGCTGATAGTTGTTCGCGCCGTATTTGGCGAGCACGCGCGCGGAGTCCGAGTGACCGCAGACGGTGTCATGCCAGCCGACGCTGTCCGCGGTGACGGAGGCTAGCAGACGGCCCATGTCCGAGTGCAGGCAGTAGGGTGCTCGCAGATAGAAAATGTGCTGTCCCTTGAGCGTGTCCGGCATGTTGTAGCGCTCGGTGCGTTCGAGGGCGTTGTAGAGCAGCATGCCGACGTTGGAGCCGCCGTCGAGGTCGGTGAGGCGGAGGCGTTTGCCGCGGGAGACGACGGCGGACCACATGCCGGCGCCGTGGAGTGTTCTTTCAAAGAGTGGATTCATGCGCGTTTGGCGTGGAGCGGCGGGATGAGGTGGGGAGTGAGGGTGAGATGGGCGGTTTTCACGCCCTTGCAGGTGATGAGTTTGTTGGTGATGTCACGCAGCGTGCGGGCGGGGCCTTGCATGAGGATGACTTCGAGCACGTGCTCTTCCTCGAGGAGAATGTGCTGGGAGGAAATCACTTCGGCGATGTGGTCGCGGAAGATGCGGGAAATATCCCGGAGCAGCGTGCTCTTGGACTCGTCGTAAACCAAGGAAAGCGTGCCGGCCATGACTTCGGTGCCGATTTTTCCCAAATGCTGGGCGGCGTGCTGGTGGATCATCTCGGCAACCGCTTGGGAACGGCTCTCGAAACCACGTGCTGCGGTGAGGCGGTCGAGGGCCTGAAAGGTTTCCTCCCGCATCGAGACGGTCACTCGTCTCACGCCGTCGTTGGTATCGTCGCCTGCCATGTGCGGGACGATAAGCACGGACGGGGCCAGTATGAGGAGTTTTTTCATTCGTCATACCGGCGGGTGCGCTCAGGCGGAGCGGTGGATGACTGCAGCGAGGTATTTTTGGAGCTGCCAGATGGTTTCTTCCAGGTGGCTGAGGCGTCCCTGGGCGTAGCCGGCGGATTTCATCCCGTGCTGGGTGGCGGTACACATTTCCATATCTTCGAGGTGGAATGCGATGCCGGCCTGGATCTCGCGTTGGAGGACGGCCTCGTAGTCTGGCATGGTTTTGGCGTCCGGCCGGATCAGCATGGTGGTGGTGAGACTGCTGGTTTCCGGGCCGGTGGGGAGGATGCGGTACCAATAGGCGCGGTCCGGGGCGTTAAAGAAAAGGCAGTTCGGATAGGCGAGGTAGATCGACCACTCCAGGCAGTCTTCGAGGCTCAGCCCGGGGAAAACGGGGAAGGCGGTGTCGGCTTGGCCTGCATTGCGGATTTCGTTTTGCATGACCTCCTTGAGCGGCAGGTGCATGGCGGAGAAATTCTCGTTGTAGGGTTCTGTCCAGCAGCCCTTCGCCGGGAGGAAGGGTTCGAGTGTCTTGCGGTGCGCGCCGAGGTGATGATAGCACTCCATGAAATTTTCAACGAGGATCTTCCAGTTGAACGGGCAGTCCCAGTGAGCGGACCAGACGATTTCGGCCCCGGCCATGTGCCACTTGCCGATGAGCTTTTCCCTGAGCTCCGCGAGCTTGCCAGCGAGCGGCGGCGCTTTTCCTGATAGATCCACGAAGACAAAACCTTCCCAAATTTCGCTGCGGAACTCGTGCAGACAGACCTCGCTGCGGTCGAAGTCCTCCGCCTGCTGCATTTCCGGCGCGCCGACGAGCCTGCCAGTCAGGTCGTAACTCCACATGTGATAGGGGCAGAGGATGACGCGTTTGTTCCCCTCGTCCGGATGGCCGAAGCCGCTTGGCATGACGTCCATCCCGCGGTGGCGGCAGGTGCGGGACAGCACGCGGATGACGTCGTCCTTGCCGCGCAGCACGATGAGCGGCTCGTCACAAAGATCGACGCGCACGAAGTCGCCGGGCTTCTGAAGCTGGGAGACATGACAGAGTGAAATCCACTCCTTGTGAAAGATTTCCGTGTTCTCGAAGGCATGAAACGCCGGGTCGGTGTATGCTGCGGCAGGCAGCGTACAGGACCGCTCACGGGGCAGATCCGCTGCGGCACGAATGTTTTCTAGCAATTCCGGGTCGGGATTCATCGTGGCGGGTGGTTGTGGAAATGACGTTGAAACCGGTCGCGCTGTCTCAGGCCGATCCAGCGGTTGACCTCCCAGAGATCGGCGGCGGGGATTTGAGTGAAGGGGGTCTGTTGGAGATATCCGTCCGGGCCGAACTCAGGGGTCATGGTGAATCTCGTGAAGCCTCTGGCAGCCATGGAATCCCAGACGACGGCCCACCAGCGCTCGTGGGCGGCGAGTGCGTCCGCGTATTCCGGCGCGCGCGGGTCCGGCACTTGCGGCCCCTGGCTGTAGCCGACGCGCGGCTGGATGTGGTGGGCGTGCCGGGCGGTGAGCGCGAGGATGTCATCGAATTCATCGAGAACGAGACGCTCGCTGACGACGCACCAGTGGCTGAAGTCGCAGGTGATCCGAAGGTCCGGTAGCGCTTCCAACAGATCGCGGGTGAGCCATGGATTATAGGTGGAGCGACCGCGATGGGTTTCGACGGAGATGATGATTCCATGCTTTTCCTGAAGCCGGACGACACCGGTGTGGAAACGGAGCGAATCGTTGAAACTCCACGCGTCGTAGCCGGCCATCGTGTTGATGAAGCGGGGTGAGCCTTTGAGGCTGCGGATAATTCCGTCTTCGAGGGATTCCAAGTGCTGCTCCACACTCCGGCCGGGGAGAGGGACATAAAAGCCTGCGGGTGTGCAGGTGCTGACTTCCGCGATCCATCCGAGTCCGGACTGATGGAGGGTTTCAAAAAACTCCGCCCGCCCCGCCGGATCCAGCGGAACTGGTCCCTCGATGCCCTGGAAGCCCGACTCCGCGCAGAGTTGGATGGCGTGGCCCAAGCCGCCGTCATGGCCCCAGAGGGTTTTGTAAAGTGCGAGTTCCATGGATTGCTAGAGAGTGAGAGCCACGCGGAATCCGAGGTTGTCCCAGCGGGCGCTTTCCGGCGCCCAATCCCGCCACGAGGCGCGGAGGACTCGCGGCAGGTGGTCCCACGCGCCGCCGCGGATGACGCGGCAACCGGGTTTTCCTCCCTCCAACCATGGCGAACCATCGGCAGGCGCGTCGTGGAAATCGGGGTGCCAAGCGTCCGCCGTCCATTCGCAGACATTCCCCGGCATGTCGTGAAGGCCTAATGTGTTAGGTGGGTAGTGTCCGACTGGAGTGGTGGAGCCGAGGCCTACTTCTCCGCCGGACTCGTCGTAGAGAAAATTCGCCTGGCTGGCATCGAGGCTGTTGCCGCCGGGGAAGATCGTGACGCTTGACCCGCGGCAGGCGTATTCCCACTCGGCCTCGCTGGGTAGGCGTAATTGCCTGCCGGATTGATCGGATAGAAGACGCAGGAACCGGCTGATTTGTCGGAAGTCGATTCCGGTGACGGGAAGTGTGGAGTCCGTGGGATTTTCACCGGTGACTTCAAACCACTCACGACGGGTGACCGGGAAGACGCCCATGGCGAATCGATTGCCAATGGCGACCTTGTGTTGCGGAAGTTCCACGGATGAGACGAACTTGTCCTCCGGAATGCCGCCCATCAGAAATGATCCGGTGGGGATTTCCGCGCATGGGGGAATGCTCATGGAAGAGGCGGCGGTGAGGAAAGTTCGTAGCGGGGTAGCTCCGCGAGCTTTGACGCCCAGGGGATTTCATCCGCCACCCAGCAGTGATCGCTTGGCGCGTGAGAGGCGGGATTGTCTAACGTGCAGGTGTTCGTTTCGAATAGTTCCGGGATGGACGGATCGAAAAACACGAGTGGAGTGCCGCAGTCGCCACAGAAGGAGCGCTCGCGGCCGGCGAAATTCACGACCTTGGGACTGCCGCGCAGCCATGTGAGTGTGCCGGTTTTGAAAAACGTCCATGCGACGGCGGGTGCGCCGCTGGCCTTGCGGCAGTCCTCGCAGTGGCAATAACTGGTTTGCAATGCCGGTCCACTCACTTGATAGCGAATGGCGCCGCAAAGGCAGCCGCCCTGGAACGGACCTTCAATCATAAGGCACCGATGGGATGTCCGCCCAATGCTCCGGGGCGAGCGGGGGTGTCTCGGAGATGGCCGCGGTGACTTTTTCCGCGAGGGCGTGGACCATGCCGTGAAACAAAATCCGTCCCTGCTCGGCCGTGGCCCGTGAGGGATGGCCGGTGACGCCGTTGAGGCTGGTCTGGGCGACGGGATAACAGAACACGCTGTCCCCGGTGCGGTCCGGATCGTCGGCCTCGGTCAGGCGGTCCATGTGGACGAGTTCCGGGTGGAGGTGCAGCATGAGCGAAGTTTCCGCCTGGTTGGCGTGCAGGTCGCCGGCATCCAGGGTGTATTCCTGCCAGATCGCGTCGCTGAGCTTGAAGACGTGGATGAGGCCGATCTGGAGTTTTCCAAGATGGAGGAGACGGAGCTGGTCCAAGGCGACGCGGGCGGGTGCGTCATTGCCGAAGTGGGAGTTGATGAGGATGAGTTTTTTCCACCCGGTAGCGACGGCCCACGCGGCGATGTCGCGGAGGGTGGCGATGAACGTCTCGTGCCGCAGCGAGAAGGTCCCCGGCCATTTGGGAGTGTGCCCTTGGGAGACGGTGTAGCGCAGGGCGGACATGACCGGGACGCCTGTTATGTCGGAGGCCGCGTGGCAGACGGCTTCTGCTAACAGGGTGTCCATCGCGACCGGCAGGTGTGGGCCGTGCTGCTCGGTCGCGCCAAGTGGAAGCAGCAGGAGGCCGCCCTTTTTTTCGCGAAGGGCGGCGATTTCCGGCCAAGCTAGATTTTCGAGGATGACGGGCATGGTGGCTTGGCGGGAGTGATGGTGTTAGTAAACCTGGTTGTGCGTTCCCGCATCGAGGAGGAGGATGGTAATTAATCCTCCTTCCTCGCGGTAGATCACGCGCAGGTCGTGACCGGCCGAAAAGGCGCGGAGGGACTTCATTTTCCCTTTAAGCGCGTGGTCGCGAAGGGCTGGGTCGGCGCGGTTGTATTTGTATAGGGCTACCGCTTCCTCAACGTTGGCGATCTCGCGCGGAAGAAGTCGAGACAGGGCCTTGCGGAACGGTTTTGTATAGATCACTTCCACTTGAAAAAATGATCAGGGTTTTTCTTCCTCAATCTCCTTTCTGATGTCTCTGAACATTTCAGAGATATCAGAATACGGCTTGCTGAGATTCGCCGGATCCTTGGATTCTTCCCAGGCGGCGAGGATTCGTGCTTCTGCCTCGGGGCTGAATTCCGGTTCGGCCTTGAGGCGGAAGGGAATGCTGCGAGTCTGCGCGACTTTGGTGAAAAAGAGGCGCACGGCGGTCGTGGCATCGAGGCCGATTTCGGAAAAAACTTCGTCGGCGGCTTCCTTGAGACGGCGATCCATCCGGATCTGGAGTTTGGCTGTGGAGTCTGGCATGTCAGAAATTTAGTCCAAATGGATGCTTTTGCAATAATTGTGACTCCAAATCAGAACATTCTCGCGTAAGTGTCGATTTCCCACTGGCTGACGCGTTGGTGGTATTGCCGCCATTCTTCGGATTTGTAGGTGATGAATTCGTTGCGGAGTTCGGTGCCGAGGGTCTTTTCGACGAAGGGATCCGCGGCGAAGGCGGCGACGGCTTCATCGAGAGTTTTCGGCAGCTCGCTGATGCCGCGTGCGGCGAATTCCTCGGGGGTGAGTTCGTAGAGGTTTTCCTCCTGCGCGGGGCCGGGGTCGAGATCCTCGCGGATGCCTTCGAGGCCGGCGGCGAGCATCAGGGTGGCGGCGAGATACGGGTTGCAGGCGGCGTCCGCGTTGCGGCTCTCGAAGCGGCCGCCAGCCATGGGCACGCGCACGGAGTTGGTGCGGTTGTTGCGGCCGTAGCTGTTGAAGACGGGGGCCCACGAGTAGTACGACATGAGGCCCTTGCGGACGAGGCGCTTGTAGGAATTCACGGTCGGGGCGAAGGCGGCGCAGAGGGCGGGGCCGTGTTTCAGGACTCCGGCGATGAACTGATAGGCGGTCTTGCTGACGCCGAGGCCGCGCGGGTCCTCGGCATGGGGGCATTTGAAGAGATTGGAGCCGTCCGCCAGATCATAGAGCGACATGTTGAAGTGCGCGCCGCTGCCGGTGCGGTTGGCGAAGGGCTTGGGCATGAAGGTGGCTAACAATCCCTCCTCGGCGGCGTAGTGTTTCGCCATGAGGCGGAAGAAGACGTAGCGGTCGCACATGGTGAGGGCGTCGGCGTATTTGAAATCGAACTCGAACTGGGAGTTGGCGTCCTCGTGGTCGAGCGAGTAGAGGTCCCAGCCGAGGCCGTTGATGCCGGTGGCCATTTTATCGAGCCAGGTGTAGCGGTCCATGAAACGCTTCACGTCGTAACAGGCCTTGACGAGGTCGTCGTCGGGATTGGGGATTTGCAGGCTGCCGTCGTCCGCGAGTTTGACGACGTAGAGCTCGCACTCGATGCCGAGATTCATGCCGAACCCCATTTCCGCGGCGGCGGCGAGTTGCTTCTTGAGCGCGACGCGGGTGGAGACTTCGTAGGGCGCGCCTTTGAAAGTGTTGTCGGCCGGGAACCAGGCGACTTCCTTGTTCCAGGGCAGGACGCAGCCGCGGGTGAGATCGGGAAGTGAGGCGATTTCGTCGTCGTTAGGGCGCTGGCCGACGCCGTCCAACGCATAGCCGGTATAGAGCTCGCTGCCGGCGGCGAAGTCTTCGAAGTGATCGATGGGCACGAATTTTCCCTTGGGGACGCCGTGGATATCGACAAACGCTCCGATGCAATATTTGACGCCTTGGGTTTTAAGGTCGTCGCGCATGGCGCGGATCTGTTCTTGGTTCATACGATTTGGTGAATTGGTGTGAAGTGATGGGTGTGTGAAAAGCCGATGCGGGGGAAGATGTGCTAGATGACGTCCGGGTCTGAAATGGCGTGGCGCAGGACGGGAGCTTCCTTTTGTTCCTGGCCGGGCGGGTGGATCAAACGGTCGATGTGCTGGCGGACTCCCATGAAGGACGGGAGGAAAAGCTGCTCGGGTTTTCTGGGGCGGGGGACCGGCACTTGGACTACCTCGCGGACGCGTCCGGGGTTGGCGTCGAGCACGAGGATGCGGTCGGATAGAAAGACCGCCTCGTCGAGATCGTGGGTGATGAAGACGATGGTGATGTCCACGTTCTTCCAGATTTCCAACAGATAGGACTGCATCTGGCAGCGCGTCTGGGCGTCGAGCGCGCCGAACGGCTCGTCCATGAAAAGCACGCGCGGCTGGTTGGCGAGGGCGCGGGCGATTGCGACGCGTTGTTTCATGCCGCCGGAAAGCTGGTGCGGATAGGCGTTTTCGAATTTCGAGAGGCCGACGAGTTCGATCCATTCGCGGGCCTGCGACTCGGCGCTGAAGGCGGAGGTCCCGGCCATGCGCGGGCCGAATATGACGTTCTCCTTAACCGTGCGCCAGGGGAAGAGCGTGTAGCCCTGGAACACCATGCCGCGGTCCGGACCGGGGCCGGAGACGGGTTCTCCATAGACGCGGAGCTCGCCGGAGGTGGGTGTCTCCAGGCCGGCGAGAATTCTAACGAGAGTGGATTTTCCGCAACCGGACGGGCCGATGACGCTGAGCAGCTCGCGCTTGTGGACGGAGAATGAAACGTTATCGAGCGCGGTGACGACGTTGCGCGACGACTCGAAGCGCTTGGTGAGGCCGCTGACTTCCAGTGCGACCGGGCGCTCGAGCAGACGCTCGAAGCGTGCCGCCACCTCGGGTGTTTGTTCCCGGTAGTCCGGGAGTGTGGGATCGGCGGTCATGGCTGGGCGGGGCTTTTTCGTGAGATCGCTTGGACAGGCCACTTCAAGGCGCTGACGATGCCGCGGGAGAGCGGGCCGGAGGTGCCGGCCCATGGGAAGAAGATGCCGTGCAACCAGGAGAGGAACTGGTCCATCACGAAGCCGGTGACGCCGATGAGGATGATGACGGGAAACACCCGATCGAAGTTCCGGAAGCGGCCTTGCGTCTCGATAAATTCCGTTAGGCCGCTCTTGACGCCGATGAGTTCGGCGATGACGAGCCAGGTCCAGGCCCAGCCGAGGAGGATGCGAAGGTCGTTGTAGAGGTTCGGCAAAATGCCAGGGATGACGACGTGGGTGACCAACTGGCGGGGCTTGGCTCCGAGCGTCTGCGCGGCTTCCAACAGCGATGGATCGAGCAGGCGGGTGGTTTTGGAAACGACGAGGGTCAGTTGGAAAACGGTGCCGATGAAGACGAGCGCGATCTTGGGCGCGTCGCCAGCTAACAAAACAGCGACCAGCAGCGTGCTGAAGGTGGGGGCCGGCATGTAGCGGAAGAAATCGACGAACGGTTCGAAGAGTTTCGAGAAGAAATCAAAGACGCCGCAGAGGATACCGATGGGGATGCCGACGACGCAGGCCCAGAAGAAGCCGAGGAAAATCACCTGCAGGGACCGCTTGTAGCGGTCGCCCATGGTGAGTTCCCCGGCGGGGACCTTGGCGGTGAAGTCCCGGTAGCCGGTATGGATGACCTCGTCGGGAGCGGGCAGATAGATCGGGTTCGCGGGCTTGCCTTGAGGGATGAGCTTGAGGAGGGATTGCTCGGGAAGTTTCGCGTAGGAGAACTCGGGCGAGGCTACGGCGAGGAGCGCCCAGTTCTGGCGGACGATGTCGAGGTTCTCGGCGGTGAGGGCGGGTTTGCGGGTGGTTTTCGCGCCGGTGGCGATGTCGCGCCAGAGGGTGTAGAGGATGGCGTCGTTCTGCGCCTCGGTGTATGGCAGCCAGTCGTGTGAAACGGCGAGCGGGGCGAGTTGGCGGAGGAGTTTCTGGTTCTTCCGCTTGGCTCCGGGCTCGGGAGTTCCGGCGCTGCGCGCGGCCAGGACGACCGCGTTGTCCTTTCTCACCGCTTCCACGAACTCCGGGAAAAACTCCCGGCTGACGTGGTCGCCCGCGGTGAATACGGTGGTGACTCCCTCGCGCTCGGCGGAGAGTTCGATCTTCACATCCGGATGCCAGATCCACGGCACGTAGGAGACGAAGCACCACACCGCGATCGGGAGCAGGAACGAAACGCAGGTGAGGATGAGCCGCCGGGATTGTGGCAGATCCCGGCGGATGAGGAACCAATCTCTGAAAATGCCGGGGCGGGTCATTGGGGAAGCTGAAGATCGGTGGGTGTTAGCAGCCATGCCGCTCTGGGTTCGCGGCGGCACGGCTGTTTGGGAAGTCAGGCAGATGTCTTACTTGGCCTTCTCGGCGGCGAGGGCTTTGGTGAACGACGGGTCGAGGTATTTCGCGACGTCCTGGCTTTTCTCATAGACCTTGAACTTCAGGTTGAAGTCGTCCGCGACTTTGGAGGAGCCGTAAATGGTGCCGAGGCCGGGAGTGGTTTCCCAGCGCTTGAGGGCGTCCGCCAGTGAGAGTATGGAAGTGCCTTTGAGGAACGGTTCGTATTCTTCCGGAGTGATTTTCACGCGGGCGGAGAGGATTTTCAGGACGTCGTCGAGGTTCGCCTCGTCGTGCATGTAGTCGGCGATGCGGTACCAGACCTTGGTGACTTTCATCCAGTCGTCCTTGCGCTTTTCGAGGCTCTCGGGGGAAACGGCGAGCACGTCATAAATGATGCCCGGAGCGTCGGCGGAGGTGAAGACCGGCTTGGAGCCGGGCAGGACCTTGAGCGCTTGGCCGGAGTTCGGCTGCCAGGCGCCGATGGCGTCCACGGCCTTCGAGGCGAGGACTTGCGGGGTTTCGTTAGTGGGCGTGTTGACGATGGTGACGTCCTCGGCCTTCATGCCGGCTTTTTCGAGGCCGGTGAGCAGCAGGAGATGGGAAACGAAGCCTTCTTCGAGGCCGACTTTTTTGCCCTTCAAGTCCTTCATCGATTCGATGCCGGGCGCGGCGACGATCATGTCGTTGCCGTTCGAGAAGTCGTTGATGATGATGGCGACGGATGGCTTGCCGGTCGCGCCGGTGACGAGGGCGTCGCCATTGGTGATGCAGACCGCATCGGCTTTTCCGGAGACGTAGGCGTCCATCGACGGCACGTAGTCGAACCACAGGAACTCGACGTCCACGCCGGCTTCCTTGAACCAGCCTTTTTGCACGCCGATTTCCCAAGCGACCCAGCCGGGCCAGTCGGAGTAAGCGATTTTGAGGGGTTCTGCGTTGGCGAACCCGCTCAAGGCGAGGAGTCCAAACGCTGCGGATCCGAGGCGGCGAAACAATTTCATGGCGGTAGGGAATTGGGGTTGGTGAACGGCGCGGTATGAAGTTCGCGCCGTTTGTTCACACCGATTTAAGCACGGGCCATACCAAGTTCGAGCCACTGCGGAATGGGCCGGGCGGGGGATTTTCCTCAAAATGACGCCTCGCATGGTTTTTACGGTTTATCCCAGCGCTTCGGTAACTAGGGTGGGCGCATGAACGAATCACAACCTCCGCCGAAGAGCATTGTTCTCATCGGCTTCATGGGCAGTGGGAAATCGACGGTGGGGCGCGAGCTGCAACACCGGCTCGGTTATCCGTTAGTGGATATGGATCAGGTGATCGAGCAGCGGGCGCGGAAGTCGATCGCGGCGATTTTCGCTGACGAGGGGGAGGAAGCGTTCCGGGACATGGAGACGACTTTGCTAGAGGAGCTCAACGATCCTGCCGCGCCGCGGCGGATCATTTCGACGGGCGGCGGGGTGATCGGGCGCGAGCGGAACCGAGCGTTGCTGCGGCATCTGGGATACGTCGTGTGGCTGCACGCGCCGCTGGCGGTGATCCTTGATCGGACCGGGAGAAACCGCGACCGGCCGTTGCTCCATACGGATGACCCGGTGGCGCGGGTGGAGGCGTTGATGGCGGTTAGGAAGCCGCTTTACGCGGAGGCCGCCCACTTGCATGTCGATACTTCCGGCCTGGATTGCGGCGAGTTGGCGACGGGGATTCTGGAAAGCGCGCGTTATTTTTTCACCGGCCACCTGTGAGTAAAATGGTAGGGCAGGTGAAAGCGTGGGCGGCGGATCTGGGATTCGATGATTGCCGGATCGCGGTGG
>ENA-UPTL01000323-UPTL01000323.1-marine-metagenome-genome-assembly--contig:-NODE-323-length-12021-cov-5.497576_pt1 | contig 12021 bp, 9 predicted proteins | sample MGYA00238170_ERZ767106 | MGnify/ENA primary metagenome ERZ767106 (study PRJEB28938, sample SAMN06267160) | marine metagenome | isolation source: Columbia River Estuary | place: USA:Columbia River Estuary...
AGAGCCAGGCTGAAATACTGGATTACTATAATTTGGTGTAGGTATAACCGCTGGTTTACTTTCATCAGGATCGAACAAGTGCCATAAAGCAGTTCCTAACACGACTGCAGCGCCAACTGCAAGACCGATTGGACCAAATCCCGCAGCACCCCCTGCAATTGCTAAATCATCGATGCCTGCCTCGCCTGCAACTTCCCCGGCAGTGGCCAGTCCAGCTTCAGCTCCAGTTTCTGCACCACTGGCAACGTTTTCTTCGGCAATGGCTAGCCTACTAGCCGTATTTTTTGTAGCCTGAGCCTCAATTTCAGTTGCTCGTGCTACATCACCTGTTGGATTCCTTTGTAAACTCTGTATACCCGATTTAGCCGCCTGCATAGTTTCGCTCCCGGCTGTACTGATTCTTGAACCTAAACTGCCTTGACCTAAAATATCTTCAGTAGCCAATGCGGACCTAGGTGCAACAGCTACCTCAGCAGTTGGCATCACAGGTACTCTTTCAGCTCCCGCTGTTGCTAACTGCTCATAATTTGTATCGGCTCCGAATTTAGCCCAGCCTGGACGATAGCCGCTGAAAGGGTCCTCAAATGCAGTTGGCATCTTGAATTCAAAGAGAGGATTTTCAAATGTGGATGTAAATTGTTCTGCTTTTGGTGCAGCAGCCTCAACATCACTTGCTAAATTAGCTTTTAAATTCGATGTTGTAGTATTTACCTCATCTACTAATGCATTGGCCCTTGTATTGATTTCAGTTAGTCTACTATTAGCTCTGGCAATATTAGTTGATCTTGCTACCACAGCATCAGCATCACCACTGGTAACAGGTTTACTTACCTGATCTAAGTCTGCTTTGGCACTATTATATTCTTTGCTCAAATCATTAAACTTAGTACGTAATGCACCACCCTTATCAGAATCGCCTATATTATCAATGGTTGTGTCTGTAGCACTTTTCTTACCACTGAATATTTTTTTGGCCGAATCGCCAACCTTGCTACCAAATGATTCAAGTGTATCGCTTACATTCTTCTTAATTGCATCAAGAGTTTCAGTTCCTTTGTCCTTTAGGTAACCAACAATTTTTTCACCTACGTATGGACCAGTTAAACCAACCGCTGTCTCGCTAGCGCTGTCCTTTTCCGCTCTTTCAGGATCAGTTTTCAGAGATTCCATTAGGGCAGTATTTTTATCTTCCTGCACTTGATAGTTGTATCTGGCTAAGACACTAGCATAATCTTGTGACATATAACTATATATTATAGGGCTACCTATAATATATGTATATCTGTCTAATATTTTAGTATTATAAGTATGTGTACTATATGTACTATATATGTCAGTAAAGATTAACCGTTACCCAGCAAGTGAAGGAGGCAATTGGTCTATCAATGGTCGCAACGTTATGACTATTAAAGTACCTGATGTAGGGTTTACCGATTTACATAACTCATATGTTGTCTTTCGGATTGAACCAAATGTAAACAGTGTTACTGCAGACGGCGTACTTAATAAAATCATCTGCCCTATGGTTTTTGCAGATTTAACCACTGGTATTGTCGGGTCTGACAGTCCGATATATACGCCTTGCACAGGGCAAGCCCTTATTAGAAATAGCCGTGTGCAATATTCAAGAGCACAGATCCAGAACGAACGCATTGATCAGAATGTTTTAAGTCAAAATATGGACTGGTATACAACAACGCGTGCAAATCAAAGATGTTCAACCAATCTAACCGGCGCATGTAATAGAAATTACGGAACAATTGGTGCATCGGGTTTACCGGACACACCATTCTTTCAATATTCTCGCCCATCTGGACTATTCGGACAGACGGGTGCCATAGCTACAACGCTGTCACAGATGCGCAATCCAGATATTTTAATTCCCTTAAGGCATATTGACCAACTGGCAGATGGTATGAGACAGTTTCCAATGACAGCATTTGGGGAGACTCAGTACAATATTCAGCTTGAAAACGTGTTTAATGTGGTGTCTCCTGCTTCAATGCCGTTTATACTATTTGATACTTATACAGCTCTTGCTGACAATCCAATTGTAGGTAGTGCTACTATTCCAATTATATTAACTGAAGAGTACTTAACGCAAATTAGATTGAACGATATTCCTATTTATGTAGGTGCTACAATGAATTTTCAATATCTTGTAACAGGAGCAGAAGAAGCGCCAAGCAGTGTTGTTGTTATTGCAAGTGTACGTGCACTTGCTGATGGTAAAGTTGGTGTTACATTTGTAACACCAGTTGGAACTGTTGGATCGGTTACTGACGATGTCATAGAATTTCAGCTTAGTTATGCCGGTTATGAAGCTGAACTAACTGGCGAATGGGCTGGCCAACAACACATTGGATATCCGTATCCGTTTGGCCAAGGCTTGCATTTTGGTGCAATTGCAGACTGGAAAATTACAAACGCATATGTTGAATTGCATGAGTTGAAACTTACATCAGATCAACAAAAATTGGCATTAAGCGCACTACGTAGTATGGAGCTACCTTTTGTCCACTGCCAAACTGTGAGAAAAAACATGTTACTAACGACAACGGAGTATTGCGATACTGTACCTTTCGATGTCGGTTGTACGGGACTAGTTGTTATGACACCTCAACCCAATACAATGACTAGTGGATTTGATGAGGCTTTACAATATCGATACAAAGTAAATTCAAGGGATGAATTAGGTAGATGGGTTATAGTTGGACCAGAGCAGGAAACTGCTACCCAATTACCGGTTGGTAGACAGTTACATAACTATAAACTTGAAAATATATTTTCAGCTTTAGGTAAAACTCTTAAGAAGTATGACGCTCCGGCGATTGATTACAATAATTATCTAGATACTAATACCCATGCTATATTGCCGTTAGAGATATATGACAATGCACAAAACGGTGTTGTTTCTATTAACCTCCAGACTGGCGACGGTCGTAGTATGCAAGCTAAAACAGTGTTTTGGCAATTTTTATATCAAAAGGCCGTTGTTATAAAGAACGGTAATGTTGTTGGTGTTATGTAAAATCTTCTACTTAACTATCAGTAATAAGTCTGCATAGTTAAAGGATAGTTTTTGTCCAGAAGCTGTATCTAGAAAGTATAAAGAAAGCTTGTTATTGAGATTCATTGCAGTCATGTTATTCATGTCAATATAAGGTTCATTAGTAAGATTACCTGATGCAGTATTAACGGTTACTTGATTAATTTCTGCTTCTCTCTGTATTGTATATAAAAAGTTTGTTTTACCTTGGGCTTCTGTAGCAAAATCATATGTTTCTAGATCTAGTCCATTGATACATACCATTATACCTTTATAGTCTACTGCGCCGTTAACTGGATTTAGTGCAATAGTTACTGGATCGGTTTGTGTTGAAGGAATAATATCTGCACTAGGAAATCCAAGTTGCAACCCCATCATTGTAGCTTCACATTGTATTCCAGTCTGCAATATCTCCTCTTCTGTTGGTCCTATATCAGACACGGAATAAGTCAAGTTTGAAACTATAACAGCACCAGTTGTGCCAAGTGCATATAGATATTCAGATTGTTCAGATGATACATCTGCAAGTAAAGCGCGCGATAACGTAATATATTTATTGTATATATTTGCTCCACCCCTTTTAACAAATATATGAACATTTATCCCACTTCTAATATATGTTACAACATCTGCATCCTGTGGTACAATTTCTCCCACATCTAACGAATCCCACTGATCGCTTGGTGAGTTATTTGCATAAGTATACTCACCTGGTCTAAAACCAATACCCCAAGCAGAAGTTTCTTCAATGTTCCCTTGGAAACACGCTGCAAAACGAAACGTTCCAGGTGTTGCTCCTATTCCAGTGTCTCCTAAATGTAACACGGTGAAAGAAAAAGTATCACCACCTTCCATTATATCTGACGGTGTGTCTTCATCTGTACCATTTTGTATAATAGCTGACGACATTGTACCGGCTGCTGTAGCATCGTAGATTAGTGGATCCGTTATATCCACATCGCCTGGTATCTGTTCAATCACATTTAAATACAACGGATTGTTTAACTCATAAGTGCTAGCAGGATAAATATACGTCTTAAATAGTAATGATGCTTCCGGATTTTGCAAGATGACTTCTGTTCGATACCCTTTTGGATTGTTTTGACTGTTTTGTTCAGTCAATGCATTAATGCCATTTTCTAACATAACTCTGATCTGTTCATAGTTGTAAGTTCCGGGCACTAAAGACAACGATTCTACGGTTACCCCATCTTCAAGAAATCCAAACTTAATATCGGTTTCATCAACAGTGAAAATCATGTTGTTTAATGATGCAACTAACTGGATATTGTAATTTTTCAGAGCAATAGAGCTATATGCACCTACTGCAATTGGTTGTTTACCAAAACCTCGGACGTCTTGCGCTGTTTGTGTATTACTGTCATACTTGAATCGTAACAACTTGACCATATATAGTATATTAGTGTTATACATTTAATATGTTATTTGCGATATGGTCTAAAGTATTGGTCTTGAAATCGGTCGGCTCGTTTAAACTTTCTGTTTACCACCATGAAGCTATGAGGTTGATCAGTTAGTGTTTCAATCATTGATGTAAACTCCTTTAATGAGGTCAGTCCTACATCTTTGCGCAACTGTTCTATTTCTGGTTCTGTTAACTCAAATAATATCATAGCTGTGCTATTCACCCTACATGTTGTCGGTATATCCGAATACTTTTGTGATGTTAATATGCTGGATAGTAGTATATGCCGACTATTACAGAACAGTTTTGATATAGCACCACAGACCTTCTTCTTTAAACTGCCATCAAAACTACAATCATCTAGTATCACAAGCGAATGCTCTGGTTTTTCACCTTCAGCTACAGCCTCTTTAAACTTTTCTTCTACTCGCTCTTGAATGCCTTTTAAGTCATCTTCCTCGTAGGAAGAAAAAACATTTTCAGGCGGGATTTTCTTGTACTCGATCAACTTCTTCCACTTGTGGTCAATATCGGCACTAGGTGTGATGATATAGAGATTCTCTCCTTTGAAGTTGTCTTTGTAATAGTCTTTACCTGCACTGTCAGTGTTATCATAAGGTCTCAGTAACATATTAGCTATAACAGTTGTCTTACCACTAAACTGGCTTGGTCCAACAATTAACCAACGAAACGGTAGATTAGGTAAGTCTCCTTTGTCTACGATGTAATCTGTGAAAGGTTCATGCATCGCAATCATATCGTGTTTAATTGTTGACATATCTATAGACATAACTATAGTAATCTTTATAAGATGTCGTCGAAGGGTTTGTTTAACACTGATAAGGAGAATGTACCAAACAATATATTACCGATAATAGGCCAACCTGAGCCTATTCAAGAAAAGAGTAAACCTGCCAAAAAGGTTAAGGATAAAACAAGTGACTACTATGTAAAGAAGCAACAGCTGACGGATCTTAAAGAAGAGAACGCTAGACTGAAAACACTGTTAGAAAAAACAGCAATAGTAGAACCTGTTAAGATAGCCGAACCTGTTAAGGCACCAGAACCTGTTAAGATAGTCGAACCAGTTAAACCTATGTCTACCATAGAAGAGATTGTAAAGACAATGCGACCTACTAAAGGTAAATTCTGGTAATATAGTATAGATGCCATCTTCTATGATAAGTATGGACTTGTTGAAAATCATATCTCCGGTAAGAGTTAAGAAGCCCAAGGCTCTACCACCAATCAAAACTCTATTTATGTTCAAATGACATATTAAACACTATACTATATACTATAGTATATGTCACATTTATACAGATCTGTCTTTCCGCTAACTCAACAGTCAGAGTATAAACAGAATCAGACCAATAAGTTTGTTTTAGGTACTGAAGGGCAATCGATTCTACCTGGTTCGGTTAGAATCACCGGCACTTGTAGTATTACACAGAACGGTGATCCAGTTGTAGCTGAACAAATATTTTACGACCCTCTTGTTGGATACCATGGTCTTTTTGCCAAAATAGAATCGGGTACTCGTGCACAAAGCACCGTTGAAACGTTGACCTATTACCCACGTCTGGTTAAGACAAAGGCATCTGGTCGATCTTATGCTGTAAGTCTTGCAGTTGATAGTTTTAATTCAATTGAGGGTCGAGCCGGATCATTGCAACAAGTCCAGGGATTAATACAAGGTCTAGGTACCGATGAGGCGGATAGCGTTGCTGATACCAATATGCCATTCAGTATTGTACCAGACATTTGGCTCAACAAACTTGATAGTGCACTGCCGGGCAGTCGTATTGGTAATGAAGTAATTATCCAGTTCACCATGAGCCCTATTCAACAATTCTTGTTTGGGGCCGATGTAGATGCGAATACGTCATATAGCGTTAAAGACCTTAAGGTGCAATGGGAGGCCATTCCCGAAACACCTAACGGTAACAAGAATCCTATTAACTACGAAAAGTATGTTGACGATCGTCAGCTTATGAATTCTGGAGTAACTTCCATCAACGTAGTTGCACCAGGAGTAATGGTTGATAGTGTGCATATGACGTTTGTTAACAGCAACTCAGAGTTTTCACTCTCTTCCAATTTCCTGCAATGTGAGGCACCGCCTGGACAGGCGCCGTATGTTCCTGTAGGTGTTACCTCTAATACAATGTACAACTACGGATTAGAAAGAATTATCTGGTCTATCAATAATAGTGACACTAGTGTTTCTGGATTTGTTCAAGACAACCGTGAAGAGATTCTCTGGAATGGACTGCGTTCGCTGAATTTAGAACCTATGGCGTGGAGTTCAATGATAAACGACCCATTTGCACCCGATAGATATCTTGTTGGTATACCTTTCGGGGGCCTTCAAGATTTAATGTCAAAGCGTTTTGCTGTCCAACTATACAGTAAATGTGATAGTACTGTGACTAATACCTATGTCTGTTACATCTTCTTTCGGGCAACTGGCTCTATCTAAGTAGTATATAATATACTATAAGTATTTCCATATATAACCTCATATATGGAAATGCAAACTATTGCGCTAGACCCTATTGTATTTAATGATAGACGAGCTGAGTTTCTATTACCAGATGATTACTACGATTCAGCATCAATGGTATTGTCAAATCTAGGCATGTTTGCCCCAGATATCACCAAGGCAAACACTAGAAATTTATATTATCCTATTACTTGTGGTGTTGCAGGTGTCATCTCTAAATATACACTGCTTTCAGGTGCAGATGAAATAGAAATGCTTGATCATGTTGTTCAATGGGCTACCATCAAAGCATTAAATAATCAAGATACTGAACTTGAAGATATCTACCATAATACATTGCATTCAGGTTGGAATTTCGGAATTATCAAGAATACAGAGAATGATCAATTTCCAGGAGCTTTATTAACGTTGATTCCTACTTATGTTGATTACGTATCAATGCCAGGAGTAAATATGATTAGTGCTGGATATCAATCAAGAATAAGTAATACACAGTTTCCTCCAGGATCATCAGCATCACTTAGAGTAAATATGATTAGTGGTTTTCTGCAAGCAACACCTATATTACCTATGATTCGTAACTTGCGTTTAGTAATTGAATATGATACCAATACTAATCACTACTATAATCAACTAGGTGGAGACAATATACCAGCACAAATATTTCCTACATTTCCTATGCTAATAGTAAAGAAGTATGTTACCCCCCCTCCATTACCTAGTGTAGTTACGATACCATATACTACAGTAAAATGTGCAGATGGATTTTTTGTTCCAGCTATTGACGCACCAGATGAAGGTGAAGTTGGGTTAATTAGTAGAAACACATATCAAAGTTATGATTTTATGAGCAAGTACTTAAAGCGTATCACCATGTACAATGCGCCTATTGATATAAACATTAGTAGGGGGGATGAGGAGTTTATGTCCAATAACTTCAGAAGTATTGGACAACCGAACGAAGTCATCAACTTTATTATTAATGGTGAAAAGTATCTACCTGATAATGGAATAGATAGCCCAGCACTTAAACTCCAATATCTTTTAAATGCTCATGGTAATTTCAGTATTCCGTTATTGTGTACAGCTTACGGTCTACAAAGTTATGATGGCGTTGATATGCAGTGTTACGATTTTGTAGCAAACCTTTCGCTTACAGCAATTAATGTAGACACAATAATTAGCACGCCTATACAAGTTGAATATTCTAGACAAGCTGTAGTAGGAACACATGATGATACCGCCCAATCTCTAAACATTCTCCTTTTCGGAGAGATTGCTCAAGTAGTGACCATAAACGCAGATGGATCTATTACCATCGAATCTTAAATATATATATGTATATGTATTATAAGTATATTAACACATATACATATATATGTCAGAAATGCAGTTACAAACTAAGGTCTTTGACCCAATTGTGTTTAACGACGGGCGTGTTGAATTCTTACTCCCTGATGATTTCTATGATTCAGCATCAATGCGCATTTCTAACTTAGGGATGTTTGCTGCCGATGTTGCGTTAGCAAACGACGTTAATGCATACTATCCAGTTACGTGTGGTGTTGCACAAGTAATATCAAGATTCACGGTATTGTCTGGTTCAGTTGAATTAGAGATGCTTGATCATGTGTCTCAGTGGGCTACTGTAAAAGCATTAAATAATTCCTTTACAACACCAGAAGACATACAGCACAATACATTGCACAATGGTTGGAATTTATCAATGTCCAATTTAGACTCAGACGTTGCAGATGAAGGAAGTTCCAGGATTAGTATAAATAATCCACACGTAGATTATGCATCAAAACTTCTAAACACCATATCTCAACCAGCCAATCAAACACGAATCAGTAATACACAATATCCCCCTGGATCTTCGGCTTCATTAAATGTGTCTATGATTAGTGGTTTATTGCAAGCAACTCCAATATTACCCATGATTCCAAGATTACGTCTAGTGATTGAATATGACACTAATGTCTCTCATTATTTCAATACTGCAGATATAGGAGGCGCTCCTGCTAGTTTAAAACCAACATTCCCAATTCTCATTGTTAAACGCTATGTTAACCCACCGAAGATAGCCTCTGTGGTTACTATTCCTTACACTACGGTAAAGTGCTCTTCAGGGTTTAATGTTCCTGCAGTAAATGCCCCGGTAGCAGACGCTGCTGGACTTATTAGTCGAGTCACTTTTCAGTCATATGATTTCGTTGGTAAAATGCTAAAGCGTTTGACAATGTATAATTCTCCCCAAACTGGGGTTGGTGTGATGTTGCAAGGCATTAGAAGTTCTGCACAGTCTAATGAAGTAATAAATTTTGTAATCAACGGCGACAAATATCTACCTGACACCGGGATTGACAGTCCGGCTATAAAGCTGCAATATTTGGTCAATAGTTATGGCAATTTCTGCATTCCATTACTATGTGCGGCTTATGGATTAGCTGCGCAAGAAGCAGTAGTTACTACATCCGTTTTTGATCTGGTCGGAAACATGACACTAACGGCTGTACGCGTGGACAGTTTAATCAAAAATCCTATACAGGTTGAATATTCTCGGCAACCACGGATAGGTAACACCCCCGAATCACTTGAGGCATTGAACATTTTATTGTTTGGCGAATTGTCACAATTGCTTACCATAAGCGCTGGCCGATCTTCTGTTAGCATTGCTTCATAATCAGAATAGTTCTGATACATATATCAGAACTTGAACAAGTAACTGCATTAAAAACAAATGCTATGCAATTGTTTTCTATGCATTTTTATACATTCTTATGCACTAACGGCAAGGCTGGCCTTATGAGAAGCATATGCATCCTTTTGCGCTTGAGAGATGGGGCTACCAGGGGCAATCTTATTGTCCTTACAAAAGGTATTCCATTGGGAGGGTGCTCGCTTAGTCTTGGTACTTTTTGCGGGCTTTTCAGCAGTTACAACTGCAACTTCAGTACTAGCAATAGCCTTAGCAGCTGCTACAGGAAGAACAATAGGTTCTGATTCTTCAGCAATGGCTTTGCCAGTATTGGCGTTATCAAGCTGACCCATTAGGGATGTCAGTTCAGCGCGAGATAACTTTGAATATCCCTTAAGATCTTTATTTCCACCATCAACTAGGTCTTTACAACGTTTGCGCATATCTGCCACACTTTGTTTTACTTGATCACTCATATAATCTATATATCATGATTCCTTTAGATCATGTATATATGTTAGTTAAGAACATAGTCTCTTAACTAACTGACTACAACTTTATACTTTCATGATATTCTTCACTCACGAGAGAGATAAAGAAGAAAAGGACCCAAAGAAGAATCTCTTTATCTATATACTTGATTGTTACCATTAAATTTAATGGTAACCTTTTTACTTGTTTATTTACTTGTTTTGAAACCAGTGTTACTTGTTTAATACCAGAACTACTACTTTGGGAAAAGTCTTAAATGTTGTGATATAAGTCTCAACATTGAAAATTATTGAAAATTATTGGAACTTTATCTTTGAAACAAGGTTCTGGTATTATACAAGTAGAATCGCTCAACAACAAGTAAACAAGTAATTTATAAACCAAGACATAGTATAAAGGTGTAGTCAGTTACCACATATCATAGAATGCACAGAAGTTATGTTTTATAGGTATTTTCTTTGTGATGAAGTCTCCTACTAGTTCACAAATGTGGAGGTACTGTTCTCTATCAAAGTCATGGTTAGAGTTTATCTTTAGTATCCTAGTTTCAGGTATCTTGTTAAGCCAAGCTTCATGATATTTGTCACACTTAACCAAGTACTCTATGGGAATAGCCTCGCCAGTTCTATTCCGAATTGCAATACGGTTTAATGATACACTTGGCGTGGTCTTAACATAGATGTAATGCATTTCAGGTATGTCAGCTGTAAATGCATTAAACCACTTGTTGTAAATCTGGTATTCAACATCTGACATCTTACCATCGTCATATAGCATTTTGGCAAACACTTCCCTATCAGTGATCATAGTACGTTCCAATATTATTACATCATGTTTTAAAGCTAGAGATTTCTTTATATTAACTAGGCGGGTAATGTATGCCATCATCTGAAACGCAAATGCATAACGTGTTTGATCTGCATAGTATTTTTCAAGGATGGTCTTTCCTTCTGAATCAACTATCTGTGCCCAATCATTTACAGGTTCATCAACGTAACCTACATTTATCTTCTGTTTATTAAAGTAAGTCTTAAGATGCTCTAACAAAGTAGATTTCCCGCTTCCGATATTTCCTTCGATTGTAAAGAATATTGTCATGATATATATTATATCGTGACATTTCTAATACATTACCTTTTTGAGGATTTGCTTTTGCTACCTGCTCTTGGTAAATTAACAAATTTAGCTCGAGCTTTAAGCTGGGACATAACATCTTCTTGTTTAAGCATATGGGTTGCAACGTCTTGTTCGTTTCTTTCTCGTGGTTTACGTCGTGCGTTAGTTTGATCAGCTTTTTTAAGTTGGCGTTTGGCTTGTTCTTCGGTGCCGGCTCTCTGTAAACCAACAAATTTAGCTCGATCTTTAAGCTGGGACATAACATCTTCTTGTTTAAGCATATGGGTTGCAACGTCTTGTTCGTTTCTTTCTTGTGGTTTACGTCGTGCTTTAAGTTCAGCAAGAACGGCTTGTTTCAAAGCTGATACTCTAGTACGAGCTTTAATCTTCTTAATTACAACAACCGGTTCAGCAATAACGGGTTGCTTGACACGAGCTTTAATCTTCTTAATTGCAACAACCGGTTCAGCAATTACAGGATTAGCACCTCCGTCATAAACACGTAATAGTGATGCTTTATTATAGTAACCTTTTGATTGTTGGCATGTTATTTTTCCTAGTCTTTCTAAGATGTCCTTCATCTCATTTAGGTTGTAACCTCCTTGAGACTTACTCTTACCAGCTCTAAACTTAGCCAATCTACTTTCATCCATATATATATATATATAGTATAGTGCAATATCTAGTACTTTGCGAAAATAATAGTACTTTGCGAAAATAACAGTACTATG
>ENA-UPTL01000335-UPTL01000335.1-marine-metagenome-genome-assembly--contig:-NODE-335-length-11880-cov-4.067061_pt1 | contig 11880 bp, 9 predicted proteins | sample MGYA00238170_ERZ767106 | MGnify/ENA primary metagenome ERZ767106 (study PRJEB28938, sample SAMN06267160) | marine metagenome | isolation source: Columbia River Estuary | place: USA:Columbia River Estuary...
GACATGGTTTTCCTGCTTCACACCTGCCCGTTCGGGAAACTTCAAGCCGCGCTCACTGAAATCGAGGCGCTCGACTGCATCAACAGCACGCCGGTCGTCTTCCGCATCGAGAATCTCGGCTGATCCCGGCCGGGAAATTTCACTGCGCCCCGTCAGCCGGAAAGCGGAAATGGCGCTGGATGCTGTAGTCGAAAAGGATGTTCTCCCATTTCACGCCGGCACCGATGTTGTGGACGACCCACATTTCATTCGCACGGTCGCCAGGCCCCGGAACGATGATCCCGATGTGCGGCTCCGCGTTGCCGAGCGACCAAACGACGATGTCACCCGGAAGATAGTCGGCCGCATTTCGCGACGGAGTCAGGGTTTGTCCCTTGTGCTCGAAAAAGCGCTGGAGGTTCGGAATCCGGCGATGGTCGATGTTCGCATCGGGAGCCGCCGCATTCCAAAGCTGCGGATAGGTGCGGAAATTCTCGGCCATGTCCTCATGCACCAACACTTGCAAATCCGTGCCCATCGCGCGGTAGCAGCGGACCAGCACATCCGCGGCGACGCCTTTATTTGCTGGCACGTCACCGTTAGGATAGGCTATTTTGTAATAGGACGGGTCGAAGGTGACAACATCCCCGGAATGGGAAAGCGCGGCGGCGGCGAGCCCGTCGCCGAAGCTCTTGGAACTCTCCAGCGAGGGAATCAACAGGGCCGCCTGATCCATCGATGCGCCCACTTGGGCCGCCTTGAGAAAGGGAATCAACGGCCGGCCAAACCAGAAGCCCATGCCCAAGGCGATCGCGATGATCACCCAGCCGCCGAAGAAGTTGCGGCGCTTCGGCTTTTGAGGGCGCGGGCCAATATACTCAATGGTGCTGTAAAATCCGGATTTCGAACGGGCCATGAATAAATTTGTTAAGGGGCTTGAATCAAATGCCCGGCCAAAAAGCCACCAAATTTCCGTTTTTTTTGCGATGCCGGAAATCGGAACTCATTTCGTGCCTCGACATCAAATCCCGGCCGCGCCCAGATTCCCGGCATGATGGTTTTTCGCAGCGCCCGGCCCTTGGTTTGGGGCGAATTGGATGTGCCCTTGTTCGGCTTGGAAAAAGATCTGCACGGCACCCCGCTGCAGGTTGCCGCGGCTTTTTCCATCGTCACCGACGAGCGGTATTTGTGGTTCATCGCCAATCACCGACAGCCCGCGCTCCTCCACCCGAAAGCCCGGCCCGGCGCTTTCCAAGCGCAACTCTGGCGCTACGACGTCGCCGAGCTGTTTCTCGCCGACCCGGTCAGCGGACGCTACTTCGAGTTCAACCTCGCGCCTAACGGAGCTTGGTGGACCTGCGAGTTCACCGCCCCGCGGGTGCGGGCGGAAGAGGTGGAAATCGCGATGCCCGAGGTCGCGACATTCTCCGAAATGTCCGCCGACGGCTCCTGGCTCGCCGCCATGGCCATCCCTCTCGACCTGCTGCGCGCACGGCTGGATTTCGGGCCGGAGACGCGGCTCAACGTGGCGATGATCCTCGAGTCCCCGGATCAAAAGTTCGTCAGCGCCAACGATCTGGGAGCCGGCGAGCCGGATTTCCATCAGCCGCAGCGGTTCTCGAAAATCCAGTTCGCGCCCTTGCCGGCTTCAGCCTGACGGATGGCGAGCCGGTGGAATTCCGGTTTGACATCGCCTTCATTGGTGTAGCATCCGCCGCAATGAGCGCTTCCATCATCCGCCGCTTGTCGGGCGATTTCATCCGCCTGACCGGAGGCGCTCTGATCCGCTGGATCTATCGGATCCAAGTGGTCCATCCCGAGCGCCTCCCGGCGGCGGGCGGGGCGCTGTTACTGCCTAACCACATCACCTTCGCGGACGGCTTTTTCATCGCCGCCGCCTGCCGCAAGCCGGTCCGCTTCGTGATGGACGAGGCCTACGTGGCCAGGCGCTCGGTGCGCCTTTTCACCAGCATTTTCCAAACGGTGACGATCCGGGTGAACCAACCGCGCGAGGCCATCCGCATCACCATCGAGGCGCTGCAAAGCGGCGATCTCGTCTGCCTGTTTCCCGAGGGACAACTCACCCGCACCGGCACGCTCAACGAACTCAAGCGCGGCTGCGAACTGATCGCGAGAAAGGCCGGCCATCCGCTCATCCCGCTGTGGTGCGACGGCGCGTGGGGATCGGTTTTTTCTTACGAGCGCGGGAGGTTTTTCGGCAAGCGGCCTTACCTGAAACGGCCCGGAATCATCGTGGCGCTGGGGCATCAAATCAGCCCGGATGAGGTGGATCTGGAAATCGTCCGGCAGGAAATGTTAGCCGCGTCCGCGGAGGCGGTTTCCAAACGCTTCGAGTCGCCCCGCTGGGGCGCGCGGCTGCCCCGGGGAAATGGCGACGTGCTCAAAAAGCTTCGCAAGGCCGGCGAAACCGCGATCCGCCGGGCGTGGGTCAACGGCCACCAGATCAGCCAGGTCAGCACCCTGCAATGGCGGCAACCGTTTTCGATTTTGAAGGACGACCCGGTGCCCTCGAGCCTGCCCGGCTTGCGGCTGGCGTTTCCCGAAATGGTCCGTGCGGAAGTCAAAACCCACGACTTCGTTCCTGGCGAACAATCCGCCACCTGGGTCGGCGGAGACCGCCTGCGACAGGTGCTCGGCCACACCCAGCTATCAGCCGCGATTGTGTTTTACGACTTCGGCGAGCACGCTTTGGACCCGGTCTATCGGGCAGGGCTGCTGCACTGCCCCTGCCTCGCCGTCGGTGGAATGGTCATCGCGATGTCGATGCCCGATCCAACGAAACCGTGGGCTGATAGCGAGCCCCAGCCGGGCCACAAACCCGGCACGTGGGGCAAGCTCCTGCCAGGCTGGTGTCTTCTCCCATCCGAAAGCGGCGGCTTGCGGGCGCACGGCCCCGCGGCTCCGGAAAACGGACTCGAGCTACCGGCGGGGTCCTTCCTCGACGCGGAAGGTTTCCTCACGCGGCCCGCTCCGAAAAACCGTCGTTAAGCCTACTCTGGCAGGACGGTGACAATGGTCGGCGCGACCGAGAAAACGCGGGCGGCGGTTTCGCGGACTTGGGCGGAAGTTAGAGCGTTGTAGGCCGCGGGCAGGCGCCGGTATTCGTCGGCGGGGTGGCCGAACAACAGGTCGAGCGCGACGTGGCGGGCGATGGCGGACGGCGATTGCTGTTGGATGGCGAGACCGCTGAGAACGGTGGAACGGACGCGGTCAAACGCTTCGTCCGGGATGCCCTGGCTGGCGATTTTTTCGATTTCGATGAGAATCTCCCGGCGCGCGAGCTCGACCTGCGCGGGCGAGGTGGCGACGTAGAAGGTGAAGAGCCCGGCGTCGTAGCCGAGGAACTGGGTGGCTCCGACCTGATAGGCGAGGCCGAGTTCCTCGCGGATGCGGGTGAACAGCGGACCCGCCATGTCGCTGGCGTATTCCTGGATCATCGCCAGAGCGTGGCGGTCCGCGCCGCTGACGGTGGTGCCCGGAAAGCCGATGGTTAGGACAGCCTGCTTCTTCGGCAGATGGCGGGTGAGGTGCGCGCCCGGGGCGGACTGGCTGGCCGGTGCCGACCAGCGCTCGCCTTGCGGAAGCGCGGAAAATTTCCCGGCGATGAGTTCAAGCGTCGCCGCCGGATCGAAATCCCCGGCGATGGCGAGCGTGACGTTGGACGCGTTGAAATGGCGTGAGTGGTGGGCGCTGAGCGCGAGGCGATCCAGCGCGGCGAGGCTTTCCAGCGAGCCGAGTGAATCAAGCCCGTAGCCGCTGCCGCCGAACGCCGCCTCGCGCAGGGCGCGAAATCCGGTGTGCAGCGGGTCTTGCAGGGCTTCTTCCAAGGCGGCGAGCTGGCTGGCTTTTTCCCGGCCGATCGCGTCATCCGGAAGCGAAGGCGAAAGGATGACCTCGGCGAAAACATCGGCGATGGTCGCGAGATCCGGCGCGAGTCCGGCGGCTTGGACAAGCAGCGCGTTGTTGCCGGCCGTCGCGCCGATCGACGCGCCGAGTGACTCCAAGGTGACGGCGATTTCCTGGGCAGTGCGGGTGAGCGTGCCTTTGGAAAGCGTCGAGGCGAGCAGCTGGTTGAGGCCGTTGGTTTCCGGGGTTTCGGACGGAAGCCCGCCGCGCACGGCGACCTGAAAATGGACGAGTGGGACGCGGTGGTCCGGGATGAGCGCGAGCGTGAGACCGTTGTCCAAAACGTGGACCTGGAGTGCCTCGCGGACGCGGGCGGTTTTTGCGGTGCGGGCCGGGGCGGGGGCGTCTAGCGGATCGAGGATGGTGAGGCTGAGGCGGCTTTCCGTGAGCGTGGCGGCGGCGCGGCGGATGTCGGCCGCGGTGACCGCCTGGATGGCGGCGAGGTAGCGGCGGGTGAAATCGAGGTCGCGGGCTTCATGCCAGTTTGAAGCGAGGTCCGACGCGCGGCCGGAGGCGGTGGTCAGGCTGCGGAACTGGCTGGCGGCGATCTGGCGTTTCGCCTTGGCGAGATCGTCGTCCAGCTCGGCGGCGCCGATGGCGGCGACTTCGGATAGAATCGCCTCGATCAGGGCGTCGCGCTTGGCGGGCTCGGCATCGGCGGAAGCGCCTAGCAGTCCTTCGCGGCCGGGGCCGGTCCACGAGAACGCGGAGATTTCCAGCGCCAGCTCGCGCTCCTCGCGCAGGCTGCGGTGAAGGCGCGACGAGCGGCCACGGCCGAGGATGGTGGCAAGCACGTCGAACGCGGGCGCGTCCGGATGGTCGAGCGCGGGAGCCTTCCACGAGAGGGAAATCCGGCTGGTGGGGACGGCGAAGGTTTCGCGCGCGCGGCGCGGCCCGATCTGCGGCGCGTCACGGGCGACGAGCGGATCGCGACCGCCACCGGGAAGGCAGCCGGCGGTGAGCTCGGCGGCCATTTTCCTCGCCTCTTCCGGATCGAAATCCCCGGAAATCACCGCGAAGCAACGATCCGGCGTGTAACGGGCGCGGTGGTATTCGGTGAGGTCCTGATGACGGATGGCATCGAACAAATGACGGTGGCCGATGACCGGATGGCGGCGCGGATCGTGGGCGAAGACCGTGGAGAATAACAGGCGCGAGGCGGCGTTGTCCGGATCATCGAGGCCCATGTCGATTTCCCGGCGGATGACGTCCTTTTCCTTCTCAAACTCGGATTCCGGCAGGATGGGGAAGAAGACGAGATTGGTCAGGGTTTTGAGGAAAACAGGCAGCGAGGCGGCCGGCCCGTCGATGTAATAGACGGTGCGGTCGAAGCTGGTGTAGGCGTTCCAATGTCCGCCGGCGGCCTGCACGGTGTCTGCCAGATTGTCGGCGTCGAAGTCGCGGGTGCCTTTGAAAACCATGTGCTCGAGGAAATGGGAGATCCCGCCGCCGAGGTGGGCGTCCTCGTGCATGCTGCCGGTGGCCACCCAGATTTGGGCGCTAACAACCGGCGCGGCGGGGTCCGGATCCAGGATCAGGGTGAGGCCGTTGGGAAGCGTCTCGACGGTGGCGGCGGTAGCGGGGTATTCCATGAAGTTCTGGCTTGGATGAAGGGGTGAATGACGTATAAGCGTCACCAATGCAACGGTGGATCGTGATGGGTGTGGTGGCAATGATGTTGATGCTCGGCGGCGGTGTGTTTGCCTACTCGACTTACAAACAGAACCGCCCGCATCCGATGTGGGTTCCGCTGCCGCTCAATCCCGCATTGCCCGGCGAGAAGAGGCAGGAAATCCTCAAGGAACTGACGGCGAAACTCAAAGACGAGGCGCTTTTGCTCCAAGTGAGCAAGGACCTGGAATTGCCGCGGAAGTTGCACCTACGCTCCGATGAGGAAGCCGCCCGCGAGGTCTCGAAGCGCCTTTTCGTGAGACTCGGCGACGTCGTCACGCCGATGGGCGGCACCGCTCCGTCGCTCAACGTCGGGGTTTCCGGGAAAGCCAAGGACGCAGGGATTTCCGGAGAAATCGCCATGCGCCTGATGCAGGATGTTTGGAAAATCCTCGGCATCAAACCGCCGCCGAGGAAGGACACATTTTAGAGATGGCTGATGACCCGTGAGCGGTCAAAGCGGGCCTTCGGCATCTCCGCATACTTGTCATCCGCCGCGCGGTAGCCCAGGGCGCAGGCCACGACGGTCGCGTAGCCGCTGCCCTCGAGGCCGAGCACGTGATCGTAGCCCGTCGCGCTGATGCCTTCCATCGGGCAGGCGTCGATTCCTAGCAGCGCCGCGGACGCCATCAACTGGCCGAGGGCGATGTAAGCCTGGCGGATGTTCCAGGCGTGGCGCGCCTCATGGCTCATCGCCTGGGCGAAGCCGCGGATCATGCCGTCGAGCGGCGCGACCGCTTCCGGGGTGCTGCCCTGCACTTCGCACATCCGCTTCATCCACGCGTCGATGTCGGTGGAATCCAAGTCCGTGCGCGCCGTCAGGACGACGTAGTGCGACGCCTCGGTGACCTGCGGCTGCTTCCACGATTCCGGTGATAGATTGGCGCGGACGCCGGGGTCCTGGATGACGATGAATTTCCACGGCTGGAGACCGAAGGAAGACGGCGTGAGGACGAGCGATTCCTCGATGGCATCCCAAGTCGCGGCGGGAATCTTGCGGGCCGCGTCGAATTTCTTGGTGGCGTAGCGCCAGCGGAGCGAGGCGAGAAGTTGGTCAGGTGAAACGGTCATTGCGGCGCTACTCTTGCCCATCAATTCCGAAAGGCAAGGCGACGGACGAAAATCCCTTCAAAGCCAGGCTGAAAACAAAGCCGTATTCGGTTTGAATTCGGTTATCCACCACCGTCACGCCGAGCCCGGCGACCCAGCTTCCCAAGTCACGGTTGAGGGTGTATTGCTGATAGGTGAGAGTCCCGTCGTCCAGCTCGTAGAGATGATTCGTGCCAAGGCCCCAGCGGGAGTTGAGGGAGGTGTAAGATTCCAGCGTCACCTGGTTGGAATCAGTTAGCATGGGGTGCGAGTTCAGCTGCCGATAGCCAAGGGAGAACTTGAAAATCGGCGAGGGCATGAAGCGCAGGCTGGAGCTGAATTCATTGAATCCCGACCCCCCGACGACGATCGGAAACTGGGTGGTCACGTTGACGCCCATCCACGGCACCGGCTGCCAGGTGAGATCGTTGTAGAGGTTGGAGAAATCCCGCTGCTCCTCGGGATCGTTGATGAACCCGTCGATGTAAGTGTCCAAAAACAGCCACTCGAAGGCCTGGTTGTCGCGCTTGGTTAGGAGCCGGTTGCGCGCGCCCATGCGGACCACGTTCCAGCTCTGCATGTCGTCAATCGCCGAGAATCGCACCGGATCCAGAGGCCGCGGGCGGGTGGTCGGGGTGAGCCGGTCCACGTTGGGGTTGTTGAGGTCGAAATCATCCGTGGAAACCAGCGACCATGCGGCATACGGCTGGAGGACGTGCTTGAGGCCGTTCAGCCCGAGCCGGCTGTTCTGATAGTCACCCAGTTCCTTGGAGAATTTCACCGATGTTTCCGCACCGAGGTGGAATGTCGTCCGGTCCAAATCGTCGAGCTCCCAGTTCGCCGCGGCGTAACGCGCGTAACCCAGGCCGGCCTGGGGAGTGACGTTCAGGAAATTCCCGAAAGTCATCGGCATCGACAGCTCCTGATAGGTGTTGAAGCGGGCGTAGCTCGAGTCGATCAACTGGGTGCGGATGTCGTCCCGCTGCGGATCGCCGAGCGGCAGGGCGAGGAGTTTTTCCGCGAGCTGCCGCTCGTAGCCGCTGAGCTGGCTGAGCAGCGCCTGGGCCGCGGGATCGCCGGCGGTCAGTTCCATCAACGGATTGACGATGGTGCCGCTGGTCACGTCAGCCGCCTTCTCGCCGACGTAGCCGAGCGAGGTCTTGCCCTCGTGCAGCAGCGGCAGCCCGAAACGCGGCGCCCGCACCTGGTCGAAGGAAATCTCCGGCAGACGGCTGTCCGCCCGATAGAAATCATTGAGCTGATAGCGCGTGAACAGCGAGAGCAACGAGTTTTCGTCCCGCCGGTAAAGTCCGAGCGTGTTGTCCGGCGCGTAGTCGGTCCGGTATTGATAGAGGTCGAAGTCCTCGAGGTAATATTGGTCACTCAGGAGCGATATGTTGGAGTCGATCCGCCAATCCGCGTCATCGGGCAGATCCAGTTCGTGGCGATACTTCAACTCGACGCTGTAGCGGTCGCTGCTCACCTCGCCGCGCGGCAGTCCGGTGGTGCTGGTTTCAGGCGCCACGTCGTTGAGATAGTAGAAACTCAGCCCGCTGATTTCCTCTTGGTCCGGCACCCGGATGTCGACCAGATCGACACCCGCCGCCACACCGCGTTTGCCGCGGAGGTCGAGATGCCAGCGGGAAAGCAGCCAGGCGTCCTCGTTTTCCCCGGTTTTCTCATTGTACTTTCCGCCCAGCATCATGCCGTAAGTGTTGAGCAGGAAAGGTCCCCAGCTGGAGCGCGAGCCCGGGACGAAATGGTAGCCGAGCTCGGCGTTGAGCGGCTGGCTCAGATAGGGCAGCCAGAAAACCGGCAGGTCGCCCGCGTACAGCCGCAGGTTCTTGAGAACGATTTTGTCCTCCGGATAGATCGTGATTTTCTTGGCGCGCACCCAGAAACTCGGGTCCTCCGCGTCGTCCGTGGTGATCCCCGCATCCTCGCCCACGTACACCTTCTTGCCGTCCCGGTCCTCGGCGGTGAATTTCCCCGCTTCCAACAGAATCGGATCCAGCCCGGCCCGCAGCCCGCTGGTGTCCATGAATTTCTTCTCGTAATAATACACCGCCCGGTCGCCCCGCTGGAGGATGCTTCCCTGATAGATCTTGACGTTGCCTAGCAGCGTCGCGGACTTGGCCTTGAGGTCCACCACCGCGCTGTCCGCGAAGGCCTCCATCCCGTTATCGCCGGTGATCTTGATTCCCGGGCCTTTGTAAACCAATCCGGCGTCCTTGGATCCCTCGATGGGCCCGCCGCCGTAGTTGCTGATTTGCAGGTTCTCCGGCATCACGAACGCATCCGCTCCCGGCGCGCCAAACGGGATTTCCGGCTCGGGCACCGGCGTGATCAAGTCCACCGCCGGAGCGCTGAAAGCCCCCTCCGGAAGGACTTGCTGCTCTTGAGCGCAAAGCGGTACCAACAACAGCGGGGAAATGAGCCATGCGCCAAGTTTCAGCATCGGCGTGATAAGAGAACTCCCGGCCCGTGAAGTAAAGGGCGAAAGCCCGCCCGCGCGATGCCATAAAATCCCCTTTCGCCACTTGGATTTCGCGGCAATATTCGGCCATGCAAGCCATCCAACGTGCCGCCATCATCGGAGTAACCGGATTCGTCGGCCACGGCCTGCCCGCCCTGCTCGCGGAAAAAGGCGTCGCCACCACCGGCGTCAGCCGCTCGGGGAAGGGCGCGGTTCCCGGCATCGACCGCTGGCAAACTCCGGAAGCCCTCGATTTTTCCGGCCACCAAGCCGTCATCAACCTGGCCGGCGAACCCATCGACCGGCGATGGAACGAGAAAAACCGCCGCCTGTTCCGCGAGAGCCGCGTCGGCCTGACCAGCCGCATCGTCGCCGCCATCGCCAAGCTCCCCGCCGACGAGCGCCCCCAAGTCCTCATCAATGCCTCCGCCGTCGGCATCTACGGCGACCGCGGCGATGAAATCCTCACCGAAACCTCCCGCCGCGGCACCGGCTATCTCGCGGATCTTTGCCACGACTGGGAGCACGCCGCGCAGGACGCCGAGTCGCTCGGCGTGCGCGTCATCCGCCTGCGCACCGGCATCGTCCTCGGGCAAAACGGCGCGGCCTTTGAGAAACTCCTCTCCGTTTTCAAACTCGGCATCGGCGGCCGGCTCGGCTCCGGCGAGCAATGGATGCCCTGGATCCACCTTGCCGACCACCGCGCCGCCATCGTCCACGCCCTCCTCTCGGAAACCCTCGCCGGCCCGCTCAACCTCACCGCGCCCCACCCCGAGCGAAACGGCGATTTCACCCGCAAGCTCGCCGCCGCCTTGCACCGCCCCGCCATTCTCCCGTCGCCCGCCTTCGCCCTCAGACTCGTGCTCGGCGAGTTCGCCAGCGTCCTGCTCGCCAGCCAGCGCGCCCTGCCCGCCGCCCTCGAAAGCGACGGTTTCCAATTCCGCTTTCCCACTCTGGAACTGGCGCTGGCCGATCTCATCTGACTGCCGAAATCACCCCTGCTTCACCGTGTGGAGCTTGAGATGAAGCTGGATCAAATCATTGACCGCGTGCTTGCCCGGGAAGGCGAAAAACTTCCCCGAGCCGCAGCGACTGCCGAAAAGCGTCCGATCCAGCGAAAGGTGCGCTTGCGCCGTGATGTGTTCCGCATCCGCCGCCGCGATCACGGCGGTGAACGACAGCTCCCGCGTCACCCCGCGCTGCGTCAGGCGGAGGGGTTGCGCTCACCCGCGTTTGCAGGCCGGTGAGACGTTATTGCGGCGCGGTGCGGGGGGCTTGCAGAGCCGTGCGCGGGAGTTGCAGGGCGGGGATGCGGGAAGCGGATCAGCCGGTGGGAAAGCTCTGAGATGCCGGAGCAGTCCGCAGCCGGGACGCCGCGCAGGCGGCTCTCACGGCGGCCATGTGGGCGGCCACGCGCTGGGCGAGGGCGGCGTGGCTGGGGGTCTCGAAGGTGAAGGAGATGGGGCAGCCCATTTTCGCCAGATAGATCGCTTCCGGCCAGCCTTCCGGCAGGTCGGGCTCGGCGGCGTGATAGATCCAGCCGGCCGCGCGCGGGAGGTGGCCGTCGATTTCCGGTCCGGTTTCCGGCGGGAACCACGGGCTAACGGCTTCCAGGATCAGCCGCGCGCGCTCGGGGTCGTCGTCTCCCAGATTGATCTCATAAAAGTAGAAGCCCGTGCTTTCCCAATCCTCGTGCAGGGAAATGAACAGGTCCGGTGCGGGCCGCGCGTCGAGCCAGAGCGCGTGGGCGACGACTTCCAAGGTGGCGCGCTGCCAGTAGTCGCGGTTGAGGTCCACGCCGCCGGCGTTCTCGCGGGTGACGGCGGCGAGGCCGGAGGGATTGAGCGCGGGGCAGAGCGACCAATGGACCGCCGGGGTGAAAAACCCCTCGCGCATCAGTTCCAACAGCGCGAGCGGACCGGCCGGTTCGTCGCCGTGAATCCCGGCGGATAGATAGACGCGCGGCCCGCCGCCGGGGCGCTCCCACGCCACTAACGGCCCGCTCTCCAGATCCGCCAGCAGCGTCGGCGTGAAGCCCGCCGCTGCCGCCGCCTCGCGGAACGCGGCCTGATAGTGCGCCCAATCGAACCTCTCGCTCATCGCCGGAAAGATGCTGGCAGGAATCTCATTTGAAAAGCCCGGTGAAGAACGACTGCATCGCCGCCTGGACGCCGGCGAGGAGGAGGGGTTTTGGAAATTTCATGGCTGACGAACAAAGCCTTGGAATCCGGTGCGGTCAAACCGGGAAATGACTCACTCCGGGTCGAAGACGACGCGGAATCCGAGGTCGGGCCGGCGCAGCGACCGGTCCGCGGTCCACTCGCGGGAGAGCGCGTTGCTGCCGGGTTTCAGATAGGAACCGCCGATGACGACCCAGAGTTTTTCGCCGAGCGGGTTGGCTGGGTTGATCGCGGGCTTGGCGGTCCATTCGCTCACCGAGCCGGCCATGCCGAGAAGTCCGGCGGGGGTGCGGTCGGAAGTCTGCGCGGTGACGGGCGCCCACCCGCCGGGCGGGACCGCGGCGGGCGTTTTCACCTCCAGATGGAGCGCGGCGAACCATTCTTCCTGCGTCGGCAGGCGGGCTTTTTTCCACTCGGCATACGCGGCGGCGTCCCACCAATCCACTCCGGTGACCGGGCAATCGAGCGTGACCGGTTGGTTCCGCCAGACTCCGTTAGCCTTGGCGGCGGCGAGCTGGCCGGCGATCTCGGAGGCGGAGAGATACGCCACCTCGACAT
>ENA-UPTL01000339-UPTL01000339.1-marine-metagenome-genome-assembly--contig:-NODE-339-length-11833-cov-3.848871_pt1 | contig 11833 bp, 11 predicted proteins | sample MGYA00238170_ERZ767106 | MGnify/ENA primary metagenome ERZ767106 (study PRJEB28938, sample SAMN06267160) | marine metagenome | isolation source: Columbia River Estuary | place: USA:Columbia River Estuary...
AATCGGGAGTTGTTCTAACCGCAGTTGATCTTGAGAATTTCCTGCGAAAGCAAATCCTGCCCGCGCTGCTCGCTTTTGAAATTCCATTCTTCGCCCGCGCGCACGCGGCCGCCGTCGCCGGCGATGCGGAGGAACTTCTGACGTTGGATGCAGAGCTCGATGCCTGGCGCATTCCGGCAGAGCTCCGCGACGCTTCCCGCAGGATCGGTTCGCAGCGGCTCGATCTGCTAGCGCAACTCTTCCCCACTCCGCTGATTCTTCGGCATCGCGAGCTCGCCCCGCGCAGCCATCATCTCGTCGTCACCGCGCTGGAGCTTTCCGGTCTTCCCGTTAGTCAGGCGGCCCGTGCGTTTGCGTTCCAGTCGATTGCCGGACTCACCGCCGCGTCGATGAAGCTCATGCGCATCGGCCAGACATCCTGTCAGCAAATCATGCGCCGCACGCTTGCCGAACTCGGCGGAGAAATCGACGTTTCCCTTTCCCGGCCCGTGGATGGCTGGTTCAATCCACTTCTTGAAATCGCCTCACTTCGCCATGCCCGCGCCCATGCCAGACTCTTCATCTCCTGAATTGAAAAAACGTCCGTTCCGACTCGGCGTCGGCGGCCCGGTTGGTTCCGGGAAGACGATGTGCGTCCTCCGTCTCAGCCAATGGCTCAAGGACGAGATCTCGCTGGCCGTCATCACGAACGACATCTACACCCGCGAGGATGCCGAGTTCCTTCTCCGCGAGGGCGTGCTTGCCGCCGACCGCGTCATCGGCGTGGAGACCGGTGGCTGCCCGCACACCGCGATCCGGGATGACACCAGCATGAACATGGCTGCTGTGATCGATCTCGAAAACCGCCATCCCGATTTGAAGCTCATCCTCATCGAAAGCGGTGGCGACAATCTATCCGCCACGTTTTCCCCCGAGCTCGTCGATGCCTACATCTACGTGATTGACGTTGCGGAAGGGGACAAGATCCCCCGCAAGGGCGGGCCTGCCATCCGCACCAGCGATCTTCTGCTTATTAACAAGACCGATCTAGCGCCGTACGTCGGAGCCGACCTCGGAGTCATGGCGCGGGATTCTCAAATGCAGCGCGGCAAGCGTCCGTTTCTGTTCGCCGATCTGAAATCCGAAAAGGGCAAGGATGATCTGCTTGCCTGGTTGAAGCATGAGTATCTCTTCGTCTGAGGCCGGCGTTTCCGGTTCTTCTATCAGTGGACATCTGCGTCTCCGTTGCGAAAGGCGTGCGGATGGCGTGCCCTATATTTCCGAACAGAGCTTCCGGGCTCCGGTGCACCTCAGTAAGTCGCATGTCGATCACGGGCATGTCGTGCAAAGTATTGTCAACCCGACGGCCGGTTTTTTTGATGGCGACCATCTTCAGTCGGACATCCACGTCGCTCCGGGAGCTAAGCTGGTGCTCAGCATTCCTTCCGCGTCGCGCGTCTATCGCACGCGGTCCGGCGCCGCCGCGGTGAGCTGTCAGAAGTTCCGCGTGGAGGAAAGCGGCTCGCTCGAGTGGATTCCCGAGCCATTCATCCCGCATGCCGGGGCGAGGTATGTGCAGCGCACGACCATCGATCTGCATCCGGCGGCCAGCCTGCTTTTCTTCGATTGGATCGCGCCGGGGCGGGTGGCGATGGGCGAAGTTTTTGCCTATCAGCATCTTCGTTGGGAATTGGATCTGACTCTTGGGGGGAACCTGATCGCCCGGGAGCGCTATGATCTGCGGCCCGATGATGATAGTTTGGAAGCGCTTCGTGCGAAGTTCCCCGCCGCGCACTATCTCTCCGTCTATGCCGCTGGGGAGATGGGGGCAAATTGGCCGGCGGAAGCGCTGGATGCGCTGAATACGGAAGGTGTGTATCTCGGCCATGGAACGATCGCGGGCGGCGTCCATGTGATCCGCGCGCTGTGCGGCGACAGCCTTGCGGCCCGCAAGCTGTTGGAGACGCTGCGCCCCTTGCTTTACTCCGCAGCCGGTTTGAAACCGCCAGCACTGGGGCGGATCTTTTGTTAGCGACCGGGGAAATAATGGCGCACAGCCTCGATGGACCCATGGCCGTGGGCGGCTTGGGTGATGAGGCCGCCGGTAGCGGTCATTTTTTCCCGGACGGCGGGGATCGCATTGGCGGGGCAGGCGGTCATCGCGGCGTGGGCCGGATCGAGCATTTCAAGATCATTGTGGCTGTCGCCGATGGCGAAACACGCGGCGGCGGTTAGGCTGTAGTGCGCTGCGACCTGGCTCAGGCTGCTGCCTTTCTGGAAGTCGCGGTGGCCGAAGCGCAGATAGATCGAGTTCCGCTGCCAGGTGAGGTGGGGCTCGGCGGCGGCGAGAGGTTCAATGCGATCGATGATCCATTCCATTTCCTCTTCGGACTGGGAGATGACTCCCGCGGGCTCGCCGGTCATTTCGATCCACTGCGCGCCGGTGTGTTGCTCGACTTGCTGGCGGATTTCACTCAAGAGTTTGCGGGTGTGCTGGAAGAGCCCGTGGATTTCTTTCTCACAGATTCTGTTCCATTTCAGGTGGGGAAGCCAGCGTCCGGACGGGCTGGGGAAATAGATCTCGCGCTCCCGGGCGACCACCCAATCCGGCAAGAATGGGAAGCGGCTTTCCAAAAAGCCCTCGGCCATGTGCTCCATGGATCGGCCGGTGTTAATGCCCCAAATCACGCTTTGTTCCTCGCGAAGTTTGCGAATCATTTCGAAAAACTCGGCAGGCACCGGCGGGTCGCTCGCCGCGTGATGGAGGGTTCCATCGAAATCGAAGGAGAGGATCGCGGAGGGAATGGGTGGCGGGGAAAGAGTGGTCATAACAAAACCGTGGCGACCGGTGACCGCCACTACATTAACAACGCGATTTGCTCGCCGGGGCCGTGCACGCCTTCGATGAGGATGCCTTCCACGTCGGCAGTCTTCGAGGGGCCGGTGCACCAGATGATGTTAGGGCTGTCGCCGAAGGCGGCGATGGCGTCCGGGATGGTACGGTGGATCTCCGAGCGCTCCAACACGGCGACGTGGACCCACGGCGAGAGCGCGGCGAGGCGGCTGGAGGTGCGGTTGTCGTCGATGATGACGGAGCCGGACTCCGCGATGGCGCCGGTGGCGCGGGTGACGCCGAACTGATAGTCGTCATAGCGGTCGCGGTGATACTCGGTCTCCACGGTGAGTCCGGCGGCGGCGAGTTTGCTTCCGATAGAGTCGTAGAGCGCGGGATCGCAATAGCCGTGAAGTTGTTTGCCTTCCTGAAGGAAAACGACGAGCTGCTCGACGGACGTCATTGTCTTGCCGTTCACGTATTTGAAATTCCGCGAAAAGATTTCCCAGAGGTCGGTGCCTTCGAGTTTTGGCAGCGAGTGGACGAGTGACGTGTCATAATCCGGGTAGGCGGCTTTGGTTTTCAAAGCGGCGGTGGCGGACTCGATTTTGGCGAAGATGGCTGCTCTCATGATGAATCTAGGTCTTATGGGTGCAATAGGACTTATGCTTGAACTGCTATCGCAAGGTCGCCGCGCTGTTCGAGCGCGTCCTGGGTGGTGGGGGCTGATGAGTAACCGGCGTGAAGGCAGAGGGTTTCGAGTTTCATGACGGATAGAATTACTTTTTACGGTTTTTCATCCACTTGCGGAAGTCGCCGCCGTGGGAATCGGGAAGCGTGCGCTGGCCGAGCCAGTCTTGCAGCGGCTTGATCGGCGCGACTTGGATGGGCAGGTGGTTCATCGCCTTGGACATGGTCATCGCGGTGCGCCAGAGCGACGGCGAGGTGGCGAGTGTGGCGAAGGGCGACATCGGAATGGCGGCCGGCGAGTGAATGTGCTCGCGGTGTGCCTTGTCGCGCAGGCGCAGCAACAGGTCCGGGATCGGGATATCCACCGGGCAGACTTCGTTGCAGGCACCGCAGAGCGAGGAGGCCTTGGGAAGGTCCGCGAGCTCGGGGAAACGGCTGCCGAAAAGGATGGGTGACAGAACCGCGCCGACCGGTCCGCCGTAAGTGGAGCGGTAGGCATGGCCGGACGCCTGCCGATAGACCGGGCAGACGTTCTGGCAGGCACCGCAGCGGATGCAGCGGAGGATTTCCTTGCAGTTCGAGGCGAGCACGTCGGTGCGGCCGTTGTCCATGAAGACGACGTGCATGTGCTCGGGGCCGTCCGGTTGGTTGGCGGACTTCGGGCCGTTGATGAACTCGGTGTAAACGGTGAGCTGCTGGCCGGTGGCGGAGCGTCCTAGCAGGTTGAGAAAAACCGCGAGGTCCTTTTCCTGCGGGATGATTTTCTCAATGCCGATGAGCGCGATGTGGACGCCCACGGGAGCCATGCCGAAGCGGGAGTTGCCTTCGTTGGTGACGAGGGCGACGCGGCCGGTGTCGGCGCAGACGAAATTGCCGCCGGTGATGCCGGCCTGCGCCTGCATGTATTTTTCCCGCAAATGGACCCGCGCGCGGCGGGTGATGGTCTCCGGATCGTCGTTGTAATCGGCGGCGATGCCTTCCCTGAGGAAGGTCGCGGCGATCTCGCGGCGGTTCTTGTGGATGATGGGCTTGACGATGTGCGACGGCTCGTCGTCATCGAGCTGGATGATGAACTCGCCGAGGTCGGACTCCAGACACTCGACGCCGTTTTCGATCAAGAACGGGTTGAGGTGGATTTCCTCGGCCGCCATCGACTTGGACTTGGTGAGCTGGGTGACGCCGTGGCCTTGGAGGATGGATAGAATCGTCTGCCGCGCATCCTCGTCGGTGGCGGCGAAATGCACGTTCACGCCGCGGGAGACGAGCGCTTGCTCGGCCTTGGCGAGATAGTCGCCGAGGTGGTGGAGCGTGTGGTCCTTGATGGATGCGGCGAGTTTCCGGATCGCATCGGGATCCGGATAGTCCTTGTGGAGCACCTGATAGCGCTTCTCGGTGCCGGCGGCGGATCCGCTGATGACGGAGTGCTGCTTCTCGTCGCTGATGTTGCGGGCGTATTGGTCGATGAGTTGGTTGCCGATCATGGGAGTGTGTCGCGGAGGACCTGGATGGCGTGGAGGTGTTTGACGGGGCGGCCCTGGGTCTGGGCCAGCCCGCTGAGGTGCATGAGGCAGGACATGTCGATGCCGACGAGCAGGTCCGGCTGGATGTCGAGGATCCGGTCGAGCTTGAGGGTGCCCATTTTACCGGAAATATGGGGGAAGGTGACGGAAAAGGTGCCGCCGAAACCGCAGCATTGCTCGGCCTCGCCGAAGGGAACGACTTCCGCGTTCCCGATGGAGGCGAGCAGGGTGCGGACGGCCTCGCCGGTGCCGGTGCCGCGCGCGTGGCAGGAACGGTGGAAGGCGAGACGGGTGGCTTTTTCAAATTTCCCGGGCCAGGTTTTGATGCCCAAGCCGTTGTAAATGAAGTCCATGACTTCCCAGGTGCGGTTGGCGAGGGAGGTGATGGCGGGGTCCGGGTTTTCCTCGAACTGGAGGAGATTGCCGTGGAAATTCATCGCCGCGCAGGAGCCGGAAGGGACGATGACGGGCAGCTCGCCGGAGAAAACATTGGCGGTGTGGCGGGCGACTTTGCGCGAGGCGGTCCAGTCGCCGGAGTTGAATGCAGGCTGGCCGCAGCAAGTCTGGTTGTCGGGAAATTCGACGCTCACGCCGAGGTGTTCGAGGACTTCGACGGTGGCCTTGGCGGTGTCGTCGTAGAAGGCGTCGCAAAGGCAGGTGCCCATGAGGAGCACGCGTTTGTTGAGAGGGCGGGCGATAGGATTGGCCATGGAGAAATTCTTTTCCGCAGGCTAGGGCTTGGGAGCGCCGCCGCAATCCGGAAAACAGAACTTAGGGATGATTTTTGCGGTCCCGATGAAGTTGCCGAAATTTCAGACGGCAGGGAAATGTTTCAGCACTTTCTCGACGGCGGCTTCGGCGGTTAGGCCGTGGAGCTCGCGGAGGGTTACCGGTTTGCCGTGTTCGATGAATTGATCCGGCCAGCCGATGCGTTCGACCGGGGTGTGGATGCCGGCGTCGTGGAGGTTTTCGATGACGGAAGCGCCGAAGCCGTTGAGAAGCACGTGGTCTTCAAAGGTGCAGATGACTTTGCATTTCGCGGCGAATTCCTGGAGCACCGTGGCGTCTAGCGGCTTGATGAAGCGCGGGTTGATGAGCGCGACGGAGATGCCTTTCGCTTCGAGTTGTAATTTGGCGCGCTCGGCCATTTCGAACATCGTGCCGAGGCCGACGAGGGCGACGTCGGTGCCATCCGCGACGATTTCGGCTTTGCCGATTTCGAGGAGCTGCGGCGTGGCTTTGATAGGCGTGCCTTTGATGACGCCGCGCGGGAAACGGATGGCGGAGGGGCCGGCGTCGTATTGCGCCATGGTGTGGAGCATGTCCACGAACTCGTCCTCGTCCTTCGGCTGCATGTGGATGATGCCGGGAACGTGGCGGAGGTAACCGATGTCGAACAGCCCGTGATGGGTCGGGCCGTCGTCGCCTGACAGGCCGCCGCGGTCCATGCAGAGTCGAACGGGGAGTCCTTGCAGCGCCATGTCATGGATGATCATGTCGTAGGCGCGCTGCATGAAGGTCGAGTAGATTGCCAGGAACGGGCGGAAGCCTTCGGTGGCGAGTCCGCAGGCGAAAAGCGCGGCGTGTTCCTCGGCGATGCCGACGTCGAAGTAGCGGTCAGGCAGTTCCTTTTTGAAAATCTCCAGCTTGGTCCCGCCGGGCATGGCGGCGGTGATGGCGATGATTTTCGGGTCTTTTTTCGCGAAGTCGGTGACGGCGCGGCCGAAGAGGTCGGAGCAGGTCGGGGTGGTGACGGAGTCGGTGGAGCCGTCGTCGATCTTGTAGGTGCCGAGCCCGTGGAATTTGCCGGGGTTGTCGAGGGCTGGCTGATAGCCCCGGCCTTTTTCGGTGATGATGTGGAGGACGACCGGTTCGTGGAGCGTCTTGAGGTGCTCGAAGGTGCGGACTAGCAGCGGGAGGTCGTGGCCATCGATGGGGCCGAAGTAACGCATCCCGAATTTCTCGAACAAGACGTTCTGGAACAGCAGGTTTTTGGCGCCTTCCTCGACTTTGTGGGCGAGGGTGCGGACGGCTTTGCCCGCGATTTTCTCGACGAAATCCGCGGCCTGGCGGCGCACGGAGGCGTAGGTGTGGTGGGTCTGGAGCGCGTTGAAATAACGGGCGATGGCGCCGACGTTCTTGTCGATGGACCACTCGTTATCGTTGAGGACGACGATGAATTTCTTGGTCGTTTCCGCGATGTTGTTGAGGGCTTCGAGCGTCGGTCCGCAGGTGAACGCGGCATCGCCGGCGACGGCGACGATGTGGTTGTCGCCGCCGGATAGATCGCGGGCGGCGGCCATGCCGAGGGCGGCGGAAAGGGCGGTGCCGGCGTGGCCCGCGCCGTAGGAATCGTGCTCGGATTCGCTGCGGAGGAGGAATCCGTTGAGGCCTTTGTAAGTGCGGATGGTGTGAATTTGGGCGGCGCGGCCGGTGAGCATTTTGTGGACGTAGCCCTGATGGGAAACGTCGAACACGAACTTGTCGCGGGGGGTGGAGAACACGCGGTGCATCGCCACGCTCAGCTCGACGACGCCGAGGTTCGGGCCGAGATGGCCGCCGGTTTTCGATAGCGAATCGATCAGCGTGTGGCGGATTTCCTCCGCGAGTTTCGGCAAATCCTCGTCAGCGAGATTTTTGACATCGCAGGGTGAATGAATCGTGGAAAGCAGAGGGCCGAGGGCCGGGGGCTTAGAAGAGGCGGATGTCATTATCGTCGTCGTCGTCAGAATCGCCGGGAAGTTCGGCAACATCCGCGCTTTGGGTGGCGGAATCCAGTGGGATTTCGTGCTGGTTGCGGAGAGTGATGAGTTCGATCCGGTCGCGGGCGGACTGGAGGATCGATTCGCAGCGGCTGAGCAATGCGGAGCCTTTTTCGTAATGCGCGACGAGATCTTCGAGCGCGAGGTGCTCGTGCTCCATTTCCTCGACGATCGTTTCGAGGCCGGTGAGGGCTTGCTCGAAGGAGGGTTGCGTCGAGTCGTCTTCTTCAGCGCTGGATTTGCGGCGAGCCATGAGGATCAGTTTTCCTTGGCGGCGCGGACGGGGCGGTCGCCGTAATAGACCATGTCCATGCCGACGAGCGGCTGGCGGTATGGGTAACGTTTGGCCACGCCTTGGATCTTGGGATCCTTGTCGAACAGCGAGACGCCGGACGGGTAATTGGTGAAGAAGGTGCGGCCATCGAGAACCATGAAGGTGAAGTCCTTGTATTGGGCGGCGATTTCGCTCAGCCCACCCGATCCGTGCGAGAGCGGGGAAATCAGCACGCCGGCGCACGGGGTTTGGAGGTCGGCGGCGATGGTTTCGATTTTCTCAAAGCCGGCATAAGTCGGTGGCAGCCAGACGCTCACGCGGTCGGCGTACCAGGCGACGGCCCACGGTTGGTCGGAGAAAGTGATTTGCTTGTCGGTGATCCAGCCCTTGAGGCCGGCCTTTTTGCTGTTGAGGGCGGGGGCGTAGTAAGGCGGCCAATGCGGGACGCCGCCGCGGTCGCGCAGGTGCATGCCGACGCGCACTTTCATCGGCAGGGCGAGCACCAGCGGCAGCGCGCAAATGCCGATGATCACGAAGTGGTGGACGTTGCGGAGGATCGGCGTGCTGGCGACGAAATCGAGGCGGCTCCAGAGGATGGAAATGAACGCGAGGCCGTAAGCCATCATGATGGGCGCGAACAGCAAGTGGAGCTGGTTGGGGTCGAGTTCGTTTTTGGAAATCCCGAAGAACGCCAGCCCGAAGGCGGCGCTCACCCACATCAACAGGATGGCCCAGCGGAAATTGGCGATGGCCGCCCGCTTGAACGGGTGCAGCAGCGAGATGAAAAACAACGGCGCGATGATGATGCCGCCGAGAAACGGAATGATGTCGGTGGCTTGCAGCAGGGTGGTGCGGAGGATTTTGGAAATGAGGCCGTCGAGCACGAGAGGTTCGGCTTCCAAGTCGATGGTGCGCATCACGGCGGATTCCGAGCCGCTGCCCAAGCCGCCGTAAAGGGTGAGAAACGCCGTGCCGAACGGCGAATCGGTGATGCTCTCGTTGCGCAACATCGGGCCGATGGCGGCGAAGAGAAGCAGCGCGAGAACCGAGAGTCCGACGATGCCGCGAGGGCGGAAAGCGATGGCCGCGAAAATGATGTAGCCCAGCGCGATCCACACCGTCATCCAGTGGGTGAGCGCCAGCAGGGTGAAGAACACGCCGGCGATGATGGCCGGAGTCATGGCGATGCGGCCTTCCGCGGCGGCCTCGACGGCGCGATAGACGAAGTAAATGGCGCAGGAGAACAGCAGCAGCATCAACATCTGCGGCAGTCCGCTCAGCGAGTAGTTCCACATGGTCTCGCAAAACAGCATCAGGATCGCGCCGACGCCGGCGATTTTCGGGTCGAAAATCCGTGAAATCAGCAGGTAATTCACCCCGATGGCCATCAGGAAAAACAAGGTGGAAACCGTGGCGATGACCCGGTCGAGCGGGAAGACCATCTCGTTTTCGCCCATCTGCCAGGCATCCGGATCATCGGCACCGATCAGTTTGAGGACGGCGGCGTTGATCAGGGGGTTGAGCGGGGAGTGGTAGGTATCTTGGAATCCGACGAGGGAAACGGAGCTGTTCTGGGCTTTTTGCGCCTGATAATACGCGACCGGGCGGATCAATTTGGTGGTGAAGCCGTTGCCGCGGGCGATTTCCCGGGAAATCTGCGCTTGGTCCATTGCCTGCGGCGAGTTCAGGCCGCGGAACAGGACGAAGAGATTCCCAAGAGTCAGGATGATCAAAACGAGGAAAAACAGGCTGCGGCGGATGATGATGCCGGTGTCCAGCTGAGAGGAAGTGATACTCATGAAAAATGGGGCTAAAAGCGGCGGTGAATTCAGAAACCGAGATCTTTCAATTTGCGCTGAAGGGTTCTGCGGCTGACGCCAAGCAGATCCGCCGCATGGGTTCGGTTTCCTCCGGCGAGGGAGAGTGCGGCTCGGATCGTATTGGTTTCGAGCGCATGCAAGTTGAATTCGGCCGGAGCGGCAAGGGTGTTTTTGGTCGGCGGAGTGGAAATGCCGATGGCGGCCGCCGGGAAATGCAGGAATTGCGGCAGGTGGCGTGCCTCGATGACCGGGACGTTGCTCATCACCACGCCGTGCTCGATGGCGGTGCGGAGTTCGCGGACGTTGCCGGGCCACGAATAGGCGAGCAGGAGCTGCATCGCTTCGTCCGTTAGCGGCTTGACCGGGCGGTCGTTTTCCTTGGCGAATTCCTGGAGGAAGCTTCCCGCCAGCAAGACGATGTCCTCCCGCCGGTCGCGCAGCGGCGGCATTTCGATTTTCACCACGTTGAGCCGGAAATAGAGGTCTTCGCGGAAAGCTCCTTTTCCCACCAGCTCCTTGAGGTTCTTGTTGGTCGCGGCGATGACCCGCACATCGACCTTGATCGGTGAGTTCGAGCCGACGCGTTCCAAGGTCCGCTCGGACAGCACGCGCAGCAGTTTCACTTGGGTGGAGGCGTCGATCTCGCCGATTTCATCGAGGAAAAGCGTGCCGCCGTCCGCCTGCTCGAAGCGGCCGATCCGGCGTTGCGAGGCTCCGGTGAACGCGCCTTTCTCATGGCCGAAGAGCTCGCTTTCCAACAACTGCGGCGAGAGCGCGGCGCAGTGGACGATGACCATTTTCGCCGCCGGCCGGCCGGAAAGATGGTGCAGCGTGTGCGCGACGACTTCCTTGCCGGTGCCGGACTCGCCCTCGATGAGCACGGTGGCCCGCGTCGGCGCGACTTGCTGGACGAGCTCGGAAACCCGGCCGATGGCGGTGGATTTGCCGATCAGGCGGTCGAGCTTGTGGGATTTCTTGACCTGTTGGACGAGCTGTTGGTTTTCGGTTTCGAGCGTCCGGTTGCGCAGAGCGCGCTTGAGCAGCATTTCCACTTCGTCGAGGTTGAGCGGCTTGGTGACGAAGTGCCACGCGCCCCGGCGCATCGCCTCGACCGCGGTGTCCACCGAGCCGTAGGCGGTCATCATGATGGCGACCGGCGGCTCGGGCAGGGCGAGCGCCGCGTCGAGCAGGTCCATGCCCGAGTCGCCGCCGAGCCGGAGGTCGGTGAGCAGGATTTTGATCGGCTCGGATTTCAAAATCGCCAGCGCCTCGCTCGCGCTGGAGGCCGTGTAAACGTCGAATTCCTCTTCCAACGCACTGCGCAACCCCTCGCGGGTCGCGCGTTCGTCTTCTACGATGAGCAAGGTGGGGAGCATGGGCGTGAAATTTTAGAGATCGATGACCGGATCAGGTTCGGGCGCGGGGAGCAGCCGCACCGGGCGCTCCTTGTGAGGGAAATTGATCAGCACGCGGGTGCCTTGGTTTTCCTCGCTCTCAATGGCGATCGCCCCGCCGTGTTCGCGGATGATCCGCCGCACGATGAGCAGACCGAGCCCCGAGCCGGAGGATTTCGTGGTGCGGTAAGGCTCGAACAGCGCGCCCATGTGCTCCGGGGAAATGCCGGTGCCGTTGTCCTCGATGGAGATGATGTATTCGAAATCGCTGACCCGCGTGCGGATGGTGACGTGGCCTTGGTCGGAGGAAATCGCCTGGAACGCGTTGCGGATGAGGTTGTAGAAAACCTGTTGGAACTGGCCCGGATCGATGAACGCGGGCGGCAGCGAATCCGCGAGATCGAGCTGCACGGCGATTTTCCGCGAGGCGAGCTCCGGTTCCAGCAGGCGCAGGGTGTCGTGTAAAATCGCGTGCAGGTCCTGCTTCTCGCGGAGCGGCGCGGTGGGCCGGACGGCGTGGAGGAATTGCTTGAGGATGAGGTCCAGCCGCTGGATTTCCTC
>ENA-UPTL01000342-UPTL01000342.1-marine-metagenome-genome-assembly--contig:-NODE-342-length-11754-cov-5.405505_pt1 | contig 11754 bp, 5 predicted proteins | sample MGYA00238170_ERZ767106 | MGnify/ENA primary metagenome ERZ767106 (study PRJEB28938, sample SAMN06267160) | marine metagenome | isolation source: Columbia River Estuary | place: USA:Columbia River Estuary...
TAAATCCAAAGCCGCGCGCTAATATAGCTCTTGGACGAATATATGGAACGATCTTAGTATCAACCACACGATCTTCTAATACTCTAGAATCTACTTTATCTACTACAAAAGATCTTACACCACTACGTTTAGCAGTAGTCTCTACAGCTTGCGTTTCGATAGTAACTACGCGTAAACCAGCTGCATCCGAAGAGTTTAATGCATTTTGATTACCAGCCAGTGCTGGATCAACACCAATAGCAGCTAACTCATCTGCAGTGAATGTAGAACGTGCTCTCCAGAAATCTCCACCATTATTACCATCGTTAAGAACTACAGTATTTGCTTGTGACCATCTGTTTAAAGTGTCCATTCTCTCACCAAGTGATTTACTTGAAGAGAACACAGTTTGCCAAGAATTCCAAACTGTGCCAAGAACACCTTGTTGCTCAGCCATAGATACTATAGCGTTATATTGACCTTCGTCGTTTAACACGATATCTGGTCGGCGTTCTGTAGAGAACCAAGTGTCTGACCAAGGTGTTAGTGACAAAACTCCAATATACGAATACAGCGCATATGGATTAACAAACTCACGACGAGAAGCTTTTGGTTGATTAATCAGTGAAACTTCATTAAATGGAAGTGTTACTAAATCACCAGATACTTTATATGTTTTAGTAGCTTTATTGACGTTTTCTAGTAAATCAACTTGACGCTGATTAAAGAACGGACGCAGTTCTTTCTTATTAAAATCAATAGAAGCATTCCATTCAGGAGAAGATGAATTGCCAACTCCTTGACCATCGAAAGTATCAACAATGAAACCGTTTTGGAATCTATCTAGACCATCAGAATCTACAATGCGCATATTCTTAGTATCTAACTCTAATAAACTTAACGATGTGTAGTATTCTAAGTCTTGCACTCTTCTTTCAAGTTTACCAATATCGCGCATTGTGTAACGCTTATTCTCTACACGATCAATACGAACGCTATTTGAATCAACATCGAAGGTGTATGGTTCTAAAGAAATGCGAGCTAGTTTCATCGAGTTGGCTGGAACATTTTGTTCAACAGCTTTAAGACTTGGAACTCCAGCGCTTATGATAAATTTGCCAGTGGATGTTAATGAAACACTATCGATTCTTGGTAAGTAGTGGGTATATTCAACAGTTGTTGTCACACCAAATTTTGGAAAATACTTTTCGAAGTAACCTGTTGTACTAGCACGAGGACGAAAGTCGATAGCATCTCTTAATTGAATGCCATTCACTGATGTAATTTGATCGTATCTAAGCCCTGAATTTGCAGCTACATATGAGTCAACCGCTAGTACATTACCTTTTGAAGACTCTGTTATAGCAAGATATTCGTACGTTACTTGAATTGGACCAATTGGTAGTGGAGCACCATCTTGCAAAGTAAGAGAAATTCTTCCAATAGAAGATGAATCACTGTTGTTGCTAAAGTTGTATCTATTAGTAATATCAGTATCATAAACAACCGAAGCGCCAAATCCCGCAGAAGACATTTTAATAGAAACTATACGATGTCCGTTTGATTTCTCTAAAACAATTTCAGATGATCTTGCAGTAGCTTCAGTTGTAAATGAGTCTGTTGCGTCTGTTACCTGCACTGTAGAAGTAGAGTTAATAGAGTTAGATCTCTTAAGAGTTGCAAATACCGTATACAGTTTAGAATTTTCTAAACCAGTAATAGAAACTGATGTAGTACCACCACCTGCAATTATAATTGCAGGTGGTGTTATAATAGTACCTGCGCCAGTAGCAGTATCTAATGCAACAACAATGTAATTCTTACTGCTGTCTGCAGTACTTTCGAATGTATGACCAGCTGGAGCAGTAAGAATTAGAACACCACCACTACTAGAAGTTTGTTGCGTAAATGGAACAACAACAGTATAGTCCATTGACACGATTTCTTTAATTGCGTAGTCTGGTAAAGTATATAACAGAGATGTATTTTGAGGGTCGTTGACAATTAGGTCAGTAGATCCGGCTGGAATAAATGCGTTAGAAAGAAATGCAAATGTTCCAGTTAACGAACCAATTGCTCTCACATCTTTAAAGTACTTATTTGATACCATTTCGATATCAAATAAGAATAATTTGTAAACTGGTGTAGACTCTAAAGTGCCGTGGAATTCCATAGCACGAATTCTAGCTTTACCAATGATATGAGTAGCATTAGCAGAACCTTTAACAAGACTAAACAAATCTATTTGTGGAAGATTTACTAAGTCTGGTGCAAAGGCAACGTTTTTAACTAAGACGTACGATCCCATTGAAGTTTCAATAGTATCAGTTTTATTAACAGACACACTATTAGTAACTGCGTCCAGTCCATTAGAACCGTTTCTGTTAAAATTAGGAATTCCTAAGTAGTTAGCAAGAGCTGTTGAACCAGCAGGCAAATCACGTGACTTATTAGCTGGTAGATACTCTGTCGCTAGCTTTTCAATTTCATAACCACGAACATAAGCTTTACCAGCTTCAACTCCATATGCTAACATTCCATCTAAACGGATATGATCATTTAAAGTAAAGGCTGTAAAAGCTGAATCACCAGAGTTAAAGCTATAGATACCCTGGTTAAAGTCTGGAAGTGGTGTGTATTCCCATCTAACTTGATTGTCTGTGGTATAATCATCAGTGATTGAGAATGTAGGAGCACTGTTACCAGCTAAACCTGCTCTAGTTGCTGTAAAATAATAAAATTCAACACTAGAATTAATAGTAGTTCTTATAATGTCGCCTTGAATATATTTTTCAGCAGCGGCCCACCCATTTCTAAAGTTGTTTCTATAATTGCGTGGTTGAATACCGAACGGTGATAAAGCATAATCTCCAGACTCGTCATATGTGCGACGAGCTAATGTCTTTTCTAATTCAGCGTATTGCGAACGGTCAATTTTAAATTCTACTACACCATTCTTTAAACGTAGCAACTCAATGAAGTTATCTGGTTCAGCTTCTGCTAAAGTGATCTTAGTTAATACAAGATCCATAAAGTAACGGGCAGCACCCGGTGCTGCATAGTTAGGAGAACCTAATGCATTATCTAGCAGCGATTCATCATCTTCTGGATAAATTACACTTTCAGTTAGTTGAAGACCTACTCTATACGAAGGTCCTAAGTATCCCTCAGCATCATACTTATCAAGAATAATAACCTGATCATCAACTAGAACAAAGTTATTGTTAATGTAATACACACCCTTTTTGATAGTAGCTGAAGAAGCCTTACCAGATGCGCGTTCAACGTCTGCAGTTGTGATAGATCCACTAATAGTATTGTCAACTGCTCTTAAAACTTGGTTTACTCCAAACTCTGAAATGTTTCGTCCAAAGCCGTCTTGAAGAGAATTTTTATACTTAACAAAGATAGTAGTCTGAGGATCTGTTCCAGCTAAAGTGTAATCAATAATTTCGGCAATTAGACCACCTTCTGAAGTGATTTCTTTTCCAACAATTGACGCTAAGTACGTATCAATCCCAGTATAATTAACTAACTTAATATACTTAACGTCAGTGTCATATGCTATCTGTCCAGGAATAACCATTGATCCTTGTTTAAAGACATGATCGCCATGGCGAGCAATTTGCTGCTGAAGAATTGTTTGTAGTTGAGTTAACTCTCTCGCCTGAACAGAGTATCCTGGTCTAAACAAAATTCTGTAGAATTTTTTGTTTTCAGAATAGTCATCGTAAAAAGGAGATACGTTTAAATCTAATGCCATAGTTCTCTTCTCTTAAGTTGTTGAGTCAATATATGTTATTTATATGGACTTAGAAGGTAATAGTGTTTGATGCAATAACGATTTGATCTGCTGATGGGCTAAATTTAACTCTATTATCTATGGTTAGTATTTCACCCGAAAATTTATTTACACCCGGCAATATTACACTGTTAACAGAAAAATTTGCGCCTTGTTTGCCAATAGTATCTCCTGCAGATACTAAAGTGCTATCTAGATATCCTAATAACATAGCATCATTGTTCTCATCATAATCTTCATATTTGCTAATCACTAAAAATCTGCTGTTGCCCTTTGTAAGAATATCATTGACTGCTATTTCACCAAAACCTACTTGAGAATTAGATCCTATCACTAATAATGCAGACGAAGCGATACCCAATCTAAGATTTGTTCTAGCATTAAAAGCTTTAGGATTCTTTACTAAGCACACTTGTCTAAACGAGTTACTAATTGCTTGTCTGTAAATTGTATCTTTAAATAAATTTGTTCTAAATAAAATAGTTTTTGCGTACAATTCAGAGATAGCATCACTACCATGACCGTCTTTAGGCGGAAGAACTACATCTAGTACTGCGTTCTCTGTTGCAAATCCAGTAATCACTGCAGTTGCTTCTGTATAACCTATGCCAGAGTTAATAATATTAATTTTACGAATACGTCCAAATGCGTCTAATTGAGCGCTAGCCGTTGCACCAGTTCCATTTCCAACGATCTCTACAGTTGGTGTTGTCACGTATCCAAAACCAGCACTCTTTACATATACTGCGTATATTGCGCCTGGAACTGCAGTAATTTCAACCGTAGATTGGTTTGATTCAATTGAACCTACACTAAAATCTAATAATATAGAAGCTTTTTCAGTTGGTGGTTTTGGTCCATCATTAAAATTCTCAACTTTAACGCTTGCGAAAGTGTATCCAATGCCTGGTTTAATCACTCTAATTTGTTGTATTTGACCATCTGTACTTATGATTGGTTCAATTACTGCATTATTCTTTTTAGTTATAACTCTAAATTGAAAACCAGATCCTGGTGTTCCTGTTAAGTTTGTCTGTGTATATCTAACCACATTTGAAGCGTTAGGATCGTCTGTAACAGAATAAAATGGAGCTGAGTAACCATATCCAACGTTGTTAATTGTTACTGCAGTAGCTACACCAGCCACAACTGTAACAGTAGCAATGGCTTTTACTCCATTCGGAAGATCTGGATTAGTGAATAGTAATGTAATACTACCATATCCTGTACCACCATTTAAGATTTCAATAGATTCGACTTCATAAGGATTTTCTTCTAAATATCCATCGCCGTCAACTGTCAATTTAGTATAACTTGTGCTAGTTTGTACAACTATAGGTTCGATTATAGCCTGTGATGAGTTACCACCAGCTATTGTAAACGTTGGAGAATAAGAATAACCATCTCCCTTTTGATTCATCGTTATAGCAGTTATAACACCAGATACGACCGTGACACTTAAAACAGTTGCTGTTGTGCCACCGGGTTGATCTGGCGCTGTAATAGTAATAGAAGGAGCAGTATATCCAGTACCACCATTGATGATTTTAAATCCATCTATTCTGTAAGATGTTTTGTTATAACCTAAACCTTGGTTCTCAATTGAGTAGCCAACTATTGCTCCGCTAGAATAAAATTGAGTTGTTAAAGCGTTAGCAACAGGCATCAGTGTTGTTGATAAGAATTTATTTCTGAGAGTAATTGGAATAGTATACATATACTTCCATTTGTACCCATCTGCTAAAGTAAACGGTATATTTGATGTAGTAGTTGGCTTAACAGATGAAGGACTATCATTGTTATTGTCTAAGCATTTATAAACACGATACTGATCAGTCAGTACATAAAATTGAGCTGTGTCGATAGATGTTGCACCATTAAAAGAAGGAGTGTCTGTAGTGTATTCACGATACATATCAAACACAAATCCAGATGTCCAATTAATTCTTGTAATAACTGGAGCAACGTCGTTAGCATCAATTTGTTTATAGAGAACAGCGTTATTTCTAACACCGATCTCATATTCGTATGAATCTATAGCTTCTTCAATAACTGTTTCATCATCAATACTGAATGTTACAGCCCCACTAGTCACATGCGCTTCTGTCACAATAAATTGTGTAGAAGAAACAATAGATTCTACTTTAGCATTTGCAGATAATCTACCAACACCGCTGGTCTGTGTAACTAATTGACCCGGTTTAAAACCGGTTGTAGTGCCACTTGTAAGAATAACGGTATTAGAATTTGCAACTACTGTAGCAGTAACACCACTAATAGAAAACCAAGGGTTAGCCTTTCCAAAAGTATAGTAGTACTTGCTAATATTAGAAGCAATTTCTGAAATAACCGATTTAATTAAACCGGTTTTAAAGGAGAATTTAAGTAGGGATGTAGCCATTATTCAATTACTGAATGTTGATTGTCCAAGTGATAGCAATAGTATCAGCAGTTTGCTTGTTAACAACGTCAAACGATGTTTTGCAAAGCATAACACCAGCGGAAGCAGCATTGAAAATACCAGCTTCAACTAGAGCTCCAGTACCTGTGCCAGCAGCAAAAGTAGAAGCATATGTAATAACTGCAGTAACTGGTATATTAAGAGTTGAAGGCTGTGGCGAACCAGTACCATAACCTTGTGGGAAAGAACCACCAGCAATAGTCAAATCCTGACGAGCTAGCTCAGAAAGAGCTGGAGCTCCACCAGACGAAAGAACAAAATCACCAACTAATGGAGTAGTTTTAACTACTGCGGAACCAACAGTAGCATTACCACCTAATGCCATTTTAGACATTTGCGCTGGAATTGTATGACCAGCAACGCTGTCTTTCATACGAGCAGCAAGCCATTGTTTGCCGATCGTTGTTACAATGTTTGAGTAGAAACGGTTTTCTTTAAGATTGCCGTCACCATCAGTGTGAACAATCGATAGTGTACCTGATGTTTCTAAGATATTTCTAAATTGTGGGATTAAAATCATTTGATTTCCTTTATGTTATACTAATTGTTGATACAACTGCATACTCTTGTGAAAAATAATCATCTGTGAGTTCAGCAGTTGTTGTTGTTGCGCTATATGGATCAAAATATAGCGTGCTTCCTTCTATAAAACTATTTATATAATCTTCAAACGAACGATTATATAACAATCCTATGAAAAATTGACCTTCTGATATAGTCATACTATCTTGAATAGTTGACATAGTAAAAACTTTTGATATCGCCTGTAGTGCTTGAACTTCATTTGCAAAAGATCTTACGAATGTTCTTACCGTAGAAATATCTTGCTCAAGAAGTTGAGCAATGTCATCTTTAAATAATGCGCGCACAATATCAATGTTTTCATTTACATTAGTAATATTATCGCTAACAGATCTAATATAATCAACTATTCTAGATACAGCAAAGCCAACTGTGGCATTATGAGCGTATTCAACCGTAATATCTTTAGCAAAAGAATTTTCAATGATTGTAGAACTATCAGATGGATCTCTCTTGTAATCAACTATTCTTTGGAACAGCACTTCTTCAAAACTTAGAGTCTTATAGAAAGTACCATTAACACCACTCGACCAATCTAAAAACTTAGAGTCAGGTTGTACTGCAGCAATATTATCGCTGTATTGTGTAGTAAAATCTTTGTATTGTAAATCTATTACGAGGTTTAAAATTTCTGTTTTTGTTAACTCAAGATCTTTTAATATCAATAATTCCGAGACAAATTGTTCTTCAGATTTATTCAATCCCATAGTTTTCAATATGATATCAGAAATGCTATCGATATATTCTGGAGCAATTTCTTTTGTAATGTCTTTATAAATAGTTCCGTCGACTATAGAAGTGTAGTCTTCATTGATTCTAGTTAAAGACTTTTCAATATATTCGATAAACAAATTTAAAACTTCTGATACTGGTTTAGTTACATTTTTAGCACTAATATCATTGTCTATAAGATTCACATAATTATTCTGGGTATCCCAATCAAGAATTTTAGTAACGTCTTTAAAGACATCGTCTAATGGTGTAATTGGTTCTTGCAGAAACTTTCCAACATCCTTCAATGTAGTTTCTGCATAATCACCAATATATGTGTCACTTACAAATTTGCCAATGTTAGATGTAGTAAAATCATTAATCTGAGTAATCTGATCAAAGAATTGTCTTCTAATAAATGCTAATAGAGGCGTTGCAATAACATCAAAGTTTTTATAGATATTGAATTCACCAAACAACTTTAGGCCAGTCGGTTGTAATAACGACTTAACGATGTTTTTGTAATTTTCTAATTGCTCTTCAATCTTAACGACATAAGAGAATTGTTGATAGTAATCACCATCTTGAATGTAAATTTCATCTGAAATAAACCCATCATTTGTTGCGTAATATCCAGGATAAACAGCAACTGCACCAAGATCTATTTTAATTTCTGCGGTGTCTTCGTCAATTACTACTCCAGATTCATTAGTGTAAAACGAAGCTATAATATCACCAACATAAGATGTATCGGCGAACCAAACTGTTTGCGCCATATCCGGTCTTAGCGGTGACGTTGATGCATTAAATTCTACAGGAACATATGTTAAGTCGTAGTAAAAATAATCTTGATTAACAAAATATCCAAAGTTAAGATAGTCTGATATCTCATCTTGAGAAGCAGGATTTTCATTTGGAACACCATACGAAGCAGTAGGTTCTAAATTAACATTTCTCGGTGTACCAGCTATATATTGAGTAATTGGATGATAAAAAGCTAAAGCCTGCGTAGACTTATTGCTTAATTTAGCATAGAAATTTGTGTCGTAGTCTAAACCAAAAGTAATTATTTGAATTGCTTTAATTTCACCTAGAGATCCTACACGTGTAATCTTAATAGTGCTACCATTACCGGTTGCTGTAGGTAAATTATATATGGAACCGACCTCAAATCCAGCACCTTCATTAGAAATTTTATACTTAGCTGGGCATGGAAGAATAACACCAGACGCATTGTTAAACTCTACAATCTCTCCAATTGCTAAGTCGTTATAATACTGTTTATCTAGAAAGACTTCATAGATATCATCACGATACAATAGAACGTTTGGGCAAAAAACTTCAATGATCTTTTTAGCAGTTTTTAGTGTAATGATTTTACCCTTCATGCTAAAAATATCACCAGATACAGCTTTCACGAATACAGATTTGTCTTGTATCCATTTACCATCTGATACTTTTAATATTTGAGTAGAAGGATAGAATATATCTGAGTTTTTATTGAAAAGTACTCTAAATAGCAATTGGTATGATTCAACAGATCCACGAGAATTATAAAAATCAGAAATATGCTCAAGAAACATTCTTTCATTTTGAATGTTTGCGGTTGGAAATATTGCAGCAAGTTCTTTCTTGAATTTTGCAACAAAGGCATCTAAAGTTTTATCGATGCTTCTGATATCTTCAAGATTACGAGAGTTTGTTTGTCCTAAGAATTCATAATAAGCTTTTACAAATTTGACAAACGTAGTGTAATCCTCCCTGATGAATTCAGGAAGTTGACGTTCTAACGCAGTAGTTACTTGTATTTTACTCATTATCTGCTATACGTAAATGGTCTATTTGATAGATTAGTTTCTCTAACTGCAGTTACAATTAAATGATTTTCATCAATGAGAACAATCTGATTCTGCTTTGAAACAATGTCATTTGAATGAGGCTTAACAATAAATTCTAAGTTAGATTCTACAGTGCCGACGACCCTAATATTATCCACGGTAATCATTCCAGCGTCATAATTAAGACTACCACAATTACTATTAACAAATACTTTTTGAAAGGTATCAGCACTATAGTAGAAAAGTCTTAGCTTACCTAAACCATCGTCGTCAATATAATGAATAGTTTCAGTGTCGTCTATAAAAAACCCATTAGTTATTACAGCTTCTTCTGGAACACCAGAATCATAAATTGGATTGTTTAGCTCTACAACATATTTTGCGTAGTTATCAAAAATTACATCAATAGTTCTACGAATTTTAACTGTAGTAATATTGCTTTTAATTCCAGCATCGCTGTTGTCTATGTCAGATATAAATCTTGAATATCGCAAAATGCCATCAAACTTTTCAAGATATGTGTTATTATAGTCTATAATTGCTGTACGAGCAATGTCTGTTAAGTCTGAAGCAGTCTTATTTGTTTCATTAGGACTGTAATACACCGTGCTGTTAATCTCTAGTCTGTTGTAAATAGGATCTATAATCTCTGGATAAACACCTATCACAGCTCTAGGTTTTAGCACAATTTCAGTGATGTAAGATTTTTCAGAAGGAATAAGGAAAGGACCTGAAATTGGTTTAATTGAGATGAACACCTTACCATATTGAGGAGGAGTTGACTCATCACCCGACCAGCATGATATCGAATCTATATCAGAATAATTGGTTTTAATAATATCAATATAGTCTTCGGCCGTAACTGCTCTGTTTTGTGTTCTAAATTTACGGGAAACATTATAACGAATTTCATCGTCACTTTCTGCTTCGGCACCATTAATTGCTTGAGAAACTAAAGTAATAGTTGGAGTACCAGAAAGACTTGACCCATTGTATGAAAATAGTTTCATGCCATTACTTTCTTCGCCAGTTGTTACCATATACTCGATAGTAACAACAGAACCAACTTCAGGTTCAAAGCCAAGATTGTTTTTACCAAATCTTATTTCATATTTTCCATCTTCTAACTCTCGAACAAAGAATACTTTACTTGTGTCGGTAAGATTAATAATACTTTCAGCGTGAACATATGCCTCAACTTCCAGAGTTGTAGCACTTGGCTGTACATAGATTCTAATTGTTGAAGTATCAATATTGTTATTCTGCAGCACATACTCAACATTTTCTACAGTATTGAATTTCTCAATAACTGGAGTTCCTTCGTATAAAGTAAAAGTATCAAATATATAGTTGCTGCCAATTTTACCTGCAATATTATCATCACGAGTATAGAAGATATATTCGAAACCACTTGAAGAAGCTCTAAAAGAAGTATATTTTGGAATAAGTAATGTTTGACTTGTTGAACTTCCTACTGGAACTGTCATCGAAATTTGTGCAGTAGCACATCTACGCGACTTAGGTAAATACCCATAGTTGTTAGCAATAGAAATAATACTGTCACGTTTACTTGCTGAATCTAAAAACATCTCATTAATAGCAAGGTTTGTGTAAAGAGCATTATAATGAGTGTTATATGCTAAGATGTCTAGAAGAACAGACAGACCCGAGCCATCGAAATTATAATCACTAAATTCAGACTGTGATTGCAAAAACGTTTTTAAATTAGTTTTGATGTTATCAAAGTCTAACTCTGTTGTTGTGATTTTATTGCTAGCCATTTATCGTGTTCTCTCTAAAAATAGATCTACACTAACAGGTGTAGTTGTATTCAATACTGTGAATACAATCGTGCAGTATATACCATTGTTATCTTGCGCTAACAAGACAGTCACGTCTAGAATATTAGCTCTAGGTTCAAAGTTTGAGATCGTATCAACTATTTGTCTTTTAATCAACGACGAAGTCATCGAAGTTGGCAATTCAAATAGTAACGACTTTATCTGAGAACCAATTTCACTGTGAAATGGTCGCTCATAGTTTTGTGTTAGAATTAGATTCTTGATGGATTGCTTAATAGCATTCTCGTCATACTTCTTTACTATGTCACCCGAAACTGGATGAGCATCAAAGTTTAGATCTAGATCTGAAAAGATTCGTGTATTTCTTGTAGCCATTTGTTATTTATTATTATCCAAAGAATACTCTTGAACTTCCGGCAATTAATGTGTTATCACTTGCCGCGGAATCTCCAATTCGTGCAGCAGGATTACCTTCTATAAAAACTCTAGAACTTGACTTAATGATGAGGTCTATGTCTGGAACACATCCACTTTTATTATGTGGATCTACAGTGTCTACACCGCCCCGTGCAATTCCTA
>ENA-UPTL01000343-UPTL01000343.1-marine-metagenome-genome-assembly--contig:-NODE-343-length-11751-cov-3.679207_pt1 | contig 11751 bp, 9 predicted proteins | sample MGYA00238170_ERZ767106 | MGnify/ENA primary metagenome ERZ767106 (study PRJEB28938, sample SAMN06267160) | marine metagenome | isolation source: Columbia River Estuary | place: USA:Columbia River Estuary...
TATTGACCAAGCGGCAACTGCAATCCTGAGCAGTCGCATGTCCGTGAAGAAAGCGATAGGTCACTTCTGATGTTCCTCAATAAATGAAACTGCTATTAGCGCAACAACTCCTCCCGTGATCGCCACGTCGGCGATGTTGAACGCAGGCCAGTGCATACCACGCAAGTGAAAGTCCAGATAGTCGACGACCTGCCCGCGTGCGACACGGTCAAAGCCATTGCCGACGGCACCGCCCAAGATCAGGCTGTACGCCAAGGCCTCAAGACGGCGCACCGGTTTGCTCAGCATCCAGGCCAACCATATTGAAGCCCCCAGTGCGATCGCAAGGAAGAACCAGCGCTGCCAACCTCCGGCGCCAGCCAGAAAGCTAAAAGCCGCGCCCGGGTTCAGAACATGGACCAGATTGAAAAACGGTGTCACTTCAAGTGACCAGCCCAGCGGCGTGGTCAGATCAATGAGACTCTTAGTGGCTTGGTCGATTGCAAGCACGATGAACGCCACGGAATACCAATAGGATTTGCGATTCGGATACGTCATTACTACTTTTCAATTTCGAGGACATCGATGCTTGGCACCGCATGTGACGGCGGCCAGTGCAACTTGAAGGGGCATACGGCTGCGTGAATATCCGGTAGTCAAAAGTGCATCAGCAGCCAGCGGCCTGAACCTGCGCAGCGATTCGAATTGGTGGCATCAGCACATCTCGAAGAGGTTAAAGCAGACGCTCCTTAACTTGATCATCAAATTCATCAAATCATGCATGACAGGAACTTTCACAGGCCAAGTCAGTGCAAGCGACACCGAAAAGTTGTCGCCTACAAAGATGGTTCCGTCAAGTCGCTGCCTTTCCGCAATGAGCACAGAACTTCGCCCACGCTTGCAGGGTCGTTCCGCATTGCGTGCACGCAGAAGGAACCAACGTAGTTCCGCACTGCTGGCAGAAACGAGCCCCTAGCGCGTTCAGCGCCTTGCAGTTCGGGCATGCAACGCCGGCGTTGCCTCCTCCGCTGGCTGGAGGTCCGCCGCTTCCGTACCCACCGCCATAGCCGTGGCGATCACCGTGATGCGCCCCACCATGGTGGCCGCCACCCTGATGACCACCGAAAAGTCTGTCAAAAATACTCATTTATCTTTCCTCTTTCAAGAACGCCTTACAAGGCCGCTAAGGCCAACCAACGGATCTCATCACAATTTTTCGAAACATTCGCACTCGCTAGGGCAATGCAAAGAAGTGCCAAGAAGGTCGTTCTCCGCCCTTACGTCACTTCAGAACAAATCGTGCCGTCGCTGCCTTGCTTGCAAGATTCACCTGCGCGACAACCTTCGTACCGGGCGCGACTTTAAAACTGCCTTTTGCTTCAAGCTTGTCACCCGATGGTTTCAAATCAATCTCTTGCTTGTCGCTACCTGAGAGCAAAGTGATTTTTGCTGTTGCCCTGCTGACATCAACTGGTTTCCCGTGATCTCGCACGTACAACTGAAGCACATCGGGCTTGGCCACGAGCTCGTAGTCCATATCCTTGATTTCCGTGACCAAACCTCCATGGAGAGGCTTGTCTCCATGACCATGGTCATGTTTGTCCGCAGCAAATACGACGCCTGATGCCATCAACATCAAAGCGAAGGTGGTCGAAATCAGTTTCATGAGTTTTCCTTTCAAAAGTACAGGTTAAGAATCAGATCTAAAGACTGGCTTATGAATTCTGCGAAGCAGCCGCAGCCTGCGGATGCACCGGTTCGGCAGTGACGTCCTCCAATTCCTCGTCCGGACGATGGGCCAGCCGATACAGAATCGGAAGCACGAGCAGCGTCAGCAATGTGGAGGACAGGATGCCGCCAATCACCACGGTGGCCAAAGGACGCTGTACCTCCGCGCCGGTTCCCGTGGCGATTGCCATTGGAATGAAGCCCAACGATGCCACCAAGGCTGTCATCAATACAGGGCGCAAACGAGTCAACGCTCCCTCACGGATGGCTGCGTCCAATTGGGCTCCCTCTTCTCGCAAGCTGCGGATGTAAGAAATCATCACGAGGCCATTGAGCACTGCAACACCTGACAGGGCGATAAAACCCACTGCGGCGGAAATCGACATTGGAATGTCACGCAGCCACAGCGCCAAAATGCCGCCGGTCAACGCAAATGGAATGCCGGTAAATACCAGCAGGCCATCCTTGACGTTGCCGAACATTGCAAACAGCAACACGAAGACCAGGAGCAACGACACAGGGACGACGATTTGCAATCGCTGTGTCGCGGACTGCAGGTTTTCAAATGTGCCACCCCAGCTCGTCCAGTAGCCTGCGGGAATCTTGACCTGCGCCAAAGCAGCTTCCGCGTCGGCCACAAAGGAACCGACATCACGGCCACGCACGTTTGCACTCACCACAATGCGACGCTTGCCGTTCTCGCGGCTAACCTGATTAGGCCCCGGTGCCAGCTCGAAGCTAGCCACTTCGGCCAGTTGGATGAAATTGGTTCGTCCTTCGACGCCGCCCGAACCGCGTGGCAAAGGAATCGGCAAACGTTTCATGCTCTCAAGGTCGTTGCGCAAGGACTCTGGCAAACGAACAAGGATGTCGAATCGACGGTCACCTTCAAACAACGTACCGGCCTCACGCCCCCCGATGGCCGTGGCCACTGCATCCTGAATATCAGCCACGTTTAGCCCGTAGCGCGCGGACTTCTGACGATCAATGTTGACTGTGAGCATCGGTAATCCGGTCGTCTGCTCCACCTTGACTTCTGACGCACCAGGGATTTTTTGCAACTTGGACGAAACCTCTTCGGCTGTCTTGTTCAAGACGTCCATGTCGTCCCCGAAGATCTTCACCGCCACGTCGCTTCTCACCCCCGAGATGAGTTCGTTGAATCGAAGTTGGATCGGCTGGGAGAACTCGTAGTTGTTACCCGGTATCTTGCCCACGACCTCCTGCACGGCGGCCAGCAACTCGTCACGAGACTTCCGCGGCTCGGGCCACTCAGACATTGGCTTGAGCATGATGTAGCCATCAGAAATGTTCGGCGGCATGGGGTCGGAGGCAATTTCCGCCGTTCCAGTGCGCGCAAAGACACGGTCGATCTCTGGAAATTTGGCTTTCAGCGTTGCTTCCAGTTGCTGCTGCATCGCCACCGATTGCGACAAACTGGTGCCAGGAATGCGCAAGGCCTGAATAGCGAAGTCTCCTTCGTTCAAGCTGGGCACGAACTCACTGCCCATGCGCGTTGCGATCAAACCGCACAACACCACTGCCACGGCTGCGGCAGCCAACACAACAGCCTTGGCTGCCATCACGCGATCTAGCAAGGGACCATACCAGCGCTTGGCTTGCACCATCAAGAAGTTTTCCTTTTCGCTGACACGGTTGCCAATGAACAGTGCGACCGCAGCCGGAATGAAGGTCACCGACAAAATCATGGCTCCCACAAGCGCCGCCACCACCGTGAACGCCATCGGATGAAACATCTTTCCTTCGACGCCTGTGAGAGCAAAGATAGGCAGGTAAACCACCATGATGATCAGCTGACCGAACAAGAGCGGGCGACGTGATTCCTTGGATGCTAGGAACACCTCGTGAAAGCGTTCTGAGCGGGTCAGCGGCCTGCCGTAGTGAGCTTGCGCATGGGCGAGACGTCGGACGCAATTCTCGACGATCACTACCGCGCCATCGATGATGATGCCAAAGTCCAGTGCCCCGAGGCTCATCAAATTGGCGCTGACTTTGTAATGCACCATGCCTGTGAAGGTAAAGAGCATGGACAGTGGTATTACCGTGGCAGTGATAATGGCCGCACGGATGTTACCTAGGAACAGGAACAGGATCACGATCACGAGAATCGCGCCTTCCAGCAGGTTCTTCTTCACTGTGCTGATGGCTTTGTCTACCAATACGGTACGGTCGTAGACCGTTACTGCGTGGACGCCTTCGGGCAGGCTACGGTTGATCTCCACCATTTTTTTGTCAACAGCCTGCGACACTGTGCGACTGTTCTGGCCGATGAGCATGAAGACCGTGCCAAGTACTACCTCACGCCCGTTGTCCGTTGCAGCGCCAGTGCGCAGTTCGCGCCCCAGACCTACGTCTGCCACGTCACGCACCCGGATCGGCACGCCACCCGCGCTGCTGAGAATGACGTTTCCAATGTCCTCCAGCGTCTTAACCTGTCCAGGTGCCCGGATCAGGTACTGCTCGCCATGCCTTTCGATGTAGCCTGCGCCCACGTTACCGTTGTTGCGATCCAGCGCCGTCACAATGTCCTGTAAGGTGACGCCAAATGACGCCAGTCGCTCGGGTATCGGCGCGATCTGGTATTCCTTGGCGTATCCTCCAATCGAGTTGATTTCCGTCACGCCGGGCACATTGCGCAATTGCGGCTTGATGATCCAGTCCTGAATCTCGCGTAGATCGGTGGCCGTGTAGGGCGTTCCATCGAGCTTCTTTGCACCCTCCTTGGCCTCGACCGTCCACAGGTAAATCTCGCCTAAGCCGGTGGAGATCGGCCCCAGCGCAGGCGTGATGCCGGCTGGCATTTTGTCACGTGCTCCCATGATGCGCTCATTAACCAGTTGACGCGCGAAGTAAATATCCGTGCCGTCCTTGAAGATCACGGTCACTTGCGACAGCCCATAGCGAGACAGGGAGCGGGTCTGCTCCAAGTTAGGAAGACCCGCCATCACAGTTTCAATGGGGTAAGTCACCCGTTGCTCGGTCTCAAGCGGGGAATATCCAGGTGCTTGGGTATTGATCTGAACCTGCACGTTGGTAATGTCCGGTACGGCATCAATGGGGAGCTTTTGGTAATTGAACACGCCGATGGCAGCCATACCAACGACTGCCAGTAATACCAACCATCTGTGTTCGATGGCTGCGCGAATGAGTTTTTCAAACATGTGCGTTGCTCCGGTATCAATGGGTGTGTTCGGCAGAGGATTTGCCAAGCTCTGACTTCACAACAAAACTGCCTGTCGACGCATACTGTGCCCCGGCTCTGATCCCTTGCAACACCTCGACACGCTTGCCATCACTGCGGCCCAACTGCACAGGCTGAGCGATGAATCCCCCATTCACCTTCAGGAATACGACCGGCTTGTCGCCAACGGTCTGAATGGCATCACTGGCCACTGTCACGGGTACGTCAGCCTCTAAGGAGGTCACTTCCACGTTGACAAACAGCCCAGGACGCCAAGCACCTTTCGGGTTGGACAAGACCACTCGGGCTTTGGCCATACGGGTTTGTTCGCCAATCAGCGACCCAACAAAGGTGATAACGCCAGTAGCGCTGGCATCGAATGCAGTGGCCTTGATGGTCACTTTTTCGCCGACTCTGACCAGCGGCAAGTCCTTGGCTGGCACGTTGATTTCAGCCCAAACCTGCCCCAGATCGGAGACGGTAAACACGGCAGCATCCTCCTTGACGGCTTCGCCGAGGCTGAGATGCTTTTCAATCACTAAGCCATCGAAGGGCGCACGCAATTCAAAGCGGTTAAGCCCCCCCTTAGAAACGGTGGCTAGGCCCAAAGCGGAGAGCTTCTGTTGAGCGTTGGCCACAGCTACTTCAGCCTCGTGCAGCGCTTGCCCTGCTTGCAGGTAGTCCTGCTCTGCGGAAATCTTTTGCTCCCAGAGCCGCTTTTCACGCTCAAACGTGGTACTGGCCAAGGTCAGGCGCTTTTGCGCTGTTTGCAACTCGCTGCGCTGCTCAGACGCAGCCGGGCTGGCAATGACGGCCAGGACCTGCCCCTTCTTGACGGCTTGTCCCAAGCTGGCCTGCACGCTCTCGACCACACCCGCAATGCGCGGGACAACGTGCGATGTCCGGTCTTCGTTCAAGCGAATTTCCCCCGGCATTAGCAGGGCTGTCCTGATTCGTGCAGCCCCTGCTGTGTCGATGCCAATAGATGCCGCTTTAATTTGCGCATCACTGAGTTCGACTTTCCCCTCTTCTTGTTTGAGAACGAACATGAAGGGTTCGTTGGCTGTCTGGGCAACGATGTTGATTTCGAACGCGTGCGGCTCCGGCACGACCTCCCGGCTCAACAGGCTGTCTTTTTCAGTCGCGAAATTGAGTGTCTGTTTCTCTCCGGTCAAACGCGTGATGGTCGCGCTGACCTTTGCAGCGCTGGTGGGAAGAGGCTTGCCTTTGTCATACAACCAGACTCGCAAACGAGGCTCACCGCCTTCCTCAGCGAGTAACGCTTCCAGCCCGAAATCCCCCTCCTTGAACAGCTTGCCTCCATGCGGCCCCTTGGTCGGGGCCTCGTGGTGTTCGCCGTCCGCATGACCCTTGTCGTGGTCGTGTTTGTCTCCACTCTCCTTGCCGTGATGCTCACCATCACTGTGTGCCTTGGCTTCAACGTGGCTGCCGTGACCGTGGCCGTCATCTTCGGCTGTCTTGGTTGCTTTGCCGCCGAGAATGGCGCTGCCCAGTACAACGCCCGTCGCAACGATCACGGCGATGGCGATCAGATGCTTCTTGCTGACATTCAGTTTGTTGGTATCGATTTTCATGTTTATTCCTTATTCGCTGGCTGGGTAGCATTTGCGCCAGATTCGCCGAGCACGCGGTCAATGTCCGCAGCCGTGCGATGCGCCTCAGCCAATGCTTTGAGGTATTGAGACTTGGCGGCAAAGTAGGTGCGCTGTGCGTCCAGCACTTCCAAGAAGTTGAACTTGCCGTTTTCAAATCCGACGGTGGCCGCGTCGTAGGCACTTTTGGCCCCAGGTAAAACATCTTGTTGCAAGACGTCGACTTCCCTACGAATGGATTCCAGCCGCTCGCGGGCTTGCAATACGTCCGTGCTGACTCGTATGTTCAAAGCTTGGAGTTCGTCCCGCGCCTTGTCTTCGCGCTTCAACGCTTCCAACAAGTTCCCCTGATTGCGATCAAACAGCGGCAAGGGGACGGAAACACCGAACAGCAGTTGATCGCGCTGCAGTTCGGTGGGGCGTTTCACCCCTAGGCTGAATGTGACGTCGGGTATCCGTTTGCTGCGCTCTACATCGACCAACGACCTGCGGCGCTCAACCTCCAGCTGCATACGGCGCAGCGTTGGCGAAGTGGACAGGCGCTGCTGGACGTTGTCGAGCGAAGGGACAGCCGGAAGCTCTTCCACGTTGCCCGACACGAGAGTAAATCGCGGTGGGTTGGCCCCTAGCAAACTGGCCAAGCGTGCCCGAGCATTGCGTTGCTCGCTCTGGGCCTGTGCCCATTCGACTCGCACACCTGCTTCGGCTACCCGTGCCTTGGTTTCTTCGACCGGCGAAACCTTGCCAGCTGCCACGCGTTTGGCAACAGCATCGGTAGCGCGTTTTGCCAGATCGACACTGGCCCCGGCCAATGCTGCGCGTTCCTGTTCCGCCAAAGTCTCGAAGAAGGCAGCGACCACGGCGGCACGAATTTCGACGCGGCGCAAGTTCAGTTCTTCGACCGCAATGTCGCGTCCTCGCTCTGCCGTAGTGATACGGGCGGCGCGCTTGCCACCCATTTCGACGGGCAGATTGATCTGCACACTTTGTGTGCGGGTCGCTGCCCTCTGGTCTTCCAGTGAGTACGCCAATTCGGGATTGGGGCGAGCTTGCCCCTGGATCACCTGACCTTGCGTTGCCTCGATTTCCCGCCTTGCGACAGCCAAGTCTAGATTGCTGTCCAGGGCTAAATCGATGGCCTTTTGCAGCGTCAGGATCGTTGCCGCTTCGCTCTGCAAGCCGTTTCTGACGGCTGAAGGATTGTCTTGTGCTGCTGGCAACGCCTGAGCGAAAGCTGCCCCTGCAGCGATCGCTACGAGCAAACTCGTCGCAGCCGCAACTTTTGAGGTGCGGAGGACAGAGACTGACTTCCGTCGTTTTTGATTTTGATGACTCTTCAACATCCGATTCTCCAGTGATATTCAAATACACGAGGGAATCGGCGGAGAGCGATCCAAATGATCGCCTACGACGCCATCACATTAACCGCACGAAGTCGGCTTGACACGGTCACGCTCTAGCCGTATCCGTACATTGGGATGACGAAGGGAAAGGAACGCGCTCCCCACCGATCAGGCGAGGACGTGCCACTGAGGGCGTTCGAGGCGTTCAAAAGGGGGCGACGTGAGACGAGCCCCGTACTCTGCTGTATCCAGAGACGAGTCGGCCAGCGATGCAATCGCTACTGCCCCAAGCAAGGCCGACAAACATCCTGCGTGACAGGATGCGCAATCGGGGTCGCCACCGATGGTCTTGACTGAATCGGAAGATGCGTCTTTGCCATCCGCAGTCTTGTGCTGATGGTCATGGTGACCAAAGTGCTTGGCTGAGGTACCGGTTTCGTGTTGGCAATAGCTGGCTGCAGCCGCCCAGCTAAGCTGTAGCGGCACAAATACCAACAAAAGGATTGCCAACCATTTACGCATATGATCAAGAGTATAGCAGCTATAGACTTTCCCGTACATCTTTTTCTACTTGCTCGATTGCTTTCCAAGCAACCTTAGCCCATTGAGGACCACCAGCAAGCTTGCCCCCATGTCCGCAAACACCGCCATCCACATGGAGGCGTTGTCGAAGATGGCCAGCACTAAGAACACCAACTTGATGCCTAGCGCGAGACATATGTTCTGCCACAGAACAGCGTGGGTGCGCTTCGAGAGCCGTATCGTTTCCGGCAAACGACGCAGGTCATCGTTCATGACCACAACATCTGCGGCTTCCATCGCCGTATGGGTTCCAGCAGCACCCATGGCGAAGCCGATGTCGGCCTTAGCAAGTGCTGGTGCATCGTTGATGCCATCGCCAGTCATTGCCGTGATGCCCAGTCGCTGTTGAAGTTCGCCGATAGCCTGTAGTTTGTCTTCTGGCAGCAGGTTGCCCCGCACTTCGGCTATGCCCGCCAGAGAGCCAACGGTGCGCGCGGTCGCGATGTTATCCCCTGTCAGCATGACCGGTGTCACGCCGAGCGACTTCAGGTCGGCCACCGCTTGGGCGGAGGATGGTTTGATGGTGTCCGCCACCGCGCAGATCGCCATCACACGTTCGCTGTTAGCGAGGAGTGTGACCGTGCGACCTGCCTCCTCATGAACTGCGAGGCGGGTTTCGAGTTCAGCCGAACATTGCCCACGCTCCTCGATCCAGCGGTGGTTGGCCAGCGCGTAGGAATGATTGCCGATAACACCTTGCACTCCACGCCCTGCAACGGCTTGAAACTCTCCCACCTCTTGATCGGCGGTTGACAGCCCCTCTGCGATGGCTTTGGAAACCGGGTGATCCGACCGGCCCGCGAGACTCTTTGCAAGCCCCTCCAGCACCCGTTGATCAAGACCTGTGTCCACGGGCTCGAAGGCCACCAGTTTGGGCTTGCCTTCCGTGATCGTACCGGTCTTGTCCAGGGCCACAGCTTTGATCTTTCGCGCATCCTCCAAGTAAACGCCACCTTTGATCAAAATCCCCCGCCTTGCCCCGGCTGCCAAACCGCTGACGACCGTGACAGGTGTGGAAATAACCAAGGCACAAGGGCAAGCGATGACCAACAACACCAAGGCCTTGTAGACAGCCTGCATCCAGGTCAAGTCCGTGATCCACGGCGCTAGCAACGCGACGGCGACAGCCAGGATGAAAACGGCAGGGGTGTAGATCGCGGCAAACCGATCTACAAAGCGCTGTGTCGGCGCACGGGACGACTGTGCTTGCTCGACTGCGTGGATGATGCGCGCCAGGGTGCTGTCCGAAGCGGGCGCGGTGACACGGAATTCCAAGGCTGCAGACTGGTTGATGGTGCCTGCGTACACTTCGTCGCCAGGAGCCTTGTCTATAGGCAGGCTTTCCCCAGTCACAGGGGACTGGTCGATGGCACTCTGTCCGAGCGTGACGACACCATCGAGTGGAACGCGCTCTCCTGGACGGATGCGCACTGTTGCGTCGACAACGACAGCTTTGACGCCGACGCGCGTCCAACTGCCGTCACCTTGACGCACCTCGGCTTGCTCCGGTGCCAGCGCCAGCAAGCTCTTGATGGCGTTACGCGCCCGGTCCACCGCTCGAGCCTCGATGGCCTCGGCTATGGCATACAAGGCCATCACCATGGCAGCTTCTGGCCACTGGCCTATCAAGAAGGCACCTGTCACGGCCACAGTCATCAAGGCGTTGATGTTCAAGCGTCCTTGCCGCAGTGCGGAAAGCCCTTTACCGTAGACGGAGAAACCCGCCAGGGCGATGGCCACCGCGGCCAGCGCCATTCCAAGGGCTTTTGCTGGCCAACTATCTGGAAAAGCGAATGCCAAGCCTTCAGCCGCCACGGCCAGCCCCAATGCAGCAATCAATTTGCCCCATGAGGCCCAAAAACCAGTTGGCGCAGCGGCAGTAGCTCCATCCGATTTGTCTTCTACTCCGAGTGGTTCCGGTTTGAAGCCCGCTTTGCGAATCGCATCCAGTGCCAACCGCAGAGCATGATCCTCGGCAGCGATGGTCAACTCGCGGTCGCCCAAGTTGAACTGCAAGCCACGAATGCCTGCCACGCCGTCCAGCGCTCGACGGATTTCTGACTCTTCGGACGCGCAGTCCATGTTCGCGATCCGGAATCTATGTGGCTCAACAGCCGTTGCTTTAGACGCCATTGGCCCGCCCACGGCAGGCGATGCAGCGCAGCCACTTCCACAACCGCAGGCAGTGTCAACTTGTTGGCGTTGGTGAGTAGGGTTCATGATCTTCTCCTTGTTGGATGGATTAAAAACCCTGTAGCCACTACAATGTCAAGTACCTACAAATAAAATGGCGCAACTTTCTTGCCACCGCTCAAGGTGAAGATATGAAAATCGGTGAACTGGCCAAGGCGGCTCACACTCAGGTTGAGACGATCCGGTATTACGAACGCGAAGGATTGCTGCCTGAAACGGTTCGCACAGAAAGCAACTACCGCGTGTACGGCGATGAGCATGTTGACCGACTGTCCTTCATACGGAACTGCCGTGGGTTGGACATGACGCTGGACGAAATCCGAATATTGCTGCGCTTCAAGGACTCGCCTCTAGAGAACTGCGCAGATGTCAATGACTTACTCGACGAGCACATCGGCCATGTGGCCGCCCGCATCAAAGAGCTGAAAGCGCTAGAGCGACAGCTCAAGACCTTGCGGGAGAACTGCCGTAAATCTCAACAGGCCAGTCAATGCGGCATCTTGAGTGAGTTGTCCACCGCATCGCATCCCGATCAGGAGTTAACCACCAGCAAGCGGCATGTTCATGGGGCACACAGTCTCAAGGCAAGGCTTTGAACGAAAGGCATCATCTGCTTACATCGGGTCATGACATCAATTTTCGTGATGACGATGGGCGCACTGCTTTGTATGTGGCAGTTTATGAAACTTACTATGGGCTAGCCATACACGCTACTTGAGCGTGGCGCAGATCCAAACATTCCAGACAACGAGTGCGACTTACCTCTGGATATCGCCAAGTACTCGCACCTTTACAGACGAAGTAACAATACAGAAATGGTGGATGCATTGGTGAAGGCTGGAGGAAAGTGCAAGGAAGGCCCGTCAGCTAGGGAGCTCCTTGATGACAAGATCTATGATGGATTTGCACAGGCCAGCGCAATGAAAAACCTTCTTTCTCTGATCGATAAAGCTAAGATGGATTAGATTCCCATGGATCCAGAAGGATTCCCGACCGCACAAACGACAAAAAGCCCGACCTGTCCTAAGACAAGCCGGGCTTCTGTTTAAGGTTCAATTGCTGATTGTTTTTGGTACCACCGCTGTACCTCAAGCAGCATCAGGGTGGTTTG
>ENA-UPTL01000348-UPTL01000348.1-marine-metagenome-genome-assembly--contig:-NODE-348-length-11713-cov-4.247470_pt1 | contig 11713 bp, 15 predicted proteins | sample MGYA00238170_ERZ767106 | MGnify/ENA primary metagenome ERZ767106 (study PRJEB28938, sample SAMN06267160) | marine metagenome | isolation source: Columbia River Estuary | place: USA:Columbia River Estuary...
TGTTAATTCCCTCAGATCCCATCTGGGACATATTCTTTGGCGATGGTGATGGTCCAAAGTATTTCTTATTTACTTTACTAGCATTATTTAACGATAAATCACTAAACAGCTCAGATATATACTGCATAGGTGCGGTTTTAGCTAAATCATCTTTATGGAATTCATACGATTTTAACAACTTTAAAATATCCCAACCTTTTTCTTGTTTTTCAGTTAAACCTAATTCTTCAGTGTAATAGTCCCCTTGCATTGCAGGTTTATATTGATATTGATCAAACTTAGGCATCATTCTACCTTCATTATCAGACTCAACTGGTGGTGCATAATCCGGTGCTATTAATTTCATTAAAGCCAAACCAAATTCATCATCAAATGGCTTAGTTCCAAGGTGTTCATTGACCTGTGTTAATAATCTGCTGTTTTTAACACTACTTTTACCTGCAATGTTTTTTTTGGATAAATTTGTTAGGTATTCTTCAAATCCCGGTATGCTTTGATATACAGATTTACCATCTAACTCAGGCCGTGGTTTTTGTAAATATCCAGCCAGCCCCATTAATTGTTCGTAAAATTTTTGATCAGTGGCGAAGTTTGCATACGGCACTGCTTTTGTTATTTTTTCAATAACCTCTTCGCCAACATTTTTCATACCCGGAATCTTTGGTAAATACTTACCTACTGCTAAATCTATTGCTGCATCTTTTAGAGCATTTCCACCAGCAAGGGTCAGGCTTTCTCCAATCTTATTTGTTCTATATAACGGAGACGCATTAGGTGATAATGTTCTTAATGCACCTAATGCTAAATCGTGTTGCATAGGACCTTCCGCAAGTACTCTGCCAACACCTCTTTTTAATCCTGCGCCTTTACTTAATTCAGCACCTGTAACATCAATTCCGCTACCTGCAATCATATCTGTAGATTTTTTTGCTTGCACGCCACGCAATAACGTAGTAAACGCTGGCATTTGTAATAATTGATCTACTGCTTTTGCGTCTAAAGATCTATCTTGTCTTGGCTTTAACGCTCGTTTTTCAGGTATGCCTTTTGTTTGCACGTTATTACCTCTTGCCTTGAACACCAATTGCACCACCTATGGCTCCCAATGTTCCAAGTGTACGTAATGTGCCACCTGATGGCTTTGGTTTCCCCTTCAGGAGAACAGCAGGTGTTTTGGTGATGTCTGGTTTAGGTTGACTAATAGTTCTTTGTGTCGGTTCAACATCACGAGGTTTCTGTCGAATTTTAGTTCCTCCAGAAACTCTTTTAAAATCAGGTTTACCTTTTTTGGCAATGGCAATATCATTAGCGGTTGGCTGCTTTATAGTAATGCCTTCTATGTTTTTGCGACGTGGATCTAAACCTCTTGAATTTCCACGCTTCTGTGCAGTTTCAGCCATAGTCCTAAATTCATTTACAGATGATTCTGTGCCGTCTGCATAAATCCATCCTAACTGAGGAAAGAATTCAGTTGCATAATATTTTGCTTGTGATCTATTTTGACTTCTTGCCGCCTCATTTTTTGCTTGAGCGTCAGCTACAATTTGTGCTGGTGTTCGTGTATCAGATTCTTCTTGTACTGGTTTTCTTAGGTTTAATTTTGAACCACGTATTAATTCCTGTTGTGCTTTATCTGCTGCTTCAGGAGTAACTTCAAAATTTTCTACAAAATCTCGCAACTGATTATTTACAACTTTAATCTGATCTGAGTCATCAGATAAATATGCATCAATATAATCTCTCATATAGTCTCTCACCTGTGCCGTTTGCATGTTGTTTGCACCTAGCATTGGTAATGCTTTAACAAGACTCTTCATTACCTGATCAGCTGCGGCTGTGCGTGTAGAAGGATCTGCAATGCCACGTCCATCCATTAGTTCATCAGCATACGTGCGAATAATGTTCTTGGATTGACTTGCTAAAGTGAAAACTGTAGTTCTATGATTTTCGATTGCATTAGAACGAGATTCTTTTTCTATCTCACCAATTGCTTTATCATCTGTACCAAATGATCGCCCACGAGTATTGGTTGCGTTCATTGCCCAATTTACGTTAGCGTCTGGTTTAAGTGATTCACTCTGTCCGTATGTTTCTAAATAACCTAATAGTTTACGCCCTTGTTGTGGATCCATTTTTTGTAAAAATTTCATCACTTCGGCATTTTCAATACGACTTCGTGTATCTGCAAAAATTCCAATTTCTTCAATTAGATATTTGCGACGCTCAGCAGCATCCTTACCTGACGGCTCAATAATATTCTGTAAATGAACACGTATATCATTTACTTGCTGTCTCTTATAATCATCGTTTACACGATTTCCTGAAGGTGTATCACTAGCCGCTTTTCCAAATAATGAAGCGGTTGCTTGTTGTGCTTTATTTAATGGAGCACTAGATGTTATTGGTCTTCCGAAAATATCTTTAGCAGGAACCCATGACGTTCCTTCTTTTTCGTAAACAGGGTATTGAACAAATCCATCTGCATCTTTTTTTACTGAAACAGCAATTTGCGATGGAATTGCATTACCATTACGATCAATAGGAGTAACTAAGACCCGATTACTTGCTCGTTGTGTTGCCTCTGTAGAGGATTTAAAATACCGATTAACATCAACGCCTTTAGTGCCTGTTAACCAAGCTCCAAGCATATCAGTAACCTGTGCAACGCGACTAGCAGAACCTGAAGCAGCAATTGGTCGTGAATAATCTGGACCATCTGGTGTCAATGCAAATAAGTGTTTGCGTCCTACACCGGCTGCAACAAAGTCATCTAAATTAGACAACGCCTGTTGACGTGTGCTTTTTAATTCTTTAAGTAATGACTTAGCGGCTTCTTCTTGATATCCAGATAATGTACCTTGATCTATTTGGAAGTTTAATTTACCGATTGCATCATCTACTGCTGTTAGTGTTTGTGTAAAAATTGGATCATCAGCAATAGACATTGACCCATCTCGTGTAGGAGATAGATAGGTAACGATATCTGCTAATGCAGCTTTCTGTGTTCCTGTAACATCGGTATCTGCAATATAACCCATGTTATACGCTTTGCGTGCTTCACCTGTGTAACCACCAAGTAATGTCTGATCAATTTTAAACGCACCAGTTAACCTAGCCATTAATTGATCAGGAGACATCTTTAATACAGATGCTTCCATTTTTTCTGATGCAGCAGCATATGATTCTTTCCTATTTAAATATGCATCAAGTCGTTGTTTCCTAGATCCACCAACTCCACGCATCTCTTCAAGATCAACAAGTTTTAAATCTCGTTGTTTACCTTGACCCTCAACAAATCCATCTTCACCAAATAAAATATCTAGCTGATCCGTGCTTGCATATGGAGCCATTATTCTTTTAGCAAGAAGCATATCGCCAGACTTCATAGCATCTTGTATTTTAGGAACATCTAAAGAAAATTGATCCTCTTGTCCCGCAATATCAAATGTGAACAGATTGCGCATAGCGCGTTTAATACCAAATGGTGCAGTAATTGCTTTCATTACTGCTGTTTTTGCCTCATTGTCTTCAGATTCAAAAATCTGTTTAACAGTATTATCTGTATCTAATACCTGTAAATTAAATGCTACGTTGTTAGCAAAGTACCGGCCAAATGAAGTGTCCTGTAATGCCCTAAAACCTTCAATTGGATCACCGGCATACATTGCCTTATAAAAAGGAAACGTAAAGTCATTCATCAAACGAACTTGTGCTTGACGCCCTGTTCTAGGTACTACTACACCATCGTCACCCTCTGCTAGTGTTCCATTTACAAAACCATAATTTGCGTCATCTATAGCTGTTTTAAATATTTCTGCTGTAGCACCACGTACTTTATCCATACTTGCAACAGCACGTGCAGTACCACCGGCGGCACCTGTTTTAAAAACTACTCCAAGTACTGGATCATCAGCATAAAACTTCTCAATACCTTCTTGGTATTGCTTCATTGAAGGATCACCGTATAAAGACATATTGAAATAATTTTTTGCGTCAGCTACGTCGGCTTCATCATTTAAAGGAATGGAAGCAAGGTATGCAATAGCACCTTTTGCCACTCGTGATTTTGCACTGGCGTTAAATCGTTCGTTGTTTCCAACTTCTACAGCATTAGTTAATACGCTGTAACCAACACTACCTTTGATTGCATCAGAATCAGCACGGTATTGCGTTGCCTTTGTTGCCATCTGACGTTGTAAACCATTTAGCAATTTTGGTGTAAATAAATCCTGCCCAGTTGATCGTTTATATTCAGCCACGACTTCATCTAATGTTTTTCCATAAGACTCACGTGCAATTTTTGTAAATGGATGATCTTCACGGAATGTTTCACCTTGACCCCATATAGCTGCAACTTCACTAATTAATCCACGTTCAAGATTAACTGCTTTAGTCTCTCCGCGCCTAACATCATTTTGTAATTGACCAAATACTGTTTGGATTACGCCAAATGGATTAGTTGCATTACCACCTTTTTTTATTGTTTCTCGAATTAAAGTATCTGCCCGTAATGTCTCTCGAATATTATCTGGTGGTTGCTGTAAAGGATCTGTGTCAATAAATTTAGATTGAGAGAAGTCTCGTTTTTCCCGTAATCCAGCAATGTCCTGTTCTTCAAGACTCATTGGGACTTCACTAGTGAAGCCTTGACCAAACGTAGCTCTTTGCTGACTACCTAGTTGCGCATCTCGTTCTTGCTGTCCAATATTTCCAGCTTGAAACGCTTGCTCAACACCAGCATCATAACGAGCCGAGTTCATTAACTCATCAGCAGATGTACGTGGACTTGGCCCAGCTCCTTGTCCTGTTGGTCGAATATCTTTAATACGTGTTTGCGTGTCTGGTAATTCGCGACCCTCAACCGCTGCTGCTTGATTAGCTGCTTCAAAATCTAAATCCCGACCAGCACGTTTAACAATTTTATTTCCAGCAGCATCTAGCTTAGGAGTAAATGTTACTTTTCCGCTAATTGCGTCTGTGGTAGATTCGCCTTCGTATTCAGTAAACGCAGGTTTAGTACCGCCTGCATCACTACGCCAGTCAAAGTCTGGCATATTTGGTGGTGTACGTTGTGGAGCTATTGGACGTCTTGGACCAGCCGCAGGTGGACGATTTACACGAGCTGATGGACGAACAGGCCCACGACCTTCAGATAAAATATCTAATAATTCATTAATGCCGGGTTCACCCGGTGCTCCCCCCCCTGAACCCATTTGTTGTGGGGCAGGAGGAGTTGCCGGTGGAATTGATACTGGCATAGCCGCTGCATTGGTTGGTGCAGGAGTAGGTCCACCAGTAGGTGTACCAGTCTTTTTTTCATCATCAACCATCATGTTGTATAACGCGGATGCCATATATTACCTATTACTTCATTAATGCTTTTGTAAAGTACGACGCATTAGCTGGGGCCATACTCTTCTTAGGAGCTTCTTTTGCAGCTGCTGGGCCTTTCTTTACAGTACGTCCACTACTATCAGTTTGCCGACCTGCAGTTTTACCCTTAACAAATCCACGATATTCAGCATCACTTACTTCACGTGCGGTGCGAACTCCAGTTGCAGCAATGGCTCCGGCAGCTGCACCTAGTGCTCCTACTGCACGTCCAGTGCTACTTCGGTTTCTTGGATAATTAGCTTGCATTTTAGCAGGCATCGGCCTCCGTGCAGGAGGTGGTGATGATGGATTCTGTGGCATATTGTTACCTTTTTCCTTGACTGGAGATTGCAGAACTAATTCCCAACAATGCTCCCATTGTCTTACGTCCTTTTGACGCAGACATTTTTGGAGCCGCAGCTTTTCGACGTGCTACTGCAGCTCTCATTTTGGCAGTTTGTTCAGCAGTGTATTTAGTTGCTGTTTGTGAATCAGATAAACGAGAAACATCATAATTGTCTTTTACTGTATCTCTACCAGCAATGCCAGTTTTTGAGGTTGTACCTGCTTCAATGTGCCCACGACCTAGAGCACCTAGAACACTACCAGTGTCTTGTGTGCCCGGAATAACTTTTGGTCGAATACTTTTACCACCAGTTATTGCTCGCAGATCTTTACCTGTGTAAGTTCTAAGTTCTTTGTCTCTTGCTGTTTGTGGACGATAGTTTTTATCTGGATCTTGTGGCATATTGTTACCTTTTTCCTTGGGCTTGTATTGCTGTACCTAATCCTAAAAGCGCACCAAAACTTTTAGTTCCAATAGCTTTTCCAAAAGAAGTCTTACTCTTAGAAGCGCTAACATTTTGTTTTGTTTGCGCAGGTTTTGCCTGCGGCACAGCTGATTCTCTTTTGTCAAATATGCGATCTGTTGTTACATCATCACCATAACGGCCACGTTGCCTGTTTGTTAATGAATTTCCAATTCTTGTTGCATAAAAATATTGACTTTCACCGGGTTTTACTGGAGGTGGCGTCATGCCAGCCTGAGTCCACCTATTCATAGCCGTTTGCGTAGCCATTGATATCTTTGCTGGGCGTCCAGTTGGGCTAGTAAATTGCGGTGGATTTTGTGGCATTTTTAATATCCTTTACACCCGCAATTAGCTTTTCCGCATTTAGGACACTTCTTATCGCTACCATATTCAGCTTTTTCATGCTTCATCATGGCTTTTGGAGAGAGGCCTTTTTTGCTATATTCCTTCTTTTCCATTGCTTTATAAGCCTTAGAATTAACTGAATGGCCCATTTTAATACCCATCATCTGACCCATTGTTTTCCTCATTTGCAGTTCCATGCTCTCAATGATTTATTAATCCTGCTATTAGGATCACGGGCAGTTGCTGGAGATGTATTCTTAGCTTTCATGCCAGACATACGGGCGCAAAAAGAGGCACGACGTCCTGCGTCTGCCGTAGTTTTAGGATTAGGTGCCGGAGGCTTTAAATTCGCTCCAGTAGTGCGCTTGTAATATGCTCTACCTGCTGCATTTAAACCGCCAGATGGATCTTGAAGTCTTTTTGTTACGCCCATGATTAGATCATTATACATAAAAAAGACCCGCTATATGCGGGCCTTGTTTGTTTAATCTGCAAACGGATCGTCAATATCATCTACTTTTAATGTGCCAGCTGGCTTTGGATTTGGTGGTGATTGAGTAGCTTGCTCACCATCTCGCCGTGAGTCTAGTAACTGCCAGTTATCAATCATAATCTTAACTGATTGCTGCTTCACACCTTCTTTGTTTACATATTGATCAAGTTGAATTTTGCCAACAATACCAATAAGACGTCCCTTTTGCGCATATTCTGCAAGTGCATCACCTTGCTGCCCAAATGCAGTACAGCTAAAGAAGTCGGTTTCTTTCTCTCGACCCTTGCGATCTACTGCAACACGAATACTGCAAACTGATTTACCACCTTGAGTCTGTCGTGACTCTGGATCTGCTACTAACCTGCCAACAATAGTGCACTGATTAATCATTCTTTTCTCCTAAATAGTATTTATGAAATGCTGCTGTAGTAGCAGGTATTACTGCGTTTAATACATTCCAGCAATCAATAGCAATATTACGATGCTCTTCTTGAGTATGATTGTCCATACGTACGCGGCAGTAATGTAACCAGTCACGCACTGTGCCCTTCATGTATAGGCGTGTGCCGACACACATCGGCAATATCATACGTGCTGACTCAAGGGCTACACCTGACTTAACAAGATCATCATATGCACGAATAGCAATAAGCACAGGTGCAAGAGCCTTGTTATTCATCTCCAGTTGTGTTTCTGGATTAACAAACATAATGCTTCCTTGTCGGTTAGTACTACCTCTGCGCCTCATTACAGGTAAGTCTAGTTCAATCTTTCCGGGATTTGCATAACGTTGGCTAAACTCTTGAAAATGAAATGCTCTATGGCGTAAAATCTGTGCAGCAATAGCCCTAGATGTGTAGATTTCCATAACTACATCAACCATTTCAAATACAGACCAGTGACCTTCTTTCATACAATAATTAAGTAGTCGTTCGTATTCAGGATTATCTTGATTATCTGATGATACACGCGCAAGGTGGATCATAAACTCTTCTGCATCTGGTTGTATATATTTAAGTGTAGCTGCCATCTTTGTCTCCATGCCCCAAACGGGACTCGAACCCGTACACCTTGCGGTAACAGATTTTAAGTCTGTCGTGTCTACCGTTCCACCACCGGGGCTGATGGCCTATTGTATCATCATGTAATACATATTTATTTTACAGAGTGATCACTATTGCGTTTTAATTGGATCAGTCTTTGTTGCGCTCGGCATCGCTATCTCTTTTGTGTTCTACAATTTCAATTCCATCTAACTGAGAAAGTCTCCACATTGCGTAATACTTTGGAATGCTTTGTTTATTTAATTCTCCGTCAGTTATGTTTTGTTTTTCGCACCATTTGCGGAAGTTTAAATAACTACCATAGTCAGTAATCTTTTGATAGATGAACATAATTCCGCTGGAAATTATGATCCCAATAAGTACGGACTCAAGTTGCATTTGTGATAATAGGTATTGCACTTACTATTTTCCTTTTAGGTGAAACCATTTGTTTACTGCCGCCTGAGTATGGTACTGCAAGTCCATCGCGTACTAACTGTTCATTGAGTGTGCAATACCCCTTATCGCTTCGCACAGTGACTAACCTGCGCCCATACTTGTCTGCTTTAGCTTCTACTTGGATTGTAAATTTTTCAAGCCTAGCTGCTGCATCATCAAACCAAACTTTAACTTCCAGTAAGCATTGTTTGCCTTCAGCTGTGGTCTTTTCTGGAGTATCAATTCCATGTAATCTACAGTGTTGATCAGCAAGCCATATCCCAAAACCAAGATCAATGTCACATACAAATGTGTCACCATCAATTACACGTTTAAATTTAATACCATATTCGTACATTACTTTTTCATTCCCATTAAGTTACTCATGCGTGGACGTTTTGCATCATTAAATTTACGAATATCTTGATCCATAAATTGATGAATATAGTCTTGAGCTTTTTCTGCTTCTGCGTCATTCTTATATACAGGGAATTCCCTGCCAGAACGTTTTGCATTATTTACAATTTCATCTTGCTCATTAAGTATCCTCCACTTACCTTTGCCATCTTGTCCATAACTCGGCAGGATCTGTGTAGTAGGATCTTTTGCATCTTTTCCTACTCCCATGCGTGTTCCCCAGAAAGTGGTTATGTCGCCATTACCACGATCCATATATCTTCCTGAACTAAGTACATCTCTATGGTATTTAAGTACATTTTGCTCACGAACAGTTAGTGGTCTGAATGTCTGTACTTTTGGTTTATCCATAAGACATTATAACCAAAAAAGACCAGCGTGGCTGACTGGTCTTTTCTGTTTGCAGAGTTTAAGTATGTCGGGGCAGAAGGGAGGGTTCTGGCCTTTCAAAGCTCACCTCTCGGTGGCAAAAATATAATACCACCCTCCGGTAGAAAGAATAAGGGCCGGAGAGTGGCATCATCCCCAGAGCGTTTACGTGCGTGGGGGACTCCTACTACTGGGATCGAACCAGTGACCGTCCGGTTAACAGCCGGATGCTCTACCGCTGAGCTAAGTAGGATTGCAAACTATTCTATGGCTCCTTTGAGCCACTGGCTGTGTCGATCTGGGAGAGGTAGTTCAGGTAGTGTGTTATCGCACTTCTCACAAACCAACTCCGATTGCGCTTCCCGGCATACTTCTCGATCATAGCTAACATTGCCGGTGGTAGGCGCAGTACCAACATAGCTGGATAGTTTACTGGACGTATCCGTCGTTTCTCGCTCTTCATTTTGCTCCTTTGGCATTAAGTTTTTACATACGGTTAAAACAGTATCTGAATAATTTGTATTCTTTGTAACTGCATATGCCAAAAACCAAATTGCCTTTAATACGTCCTCGTCATACTTAGACAGGTCTTTCTTACCAGCCCTAGCAATATACGCTGTAGCAGTAAATAAGTATCGATCTAAATCCCAAGCGTCAGCTGCATGTACAGGCTGCAGTTCACTGTCATTGTAATACGCCATACTATACTCCAGTAGATCCAAATCCATCAGAGCCACGTTGAGTCTCAAACAACGAACCAGACTCTACAACTACAGGCTCACACATACACACAGGAGCAATCACAAGCTGCGCAATACGCATACCGGGTACAAATACAAAGGTATCAGAACTCATATTCTTGATGATTACTTTAACCTCACCCGTATAATCTGCATCAATCGTACCGGGGCTATTTAAGACCACTACGCCGTACTTATATGCCATACCACTACGAGTACGCACCTGCGCTTCATAACCCTCGTGTAGCTTGATTTTCATGCCCGTAGGCACTAGTACAATCTGGTCAGGCCGCACCGGCATAGTCTTCTCACCAATGTACTGAAGATCTATACCCGACGCTTGTTTTGTAGCGCGTCGTGGATCAAATAGATACTTACTAATGCCACTACCGCAATAAACAATTTCAAGGCGATCCACTACTCCGAAACCTCAATCGTAGTCACAATGCTATCCAGTGCCATCATGAGGAAGTCGATCACGAAACGGGCTGGGACCTTAACACCGTCATTGCGTAAATTAGCACAATACTGAGCAGCTTCAACAAGCGACAACCCAGTCTGAAATGCAGGCACATTGCCGTCATCCTTGCGCTTAACTGTAACGGAGTACCCGTGCTTAGCACTCTGCTGTACGGTTACTTCACTGTCATTACCCTGTGTCAACAAAAACATGGCACACCTCAATATATGTATAACATATGGTACCACAATTGTATGGGACCCATTTTTCTACGGGGAGAAAGCAGTTTCTCCGATGGGAGAAATAGATAATATAGTAGAGTGACTATATGCGTCGGAGTCACATTCTAAGCGACTGAGCGGGGGTAGGGGGTTGCCACATGGGGGGTATGGGGGTCATTTCCTAGGGAGCATCTAAGCGGCTTACCAGCTTTTGTATACCATGTACGTAGCCGACGCTCCTTGCGTTCGCTACAGGGTGTGCAAGGTGTAGCGTATACACTTTGCACACTTTTTTTTGCTTTATACGCTTTGTTGTTTGTTGTTTGTTTACTGTTTGTATCACTAAAGGAGTTTATTATGTCTACACTACGAACCCGGTTTATTGAGTTGGTCACTGACATGCGCGATTCATTCCCTGAGACGCCATTGTCTTATCGTTGCCGCATGATGGTTGATGCCGCTACCGCGCCTGATAGGCCGGTATCACGATGGGCTAAGTATTCCAACCGTGGCGATGTCCCTGCTACATGGAATGCAACCATTGCACTTTCAGACCTTCGGAACACTGTTGCACTCGCACACCGTGAGGATTACATCAACAATGATGACTTCATGGGCTTTGAGATTGTCATCATGGACTACCGTGATGAGACACGTGAAGAGCGTGTTGTGGATGCTATGACTGAGCTTCAGAAGGCTCTGCGACGTCAAGCGCGCATCAACCGGAAGGGCTAGTACCTTCCCCCCTACCCAGTACAAGATGCTGGGTAGGGATTTTTTTAGATAGTTTTTTTTGAGTTTACGGAGGAAAAAAATGGAAGAATGTTTTGTATGTGACGGGCTGTATACGCTCGCGTTAGATGATAAGCACATCGATGTGCCTGTTACCGGCATGTATACCAATGGACATGTCTTTGAGTATGTCTATGAGGCATACAAGAAACTGTGTGAGGCGTGTAACAAGACATCGTCTCTTAGTAAGTTTGCCGTGTTCTTCTCTTT
>ENA-UPTL01000349-UPTL01000349.1-marine-metagenome-genome-assembly--contig:-NODE-349-length-11652-cov-3.453997_pt1 | contig 11652 bp, 14 predicted proteins | sample MGYA00238170_ERZ767106 | MGnify/ENA primary metagenome ERZ767106 (study PRJEB28938, sample SAMN06267160) | marine metagenome | isolation source: Columbia River Estuary | place: USA:Columbia River Estuary...
CTCCACATGGCTTTAAGCTCCAGTGCTATGAGAGGCTACATTTAGGCAAGAAGCGCACTGTATATCAGATACATCCTGCGACACCTAGATTTTTAGCACAAGGGGAAGAAATTCATGTGGAGTTTATTTAACTGCCTAAATACTAAAAACTATCTACAATCATCATAGCAACTATGTCTGCACTTGAAGCAATTGTCAAGGAAACTAAGGCTCTCTTTATTATTGCCGTAGAAGACGGCACCCTAGATTCAACCGAAGTTATGAAAATTGCTGTTCAGGTATCCCAGAAACTCCAGGCGTTACCTGCTCTTTCTGGCTCCGATAAGAAAGCAACCCTCTTATATGTTTTGAAGAAGGCCTTGGATGTTTCTTGCGCTCTTGATTCCTTACCTGGACTCAAGGGTGCTAGTCAAGAAATTAAGCAGTCTTTCGAAAACCAGCTGCTGAATGCTGCGTCAGCAACAATTGACATTTTCGTTGCTGCTAGCCAGGGTAAGTTAAATCTAAAGAACCCTTCTACTTTTCTAAGCTGCCTACCTTTCTGCCTGAAGGCAGTGGAAGCCGTTCTAGACCCTAAGGATGCTGCTGTTTTACAGGAAGCACTAAAATTCACGAAGAACGTCTTGCCGCAACAAGACACTGTAACGAAGGTTGAAGATATTGTTACGGAATAATCTTACGTTTTCTATGTCTTATGCGACGTGTTTTAGAACCACCGGTTGAAGCACCATTTACACGTGCTTGTGCAGCTTTTAGATTTGGATGGGCTGTGCCTAATTCTAAAGCACGAGGCCCCCATTCTAGTGTATGTAGTAAATGGTCCATTTGTGTATTTTTTCTATTTAGAAGTTCTTCTATAGCTGGTTTTAAAAAATCATATATTTTATTTGCGTTTTCTAGAGTAAAACTACCAATTTCTGTTAATCCACCCAATCCATAAAGATTTACTGTTGATATATATCTATAAAATTTAGTCGCGTGGATATCACCATCTCGTGTTATAAGATTATATCCAAAATCTTTTGCCCTGACTATAAAATCATCAAATCGCATGTTATAATTAATACTATGTTTGGTTCCTAGACCATACATGCCCTGCTGTTCTTGCTTGTGTGATACGGAAATAGTTTTACCAGATTTAAATACACTTGTTGGGTAAAATATCTTTTCAACAACAAGTGGTTGTGCGTAAGTATATTTTGTTTTATGTTTAATTTCTTTTAATATTTCTAACCCATGCTCATTAATACGAAATGTTATCTTGTCTGGATTTATATAATCAGGTTCTATTATTAATTCTCCCATTATCTATTTATACATATTAAAAAACCCCAGCAGCCTTATACAAGTCCCGAATAACCAAGTCGCTTTGTGCGATTTGTAATTCTGACATTTTCAAAAACCATCCAAAATTGCTACGATTACGGAGTTCTGGCCATGGAATTGGCACATAAACTGCGTTAGCCCCTATCTCAAATGGCAAATCACCCTCTTGGCCAGCAGCCAATAAATCTTCAATCTGAATTCTACGACCTGCAGAACCCTTTCTACCAACTTCTGCCAGGGGTCTTACTTCTATATCAGGGAAACGCGCAGCTAAAGCAAGAAACTCCCACTTATCCGCACTTCTTGCTGTATCACCGCCACCCGACTTATTCAGCCGTTTCTTAGAGATGGCTTCCCATGCAACCCATAGAGGATCCTCCGCTTTAGGAGACCATGCGACTTGGAAATTAGGAACAGGTGTTCCCGCCGTTCCAACAAACGTTTCATCTGTATCAGTTCCAAAAAACACGGGTTTCTCAGGCATCTTACCGAATGGCTTCAAGCAAATCGTAGTAGGCGCTACCCACATACCACCATGCTTTGCTAGAATAGAAGCACGTATCCATGCGAAATCAGCAGGCTCTAGGGTTACTAGGGGATTTTGTAATTTTTCCGGAAGTTCTTTCCAACCTCCTAGGAGCTCAGCGAGTTCAGCGAGACCACTGATTGCTCGAATTCTATACTGAGAAGCATTCTGTCTCGCGATTGACTCGTAACATAAGTTCAAGAATGGCAAATTCAGGGCCCTTGATGACCGGGCACCAAAGTCATAATGCTGGCGTGAATTAAGAATAGAAGTATCTAAGAATACCCAAATACAAGGTAAATCCATTCCTCGTTTCGTTAGATCTATAGCTTCGAATACATTATTGCTAATCATTCCTTGACTTACACTTGCTCCAACGGCAATCGCGACTACAGCAACTATGCCAATTGTAAGAGGCATCATCCAGTCCTTCATCTCTACTTATTGGTGATTACATAACGTTGCATCTTCGCGAAGTGTTCGCTAATCCGTTTATCTTCCTCCGCAATTCGCATTGCCTGTTGGCTTTGTCTCTGTGCCATGTATCTCTCACCCTCCTGGACAGATTCCATCTCCTCTGAGCTCAATGGTCTAGGTGCTGCTTTTCTTTCAGAAGCAGCGACATCAAAACTCTTGTTAGATACTTGAACATTCGCTACCTGGTGACTAAATGTAGATTCTTCCGTGTAAGCTCTTTTCAAGTCAGTGTATTTCAGACCATTCAGATTAGCCCCTGTAAAGTCCTCGGGCTTATCACGCCCAAGTTCAATTCCCATTGTCGGAGCCATTACTAAAGCCTGTGGTTGTCTCATTGCTAAACTACGACCTTGACCGGACTGTTGTTGTGCTCTGGATTTGATTTCACTTTCGAAAGCTTCATTGAAAACTGACCGGTTGAATTTTCCATTGAATTTTGTTTGACTTGAACCCTGACTGTTCGCAGATGGGTCTTTGAGCCAATCTCCATAACCATCACCATCGGGGTCGGGAAGTCTAGTTTCCTCGAATACTTGGTTGAATACTTCCATGTTCAGACTTTTTGGATTGAGTTTCACTGGCTCTGCTAGTTTCCATGCCTCAGACTTATCTTCACGAGCTGCAACAAGACGAGCAGGTGATTCTTCAGATACATTTACTAGATCAGACCTACCACCACGAACACGCCGGAGGATTTCACCCAAATAAGCATAAGCACGCGTCACTTGGTCAAAAGCCTGTTCAGAACCACCTTTATCTGGGTGAGCCCTCAATGACGCTTTCTTATATGCAGCCTTCAGCGCCTCTTCATTCAATGCGACTTCTTCTTCCAGGCCTAAAATCTGTAGGCATTGTGAAAAGAATGTTATAGCCTTCGTGTGATCTCCGGGGTCACCAGAACGGTGAATTATTTGATTCTGGTTTTGGCGTCCTCCGTATACTGGTTGGCTAGTAACGACGTTTTTAGGTCGTCCGTATCCTCCTCCTTCATTATACTGCTGTATTTGTTGCTGTCCTTGATTTGCCCGTTCACCGGGAAGGATGGCGGGATCTCCACGACGGACTGCAGAAATGTAAGAAAGGACTGGGCCATAGATGCCAGCTTGTTTGACACTTGCCACATATTCTGGCCCAGATAAAACGGTTTCCAACATTTGTAATCTTGTCTGAGTTGATTGTATCTGAAGAATATTTTTGTAAATTCTAACATGAGCTTCGGGTATCTGCGCAGCTAATGATAGATTGTTTCCCATTCTTTCTATTTACCTATATTCATTCTGAGGCCTTCATAGCGCATTCTTTTTGATTACGTAAGGCAATAATGCCAGCCATGATACAATCCCAGCATACAAGATGGTTGCCACTACAATGTTCAACGTAATCACTACACGCATCATCTCCATTATTACAAAAATAACGCTCACACTCAGTACACTGGTCCCCTGTCTGGCAATGGAAGCACATTGTTCTCTCACAACCTATGCATTCGTATATTTCGTCTACCTTTTCACCACATTTACATTCTACGTGTGACATTCTATTTTAGATACAATCGGAATGTTTATATCATAGCGCAGAAGATTTATCAATTGTAAAAACTATATCATCGTAGCGGCCCTTATTTGCTCTTAAATCATAGGTCTTTATATATTGTTTCAAAGCCTCGGGCACCTGACTTGTAAGGATATCAATCCATTCCCATTTTTGAACATCTTCAATAATTAAGATACCATCGTCTGTCATTATTTGTGAATAAAGTCTTATGAAATCTATCATTGAATTTAATGTATGTGGGCCATCATCAAGCATGAAATCGCATTTAATATTTTTATCTAAAAAGTTTTCCTTAAATGTATTCTCATTATATGCATCTGTAGAAGTATATAATTGTATTCTATTCTTATTTTTTATTTCATCCCATATTTTATTAATAGGTTGAATATCTAGAGCATGAACTCTAGCATTCTGAAAATAATTATGCCATAGCATAATACTACCGCCATTACCGCGTCCATAGAAATCGCCAATACCAACTTCTAATACATTCTCAGCCGTATTCTTTTTCTTACTTAGGAGTGTCTCATATAAATCTAAATAAGAGTGAACTGTGTTCTTATCTGTCCTAGTATCGTCAACAAGCGACTTTAACATATAAAATATCTATTCAAATAAAAAATAGCAATTTACCGCGTTTCATAGCGTAGTCTAGCCGGTGTCAACATAGGTATCATAGGTTCACATTCCCAGCCAAATCGCTTAGCAAATGTTTCTAAAGCAAATTCTTGTGGCCAGTATTGCGGGATTTTAGAAGGTAGGGTCCGAAAGGGTGTCTTCAATAACAAACTCCAACTGTTCATCGGTAGTACTAATGCCAATTGCTCCTGAGGTCTTAGAGGTTCTCTTTCAGACCAATCATCTTGAGAAGGTAATTCAAAAAACCGAACTAAATCTTGCCACGAAGGAGGGTATCCTTCGGGATATACCCATTCCAAGTCAACACGTCGACCCTGATAATAGTCTAAAATCCAACACCATCCTCTCCAATAATCAAGTGCCCTGCATTTACGTTTTTCCACTGTGTCCTCACCAAGTGCCAGTTTACAATATGTTGAATGCCAGTTATTTTTTAGTAATATGACATCGCTATTTACCACTTGAACCATTGGCTTCTCAGCTTGTTCCCTAATTGCGATATTATCTGCTTCATCTTCCCCAGGTCTTGCGTTTAACTTACGCTTAATAGTTGTTATGATAAGACGCTCTTCCTGCTGAGACATCCATATAGCAAACTGTTTCAGACCAATTGGATTTGGTCTAACAATTCCGTCTTCACCTACGACGACTAGATGTTGCGCACGCTTCCACATGTCATTCAAGCATGCGAGTAAAATAGAATGTCCATCATCGCGAATTCTGAGAGAAAGTCCTGTAGGTAGAAAATCATTTCCGCAAAAACTCATTCCAAACACGTAGTCGTAGAATTGTTCTTTTGTCCACTGATTTCCTCTCTGAAGACTTTCTTTCAAAGTGGAAATCTGAAAGAAACATAAGTCCGCTTGATCAGATCCTTCTAAACGAACTAATTTACCAAATGCCATGGCTTCACGAAGTAAGAAAATAGGATATTTATCGCCAAGTTTATCTCCGGCAATCAAGCACAGTAAAATCAAGTCTGCATCTAATCCATATACTATTACGGCACCCTCATTTAACTTGGTTTTGAGTAACCATTGTAAAACCTTGTGTTCTCCTTCTCCCGGTTCATCTGTGTCGCTGATTATCCAACCGTGTTTCTTACCGGCTTCCTTAAGACTAGCACCCATATTCGCCATAAATTGGGTTCCAGGTGTGATGGAATTGGTATCCCATGTGGGGTTTGCACCCCACGCCCCGTTTGACCCGCCACTTGATGCCAAAGCTGCACTCTTAAATCTACGAAATCGCTGCTGCTTGATTTTCGCATAAGGAACCACGCCATCAAGGGCTACGTATACTTGCCCAGGTGCCCCTGCAGATCTCCAAATGTGTGTCAAGTAAGAACATACTTCCTCTTGTAATTTACGTTCCCAGCCCAGACGACCATGTTCACCAGGGTATGGATTAGCAAGCATCTTGGGCTCTCGTAAGACATGGTATATCATACAGTTCATATCTATTACGAGTGTGCTAGCGCCAACTGGTGCCTTTCTTTTTATAGCATGTGGAATTTTTGTAATAAGAGTTCTATAATACGAAGGGATGCCCATTGCTTTATATAATTATGTTAGATAGGCCTTATGCCCGCCTTATTTGAGAAGACGTTATTCGAAAAAATTGTAGAAACAATAAAAGGACCTATATTACAACTATGTGTAGAAGCATTGCGTTTGCTTCCGGATAGCATGGTCCTAGGTATAGCAATCCTAGCAGGCCTAAGCATGTCAAAATCAATGGCTGTCCTTTTATTTACAATGTTTGAGATAATGTTATCACAGCGCGCATTATCTATGATTATTGGTGGAATAGCACCAGTTGGCGCAAAGGAGAATGTGTTAGAAGGTGTTTGCCAGACTGGATTTTTATACCCTAATATGATGAGAATTTCATTGATTGAGACTATCGGGGTTCCATCAATGTTCCCGTCACCAAGTGTATTTTTTATAACATCTACACTTACGTATATGTTACTTGCGATGCAGAATTTTGGACGAGAAATCAAGTCACTATCGAATGACCTCGGTGTTCGAACAAATATCGCAACAGTATTGAGTGGACTATTTATCATATTTATGTTTATATTCCGGTATACATATGGATGCGAATCATTTGGAACACTTATGCTCTCTGTTGTTCTGGGACTTGTTTTCGGTGCGCTATTTGTTTATCAGAATATAGGCTTGTTTGGGCGCGATGGAATAAATGTCTTGAACATACCCATTATATTGTCTTCTGCAGAAAGAGGTAGACCAATGTATGTTTGTGCTCCTTCTGATAATTAAATCTTATAAATAGAAAGAATGGTAAACGTTGGAATTATTTCAAGGGGGCTAGGAGGATTAAAAGAATATGTATACCGTGGTTTACAGCAATTGCCTATTGTTCTCGCTTCTACTTCCTTGATATACACGATAGCTACTGGTTCCGTTGCACATATGAACATCTTCGTAGGTATGACATTTGTTATACCGTTTGTTACATGGATCTTGCAGACTATTATTGAATTTGTAAGCAATCGTTTATTACCAGGTTCTATTCTTCTAAAGCGCTCTGGTGGAGATACATGTGATTTAATACCACCGTTAACACCTCCGGATAGAAAGGACTATGAGCGTTTTTTTAGTTCCGTTGCCACTAAAGAAAAGAAATACGAAGGATTTATCCCGAGTTTTTGGTTAATGGAATTAGCATTTTTTATTGGATATGCAGTTTCAAATGGTGTAGATAGTTTATTAGCACCACAAGAACAAGGATCTAGTGATGTAAATTATGAAAAACGAAATACGCATGCTATGATTGTAGTTTTTACGACATCACTTTTTGCTCTTATTGTTTTATCAATGCGGTTTGTTTTCATGGGCCCATGTGAAGGTACCGGTCCTTGGGGCTATGTTATAAGTATACTATGTGCAATAGGGGCTGGTGGAATTGGATATGGAATGTATACATTTTCAAAATACTGTGGTGCAAGATGTTCTGATTTATTTGGTATTTTGTCGCAAATCTTACCACAATCTTCTACAACACCGCATCCAATCGTATGTAAAGAAGGATAAATTAGGTAATTACTCTTAATAATAAATCTAAGTGTTTCCATGCTGTTTTCCAGTCATCTGGCTTTAAAGTCCTGGTATCCAGACCCCTTTGATAAAATGATCTAAGATGATTTGCCTTTTCTCTGAGGGTGACTGGAACAGAATATTTTTCCTTTACTTGTTCCAGCGTCAAATTAGATACAACTCCACGAGAATTATTTACATTCTCATGAAGTTTGTATACCCATTCACGCATAGAATCTTGTAGATCAATACCAAATGGGCCTTGGATCCAGGAATCTGGATTATGTTTTTGAATCCATTCCTTATAATGTTTTTGACATTTTAGACAAGGTAGCAGAGCCCAGAAATGCCGTAGTGTCAGCTTTAATTCATTTCGTTCATCTCTTATCATAATATGGTTTGAATGATTTCCTACTCTCTCTGCAATTCCATGCAATAATTCCCACGCATTTGGTCCCCATTCTGAAGGAGATACCATGGACTTACTGTAAAAAATGAAATTGAAATCATATATCTAACCGCACAAACATGGCTTATAGTATTCCGCAAGCACTATGGGAAAGCCTAGACGCAGTTTTATTTTCAAAGGGTATTTCTTTGGCAAAAGAGGTGGCAAAAGATCTCGGTGTTTCACCCCAACCACTTATTCAATCCTTGAATTCTCAGGAGAGAGGTAAATTTACAATTATACCCGAGGACGAACAAACTACATTTCAGTGTCAGGCACTTGTTCAGAATGGTGCAACTCTCATGAGATGTAGATGTCCTAGCTTGAAACCATCTCCATCCTATTGTTCGGCGCATGAACGCTATAATCCAGATGTTCCTAAGTATCTGAAAAAGGTTCGACGAATTGAAGGCGGTGATGTTCCTTATATTGTTTCTGAATCCGATGTTTACACGTTGAATGGAATAAAATGTGGAACTTTAAAGGGATCTACTGTCGTATTATTTGAGATTGAATAATTTCAGCCTAAACTTTTCATAATAAGAATATATAAGTACCATGGATGTATTATTCGGAAATGGTGGTGGTAAACCTGCAATAAAGGCCAAAAGGCCTAAGAAAACTAAAAAGCCTACAAAGATTAAAAAACAGATAATATTCAAGAATAAAGAACTACGATTTCTAGAATTTAATCCATATTCTGGTTCAAGATGGAAAATACCAGAAAGTATTTCTGTTTCTGATTCTGTGAAATTTAAATTTTCAACTCTAGATACTCTGAGAACATTCAAAGAGGTATCTGATAAAATTTCAGAAAATATTGAGAATATAAAATTTAAATTTAATTATGTTTTCCCCGAAAAACAGTGGAATCCTCCCAAGGATTCGATGTCTTTTGTTGTTTCTATGAATGCAAAACAAGAAACCGAATGGAAAAAGGTGAGAGCAATTTATTTTAAGATATTTAAATTTATAAATACAGTATGGCCTCTTATTTTTAATTGGCAAATTAACAAGTGTTTTAAAAACTGCAAGAATACAGAGGATCCTGTTACAATGGAAATACCTAAATTTCCAGTTACAATTATTGATTTCAAAAAGAGAATGTCTTTTGTTTATGATGCAAAAACATTGAAAAACACAATTGAAAATCGACTTTTATATTCTGATTACATGTTTCCAGAACCCCTGGCTCCTATTAATATTCTGACAAATGTTGAATTTACACACGGTCAACTTATTTCTCTGGTAAATCAATGTAAACGACATGGTCAAACTTCATGGATGATGGATTCATTAAAATCATTGAATGGAAATTTACAATTATTTACATTTCATAATAAACAGAGATTAAAAATAGAGGCAATCAAGATATTCTTTAAGAAAGGTAGTCTAAGTATGAGAGATGTTGTTCTCGAATATTTCGACGCAGAGGCCGATTATGCTGAAATGCCAGATTTACAAGTTAACAGGTTTACAAATGCGTATGATACTACACCACAGATGCCGATTGTTCAGCATTGGATTGGCCTCACACGTGATTATTATATCGCAAAAGAATTAAATGAACCCACTTTGTTAACAGAAGTTGCTAATAAAACAGATAGAGCTGTAACGTTGGTTTACAAGATTTTTTTACACAGTTTTACTTTACCAGGTCTAAACATGGGGTTTTAATACAGATTTAGAATGGGTCTTTTAGAGTCGAAGCTTTATCCTCAGACAACTAAGCCAATTATAAAACATGTTTCTCAAAATCTTCTGCCATCTTTTTCAATGGATACTGCTAAATTTTCAGATGGTTCTAGTGGATTTGTAATCACAACCGTTGATTTGGCTAAAAATTCTAGTGTTCGAACAATTTCTGTTAAATTCGTTTATAGTCCTTCAGATAATTCTATAGTATTTGTTGGAAATGATGAGAGTATTCTGGCTTTTGTTAGAGATCGTTTTACAAATAATGTGGTTTGTTCGATTACTTCTAATTCTAAAGAAAACATTGTTCGGTTTTGTGTTATCACCTACGAGCCAATAGAAGATGCAGTAATTGATAAGATTGCTGAATTGTATAAGAAATTTTAGAGTATTAGACCGGCACTTTTCAGAGTAAAATTGATTATAAAACGTGCCCGCGTTATGTTTATAGAATGGAGCCTATTATTAGTTATTTAGAAGATGCTGAAAAGAAATTAATGACGGAAATGTCAGAATTATTTAATAAAATGAGAGAACAAAGAAATAGTTCTGCATTACAGGGCATTGAAGATATGTATAGTTCCAAACCCCTTGAAGGGGTTCTATATGACCCATGCGTTAGGATTCCAGCTTATGGTGGCTATTATTGTTCTCAATATAAACTTCCCAAAGATGAATATGTTATAATAATAAAGACAGCACAAAGTGGAAATACACAGCAGCATCCAGGTATGATAATGGCATGTATTGCTTTAACAAACTATGGAAGATTCTTTCTTACACAGCCTATATTTGAAAATAGAGCTTTTGGCGGGTATTCATATCATTCGCCTGCGAATGATAGTCATATTCATTGTGCAACACATGGACAACCGCCTAGTGGCATACTACCTATAATAAAACTAGAACCCCTTCCATATAAAATGCCAGAGTTCTTTATTAAAACATATAGATTTGGCATGGGAGTGGCTGACCCCGCATATTGTACACATTCCCATAGAATTCCAGAAAATGTTGAAAAATCTATATCAAAAGCAACTGATTCCATCCAACAACTAAATAAGGAATTCTATCTATTTGCTGGAAAATGGAAGCCGCATATGACAGACCATGCTACACTTGATGTAGATAGAATGCGTCAAACCATTATTGATAATACGCATTCTATTGAAGAGCTAAAAAGGAAGGAAGATAGTCTTGAACAGCAAAATAAAATCCTACAAGCAGAATTAAAACAATTAAAGGAACAAAAGGCTTCTTTGGAGAAAGAAAAAGCGAGACTCTTACCCTTAGAAAAATATAAAGAGGCAGTCATAGACTTTATGGATAATCATTATGGTGGTAATGAACCATACGATCACGATGATACATTAGATACAGATATTATAAAGTATTTCAGTGATTGGCACAACAATAAGGTATTTATGAATGAGTGGGATTATGATGATGTAATTGCATCAAAAGAGGAATTGAATGAATACAGAATTTATAAGAAGGTAAAGGGTGAGATGGTTTCAAGTGGAATGGATAATAGCACCGTTGCTAGAAATGTTCGTAGTATCAAACAAACAATAAGTAAACCTAAAAGTTAGGTGCCGGTTTCAAATGTTCAGAGGTTTAAATCTCAATACCTAGTAGTGAATGAACAACATTGGTACACCCGAATCTAAAGACCCCGATATAATGGCATTGCGTAAAGCAATAGTCATGATAGATAGAACAGAACCATCTGAATATACTGAAATTGGAAACATAAATGGATATCGTGTAATATATACGGAAGATTCTAAACATTATATATTTGGTTATAAGAAATGTGCCATATTTATAAAACCTCGTAATGAAAGAAAAACCCTTGATGTAGAAATGTTTGTATGCAATGGTTCTCAGCCCGGTGATGGAAAACAATTATTATGTTTTTCTCT
>ENA-UPTL01000353-UPTL01000353.1-marine-metagenome-genome-assembly--contig:-NODE-353-length-11590-cov-6.917122_pt1 | contig 11590 bp, 24 predicted proteins | sample MGYA00238170_ERZ767106 | MGnify/ENA primary metagenome ERZ767106 (study PRJEB28938, sample SAMN06267160) | marine metagenome | isolation source: Columbia River Estuary | place: USA:Columbia River Estuary...
TGGATAAAACCGAGGAACTGTTCTAACGGTAAGTAACCCCGGTATATATTAAAACTCCTCCTGATCTCCCATTTCAGAATATAGATCTATCTGGCTTACTGGCTTACTAACTTTAGCTACCGGCGAACCCTTTTTAACTTCAGGCGCGACAAATATCGCCATCTCACTAGGAGGCGCAAACCTACCAGTTGAATGCGCAACCCCTTGTATAACCTCAATAATGATATCGCAGTTGTGGGCGAACTGTTGGCTACCTCTAAACTTGCCATCCTTAGTAGCCTGCTGTACGGTGATCAATGCCATTCTAGGGTTATCGGCTTTTAGTTCCTCGATCTGTTCTGGCTCGATCCGGATATAGTTTACTGAATCAATTACCACGAATCTATAATCATGCCCTGGCAGCGCGTTCTTTATCGTTTCATAATCCCTGAAATTGGCAAAGTCTAAATTATCATTATCGCCGCCCATGTCCTCCAGCTTTTTCTGCAAGGTTGCCGAAAATCCTTCCTCAGCTGCGATATACAGGACCTTGCCAAAATTAGAAAGGTACTGCGCTAGATCAAAACAGAAATAAGATTTTCCCTGTTTAGGCCTACCGTATACCATCATATGAAACTTTTTAGCTGGCTTACCTACCAGGTCCAGCCACTTACCGTCAAAGTCGTAGTTATCGTAGCGGTAGTCTTTTAGATCCCGGCTACTCATGATCCCGGTACTGGTAGAATCTTCTATTTCCTCATCGCGCTGCAACCGTAAAAGCTCCTGAGCTTTTGCCTGTAGCTTAGCCTGGATCTTCGCTTTTTGTTCGTCTGTTAGGCTTTTTCCTGATCCCATGTTATAGCCAATAATACCCAGGGCTAGCGTACCGATAGCACCTAGCCCCATACCAGCGCCGATAGCCGCGCCGCCTATGGTATTGCGGATAGCAGCCGGTACGTTTAGCTGCGCTCTAAGTGTCGCGATCTCTGAGGCAAGCTGGCGCATTCTAGCGCGCTTGGTAGCGTCCTCGTCGATTTGTATATCATCTATTTCAAAATCCATTTAAGCAAAATTACTAAAATAAATGCTCCTATGATAATTGATAGCAGCCATTTACTATTATATAATCTTTCCTGGATCACCTGAGGCCTATTTATAGTTTGTTTCATGTAGGTAGTACAAGGCGCGCTTTTTAGCGTAGTAAAGAAACTATCGCGATACATAAATTTTTGGACCTGTACATTATTGACGGTATCAAAGAAAAAACTACTGTCGTAGCTGTACTTATAATCTGTAATTGTATCGTAGTGGTTTGTACGTATAATAACACTATCGATCGTAGTGCTATTACATAGATGCGGATATTTAGCGCATAGCTTAGTAAAGCGCTGCGCTGGGCTGCAAGCGCTAAGAATAATAGCTATAACTATTAAATATCTCATTGATTTTTACTAGCACCAAAATAGTAGCTTACTACCATAGTTACTATCGATGTAACGCCACCAGCGATAGTAAAGTAGATATCTTTCTGATCGCTTGGAAAATCCCAAAAAATAATAGAAAATAAAATAGCGTAAGATAGCAGTAATACAGATACAGCTACTATACCGGTGATATTGGTTTTAAAGTCTGGTAAATTCATTTTAGAATCCGTTTAGTTTATACATATTTTCAAGGTCTACAGAATCCGCTGCTATCTCTATAGCTTTGATCTCGTCCTGTAATTTTTTGGCCTCATTCTTTACGCTATCTATAGCGGCTATAGTAGCGTTCACTTTAGAAGCTGTAGCGGCTTGGCTGGCAGCGATAGCAGCGCTAGCGGCTTTGTGTTCCTGTAGTGCTAGCTCGCGTTCTTTTTTCAGTAGATCTACTACGCTTTCTTTTGGCGTTTCAGTAGCTAGCGTATCTAGCGCCATAGTAGCAAAAAAGGTGATCACAGATAGTACTAAAATTCTCATATTAAAATTTACTTAATTCTTTACGTGTGTTTAGCTCAGCGCGTAAAGCGCCGTTATCCTGGCGTAGCGTTTTAATTTCTTCAATAGCACCTTTCAGCTCTACCTGCATTGTCTTTATCTCATCCTTGCAAGCGTTCATCTCTGTTTTGTTTTCGTATACAAAATAAGATAGCCCACTAATAGCCATAAATAACATGGCCGTTAGTGGGTTTTTTGCAAAGTCTTTATAGCTTACTGGTGTTTTTGGTATTGCCATTATAACTCCTTTTCTCTAGCTTGTTTTAGTTCCTGGTATTCCTCGTAGCTCATCACTTACAAATATAAACATTTATCCTACCGGTGGAAAAGGCGGTGCTGGAGCTGGCACGTACTCAGCCTCTGGCAACGTTAGCAGCCATGCCCATTCAGTATTTAATATCTGCTGCTTATCCTGATCAGACAAAAACAAAAACCACGTACCATTAATATCCTGTACGCAATTAAAAAACTCATAGGGCGTATAGAACTGCCCTTGTACCTGTGTGTACTCTGATTCTGTGAGTGTATATCCTATTGACATAATTTGTTATTTTAAGGGGCGATTTGGCGATTGAGGGTTGTTTGAAACGCTTGTACTGCGGTATAAAAATTAGATGCTTGGGTGTCGGTTAAGCCGTCACCGATGGAAGCGAATGCGTACTGTTTTGTTGTAGATGAAGCTCCAGTACCTCTAGCTCCTAGATAAGTATTTCCACCAGACAATAATGAACCTAACGCTGCATTATTTATTACTTTAGTTGCATTACGATATCCGTTTACATTGGTATTATTTATTCTTGATCCAATGTAAAATCCTGTAGTATTTGTAAAATTATAAGTCGCTGTATATGTACCTACTGCAGTTAGATTTACATAAAAAGTATTTCCAAACCATAAAACAGCATAATTAGAATCAGAACAAAAATCATATTTTGACTCGTTTACATTTGTTCTTGAATAAAAACTTAAATGTGCTGAACTTTCAGAAAGGGAAACGCTTGGCCTTAAAGTAGTATCAAAGTATGTACTCGTACCATTACCCGTAACCCCCGTACTTGCAAAAGTCCAACCGCTTGTAAATGTACCCGTAAAACTTGACGATTTTAAGTTCTGCGCACACGCTGCCGCACTTGCCCCCACCATTGGATAAATGGCTTTCATAGGCGCCCAAGTGCCGTCTGCTTTCATTTGAACTACCAAAGTGTTAACAGCGGTTTGTTCTGTAGCTGACAAAGTTCCACCGGCAGCAGTTACTCGCGCAAAAAATGCGGCTGCGTCTGGATCTATAGGTGTTCCAAACCCAGCCTTATCAAAACCCATGAAACTAGGGATCGTAAACATTACGCCGTATCTCCTCCTAAAATCAAGTTACTACCAGTTCTGATAATTGAAATTACAGCCCATTCACCGGCGCTCTGTGATTGCCCCTGTCTATTTCTTAGCGTTAAGCCAGTTCCAGCAGCTACAGTACAAGCGTTAGCATCCTGCTGTATAATTGTTAAGCTGAATCCGTCCGGTACGGTATTATCTACAGATATAGTTACTGCTCCGGTTACATTATACACCGTTCCATTATATGTAGCTGAATTGGCCGAAGTGATCGCCAAAGCTCCGCCAGCGTTTTGATCTGCTGAAAAGTTCTTAAGCTCGCTACCACCTAAGTCTAAACCCTCTGAGATAGTAGTAAGGCCTGTAGCGCGGTTTATCGCTATTGGCGTTCCTAATATAGTGCCTGCGTCGTTATACCTACGTATATTAAAATCGCTACCGGCGTTAGATCCACTTTCAGCGGTATTATTTACATATAATCCCCAGCGCTGTAAAGCGCCAGTACGATAAGAAATTAATCTGTTAAATCCTGCGTCGCCATCGATAGCTAATCTAGTATTAGCAGCCGATTTGTAAAGGTGTAGTATTCCTACCGGCGCGCTAGTACCTATCCCTACTGATCCATCTTCAATAAAGCTCATAGCAGCGCTTAGGTTTGTGCCATCGCGATAAGTACGAATAGCACCTACTAGCGTGGTAGATCCTGCAGGGTTACTAGCAAAGTCTAGCGTTACCTCTTGCGCGCTAGGATCGCGCTTAATAGAAAATCTGTTATTTGTGGCGCTATCTTCAGCATCCAGGTAAAACCCTGAAGCATCGCTGGTAGTGATTCTTAAAGGGCTAGTTAACTGAGCTGCAGTACTTGACAAAAACAAAGTAGTAGCAGTACCATTGGTATCTACTACGTTCTGTAAAGTTCCTGTTATACCAGTACCTACTTTTAAGTAACCGTCGGGGATATTGGCTACGATAGTGCCAGAAGTTGTTACCGGTGTATTTGTAACCGTCAAAGTAGAGGAGCTAAGCCCTACGCTAGTAACTGTGCCTGATCCGCCGCCGCCGCCGCCTGTAGTTCCTTTAATATCTATTCTTGCCATATTATTTATTTTTATCTATAAGATCTTAATACTTTCTGTACGTCTATTGTTGAAGTTGTAGCCCTATCGTTTGGATAGTAGCTTCTATTTGTGTCGGGCGTTCCTACGCTACTCCAGATCTGAGCTACGCCCAAAGCGGCAGCGCGTAAATTAGCGTCCGTATCGGCGACCTTTCCAGTAAGGTAGTTATTTACTGAAGCCTTAGTAGCTATCAGCGCGTTAGCTAGCTTATCCTGGGTAATTTTATTGTATAAAGCGCTATCGGATATCCCGGTGAACTTTTGTAAACCTATCAATGTACTAGGAATAATCTGATAGCGCCCGGTTGCAAATAGCTGGCCGTTTGCGCCGTATCTAGCCTCAGCCTGCATCCTTTTAACCTGGCCGACGGTGTAAGTAGTTAGCGGCCTGTTTAGTAGTGGGTATTTAGATCCTTTTCCATCTATATTACCCTTAAGCCCCGATACATTGTAAAAGTTATAGTCGTTATAGGTCTTACTTTCTCCTTTGGTTACTAGCGCGTATAGTCTAGGATATTTAGCCACAAAGCTAAAACCCTTATTAAGTAGGCTATAAACCAGGTAAGCAGCCCCTAAGCCGCCCACAGCGTAAGCTATATGTTTTACCTTAAACTCCATGCGTCTATCAATTTTGCGAGCTGTGCTTGCCCTGATTTAGTAAGGTGTACGCCGTCCGGTATATCGCTAGGATCTATACTACGTAGCAAAGGAACTACGATACCAGGTAGCCAGTACATAGATTCTTTTAGATCGTCGTAGCGTTTACCTTGCGCGCTATTTGTTACCTTGCTAGATAAATAGCCCGGTATGATCACCGTTCTTGCGCCCTTAGATTTTGCCAATGATTGTATAGACCGTATGTTATCCAGCGTAAAGGCTTTATTAACGCCTGAATAACTATCGTTTGCACCCAAAAAGATAAAGACAATATCGCCAGGATCAGAGATAAGATTAAAACGACTAAGCCCAGCGGCTGACGTTTGCCCCACTTTAGATATGTTGTTAACGGTCCACCCATATTTTTTAGCTAGTATATCCTGCCAGCCACCAGGTAATAAAGATAAACTATCGCCTACAATAGTTACGCGCGCGCCTTTAGCGCTCACCTTACGCAAGTAAAAGGCAGCATAAGCCGCCCCTACTGTTAAAGCTATGTAGGCTGGTTTGATCATTTATCTTGCTCGAATTGGTAGCTAACAGCGGCGATTTTTCTAGTAAGTAGATCAGCGACAGCAAAGAAAATAATACCGTCGGTTACATATTCGGTATAGGTACTTTTTGGCGCTACGGCCTTAGCAGCGATACCCAATCCCAATACCGTTAGATCCTTAATGGTAGTAGCCGACAAAGCGCCAGCGCCCATAGGGATTTTCTTAGTAAGCTCCTCAGCGGCAGCGGTTTCTCCTTTGGCCTTTAGATCCTGGATCTTTTTACGCCAGGCCACGATATTTTTTCTGATAGGCTGCGCTATCAATATCTCGCCAGCAGTCATAGCGACAGCGCCAGCGGCAGCGCCTACAGCGATTTGCGAAACGTCGCCGGGTAGTTTGCCTAAAATGTTCTTAGCCATTGTTGTAACCGTCAATAATCAAAGTACGAAATACGTAGCACTCGTCGCTACCAGCGCCTGATCCAAAATAGATCTGGTACTGTGTGCGATCGATATCGCCTACGTTCTGAGATATAGTCAAAGTTTCACCGTCGGCCAATGGATAGCCCGATATATTAATAGGGTTAGATCCAGTAGGACGTTTAAAAGCAATGGCGATACAGTCGCTAGTTATCATGGTAGCTTCGCCGACGTATTGAATTTCAGTAGTAGTATTCATTATTTAGTCTCTTTATATAATATGTATGCAATAAGTAAAATAATAGCCCATTTCATCCACTTAAGATCAGCTTTTATCTTTTCATGATCAGCGGCCAGATCAGGCTCGCCGATACCTTTTACCTTTTCTTGAAATTCCTTAAAGTTTGGTAGGCCTCCGATCATCATAGCTTTTCGATAATTAAAAATTCTTTAGGTACGTTAGATTTCGCCTCAGCAGCTTCTTTAGCGGCTTTATGCTTTCTGTATAGGTCCACAGCAAAAGCGCCTACCAAAGCGCCGCCAGCTGTTAACAAAAACCATTCTAGATAATTTCTTTTCATTAGAAACGGTAGGTTATATTTTTGGATGCCAGTATACTGTTAACTTTTGCTATCTCCGAGCTATCTAGATCGTTTGATAAGTGAGCGCCTAGCTCTAGATCCTGGGTACTAAATTCCAGTCTACGTTTACCAAAAGCTTTGATCAGGTTTGCTACGTCGATGTTATTTTTCATCAAGTTGAAAACGTCGTAGATCGCCTGTTCATCAGTTCCCCAGGTATACATAACAGCAGTATAGATTTTATCGGCTAGCTGTGAGTAGGTAGCGGCGCTATAGCTGGCTACTGCTCCGGCCTTTTGAGCTTCTCTTATATCTTTGTCCGCATTACTCAGGGTTAGTTTTTTACCTATCGCTGCTCCTAGCTTGTAAATAGCAAAAGCGCCCACCCCTAAGATAGTAAGCCATACTAGCGGCTTGTTTAGGGTAGCCTCTTTTAAATTGGTAAATTTACCTCCACTTGTATTTTCAGTAGCGCGTTTGGCCTCTTTGGCCTTGCCTGCGCCGTAAGCGCCAGCGGCTAGTAATGCGGTTGTACTCATATTATAGCGAGTTTAGTTGTTGTATGGCTTGTTTATAGATAAATGGTTTATCCTCAGCTAATTTAGCTAGCTTGCTTAGATTTTCCCCTAGTTGGGGATCTAGTTTAGCTAGTTTATTGATCGCGGCTAGTATTTTTTCCTTGTCTGACATAATGTTAAAAATTTGGTTATTCACCTACACCCATTCTTTGCATGATCATGCCTAAGCCCTGGCTAAACATTTGGTTAGAATCTTTAGCAGCTTTTAAGGCAGCGTCATTATCGGAGCGTAAGCGTTCTAGTTCTCTATTGTGCTGATCGCGCATATATTGTAGCTCCAGCTCCAGGCCTTTTATTTTTTCCCGGAGTGTAGCGTTTTCTTCGTGCTTGTTTAGGTATTGCTCTACACCAATAATTCCACCGGCGGAGGGATAGCCAGGGTTTACCCCGAAACCTGTGATAGGCGCGCTATCCTCCTTTGGTGGATCAAACTCTTTACCCGTTATACTTACCTCGAATACCTGCGGCTCTTGGCGCGGTACGCCGTTAGTCTTTAGATCGTTATTGCTGTACAGCTTAATACGGTGAAACCCGGTATTTTTGCTCAGGAATTTGCGCATTTTTTCTACGCCATCCTCTAGGCTACGATCGTTAAAAGATACCACGACATCGCGGTTAAATTGGTTAGCTACCTGGAAGTATCGCAGATCGTTATCCTGCATATATTCTAGTATGTAATGGGGATCAGTCATTTTATTATTTTTCTACTGGTGAATAGGTTACTTTTAGCCAAACGCTGTGAGCGGCATTAATAGCAGTACCCAAGCTCTCGAACTGGATAAAGCAGTTTTGCCAAACTACAGGCTCATCAAAATAAAGATACTGCGGTTTACCAGCGTTTAGTCGTCTGATTAATGTATACAGCGGCAAAGTAGCTAGGATTTGGCGTTTGGTGTTGCAAATATACAGATATCCCTGCGCAGCTTGGCCAGGTGATAAAGGATCTGTAGTAGGAGTAGTAGGAGCTGTAGCGTTCGTTCCACTATCAACCATTTCGATAGTAGTCAAAAAGTTATTTTTACTATCTAGTACCTCATCAGGCTGTAAATAGTATTGAGTTCCTACCAGGGCAGAAGCAGTAAAGGGTAGATATACGCTTTTAGTATATGCACCCTCATAACTACCTACCTGTTTCATTTTCTTTGAAACGGTAAGGTATTCGATTAAGGGGCTTAAAATGCGCATAGTTTTAGTCTACTAGATCGTAATACAAGTTAGCGGCTACTGATTCTCCTACGTTCAAGCTGCTGGTGTTTGTGATCTGTACGTAGCAGTCGGTCAAGTTAATGATCCTGGGCTTCAATAATACGATCAATCCGGCGTTGTTAGCTCGGATCAAAGTATACATAGGAACCTGGTACATAAATTCTTGCTTTTTGTCATCGCGCAAAGTAACGGCGATACCGGTAGAAGTAGAAACTACTGTATTGCCTGTAGGGGTTGTAGCTTGCTGTGTAGCGGTAAAAAATTCGATGCCGTAGGCTACTGTTCGGTTCCTGCTTAAATTTGGGATATCGGTAGCAAAATACCGTTTTCCTGTGGCGATAGATCCAGTTAATCTAAACTCGATCTGTTGGCTGCGTTTGATAATTAAGTTATTCATAAGTCAAAATATATATGTGTGATACAAAAATAATAGAAAAAGGCGAAGTTTTTACACCTCGCCTTTCTATGGAAGAAACTAAGCCGCGACAGCTTAGAGTTTTTAATTTTAGTTTTTGGCGTTTACCACCAAGAAACCACGCAACTCCAATACAGCGTAGTTGGTTACTGAGCTATCGTCCATAGCTACAGAAGCGCCCAAGTCTACAGAGATATCAATGGTCTGGCGCCCTGTAATTTTCACCGGCTCACTTTCAACTTGCCCAAAAAGTGAGTTCGGAAAGCTGTTAGACAATTTCTGAGCAGAAGCACTAAACCAAGCGTTAGCAGCGGTTTGAGTGTCGCCTACGCGATAAAAAGCGCGGCAAGGATAAGCAGGGATAAAGTCCTTACGATCAATGGTGAAAGATAAAGTACCGTTGAAGATAGCGCCTACGTTTACTGAGTTAGTACCAGTAAATACGTTGGTATCGTTGTAGGTGTAAGGTACAGCGTTCAACAACTGAGTGTTGCTAGGCGTGTCAGAAGCTACAGTACGCAAAAATACTGTGTAGCTAGTTACCACAAATTCGTCGTTCAAGTTCAACAAGTTGTCAGTAACCAAAGGGCTAGCAACCTGTGAAGTTTGAATTGGAAAGTTAATAACTGACTGAGTTCCCAAAGCGATACCCTTTTGGAGGTAAGACTGTGAAAGATTTTCGTAAGGAATACCTAAGCGGCTTGCTACGAATTGTTTAGCATTTACAATAGAGTTCATAGTATTAATTTTTTTATTTGATTAATTTTTTCAAAGATAAGGATTAATAAGCAGCCTCGTTACCATCGTCGTAGTAAGCAGCACCGATAGAAGGAGCTACCATGTTACCGTCGCCAGAGATCATAGGGTTGTCTACGCCTGTGTCCATGCCTGACAACAAGGTAGCATCAGAATAATCACCGTCGCCAGTAATACCCAAAGCAGGGAATTTAGATTTGATGAATCCACCAGCAGCCTGAGCGATCATACCTTTACCAGCTTCTTTGGCAAAAGTGTTAGACTGGCCTTGCAACAACAAGCCCACAGCGATAGGAGCTAGATCCGCTACAAGTTTTCCAGTAGTTCCAGAACCTACTAAGTAAGTTCCATCGGCTTTAGTAAGAACCTTTTGGCTTACGTAAGCACCAGCGACAGCACCAGCACCGAGGCCAGCGATTTCGGTCAAAGTTGATTTGTTAAATTTGATCATAGTATGAGTGTTTTGTTTTTATTTTTTAAGTGAGTAACCTACTACAGCGCCACCGGCAAGCCATACCCAAAAAGGGGTACAGGGTTTGCACAGTTTAGCTTTAAAATCTGTATAGCTTAGATAGTTTTCTTTTACGTCCTGGCGATAAGCTTCGTAAGCTGCCTGTAGATATTTTTCCATGTTATTTTTTCTTGAAAAAGAAGAAGTACAAAAGTAATGCAGCTCCGGCGTACATTAGCATAGGGCTGGTAGAACTTTCTGAGCTATTGTCGTCTGAACTATCGCTATCTGTGTTAGATTCCATAGGTATATAACCAGGATCAGCGTCAGCGTTAGGGGTATTGGGATTAAAAACCCCTGATCCGTCGTACTGTTGTGAAACGTCGGTTTGTCCAAGTAGTGTATCGTTTGCCATTATTTTTTTCCAGGTTTAAGGATAAAGTAAGCAGCAGCAGCGCCGCCGATTAAAAGAATAGGTAGTAAGGCTGATCCTGTACCTGATCCGCCTCCGTCGTTTCCGCCGCCATTGTTGTTACCTCCGCCGCCTTGCTCGCCCGGAGCAGGATTAGCAGTTTGGGTGATATAAGCTGTACCCAAAGTAATTACAGTAGTAGAAATTAAAACAGCCCACCAGGGAGCAGAAGCAGCAGCGCCGGTAGCGGGATCTTGCCCGATACCAGTACCAACAATTTTACCGGTAGCAGCGTCGTATTTTCTACCAAACAAAGCAGAAACGGCAGCAGCGATCCACTCTCCTATAGATACTGATCCGCCAGCAGCTTTTTTCTTTAGTATTTCGTTAAACTTAGCGCCGGTCGGAGTTTTTTTAGCTCCCTCAGATATAGACTCGTAAAGCTCGTTAGGGTTGCCGCCATTTTCTAGCCAGTTGATTTCAATAGCGCGCATTTTGTTCCAGGCAGGTTGCCCTTTGCTTTGTGTGCGGCTATCCATCATTAATTTATTTAAGCTAGTAGCCAAACCACCTGAGTTTTTTGCGATCAGTTGACGAACTACAGCGCGGCCAGTAATTGCCAAAGGAAATACTTTAGCAGCGGCATATTTGCGATAAGTACCGTTATTGGCAGATAGCCAAAGCTCAGACTGGTAAGGGAAAATACCATTTCTTTTACCCCATTCTAGACCGGATTCAGTAGCGCCTATTCCACTATAGCCACAGCTGCGGCCTATTTTGCGAGGTTTCACCCCGGCGATGTACGATATATTCATAGGTTTATATTTTTTAAAGGTTGCTTTTTTCTCAGCGTTAAACTTGCCGTATACTGCATCAATAATATAGCCGCAATCAGTCATTACGTATATATGGCTAGGGGTAGGATCAGTAGGATCGTAGCTAGCATATACCAGCTTATGAGGTATACCCAAATTACTAAGTACAGCGCTAGTAAATACTGAGTAGCTTTTACAGTCGCCTTGCTTCGTGCGCATTAATCCGCTAGGTAGTCTTACCTGTTGGTTAGCGCCGTCGGCCTTGTAGTTTATGCTATTTTTTAGGTAGTCGAATATCTTTTTACAGGTTTCCCATTCGTTTTTACCTTTATAGCGATCAGCAAAAGTAGCGGCCTGTTTGGTCGCCTGGGGTATAGCTGCCTCGATAGCGCGCTGTAGCTCGCC
>ENA-UPTL01000356-UPTL01000356.1-marine-metagenome-genome-assembly--contig:-NODE-356-length-11548-cov-9.318803_pt1 | contig 11548 bp, 13 predicted proteins | sample MGYA00238170_ERZ767106 | MGnify/ENA primary metagenome ERZ767106 (study PRJEB28938, sample SAMN06267160) | marine metagenome | isolation source: Columbia River Estuary | place: USA:Columbia River Estuary...
CGGTGCCGGTTAAAACTAAACCACACTCATAAACCTCTTCAATAAAGTAATCATGGCGAGCGCTTTTATTTTGGGCAATAACCTTCTTGCCTAACTCCTTAACCAAAGCAACCCCCCAATCTTTTTTGTGGTGGTTGTTAAACCTTTAGGTATTTGCGAAGAGTTAATACCGATGCGATGCTAGAGACAACTAGTCCAGTCAACAGTAGCCAGGCACTGGCAACCCAAACATCTTTCCATGTGAAAAATTGTGTGAAGGTTAAAAGCGGTGAGACCCTACTATCAATAACATATTTAAAGCCAGCTAAGACGCCAACTGATACTACCCACCCTGAGATTGCGGCAAATATGCCCTCTAGTAAAAATGGTAATTGGATAGAAAAACTTGAAGCGCCAACTAACTTCATTACCCCAGTCTCACGCCTTCGGTTAAAGGCAGCGATTCTAAGGGTGTTGCTAATAAGTAGTGAGGCGGTGAAGACAGAGGCGGCGCCAATAATTAATGCACCATTTCGTAATACCGCTAATAATTTAAAGAATTTATCTAGGATTGCTCGCTGATCCTGAACAATATCAACCCCGGGCCGGCCAGCAAATGCACTTTCAATTACTGCAAATCTAGTTGGATCTTTAAGTTTTATTCTAAATGATTCTGGCAGCTGATCTGCAGTTACATTTTGGGCAATTGCTGATCCTTTAAATCGCTCTTGAAAACGCTCAAACGCCTCTTTTTGAGATTCATAATAAACATTTGCCACCGCAGGAAGTGCTTGCAGATCTTTTTGAATACCAATCTTTTGCTCCTGGGTAATTATTCCATTCGCACATGATTGAGCATCAGATAATGAGCCGCAGAGAAATATCGAGACCTCGATCTTGTCATACCAGTAATCCTTCATTACCCGCACCTGCGAGTTAGCAAGTAATCCAACACCAAGTAAAGATAGTGAGATTGCTACAGTGATCATTACCGCAAAGGTCATAGTTAAATTTCGGCGCAGGCCAATGCCCACCTCACTGATTACAAATTTAGCGCGCATTTACCAACCCTATCTTTTTCATCTGCTCAATTAACCGGTATAGCCATAGACGCCACGGGCTTGATCACGTATTACATGACCGCCCTCTAACTCAATAACACGCTTTCGCATCTGGTCGACAATTCCGGAGTCATGAGTTGCCATCACAACAGTAGTTCCCTCGCGGTTAATCCGATCTAGCAGTTTCATAATGCCAACTGAGGTGGCTGGATCTAAGTTTCCAGTTGGCTCATCGGCAATCAAAATTGTTGGCCGAGAAACATAGGCTCGAGCAATTGCCACCCGCTGTTGCTCACCTCCTGATAACTCATTTGGCCGGCGGTCTCCCTTTTCCTCAAGTCCAACTAACTCAAGTACCTCTGGCACCTCGCGGCTAATTTGTTTATTTGAGTAGCCAAGCACATGCAAGGTGAAGGCAACATTTTCAGAGACTGTTTTATTTGGTAGCAATCTAAAATCTTGAAAGACTGTGCCTACCTGCCGGCGCAGCTCTGGAACTTTATGATCGGCTAAAGTATTTAACTCTTTGCCTGCCACATGAATCACTCCAGCACTTGGCCGATCTTCCCGTAATACCAATCTTAAAAATGTTGATTTACCAGAACCAGATAAGCCAACTAGGAAAACAAATTCACCTTTTGTAATTTCAAGATTAACCCCATCTAGGGCTGGTTTTTCTTGCCGCGGATATAACTTGGTAACATTTTCAAACCGAATCACAGTGGGCAAGCCTTCCTATAATAATAAATTTAGATAGGGATAGTTTAGATAACTAATCACCGAAGTTCGGTGATTTAGCAGTAATTTTAGATAATTATCGCTGTGAATTAAGCCTAAGTATGAGGTTACTCTCTCTCCTTACGCCATTTAATACCAGCCTCAATAAATCCATCAAGATCACCATCTAAAACCGCAGATGGATTTCCTACTTCATAATCTGTCCGCAGGTCCTTAACCATTTGATAGGGAGCTAATACATAAGACCTCATTTGATTACCCCAAGATCCTGAGTTATCACCCTTTAATGCATCCATCTTTGCTCGCTCTGCTAATCGGCGCCGCTCTAATAACTTTGATTGCAAAACCGCCATTGCCGTTGCTTTGTTTTGAATTTGCGATCTCTCATTTTGACAGGAGACCACAATGCCAGATGGTGTGTGAGTAATTCGAACCGCTGAGTCGGTTGTGTTAACACCTTGCCCACCAGGACCTGAGGATCGATAAACATCAACTCGTAAATCTTTCTCATCAATTTCAATATGATCACTTTGTTCAACTACCGGTACAACCTCAACACCTGCAAATGATGTGTGCCTGCGTGATTGCGAATCAAAGGGCGAGATCCGAACTAGCCGGTGTGTGCCCTGTTCAACTGAGAGCCGGCCATATGCGTATGGCGCACTGATTCGAAATGTAGTTGATTTAATACCAGCCTCCTCAGCATAGGAGGTTTCTAATACATCAGTTTTATAATTGTGGCGTTCGCAAAACCTAAAGTACATCCGCATTAACATCTGCGCCCAATCAGCAGCCTCTACCCCTCCGGCCTCTGATCTAATAGTCATAAGCGCATCTCGCTCGTCATACTCCCCACTTAGCAATGTCTGCACCTCAAGATCATTTATTACTTTAGTTAGTTCATCTAACTCTTTATCAATATCTTTAAATGCAGCCGCTTTATCACTATCACCATCGGCAAGCTCTACCATGACCGGTAGATCATTAAGACGGGAGCGGATAGCGCCCACCTTATTTATAATTGATTGCGCCCTGGATAATTTACTAGTTATTACTTGAGCAGCAGCTGGATCATCCCAAAGATTTGGTGCACTTGCTTGTTGTTCAAGTTCACTAGCTGCAGCAATTAATTTAGGCAGATTTAGCACCTGTTCAATTGATTGCAGGGTGTTATCAATTTTTGCGATCTCATCTTGATACTCACGGGCGGCCATGAGCATAAGGATAATCTAATTAGGTATGTATGCCGAACTTGCGCCAACGGTGGTGGTGATCTGCAAATTATCCATCTGGTTAAGGTTAAAAAATGGGATATCAATTGGTAATCTGCCGGAAATTGAAATCACAGCTTTGACCTCATATAGATCACAATCAAATCGATCAACTCTTATCGCCCGATTAGAAAGTAATCTTTGGCTGATTAGATTATGAAACTGCGTATTTGCTGCTAAGCAATCAAGTGGTACACGCTTATTGCTACTAAATCTATTTATCTCGCCATAGTAAGTGAGCAGATTTATTGAGTGTGCTGCTTTATTAATTGCTGCCTCACCAATATTTGTTAGCTCTTTTTTAGTGGCATAGGCAGATGAGATATTAATTGATATAAAACTTAGACTCATTGCAATTAGAAAAAACCCAAAGGATAGTGGGATGAGTGAGCCCCGGCTCTTACCAATTAAGTATTTACTTACCGCCATAGATCTACATACTCAGTTGCTGAAGCAATATGTGATGTGCCAATCTTGATAGTTGCAGTTACTAGATTGCCAGCTCTCAGGCAGGGATAACTGCGACAGGTTATTACTAGATTGATGGGTCTACTATTTAGTGCTGATAAAGAGCGAGTTGAGTTATAGAGGTTAATTACCTGATCGGCGCGAATACTGGCTAACTGCTCATTTGGGCTAGTCACAAATGCTCTGACTGATTGGCGAGCAAGATTTTTGCTCTCAGCTAGAGCCATAGATTTGTTTTGTATCGCACTTATTAAAAATAAGAATACTGTGAAAAAAGGAAGTGTAAATATTACAAATTCAGCAATAGCTGAACCAGGACTTGATCTCTTTAAGTAATTAATTTCTCTCATCTTCATCTACTGCAATTGCGACAACTCGCTTCGTTTGTGGATTTGTAAAATCAATAAACTTAGGTATCCCTTTTAGATCTTCACGTAGTAGAAGTGAGCCACCTCCGACAAGTGGATATCTACTGTATTTAGCACCATCACCTGAGATAGCGGTATTTGCTAACTCCCCTTGGGAAAGGTGAGAATCGCGCATAATATTAAACTGCATGAAGATGAGTTGAAACATAATTAAAAATACAAATATTTGTGGTGTGATTGTTAAAAATGATTCGGCTGAGCCTCGGCTCTTACCTAATAAAAGCTTGCGCAACTACCTGATACCGCCCATCGCATCTAATGAGTTGCGCAAGATTGTGGTCAGCTTTGGTGCGGCAATTGACCAGATGCCGGTAACCAAAGCGGTGGTCATCAAAACTACTAATACCCAGCCCGGCACATCGCCTCGGCTTTTACTCTTTAGGATCTTATCTAGTTGATTTTTTAAATAAATATTAAACTTTAATAGCTCAATGACCGCTCTCATATAACTCCAAACATAATAGAAAATGTTTGGTAACTATAGATAGTTTTGGCCATAAAAAAATCACCCCTTTGTATACTGTGGAAAAGAGGTGATTTTAATTTATTTAAACAGTTTGTTTTTTTGTCTCATCTCGGTGCTTGCGTAAATAAATCATAAATGGTGTACCACCAGTACCCACAGCTGATGGATTACCAGGGGTTGCCTGGGCTTGGGCATGAATATAAGTTCCAGCGTACTCAAGATGCATCGCTCTGAAGTTTGCTACTAACTCAACGCACTCATTAAATACTGCATTAAGTGTTGCTCGCTTAGTTGTAGTAACAAAGTTACGTACTGATGGACCTGCCTCTACCGCTTCAATAAATTTAACATGCTTTGGTGGCATATAGGTGCGCATCTCCATTAGGTACTCTCGCAACTCATCGCGTTCATGTTCAATACCTAGGACACCATCCATCGCTGGAATAATTGCACTTTGTGCACCTGTCTCACCACGGAAGGTTTGCCCTACTCCCTTATATGCATCTACACCTTCGTAAACAACACCATTTGGTAGTGATGGGTTATTACGCCAACCAAAGATATATGGCCTAACTCGGTGGAAGTAAATATATGGATCACATCTTTCAGGCATTCTGCCCAATACTTGATACATCGCAGAAAGAGCGTTACGTAATTTAGTAATTGCTTCCTCTACCTTCTCAGCATCATTATCAACTACCGCTTGCTGCGCATCCTCAATTGCTTTTAACGCCTTTCCAGCTTTTTTCTCAATCTCAATGTGAATTAAAATAAACCACTCTTCATCTTGGCCACCTAAGAAACATTGCGCTAACCCAATGTTGCCGCACTCAATCGGTCCACTTTTATCAAATCGGCGCCAATTATCTGATGCATAGCTTTGATAGGAAAGAATTGGTGGCCTTCCTACTAACTTTCCAACCTCATACCAAGGCAGAGCTAAATTTGCTGGCATTACTGTTGCAGCGGTGTTATCACTCCATTGATAAGCCTGTCCGATATAACTTAAAACTAACATTGCCCTTTGAATCTCAGCCTCACCTTTTAATTTATCAATATTAAATTTAGGAAGGGCTTTTACCTTTGCCCTAAAGTTTGTACTCATTAATAACTTAGGAAGATCCTTACCAAATTGATCCCACTCTTCATTTCCGGCAGATAGCGAAAGAGCTGGATCAGATGTTGGTAAATAGCCAAACTCCTCAGTTACTCCAAAATCAGCAAGTTTGACTGGCTTCATTTTTCCTCCATGCTCAGTTACTACATCTAAAGATATGTAAGTTAATTTACAATATCTATTATTACGATAAATTCAAAATTACATCTGCTCGATTTTTTGTAGACTCAACCACCTTAGCATTAACCTCATCAGAACCATGAGTCCAAGCGTGAGCAGATTCTGGAGATCGGCCATACCTTATGCTGCGCGCCATTAACCTCTCCCACCTTAAATTATCATTAATTTCGATATACCAAGATTCGGTAAGAAAAGAACTGACATCTTGCCAGCCATACTTATCAAGTAATAAGTAGTTTCCTTCAGTTAGCACTAATTTAGTATCTTTTAATACTACCCCTTCAGCTACGATCGATTCTTCAATCTCGCGATGAAAAATCGGGAAGTAAATATCAGATTTTAGATCAAATTTAATACGTTTCATTAATTCGGAAAAACCTGTGGCATCAAATGTGTCGTAGGCGCCTTTGCGATCAGAGCTTCCATGCTCTGCCAATAATTTATTACTTAGGTGGTAACCATCCATTGGAACTAAAACTGCTTTATCTTTTACTAAGTTATCTAATAAATAAGATGTGAGGGTTGATTTTCCAGCGCCAGGTTTTCCTACCACCCCAATAATAATTCTTTCACTCTCTTTTGCCTGTAAATCTCTTACGCGCTTTAGCGCCTCTTCAACTGTATTTATTACTATCGGCATCTTTTATTTATCTATAGGGTAGAAATTGATGATTAATTATTTTTATGGTTTAATCGAAGAAATACCTATTGCACACACCTCATTTGCAATAAGTGCATCCTCAACAGTTGCTAGGTCTGGATTTACAATTCCAGTTTTTACCTCTTGGATCCATGCTTTTAACTCTTCAATATATGAAGGTTCAAAACGAACCATCCAGTTATTAGCCATTTTTCCACCCTTGGTTGCGCCACCAACCCCGTTTACTTGCGTAATTACATCCCCATGAGTTCCAATTTGAATTGAACCTTTTTCGCAAATAACTTCAACTCTGCAATCAAATCCATAATTATTAAAAGCAACCACATCGCCAACCATTGTTACACCGCTTTTAAGGCGGCCGATGATTATTAGTGGATCAGCTAATCCATCTGGTGAGAGGGATGAGCGCCTTGGATAAAAACTTTGAATTGATTCCCATTCATCCTTAAATAACCATCGATAAATATCAAAATCATGGATTGCAATATTTGTGAATAGCCCGGTAGTGGTTGCCCCAGTCGATGCAACATTTCGAGTTACAGTTCTAAAGAATGTAGGGGGACCAAAATCACCAGTTGCAATGAGGCGACGAACCTCTTGGTAGCAAGGATCAAAACGTCGCATAAAACCAAAATTAATCATCTTCTTACCCACCCGCTCTTGGTAGGTGCGAATCTCAGCAGAGATCATTCGTGCATCTTCTAAGGTTGTAGCAATTGGCTTTTCACACAAAATTTGTTTTCCAGAAGCAATCGCTAACCTTAAATGTGGCACATGCAGCGGATCTGGGGATGCAATTATTACGGCATCAACCCTTGAATCATTCATTAATTCCTCGGGGTTAGTAGTTGAAAAAAGAACAGTCCCAAGCTCTGCCGATAGCTCAGCAATCTTTTTTGTATCTATATCAGAGAGTCCAACAACTGTTGCATCAGGCACATGTTCTTTGATAAACCTTGCGTGCCCAGCACCCATTACGCCGGTGCCAATAATTCCAACTTTAATCATTATTTCATCACCCCGATTTTAAAATCACACTGCTATAAGGAATGGCATCTCCAGTATGAATTATCGCAAGTGATTGTCCGACCTTAATCTTAAACTCCTCATGCGGAATTAAGATGGTTGGAATATTTTCATAATGTTTCTTATATGAGGCAACTGTTTTTGCATCAACTTTTTCAGAAAACTCATTAGCTAAGTAAAGTCCGGTTAAATCTAATAATGGCAAAATGGCATCTAATACATCTGGGATAGTTGGAAAGCCTTTTATTAATGCAAGATCAATAAGTTCAACTCCGGGATAACTTGGAAATGGCCCATCCACAATCGCTAATGTATTTACATGCCGAAAACGAGCAAGGGCTGAGGCAAGTTGGCCGTTAATAATTCCATTTTTTAACATTAGATTTCCTTCTGGGATTGGATTAATAATGATATCTGCTCACGCGTTGGTAAGGAAGGCGTAGCCCCAACGCTTTGTACCGAAAGGGCGCCAGCGGCGCAGGCAAAGCGGATTGCAGAATCTAAATCAACTCCTTCACTAATTGCAACAGCAAGGGCGCCACAAAAAGCATCACCTGCAGCGGTGGTATCAACAGGTGAGACCTTAAATGCCTTAAAAACAGATTTACCATCTTTACTTATTAAAACAGCACCCTCTTCGCCTCTAGTAATTAATACTGAACTTACACCTTGGTCAATTAACATTTTGCCGGCAACAGAAGCACTCTCAGCATCAATAACCTTAATGCCGGTTAAAAACTCAGCTTCAAATTGATTTGGCACTAATAAATCAACGGTACTTAAAAACTCCTTTGAAAGTTTACTTGCTGGCGCAGGGTTTAATATATTATAAAAACCCATAACCTTTGCCCTTTTAAATATTGTTGCTAGCTCAGAAATAGGGCTTTCAAGTTGTGCTAAAAGTATCTTTTTATCTTTAATACTGCTTAATAATTCATCAGTAACAAACTCTGCTTTTAGCTCTGAATTAGCACCTGCAATAACAATAATTCTATTTTGCCCCTTTTTATCTACTTCGATTACGGCAGTGCCGCAAAATCCAGAGATTTCTTTAACATACTTATGATTGATTCTTTCCTTTATTAAAACCTCACGTAGTGTTGTTGAGTTTGCATCATTTCCTAATACACCAACCATTGTTACCTCACCGCCTGAACGAGCGGCAGCAACTGCTTGATTTAAACCTTTTCCACCAGAAAAGATCTCAAGGCGATCACCTAAAACTGTCTCACCAGGCGCAGGCATTCTCTCTAAATATGTAACAATATCTATATTAAGACTTCCAACAACTAAGACGCCCATACAGTATTTAAACTACATACCAACATCTGTAAGTGACTTAGATAGTAATTCCAAACCTAATTTTGTATCTGCTTCAGAGATATTACATGGTGGAACCATATGAATTCGATTGAAGTTATTAAATGGCATTAAGCCATTTTTCTTACAAGATGCCACAATCTCATTCATCTTTGGACTAGAAGCGCCATATGGAGCAAGTGGCTCCCGAGTTTTACGATCTGTGACCATATCAATTCCCCAGAAAACACCAGCACCACGAATGTCACCCATTACTTGGTGTTTTTTAGCTAACTCATGAAGGCCTGGGCCAAGAATTTTCTCACCGATGCTTGCAGCATTTTCAACCATCTTCTCACTCTTCATAACATCAATTGTGGCAACCGCTGTTGCGCAAGCAAGTGGGTGGCCAGAGTAGGTAAGTCCACCTGGAAATACTCGCTCATCAAAGCTTTTAGAAATTGGTTCAGATATAACTACGCCACCTAATGGAACATAGCCAGAGGTAACACCTTTAGCAAAAACAATTAAATCTGGCGTAGATTTTGAGTGTTGATATCCAAACCATTTACCAGTTCGCCCAAAGCCTGACATAACCTCATCAGATATCCAAAGAATTCCATACTTATCACATAGTGCGCGCAATCCATCCAGATAACCTGCTGGTGGCATTAATACGCCGGCAGTTCCAGGAACACCCTCTATTAATATCGCAGCAATTGTTTTTGGTCCTTCAAAAATAATTGTTTGCTCAAGGTGCTCAAGTGCGCGTTGTGACTCCTCTGCCTCATTTGTTGCCCAAAAAGCTGAGCGATAAAGATATGGCCCCCAAAAATGCACATGGCCAAAAGCGAACTCATTTGGAAAACGTCTTGGATCTCCAGTTGCATTAATTGCAGAGCCGGTATTGCCATGATAAGAGCGGTATGTGGAGAGAATTTTGTGTCTATTGCTATGAAGTCTGGCCATTCTTACTGCGTTTTCAATTCCATCTGCCCCAGCATTTGTAAAGAAGACCTTTTTAAAGTTATCACCAGATATTTCAAGAATCCGCTTTGCTGCTTCATTGCGCGCCTCATTGGCATGTTGTGGCGCAATTGTGGTGAGAATATCTGCTTGCTCTTTAATGGCGGCGATGACCTTTGGATGTTGATGGCCAATATTTGTAAAGACTAATTGGCAGGAAAAATCTAAATACTTTTTACCAGTGAAATCCCAAAAGTATGAGCCGGCGCCACCTGCGATTGCCATCGGAGAGATCTGGGCTTGAGCAGACCAGGAGTGGAAAACATTAGCCCGATCATCAGCAAATACCTTCGCTGCCTTATCTGGATTATTTTCTGGGCTATTCAACACACTCTCCTATCCCTTGCTCCTGTGGCCAATCTAATCACCTATGCGAGTTTTTTGGTAGTAAGTCCAGTAGAGAGGTGAGTAAACCTGAAGTATTGTACAGATATGAAAATTGTCTCACATTGGATCAACGGCGCGATTTCGCAGAGTAAATCAGAGCGCAGCGGTGAGATATTTAATCCTGCAACTGGAAAAGTTTCTGGGAATGTTAATTTTGCAACTACTGCAACTGTAGATGAGGTTGTTAATGTCGCCAGTAAGGCATTTGAACAGTGGCGCCACAGCTCACTTACCAAGCGAACTCAGGTGCTATTTGCCTTTCGCGAATTAGTAAATCAAAATAAGGAAAAGTTAGCAGCAATAATTACTGAGGAGCATGGAAAAGTATTAAGTGATGCCCTCGGTGAAGTAACCCGCGGACTTGAGGTAGTGGAGTTTGCCTGTGGAATCCCCCACCTGTTAAAGGGTGGATTTTCTGAAGAGGTCTCAACCGGCGTTGATGTTTACTCCATTAGGCAACCACTTGGAGCTGTTGCCATTATTTCCCCATTTAATTTTCCGGCAATGGTGCCGATGTGGTTTTTCCCAATTGCAATCGCATGTGGAAATACGGTAATTGTTAAGCCATCTGAGAAAGATCCAAGTGCAATTATGTTAATTGCACAGCTTTGGAAAGAGGCCGGATTACCTGATGGCGTATTTAATGTTGTACATGGTGACAAGGTAGCTGTTGATGCTTTGCTTACGCATTCAGGAGTTAAATCTGTCTCCTTTGTTGGCTCAACTCCAATCGCAAAGTATGTTTATGAAGTTGGCACAAAATCTGGCAAGCGGGTGCAGGCATTAGGTGGGGCAAAAAACCACATGATTGTTTTGCCAGATGCTGATTTAGATCTTGCCGCCGATGCTGCGATTAATGCTGGCTTTGGCTCAGCTGGTGAGCGGTGCATGGCAATCTCAGCAATTGTTGCAGTTGAACCAATTGCAGATAAATTAATTGAGAAGATTAAAGAGCGAGCTTTAAAGATTAAAACTGGTGATGGCACAAAAGGTGCTGATATGGGCCCTCTTGTTACCAAAGTTCACCGTGACAAAGTTGCTGCATATATTGGAGCTGGTGAAAAAGAGGGCGCCAAAATTGTTTTTGATGGTCGAGATGTAAAGGTTGATGGGGAAGGTTTTTGGCTGGGGCCAACATTGTTTGACAATGTAAAGGCAAATATGAGTATTTATCAAGAAGAGATCTTTGGTCCAGTACTTAGTGTAATTCGGGTAAAAACATATGATGAAGCGCTTAAATTAGTTAATGATCACCAATATGGAAACGGCACAGCAATATTTACCAATGATGGTGGAGCAGCACGACGTTTTCAAAATGAGGTTGAGGTTGGAATGGTGGGAATAAATGTTCCTATTCCAGTACCAATGGCTTACTTCTCATTTGGCGGTTGGAAGAACTCATTATTTGGTGACTCTCATGCACATGGAACAGAAGGAGTTC
>ENA-UPTL01000357-UPTL01000357.1-marine-metagenome-genome-assembly--contig:-NODE-357-length-11544-cov-9.761337_pt1 | contig 11544 bp, 10 predicted proteins | sample MGYA00238170_ERZ767106 | MGnify/ENA primary metagenome ERZ767106 (study PRJEB28938, sample SAMN06267160) | marine metagenome | isolation source: Columbia River Estuary | place: USA:Columbia River Estuary...
CTGTTTATAAAGATATTCAGGATGCTGTCCGGCTAATTTTGGATTGGCTGTAATCCCGCTATTACCATCAATTGCGTGACAAGCTGCGCATACATTTTTAACCGATTGAGGTGGGGTTTTAAACTCCATTGTTGCGGAAATTGAAGTATTTGAAATTAAAAATGAAAAAATCAGAATAAAAAAAACATTTCGACCGCTCATTGCCTAAAACTCCATATATAAAGTATGTACAAGGGCTTCATTTTATCTAAAATCCTATTCTCGTGATAGCATTTTGATTAGATTGAACAGGTTAGGTAAAGCGCATGGCTATTTTTCAAAACGCATCATATTATATATCTGCTCACCATTTAAGCGATTTACCAGCGCCTACTGGCATTGAGATTGCATTTGCTGGAAGATCAAATGCAGGAAAATCGAGTGCTATTAATACACTCGCCAATCATAATCGGCTTGCTTTCGTGAGTAAGCAACCGGGCCGAACACAACTTATTAATTTCTTTTCTCTTGGAGAGAATCGTTTTCTAGTAGATTTACCTGGTTATGGGTACGCTAAAGTGCCACATGCCATCAAAGATCATTGGCAAAAAACTTTAGCCACTTATTTGTCGGAACGTTCTTGTCTTTTTGGACTTGTTTTGGTTATGGATATCAGACATCCCTTGATGCCTCTTGATCAGCAAATGATAGAGTGGTTTTCATTAAACAAAAAACCTATCCATATTTTACTGACTAAAGCAGATAAGCTCTCTCGCGAAGCGTCTTTTAAAACACTTCATGGTGTAGAAAAAGAGATTAATGAAAAATGGGGGAATGCTCTTGGGATTTCATGTACTGTTCAACTTTTTTCTAGTTTAAAAAAGCAAGGGGTTGATGAAGCTGAAATTATTATTGGAAAATGGCTAAAGACGCCTGTAGATCATATCCCAAACCTTGTAGCCTAATTTAATGCCGCGATTTTCATACTTTGTCAAAGGCCGATAATCGGGCTTTTCGAAGAAATCTTCTGAAGTTTTTTGAAGTAATATTTCCTTATCTAGTAAATCAATAATCCAAAGTGCATAATCTTCCCAGTCGGTTGCAATATGCAAATAACCTGATTGCTTAATTTTTTGCGCCATAAGTTTTAGGAAATTTTCTTGTATCAGCCTTCGTTTATGATGTCTTTTTTTAGGCCATGGATCGGGAAAGAAAATATGTATTCCATCAAGGGAATCATTTTTGATCATTGCATTAAGAACTTCTACCGCGTCATGTTGAATAATTTTTAAATTAAAAATATGATTTTCTTGAATTAACTTTATTAAATTACCAACACCTGGTGAATGAACCTCGATCGCTAAATAATTTTTATTTGGGTTAGCTTTTGCAATCTCAGCGGTTGAAGTTCCCATGCCAAAACCAATCTCTAATATAAGCTCTCTACTGCTATTTTTAAATACATCATTAAAATTGACTAGTTGATTTTCAAAAACAATTGCATGTTTTTTTAAGTTTTCTTGAATCGCTTTTGTTTGAGCTGCAGTAATTCTGCCTTGCCTTAAAATATAGCTTCTAATAGGTCGCCTTTTAATATCCTCTTTATTTTGCTCACTCATAATTTTGTGACTTTATTGTTATTTTTAAGCCCTATGAAATCTATATCAATATTTTTTTCAATAGCCATAACTTTAAACAAATCACCCATTTCTGCAGGTGATAATAATTTTTGAATTTCTGATACTGATTTCATATATAAAGCTCGATCTTCTATATTCACTTTCTCCAGCAAATCTAATATGCCGCAATTAATAAGGAAATTCGCTTGAGAAATAAATCCTTTGACGTGCAATCCTAATTTTGAAGTCTCTCTTGCAACATAGCTAAAATTTACATGGCTTGTAATATCTTGAATGCCCAGATGAATCAGGGGGTTGTCGTGCGCATAATGTTTAAAATGGCACATTAAAGTACCTTGAGCCCTCTGATCATGAAAGTATTCCTTATCATTAAAACCATAATCAATAATTAGTAAAATACCTTTACTGAAGGATTGGTTGATTTGATTAATCCAGTTTTTTATATGTATTGAATGCTCTATAAGATAATTATCTGGAAGGCTTTCTAAGTTAACTTGGTCATAAACAGATAAGTCATCTATTAATTTATCTTTCCAAATAAACTCGCTATTTTCGACACCCACACCTTTTTGGAAATAATTACCTAGGGTTTTTTTGATCAAATCTATAGGGAACGCATCTAAAAGTTCATTACAAAAAATAATGCCTTCATATTTTTTTGGGATTTCATTAATCCATTGCACCTTGTTAAATAAGTTTGAAGGTAATTGCTCTATTAGGAGATCGTATTGTTGTTTTCTTAATGATTGGCTTATTTCTAGAATAAAGTAATGATTAATACTTTCGCTATCGGCCTCTAAAGACTGAATAACTTCAAGGGCAAACTTACCTGATCCAGCACCAATTTCAATTATATTTTTATCGAGCGATTGAAAAATTTCTTTAAATTGAATACACAATGCTTTAGCAAAAAAACTCGATATTTCTGATGCCGTAACGAAGTCTCCTTCTTCGCCGAACTTTCTTAAGCTACCTGAGTAATAACCAAAATCAGCGTCATAAAGTGCGAACTCCATAAAACGATTAAAACTAATCCACCCCCCAGCAGCACCAATAAATTGAATAATTTTTGTTTTTAAACGCTCACTTAATCGAAGTTCATTTTCTGGGGCTATAGGCATTGATGACATAGGTATTAGATTATAATAGAGCCAACTCATTTATACATAAACCCATGAAATCTAATAGAAAAATCGCTTTGGTTACTGGTGGTGCCAAAAGAATTGGGCAGGCAATTTGTAAAATGCTCCATGCATCTGGTATCGATTTGATGATCCATTATCGCTATTCATCTGATGAGGCGAAAAACCTTCAACAAGAACTGAATGAAATTCGCAAAGACTCGGCAAGTATTATCCAAGCCGATCTGCTCAATCTAAATGTATTGCCGAGTTTGATTCAAGAAACGATGAATGCATACGGAAGATTAGATATCTTAATTAATAATGCCTCTAGTTATTACCCTACTGAAATTGGCAAGATGAATGAAAAGAACTGGAATGATCTTATCGGGAGTAATCTAAAAGCGCCTTTATTTTTATCTCAACTGGCAGCAGATGAACTCATCAAAACCAAAGGTTGCATTATTAATATTACCGATACACATATAGATAAGCCCAAGAAAAATTATATTATTTATAGTATTGCTAAATCAGGCCTGACCACACTTACAAAATCATTAGCTCAAGAATTAAGTCCATATGTCCGAGTAAATGCTGTTGCTCCAGGCCCTGTCTTATGGCCTGAAAATAACGAAGAATTCAACGAAATCTATAAGCAAAGAGTTATTTCTCAAACTTTATTAAAAAAAATAGGTTCGCCTGAAGATGTGGCAATGGCAGTTAAATTTTTAGTTTTAGATGCCCCATTCATTACAGGCCATATCCTAGCTGTTGATGGAGGAAGATCTATCTCGCTATGATTCCTCACGTGCCTTCTGATGCAACCAATAACTTTCTTAAGCTGAGAAATAAACTTATAGGCTTAACTGGAAAGGCGATCACTGATTTTAATATGATTGAAAACAATGATCGCGTCATGGTTTGTATGAGCGGCGGAAAAGACTCCTATTCATTGTTGATGTTTCTATTAGCTCTTAAAGAAAGAGCTCCCATTCATTTCGATATCATTGCAATGAATTTAGATCAAAAACAGCCAGGCTTCCCTGCAGATGTATTACCTAATTTTTTAAAAAATTTAAATATCGAGCATCTAATAGTGACTGAAGATACCTATTCAATTGTTAAAGAAAAAATACCAAGTGGCAAAACTACCTGTTCTTTATGTTCGCGCTTAAGACGTGGCATTATTTACAAAACAGCAAAAGAACTGAATATCAATAAAATTGCCTTGGGCCATCATCGTGACGATATTGTTGAAACGCTCTTTCTGAATATGTTTTTTGGATCTAAATTGAAAGCTATGCCGCCTAAGCTTATTTCTAATGACAATAAAAATATTGTTATTAGGCCTTTAGCATACTGCTCAGAAAAAGAAATCTCAAGCTATGCATCTCGAATGAATTTTCCTATTATTCCCTGCAATTTATGTGGCTCCCAAGAAAATCTTCAAAGAAAAAAAATAAAAGAAATGTTGATGGCATGGGAAAAAGATCAGCCAGGCAGAGTTAATAATATCTATAGAGCGATTTCAAATGTCGAACTTTCTCACTTAGGGGACCGAAGATTGTACGATTTCGAAAATCTTAATCAGTCTAATGAGGAAGAGAGTGAAGAGCATCTCTTTACAGAAGATTTAATTAGAAATCTTAATGCTGACCTAAGTCATATACCTTCATTTACAGCAAATATTACTTCTGAAATCAATATTTAAATTTAATTAACGTAATTTATTTAACTAAATTAGTATAGATACCTTGTGCATATCAAGATTTAAATTTATTATTCATCCAATTTTCCGATCTAGGAACACATCTCATGTCTAAACTTTTAATTGTTGAGTCTCCATCTAAAGCCAAAACCCTTAAAAAGTATCTTGGTAGTAAATTTGAAGTTTTAGCATCTTATGGTCACGTTCGTGATCTTATCCCTAAGACAGGCGCTGTCGAAACAGATAACAATTTCAAAATGAACTATGCAATTATTGAAAGAAACTCAAGGCATGTTGATGAAATCGCTAGAGCGGTAAAAAAATCTGATGAAGTTTATCTAGCTACCGATCCAGATCGCGAAGGTGAAGCTATTTCATGGCACATCTTAGAAATACTCAATGAAAAAAAATTAACTAAAGATAAGTTAATTAAACGTGTCATTTTTAAAGAAATAACAAAATCTGCTATCGAATACGCTATTGAGCATCCTCGTGATATTTTGATGCCTCTTGTTAATGCGCAGCAAGCTAGAAGAGCGCTTGATTATCTTGTTGGCTTTAACTTGTCCCCTCTTTTATGGAAAAAAATTAGAAGAGGATTATCAGCTGGAAGAGTTCAAAGTCCTGCGCTGAGACTTATTATTGAACGAGAGATTGAAATTGAAAAATTTATCAGTCAAGAGTATTGGACGATTCATTTAGATTCAGTTAAAGCTAAGAATAAATTTCAAGCCAAACTTATTCAGCTCGACAATAAGAAAGTAGAGCAATTTACTATCACCTCAAAAGAAAATCACGAAACTGTTGTTGGTAAATTACTTTTAGAAAGTGCGGGCAAAACAAAAGTAACGCGAGTTGAAAAAAAACAAAGAACCCGAAATCCAGCCCCTCCTTTTACTACTTCAACACTCCAACAAGAATCTGTTCGTAAGTTAGGCTTTACGACGAGTCGAGCCATGAGAATTGCTCAACAGCTTTATGAAGGTGTTGATATTGGAAGTGGTGCAGTCGGTTTAATTAGCTATATGAGAACAGATTCACTTACGCTTTCAAATGAAGCAATGAACCAAATTAGAGGCTATATTCAATCAAATTTTGATGCAGATTACTTACCCAATGCACCCATTTTTTATAAAACAAAATCAAAAAATGCTCAGGAAGCTCATGAGGCAATTAGACCTACTGATATAAGTCGAACGCCTCAGAGCTTAATAGGCAAGCTATCCCCTGAACAATTTAAATTGTATGAAATGATTTGGAAACGCTCCTTAGCAAGTCAAATGACACCCGCAAAATTCGATGCTGTGAGTGTTGATCTTGCTATTGGATCTGAAGCTAATTTATTTAGAGCAACTGGACAGACACTTATATTCCCTGGTTTTATAGCTATTTACACCGAAAGTTTAGATGATGCTTCCAATGAAGATGAAGATTCTCTTAAGCTTCCTCCTCTCGAAACTGGTGAAATTTTAAGTGTCGATAAAATATATGGTGACCAACATTTTACTGAGCCTCCGCCTCGTTACTCAGAGGCTAGCCTAGTAAAATCTCTAGAAGAGTATGGCATTGGAAGGCCATCTACCTATGCGAGTATTATTTCAACTCTTCAGGATAGAGAATATGTGATTCTTGATAAGAAAAGATTTATGCCTACCGATGTAGGTCGTGTTGTTAATAAATTTCTTACTGAACATTTTACACGTTACGTTGATTATGATTTTACCGCTGGGCTTGAAAGCTCTTTAGATGAAATTGCTGAAAATAATAAAGAATGGGTTCCGCTTCTTAAAAGTTTTTGGGATGACTTCAATAAAACAATTATTGAAAAATCAAATATTGATCGGGCTGAAATTACTCAAGAAGCAATCAATGAAGACTGTCCTAAATGCAGTAAGCCTTTGTTCTCAAGATTAGGAAGGCGAGGTAAATTTATTGGATGCTCAGGCTATCCAGATTGTGATTACACAAGAAATGTAAATGGTGATGCAAATACTCCGAATGAACCTGTGCTTGTATGTAAAGACACTGAAACCGGAAAAGATGTCCTTTTATTAGTAGGACCTTATGGCCCCTATCTCCAAGTTGGCGTCCAGGAAGAAGATAGTAAAAAGAAACCCAAGCGTGTCAGCGTGCCTAAAGAAATTTCATTAAGTGATTTAAATGAAGATATAGCATTAAAACTTTTATCATTGCCTAAAGAGCTAGGTCTCCATCCTGAAACTGGGAAAAAAATTATCGTTAATATTGGTCGTTTTGGTCCTTACGTAAATTATGATGGGAAATTCAAATCAATTCCAAGATCTGAATCTATTTTTGATGTTACGCTTGATCGAGGCCTTGAGCTTATTGCAGAAGCTATCGCCAAAAATGCGCCTTTAAGATCTTTGGGTAATGATCCCGAGGAAAATCTTTCTGTTGAAATTTTTAATGGTCGCTATGGCATATATCTTCAAAAAGGTTCGACCAAGGTCACTCTTCCAAAAGATCAAGATATAGAAAAAATTACTTTGGAAGAAGCTTTAATACTTATAAGTAACAAAGAAGCTTTAGGTAAAGGCAAGAAGAAGGCTGCCAAAAAAACAACTGTGAAAAAAGTAGCTACTAAAAAACCTGCGGCAAAAAAGAAACCAACAAAAGCTAAAAAGATTTAACTATTTAGTTTGAGTTGATTTGAATAAGAAATCGAAGATGTTTTTTCAATCCATTTGCGAATTCTATTTGCATCTGCAATTCGAGTCGCACTTCCATAAGATTTAAGAAGCACGATAATCATAGGTTGACCACTAATCATAGCTTGCATTACAAGGCATTTTCCGGCTTCCTGAATAAAGCCTGTTTTTGATAGGCCAATAATCCAATCACTCTTTCTGACTAATCCATTTGTATTATTAAAATTGACCGGTGCGCGATGTCCTTTAACAAATGCTTCATATGAAGCTGTCGTTGTGATTTCACGAATTTCTGGATATTGATAAGCAGCTTTTACCATTTTAACCAGATCTTCAGCAGTAGACATATTATGATTATTAAGCCCTGTAGGATCTGCAAATTCACTTCGTATCATGTCGAGTTGCAATGCTTTAATATTCATAGCATTTACAAAGCCAGCTTTCCCTGTTGGGTAATTTCTGCCAAGCGCAGAGGCAGCACGATTATCGGAAGCAATCAAAGCAATTTTAAGCATTTCTGAGCGAGGCAATACCGTACCTACAGATAATTTTGAGCTTGAATTTTTTAATGTATCAACATCCTCATTAGTGATCATGATCTCTTCATCCATAGGAAGTTTCGCATCTAAAGTGACCATAGCAGTCATGAGCTTAGTTACAGATGCAATAGAAGTTTGGGCATCCGTATCTTTAGCGTAAATAACTTCGCCTGTATTTTGATTCACAATAAGAGCGTTTGAAGAAGCCACTCTTAAAAGGCCATCTTTGTTTGTTTTGTTATCTGCTGCTGATATGCGAGCTAATTCAGATTTTGCGGGTTTTTTAGATCTTGTTTGATTTGCTTCAGCTGTGGTTACAGCCAATGTAAGGAAGAAAGTGATACTTAGGATGAAAAAAAGTCTAATACGTTCTCTCACTCGGAAATCTCCTATTCACTCTAAATTTACGCGATAATAAACAAAAAAATCATATTTGTCATTAACTTAATGTATTTAAAAATAAAATTACTGTCGGCCTTTTTATTATGAACATACCTAATACACTTATTTATACTGCTGAACACCTATGGATTAAATCTATTGGTGAGTCGATTTATGAAATTGGTATTACTCATTACGCACAAGATCTTTTAGGTGATATCGTTTTTGTAGAATTGCCTGAATTACAAAGCCAAATTTTAAGAAATGTAGCTTTTGGTGTGATTGAGTCTGTCAAAACTGCTTCTGATTTAATTGGTCCATTAAACGGTGTGATTACTGAGATTAATTCTATTATCCAAAAATCACCGGAAGCAATTAACGATCAGCCTTATAAAAATTGGATCTGTAAAATATACTCTTTGGATGATTTAACTAACAAAGAGCTTTTTTTAGATGCTTCTCGTTATAACGAACTAATCAGCTAATTACATTTCTTTTGTAGCATCAATTAACTGAATTTCATAACCACGATCACGGTAGAATTTAAGCCGCTCTCTAGCCATTTTTTTGTCTTCTTCTTCATTTGAGACAATCTCAATCAGCCTTAAATATCTTGAAAAAAGTGGCGAAACATCAGGCTTTAAATTAATAATAAAATCATCGGAAGTAGCCTTATGCTCCCAGTCAATATGAATAGGTATGCTCTTTTCATAGCTACCTATGGTGTGAGGTAAAAATGAGCTAGCTGCATAAGTATAAAGAAAATTACTTAATGCTTCAGCACTGCTTAGGTCATTTACTGCTACAAATATTTTTCTTTTACGAAAAATTTCTTTTTCTATAATTCCATAAATTTTATTTAGTTTATTTTCAACATTAAAATAAAAATCTATATAGGTCATAAAAATTTAATGTAGTTTGCTTAAAATATATTGCATTAATAATCCAACAGGCCTTCCTGTAGCGCCTTTTGCTTTTCCAGACTTCCAAGCAGTTCCTGCAATATCTAAATGAGCCCATTTATATTTCTTTGCAAACCTAGATAAGAAACAAGCTGCTGTAATGCTGCCTCCAGCTCTTCCGCCAATGTTAGCCATATCTGCAAAATTACTATCTAATTGAGATTGGTAATCTTCCCATAACGGCATATGCCATGCGCGATCCATAGATATTTGACCCGCTGACTCAAGATCTTTTGCTAGCTTATCGTCATTACTATATAAGCCTGAAGCATGATGTCCCAGCGCAATGACACATGCACCAGTAAGAGTTGCAATATCAATCACCACTTCTGGATTGAACCTCTCCGCATAAGTTAGTGCATCACATAAAATTAATCTTCCCTCAGCATCGGTATTCAATACTTCAATGGTTTGACCTGACATGCTAGTAAGAATATCCCCAGGTTTTAATGCTAAACCGTCGGGTAAATTTTCGCACGTTGGAATTATTCCAATAATATTCATAGGGAGATTTAATAAGCCAATTGTCTTAAAAGTGCCAAGGACACTTGCAGCTCCGCACATGTCATATTTCATTTCATCCATATCACCTGCGGGCTTAATTGATATACCACCTGCATCAAAGGTAATGCCCTTGCCTACCAAAACAATAGGTTTTTGAGTTTTTTTACCTTTATTATGCTGAAGCACAATAAATTTGGGGGGCTGTCTACTGCCTTTTGCAACGCCAAGGAAAGAGCCCATTTTTAACTTTTCAATTTGTTTTTGATCTAAGACTTCAACTTTGATTCCATGATCTTTTCCAAGCTCTTGAGCCTTCTTGCCCAAATATGTTGGCGTACAAATATTAGGTGGAAGATTGCCAAGTGTTTTTGTAAATTCAATCCCTCTAGCAAGTGCAAAAGATTTTTTTAATGCATTTTCAGCTACTTTTTGATTTTTCTTATCTACAGCCACAAAAAATTCAAAGTCCTTCTTAGTTTTTTTGTTAACTGTTTTGAGCTCAGAAAATTCATAATTTGCATCCATCGCCTCATTAACAAAATGCTCAATATTCCATGCAATATTTTCTTCTTGAACTGCAACAATTTGCAAATGAGACAGCACTGTCTTAGCATCCATTTTTTTAAGCGTCTGCATCATGGTTCTAATTGCTGAACGATATTTATTCCCATCAAGCTCTTTTTCTTTGCCTAGACCTATAAGAAGTATTCTTGGAATTTTTATTCCAGGAATGCCATATAAAATAAGTGAAGAACCAGTTTTCCCACTCATATCCCCATGTTTCAAAATATTAGAGATATGACTGATTGAAGACGCACTTAAAAGGGATTTGTCATATACAACTTTAAGCGAGTCGTAAACTCCAATGACTAATACATCCGAACGTTGTTTTTCCAGTGCATCTGTTTTTATGCTAAATTTCATATATATTCCTTAAATATTCTCGAATTTTAAAAACGGGAAAAAATCACTCTATGTTATTTAAAACTTCGTTAAAAAAAGAACTGCTCACAAATTCAATTACGGCACTTTTAATACTGATAAGTATAGTTATGGCCCAAAGAATTACAGTTTATCTTAGATTTGCAACTAAGGGCTATATCCCCAATGACTCTATAAAAACTATACTGGGTCTAAATCTTATCAAATATTCGCCACTTTTATTATCTCTATCTATTTTTCTAGCTGTTCTTCTTACGCTTTCAAGATGGTATCGAGACCATGAAATGATTATCTGGTTAAGTTCGGGCATGAGTCTTGCAAAAATTATTAAGCCAATCACTTCATTTGCTTTGCCAGCTGTCATTATGGTTGCTTTTCTTTCTCTTTTTTTGAATCCCTGGGCAGTAAGAACAGCCGATCAATACAAGAGCCAATTAAAAAGTCGAGATGAGTTATCGACGCTTAATCCAGGGACATTTAAAGAATCAAAAAGTTCTGACCGTGTATTTTATGTTGAAAGTTTTGATGAGTTAGGGAGTGCTGTAAAGAACATATTTGTGCAAACAAAACAGCATAACAAACTAGGTGTTGTGATTGCCAATAATGGTCACCGTGAGATTTCAAGTAAAGGTGATAATTATGTAATCCTCCAAAAAGGCCGGAGATATGAAGGGGTGCCTAATACAAAAGAATTCTCCACAACAGAATTTGACCAATACGGAATATTGACTGCTCAGCAGTCAGCTGAGCCTTATACGGAAAGTATTGATAGCAAAAAACTTTCTGACATAATGAAATCTAATGCATTGGAAGATCGCTTAGAGTTTCAATGGCGAATTGCATCCCCCATTGCATGTATTCTTTTGGTTTTTTTAGCCATACCTCTTAGCTTTACAAATCCCCGTGCAGGAAGATCTTTAAATATTATTTTTGCTGTATTGATTTTTATCATCTACAACAATCTTCTGGCTATTATGAATACATTCATCATGCTTAAAAAAGTAAGTGTGGGAATTGGTTTTTGGCCAATTCATCTTATTTTTTTACTAGCAGCTATTTATCTTACTTATAGGCGATCCATGAATCAGCCATTATTTAG
>ENA-UPTL01000359-UPTL01000359.1-marine-metagenome-genome-assembly--contig:-NODE-359-length-11464-cov-5.057148_pt1 | contig 11464 bp, 8 predicted proteins | sample MGYA00238170_ERZ767106 | MGnify/ENA primary metagenome ERZ767106 (study PRJEB28938, sample SAMN06267160) | marine metagenome | isolation source: Columbia River Estuary | place: USA:Columbia River Estuary...
CCTACAACTTGGAATGAAACCCGACAGATTACAACATCTTCTTAGCGTGGCGGGCAACTGCCGCTTACTGGTACTCGGCGATGTGATGTTGGATGAGTTTGTCTGGGGAACGGTCTCCCGCATTTCTCCCGAGGCCCCTGTTCCTGTGGTCGAGGTACTTGAAGAGTCATCCTACCCGGGTGGTGCGGCCAATGTGGCCCGCAATCTACGGCCCTTCTGTGCCGGCGTTCATCTCTGCGGACTGGTCGGAACGGACGCCCATGCGGGAAGGTTGCGAGATTTACTCAGCGCGGAACGAATCGCGACTGATGCCCTGGTCGCCGATCCGGAGCGTCCCACCATTGTTAAAACCCGCATCGTCGCCCGCCAACAACAGGTCGTCCGAGTGGATCGCGAGCAGCGCGGTGTGGCCAGCGAGGCGAGCATTGACCGTGCCTGCGAGGCTGTCACGGCCCTCATCCCCTCTGTGGATGGGGTCATTTTTGAGGATTACGGAAAAGGATTTCTGAGTCAGAGCTTGAAGGATCGCGTCACGGCCATAGCCAGAGATTCCGGCAAGTTCATTTCGGCCGATCCGAACCCCACAAACCCACTGAATTGGACTGGGGTGGACCTTTTGAAACCCAACCGATCCGAGGCTTTCGCCATGGCTGGACTTCGCGATCCCGGAGCAACGGCAGATCCCCTTTCGGATGCACCCCTGCAAATGGTCGGGTCTCAGCTTTTACAAAAATGGAATCTCCCCGGTTTGCTGGTGACTCTTGGCGAGCACGGAATGATCCTCTTTCAATCGAACGCCGTACCATATCACACCCCCACGCGGGCCCGAGAGGTTTTTGATGTTTCTGGAGCAGGCGACACGGCCATAGCACTTTACACTCTAGCCATCTGTGCCGGAGCGACCCCCGCCGAAGCCGCAGAGATTTCCAACCAAGCCAGCGGCGTCGTCGTCGCGAAACTCGGCACAGCCACCCTCACCGCCAAAGAGCTCCAAAGTGCATTTCATAAAGATGCCTGATCGGCCTGCTGTTTTCTTCGACCGGGATGGAACCCTCATGGAAGAGGTGGATTACTGCAATAATCCCGCCGACGTACGAGCCATTGCGGGTGCCACTGATGGTCTAGCCCGCCTCCGTGCCGCAGGCTGGATGATCATTATCATCACCAATCAAAGCGGACTCAGTTCGGGAAAAATAACCCAAGTCCAATATGAGGCCGTGAATGCCGAATTGATTCGACAACTGGATGGCTTAATCGACGCGGTCTATTTTTGCCCGGATGCCCCTGCGAATCCCACCCACCGCCGCAAACCAGGCACCGGAATGCTCGAGGAGGCCTCGTGTGAACACGGCATTGATCTCACGAGATCTTGGATGGTCGGCGATAAAGATATCGACGTTCTTTGCGGACGCAAAGCAGGTTGCCGAACGATCCTTGTGGAAACAGGCTACGGAAAAAAACACCTGTCGGCAGGCGCCGACTTTATCGCTCGAGATGTCACGTCTGCGATCGCGATCATTCAAGAATTCCCCCAGTCGCCCTAAGGTCTCTTAAGAAACCCCATCCCACCCCGCCGTTCCGGGATGCGCGCCTCCCACCAAGTCGGCGCGACACCCCAGAGAATCGGAGCGAGCTATATTACCTCGCGTGTTGGACACGCACGCGGCGGACCTGACCATTTTTCCGAATGACGACCCGCCCGCTTTCGAGCAAATCAACCATCGCGGCGATGGTTTCACGGCTATTCTTAGCGCAGGAACCGACTATGGAGATCAGCTCACCGAGCGAGTATTTGGTGCTATTGATTTTTTTGTAGTAGTTTTTCATGGCTTCGCTTTCTGTAAGAATTGACAGCATCAACAGTGCCAATGTTCAAAAAATCAAACCATGGGGAGAAACCCCTTGGGGGTTATACATAGCCACTCGGAGCCATCGTAAAAAAGGAGACGAATATCCCCCCTGCGGACTCCTTCTACCGACGTTCATGCGGCAGAATCTGTCAGGGATTCTCGGCAAAAACCACCACAAGCCCACGAAGTATCTTTAATGGGCAAGCAAAGCCTGCCGCATCACTTCAAGCGGAGCTGGACGATTGAACCAGATCTCAAACGCGAGGGCTCCCTGATGCAAGAGCATTCCCAGTCCATTTGCTGCACGCGCCCCAGCAGCGACCGCATCATCGAGCAATCGTGATCCACCGCGCGTGTAGACGGCATCGTATACCAGCAAGTTCGAATGAAGGAGCGAAGCTGCAACGACTGGTGCATCGGAGCGATCCATTCCAAGGGAGGTGGCATTGATGAGAATGTCGGCATTTTTCAACTCGCGACGAAGATCCCCATCTTCCAACCGAATTGCGACCACGCGATCGTCAGACCCTGAAGTCGGCTCCGAGAGAAAGTAGGGCGCGAGTTCGGCTGCCAAAAGTTGCGCTTTTTCGAACGTGCGATTCACCAAGACAAGACGAGCGCACTTCTCCATCGCGCATTGCACGGCGATCGCACGACCGGCCCCACCCCCAGCGCCAACGAGAACGACGCGAAGATCACGAAGATCACGTGAAAACTCCTCGCGAATCGCCCTTGAGATACCAGGGCCGTCCGTATTGAAGCCATGGAGCTTTTCACCGCTGACGACGATCGTATTCACACTGCCCGAGGCCCGGGCATAAGCATCAGCCACATCCACCCCGGCCAGAGCAGAAGCTTTGTGAGGAATCGTGACGTTCGCTCCAAGAAATCCAGCGCCAGGGAGGGCGCGAAGCACCTTGGCAAACTCTGAAGGCGGAACATGAAGTCGCGCGTATGCGACCGGAATACCGCAAGCATGAAGAGCCGCATTTTGAAATGCAGGCGACTTCGAATGCGCAATAGGATCACCGATCACCGCTAGACGCACAGGAGGCTCAAAGCCCGCAAACAAGTCCGGCTTTGAGAGCAGGTCTTCTGCCGAAAATATGTCCGGTGTTACCATGACATTCTACGAAACCACCCCCTCGCAGAGCTGGCAAGGCCGATTGCGGAAAAGGCATAGATCGCTGATGCACTTGAAAATCGAGGAGTTTCCATCAGCTGGCTTAAGGAGTAGGGTTTTGCCGTCATGTCAACCCTGACCCACCACAGCGGAAAGATCGTGGACATTTTCAATGAAAGGATCTTTCCCGGAACCATCGAAGTCCGCTCTGGCAAGATCCAATCCATTGTCGAGGACGAGACGGTCACAGAAACTACCTTTCTTTGTCCGGGCTTTATCGATGCCCACGTGCATATCGAAAGCTCGCTGCTCACCCCACCCGAATTCGCCCGCATCGCCGTGCGGCACGGCACGACGGCGACCGTCTCGGACCCACACGAGATCGCCAACGTTCTGGGTATTGAAGGAGTGAGACTCATGCAGAGCCTCGCGCAACAAACACCGCTGAAAATCCACTTCGGCATTCCCTCCTGTGTTCCGGCGACCGGCTTTGAAACGGGTGGTGCAATATTGGGTCCCGACGCCATTGAGGAACTCTGTCTTGATCCTTCGCTTCTTTACCTCTCCGAGATGATGAATTTCCCAGGGGTGATCCATCGTGATCCAGAGGTGATGAATAAGATCGCCATCGCTCAACGCCATGGGAAGCACATCGACGGACATGCTCCCGGACTACGCGGACAAGATCTACGCGCCTACGTCGAGGCCGGCATCGAGACGGACCACGAATGTTTTCACATCGACGAGGCGAGAGAAAAGATTGCCCTCGGCCAAAAGATTCTCATCCGCGAAGGCTCGGCGGCACGCAATTTCAACGAACTCTGGCCCCTGCTGGCCGAGCACCCGCTTTCCTGCATGTTCTGCAGCGACGACAAACATCCAGACGACTTGATGGCAGGTCACATCGATCGACTCGTCGCAAGGGCTGTGGCTCTCGGCATACCGCTCTTTGCCGCCCTCCGTGCAGCCTGCCTGAATCCCGCTCTTCACTACGGTCTTCGCTGCGGGCTATTGCGACCCGGGGATGCCGCCGATTTTGTGCGTTTGCAAGATGTGCGTGGATTTGCCGTTCTCGAGACTTGGATTGATGGCACCTGCGTGGCCCGCGATTCCTCATCGCTTCTCCCAAAGTCCCGCTCTCGACGAGCGAACCGTTTCTTTGAACAAGAAATAACACCCTCCGACTTCCAAGTTTCCGCTGGGATTGGCGACATTCGCATCATCGAAGCTTGGGACGGCCAGATCATCACTGGCGCAGGCCAGGCCGAACCCCTCATCAAAAATGGTTTCGCTGTCGCCGACCCTTCGCGAGACATTCTGAAAATCGCCGTCATCAATCGTTACCGTGCCGCTCCTCCGTCCATCGCTTTTGTAAGGGGCATCGGACTTAAGACTGGAGCGATCGCATCCAGCGTGGCTCATGACTGCCACAATATCGTCGCAGTGGGCACCACCGACGAGGCCCTTACCAGAGCCGTGAACATGATCATTCGGAAAGCCGGCGGCATCGCTGTCGCCGGGCGCAACGCCTCTGGACGAATTCTCCCGCTGCCCGTAGCCGGACTAATGAGTGACGGATACGCTGAAGACGTTGCCGAGGGATACGCCGACCTCACTCGGGAAGCCCGCGAACTTGGCAGTCCGCTTCAGGCTCCCTTCATGACCCTCTCATTTCTTGCCCTCCTCGTGATTCCCGCCCTTAAGCTCAGCGACAAGGGGCTCTTTGATGGCGTGAAGTTTGAATTCACGCCTGCCTTTGTCGGGCTCCCATGAGCCCTATCCCCCTACCCTACTCCCACTCAATCGTGGCTGGAGGCTTGCTGGAAATGTCGTAACAAACCCGATTCACGCCTTTCACCTCATTGATGACTCGCGCGGAAATACGCGCCAGAAGCTCGTGCGGCATCCTGACCCAATCGGCCGTCATGCCATCATGGCTACTCACAATACGGAGAGCGATGGTGTAGTCATAGGTGCGCTCATCGCCCATCACCCCTACCGAGCGAACAGGCAACAGCACGGCGAAGGATTGCCAGACTTTATAATACCAGCCGGACGATTTCATTTCATCGATGACGATGGCATCGGCTTCGCGCACGATTCGCAGACGCTCCACATCGATCGCGCCGAGAATGCGAACAGCGAGACCGGGTCCGGGAAATGGTTGGCGGTGGACAATTTCTTTCGAGAGCCCCAATTCCTCGCCGACGCGACGGACTTCGTCTTTGAAAAGCTGTCGAAGGGGCTCCACGAGTTCAAATTTCATGCGCTCGGGAAGGCCACCCACATTGTGATGGCTCTTGATCAAGGCGGCTGGATTTCCTGAAATCGAGACGCTCTCGATCACATCGGGATAGAGAGTTCCCTGTGCGAGGAAGCGATAGTGACCGGGATCCGACTTCTTGAGATCACGCGCGGCGGCTTCAAAAACTTTGATGAACTCGGCGCCGATAATTTTGCGCTTCTTTTCAGGATCGGTGACGCCCTTGAGCTTTTTGAGAAACTGATCCGAGGCATCGACTGTGCGCATGCGGATGCGAAACTCCCCGGCAAAAAGTTTTTCCACGGCGGCGGCTTCATTGGCCCTCAGAAGACCATTATTTACAAAAATGCAGGTCAATTTGTCCCCAATTGCCTTGTGAATCAGCGCCGCTGCCACGGAGGAATCAACTCCGCCGCTCAATCCCAAGATCACTCGCCCATCGCCCACTTGCTCGCGAATCTCGCGACACGTCCGGTCAATAAAGGACTCCATCGTCCAATTGGATTTGCACCCGCAAATGCGGTGAACAAAGTTTGCGAGAATCTCGCTACCGCGAGGTGTGTGCACGACCTCGGGATGAAATTGGAGCCCGTAGATATTGCGATCGGTGTCGCCAATGACGGCGTGAGGCGAATTTTCGGTTCGTCCAAGAGGACGGAATCCAACGGGCATTTGGGTGATCTTATCGCCGTGACTGTTCCAGACATCGAGCGTCGCAGGGAGCTTGTGGAAAAGCGCGCACTTGGGGTCGCCCTTGAGTTTGCCAGGCCCGTATTCACGCTCCGTCGAGCGTTCCACTTTACCACCCAGTCCGTGAGCGATGAGCTGCATGCCATAGCAAATTCCAAGCACGGGAATGCCGAGTTTATAGATGGCGCGATCGACCTGCGGGGCTTTGGGTGCATAAACACTCGCTGGACCGCCGGAGAGGATGATTCCTGCTGGTTTGAGCTTCGCGATGGCAGCCGCCTTCGTCGTGTAGGGAATGATTTCGGAGTAGACTTGGCACTCGCGCACACGGCGGGCAATGACTTGCGTGTATTGAGACCCGAAATCAAGAATGAGGATTTTGTCCCCGGAAGTTTTAGTGGCCATGATAGGAATTAACGGAACTCGGGGCCGAACGTATCTGTCGTGGCGCTGTGTGGAATGATGGTGCCACGCCCTTGAATACCCTCTTGGAATTTTTCACCCACTTCTCCGACGCTCTGCTCGGAAACTGCGCAGGAAGTTAAAAAAACGGGCGCCAGAAGCATTAAAAAAAAGATCACGCTTTTCATAGCCCGTTACCATAATCATTCACTCCGCCATGGCAAACATGATTCCACCCGAGATGCTTCTGGATTTCTATCGTGAAGGGATTTTTCCCATGGCGATGGATGATGAAATCCGGCTCTACGATCCCGATCCTCGCGGCGTCCTGCCGCTTGGGGAATTCCGAATCCCCCATGGCACCAAAAAAACGCTTCGCGACCCGCTTTGGGAAGTTCGTTTGGACACAAAATTCGAAGAAGTGATGATCGCCTGTGCGAATCGCGAAGAAACCTGGATCGACGAGTGCATTTTTCACAGCTATGTGGAGCTGCATCGAAGCGGTCATGCCCATTCCGTCGAAATCTGGAGGGGAGGCGAACTTGCTGGGGGGCTTTATGGGGTGAGCATTGGCGCGGCCTTCTTCGGTGAGTCCATGTTCCACCATGTGAGCGGAGCCTCAAAAGTGGCCCTCTGCTGCCTGGTCGAGTTACTGCAAAAAGGCGGATTTCAGCTTCTCGATCTTCAGTGGGTGACTCCCCACTTGGCCACCTTTGGAGGGAGGGAAATCCCACACTCGGAATACACGCGCCAACTTAAGAGAGCCCTGGCACGCGAGGGCACACTCGAATTAAAATCCTCCGCCGTGGGAAGCCAGTGAGGCGAGCGTTATTTCCTGCACGGGCACAAGCTCGTTGATGCCAGCAGCGATATCGAAAATCTCCACAGAGTCCAAATCTCTGGTCTGATACTGGGGATAAAAGGCAATCGAGGTCAAAAAGCCGATAACCACACAAGACAATGCTAGCGCCCCGATCCAGCGCTGTAAAAAAGTTGGCAGAAAAACGACCCGCTCGTTTGACTGCCTCGTTGCACGCAAAACATTCCGGGCAAAAAAAGGCGACACCAAAGGCGGCGTCGCCTCGCCCAAAGCCCTCCATAGGGCGTCATTTTCATTCGGTTCTTGTTTCACAATCAATCCAACACCGGTCTAACTGAAAAGTTGCGGAAAAAATTAGACCTCGTGGGCATCAAGGAAACCTTCCAACTGGCGGATGCGGGTTGGATGGCGCATCTTGCGAAGGGCCTTGGCCTCAATTTGGCGAATGCGCTCACGGGTGACTTTGAACTGGCGCCCCACTTCTTCCAGCGTACGGCTGTAGCCGTCCACCAAGCCGAAACGTTGCTCGAGCACTTGGCGCTCACGCTCGGTAAGGCTGTCGAGGACGTCTTTGATTTTATCCTTCAGCAAAACGATGGCAGCCATGTCCGCAGGATTGTCCGCCCCTTTGTCTTCGATGAAATCTCCGAAACTGGTGTCGTCGCTATCGCCCACCGGGGCTTGAAGCGAGATGGGTTGCTGGGCCATCTTCAGAACGGCCCGCACGCGCTCGACGGGAAGTTGGATTTCGTCCGAGATTTCCTCTGGTGAAGGTTCGCGCCCGTATTCCTGAACGAGTTGTTTTTGGACTCGGATGAGCTTGTTGATCGTTTCGATCATGTGAACCGGGATGCGAATCGTCCGGGCTTGGTCCGCAATCGAGCGAGTGATCGCCTGGCGAATCCACCATGTCGCATATGTGGAAAACTTGTATCCCCGGCGGTATTCGAACTTCTCGACCGCCTTCATCAAACCCATGTTGCCCTCTTGAATCAGATCAAGGAATGAGAGCCCTCGGTTGGTGTATTTTTTTGCGATGGAAATCACGAGACGCAGGTTGGCCTCCACCATTTCGGTCTTGGCTTTTAATGCGCGCCGATGCCAGAGCTTGAGTTGATCGTGGTTCGTGGTGAGCTCCTCGGGAGAAAGCCAGAAACGCTTCTGCAAGTCCTTCACCTCAGCGGAATGCTGGCGGCGCAATTTGGGACTAGGATCCTTCGCGTGCTTGGCAAGCTCTTTCTGGATATTTTGCAGTGCACGATGGTTGTCGTCCACCAACTGCACAAAATCCTCGATGATCTTTTGTTTGTAGAAAAATTTGGGGTAGAGCTTCTGAAGGGTCTGTAGGGAACGCTCAAACTTTTTGCGCTTCTCCACGACAGATCCCCCACCCTGAATGATGTCAGCGTAAATCCGGGAAACGGCATCCGTCTGACGCTTCACCTGCTGACAAAGGCGCGGAAGCAACTTCATATACCTCTCACGGCTCTCGATTTTTTTGTCGAGAATGACCCTATCAAAACGCTCGCGCTGGTCCATGAGCTTCTGGGCGAGATCGATGTGGGCACGAGCCACGAAACCAAATCCGTAAAGCAACTCCTGAACTTTTAGCTCGGCATCCTCGATGCGCTTGGAGATTTCCACCTCCTGCTCACGGGTCAGAAGCGGAACTTGCCCCATCTGTTTGAGATACATGCGAACCGGATCGTCAAGAATGTCCAGCTTGGAGTCGGCTTTTTCTTCTTTTTCTTCCTCCTCCTCGTTGTCCTTCCGAACCTCCTTGACTCGATCCACATCCGAAGAATCAATGATCTCAATCTCGACTCCCCGGAGCTGGGTGATGATGGCATCAATGTGGTCGGGGTTGCTTACCCCTTCTGGAAGATGCTCATCCAGATCTTCAAAAGTGACATAACCTTGCTCTTTGGCGAGCTTGATCAACTCACGGACCTTGTCCTGAATCAGCTTGGGAATATCAAGTGGCCCAGTCGAGGGAGCGGCGAAAAGCAAAGCCTTCGCAGCCTTGGTTTCCTTAGCGAGTTGCTTACTGGTGAGAGCAGGTTTTTTGTTGAAAGAGGGTTCTTCAGGAAGCTTGCCAACTTTATTAGGAGACTTGGCAGCAGCTTTCGACGCAGGCTTGGCAGGGGCTTTCGACGCAGGCTTGGCAGCGACTTTCGACGCAGGCTTGGCAGCGACTTTCGACGCAGGCTTGGCAGGGGCTTTCGACGCAGGCTTGGCAGCAGCTTTCGATGCAGGCTTGGCAGCGGCTTTCGACGTAGGCTTGGCAGCGACTTTCGACGCAGGCTTGGCGGCAGCTTTCGGCGCGGGCTTTTTGGTTGCTGGAAGCGGTTTCTTGGCTACAGGCTTGGCCTGCGACCTTGATGGAAGCGGTTTCTTGGCAACAACCTTTGATGCAGGCTTAACCGGCTTTTTAGGTTTCGCTTTTGCCCCTGTCGGCTTGGAAGCCTTAGTGGGCAGAGTTTGAGATTTGGATTTGGGTGCCAAGCGGGATTGGCTCTTCGAAGAGGTGTTTTTAGTTTTCAAGCTGCTTTCAATTAGGCCAGTTCAAAAGGGCCGCTGAACATCTGCCACGCGGATTTTAAGGTCAAGTATTTGTTTTTGAATTTTTTCCCGTTCAGTCACTGAAACGGATGGATCGATGAGTTGACTTTTGAGTCCTTCCATCTTTTGGGTGAATTGCTGGATCAGAAGACCCTGCCATGTCAGTTTCGCCCGCTCAAGCGGAGCGGGCATCGGACGACGTGTGTCGAGCGATGAAAGCGTGCGCTCTTCTGCTGCGGTGAGAGTCGAAAGAAGTGCCGTCGGCAGAGTGGTGCTGCCACTCTCGAATTCGGCCTGCGTGAGTTTATCCACCAAGGCGCCGCCGGGCTCGAATGCAACGGCAGGCGCTTGCGTTCGGAGCCACTCTCGCACCTCCGAACTCGCCAAGGCGATCTGGCAAAGCATATGCATTCCGGCCGAAAGCGTGATTTTTTCCACCGGCTCAGCAAGCGGAACCACACCCCGCTCGTTTCCGGAGTCTGGGCTGGGGGCCTTCATGGCGGATCGAATGACCGCGTGGGGCAACGAGAGCCTTGAGCAAATACGGCCAAGGATCGACTCGCGAAGAACCGCATCCTGAACCAACGCAAGCGGCGGAGCAATGCGGCCAACAAGTTTGGATTTTCCGGCAGGGGTATTCAACTCCCCGCTCAGAATCGCTTCCTCCAGACTATGGTCAAAGTAATCAGCCGCGGCACCAACCAATGCCAAAAAAGCATCGGCCCCATTCCGCCTAATAAGAGAATCGGGATCCTCTCCAGCGGGAAGAACAACCACTTTAACACTCAACCCCTGCGAAAGAAGTGATGGCAATGAGCTCGAGGTGGCTTTTTTTCCGGCCTTGTCCGAGTCGAAACAAAGAAGCACCGTTTCCACATAACGCCTCAATAGTCGCGCCTGATCTGACGTGAAAGCTGTGCCCTGGGGAGCGATCACATGCCGAATCCCTGCCTCGTAGGCCGAGATGAGATCCAACTGACCTTCACAAACGATAGCGGTGTTTTTTTCAATGAGATCGCGCTTCGATTTATCTAGGCCATAGAGGACCTTGCCTTTTGTAAAAAGAGGCGTCTCTGGCGAGTTTACATATTTGGCCGATTTGGGATCCGACTCCAACGTGCGTCCACTGAATGCGATAACCTCACCATAATCATTACAGATGGGGAACATGACGCGATGGCGGAATCGGCTGTAGATTCTTTCTCCAGGCTTGTCCTCCTTCGAGGAAGCCAGCCCACTGAGGATAATCTCCCCGTCCGTGAAGCGGCATCCGCGAAGATGCTCCAGCAAAGCGTCCCAAGAATCCGGAGCGTAGCCGAGTTGCCAAGACTTGGCGACCTCGGAGGTGATGCCACGCGACTTCAAATAAGCTCGCGCTTCGGAGCCAGCGGGGGATTTCACCAAAGCCTTGTGGAACCAAGAGGCTGCCTCCGCGTGTATCGCGAGAAGACGCTGGCGCTGACCCTGCTTTTGTCCGTCCTCGGCCGAAGCAGCATCTTCCAAGATTGGGATTCCCGCACGCTGGGCCAGTCTGCGCACAGCCGAGGGAAAGTCCACATGCTCGTAGTCCATCACAAAACGGAGAACTCCGCCGCCAGCTCCACATCCGAAGCAATGAAAGGATTGACGTGCGGGATTGACGTGAAAAGAGGGGGTCTTCTCCTGATGGAATGGACAAACAGCCCTAAAGCTCGTTCCTGCGCGCTTGAGCGGGAAATACGATCCGATCAAGTCAACGATATCGCTGGCCTCGG
>ENA-UPTL01000360-UPTL01000360.1-marine-metagenome-genome-assembly--contig:-NODE-360-length-11424-cov-5.100712_pt1 | contig 11424 bp, 17 predicted proteins | sample MGYA00238170_ERZ767106 | MGnify/ENA primary metagenome ERZ767106 (study PRJEB28938, sample SAMN06267160) | marine metagenome | isolation source: Columbia River Estuary | place: USA:Columbia River Estuary...
CTCCAAACATATCTAAAGCTTCTTCTCCTGTCGGTAAAAAAGAATTTTCTTTCCCCCATTTAGAATATGCTTTGCCCGCATCATCATAAGAAGATATTCCTGATGGGTCTGCAAACTCTAATAAATTTTCAGATAAAGAGTCAGGGGTTTTGTCATTAAACCTTGCCTTAATTCCATCTGTAACTTTATAGTATGTAGCTTCAGGCCCAATATCACTTTTAATGACTCCAGATTTTGCATCTTTTGGCTTTACATCAAATCTTTGCAAATCTTTAGAAATTTTAGAAGTGCTTGCAGACTCTTTCATAAAGTTGGTACCTAATTGATACTTCTTTAAATCTTTAGGTAAGGTTTTTTCTTGGTATTGAAGTTGATCGTCTCCAAAGTACCCCTCTTGATTTACAATTGGATGTTTTAATCGCCTTTGCAAGTCAAGATTTAAAGTGTAAGCCATTAATTCTTTACTGGCAGTAGGATGCTTCTTAGATTTTAACCACATGCCAGTTTCTGAATCTACAGAAGGTAAATGACCTGTTCCGTCTGGCTCATATCCAAGTTCTCTTGCTCTGTCTATGTTGTACAGAACATCTTTTGATTTACTGCCTACCTGATACTTCTTTAAGTTCTTAGGAATAGAACTTATATCATCAGGACAAACTGAACATTTAGACTTTTTCATTATTTCCTGAAGTATTTAGAATTTCTTAACTTATCTGCCATAGAACCTCCTAACTTAAAGGATGGTTTCTCAATAACTGTGTCTGCGCCTGCTGTGTCTATATGCTCAACTCCAGGTTGAATTCCTTGGTAAGACTTTACTAAATCCCCACCTTTATATGCAGCCAAATCAATTGGATACTCCATCTCTTGAGTATTAAATGGTTGACCTTGAACATCATTAAACTGCATAGCTCTTGGTGGGCTTTGACTCAACCCTACTTGTTGCTCTTGTGGTGTATTAGCTTGTTCAACAGGAGCAGCTTCCCCAACCATAGCTTCTTGTTCCATCAAGTCTGAGATAGAACCTTGATAGTTATTAGCATACGCCTCTAACATTACTTCGAATGGACTTCTCATTTAGCAGAAGGTTTAGGTTTGTTATCTACTTTATACTTTTCAGTTGCAGCTTTCAATTGTATCTCTGAACTCTTTAATTGGAGTTCTTTATCTTTTTGTCTCTCTGCACTTTCAGTTGCCCTACGAGTTTCGTCTACTTTTCTTTCTTCAAGACTAAGTTTACGATTTTCATCTGGAACAATCACTTGAGGTTTAGCATTTAATTGCATCTCCATAAGAGTAATCTTATTCTGTCTATCAGCTTCTCCTTCAGAGCGCTCAAGTTCTCTGTCAGCTTCCTTATCAGCTAACTGTTCTTGATGCATTTGAAGTTGTTGTTCTTGTTGAGCTTGCAATTGTTCTTGTTCAGCTTGAGCCTGAGCTTGCTGAAGTTCATCTTGCATCTTCTCAGCCTTCTTTACTTTCTCTTTAAGGATTATAAAGCTGTCCCCTTCAATCATGTCAAGGGCTGTAGAAACACGACCACCTTTCTGAACCATAGATTGTGCAAGTTCTTTTGCAAAGTTGAATTTTTCAACCTCAGAGGTTGCATCTGTTACAAATACCCCTAAATCTGCATTGATTGGAATACCCTCAGGAGCGTCTAAGAACTGTTGAGACCCATCAGGCATGATATACATACCCTTTTTCCCATTTATCCAAGCATGTTTAGCTAAATCTATACAAGCTTGTAAATCTCTACGTTCAAACCCTGCAAACTTTCTGTAAGTATCTTCAGTTGTATGCGAGGATTGAATAATTGCTTGCTGACCCATAGCTTTACCTTGATACTGACCTACATCACCTCTCCTTTGATTGTTTACCCCTGAAACATTCTCCCATTCAGCTTGAATAGAATTAAGGAGGTCCATATACATGCCTATAGTCTTGATACTTAAGTCCATTACAGTTTGATGCTGAGGACTTAATCGTACACCTTCCTTGTCATAGTCTACCCATGCAATGCCAGTACCTTCTACAAAGTACATGAACTTATCCATATCCCATTTCTTAGGGATTAGGTTTATATCCAATTGAGCAATGATGTCTTTAGACTTAGCTATGGCTGTTTCTAACCGGTATTTGTAAATGTTGTAGTTGACTTGAAATGGTACCCCAAGTTTTACTAAAGAAATGTTTTCAGAGTTTATGTCTGAGTATCTTTTACCATTGATAGGAAGTTTAGTATTACTTAAGTTGTCCAGGGAGACTCTCTCCTCTGTTACAGGTCTTACATCTATATCTAAATCTTCTCCGATTCGAATACCTTGCCAAGGAGAGTTATCGTAAACCCATTCCAATGAAGTTTCCCCATAAAGTTTAGCTTCTTGTGGAATCTTAAACCCATCTTCTACAACAACTGTTTCAGGCATCCCTGTTTCAGGATTTACCGATGTAAAGAATCCAGTGCGTTTCATGGATTGCCAGTACAGTATTTGAACTCTAATCAGTCTAGAGTTATTTGTATTTTCCCTTGAACTTATAAAGAGATTTCCAGAATCAAAATTTGAATCAGATATGATTTTATTGTATTGGTCTTTATCTAAGAATTGTCCCCAATTTTTAAGGATACTTGTAGGTCCCATATACTTAGTAACCTTTGCCCAATCTCCATCTTCTACGTAATCCAAGTCAGGATCTAAATCGTAGTCTACATCCAATGGATTTAGAACTTCATAAATTACTTCATTGTTTCGAATGGTTCTTTCAGAGAAGGTTTCTCCTGCAACTAAGAAGTGAAACCATCCCTTTTGCATCTTTTCGTGTATCTCTTGATGCTGAAGAATATATGTCAATCCTTTTTGGCCCAGAACAGCTACATGATCTACATAAGTTCTTTCAAATTGTTGTTGAAGATTGTCAGGTGGAGGAACAGGCTTAGACTCTTCTCCTGTGTCTATGCCCATTGCATTCAATTCATTCGTGAACATTTGCATTGCCTGTTCATTAATGAAATCCATCTTAGCTTTTTCTTTCCTATCTACTGCATCAGCATTTATTGCAATTACAGAATAGTTAAAAGGTCTACGTGACTTCTCTCCTAAGAGTAAATCAATTGTAGGTTTTATGATAGGGTAATTCCGCATCTTAGATGGGAATGCTTTCCTAGATTTTCCGTATGGCTTAAGAACATAGTCATAATCCTCAGGATACATAACTCCATTGTAGTAGTCGTAGAGTCTTTGCAATTCCCTTTTACGAATACTTCTTGTGTACTCGGAAAGGTTCAAATAAGCATCCATTGTTTTCTTCTTCCAAGCCTTATCTTTTTCGGCTAATGGTATGCGTTGATCGGGAATACTACTATACATTTTTCTGTGAGATAGGTACTTGCAAAATTACAATCTTAAATGGAAATTACCTCCCCTCCTATTATGTCATCTTCTTGAGGACTGAAAGACCCATCATAAACTCTATCAAACCACTCTCCGTGAGCTTGTGTGACTTTAGGACGAACTGTTGTGTTGTACATCTCCTGCATCATGTACATACCCACTAACAGAGCCATGACTCTATCGAAGTTTCCTTTGTTGTTGAACTTCATACTCTCTTGTAAAAGCGCTGGGTCATAAATCTTGTGCACATTAAGAGTGAAGGTGTCATCTAATGCTCGTCCTCGCTTACAATCCAACCAATCTCGATATGATAATATCCCTTGGTTCTTTCTTTGCTCAGTCATGTGCATACCAAAACCCCTATCTACAGTTTTAGATTGAAGGTCTTTGTTCTGAAGCATTTCAAATTGAGGTTGTAGCTGATTTAATCTCCTAAATCTTTTAGCGTAACCTATCACATCTCCTCGGTCATTCTCAAATCCAATCTTAGCATTGTAAAAACTGGCTAAATTGAATAGAGTGTAGTTGTAAATGTCCTGAGTTGCTGGCCTCCCAACATAACTAGCCACAATCATATCATCAGGTTGGGAATACTTGTTTGGTCTTTTCAATACGTACGCTGCACCTAAAGATGTTGAGGTTGCTTGGTCTTGCGCGTAAGGGTCATGGCAGATAAAGTACAATCCATCAGGAACCTCTCCATTTTGAGTGAAAGGTTTTTCATAAACAATTACACACCCTGTAATATCATCTCCCTTTCTGTGAGGAAATCTTATGATTGGTTTCAGTTCCCAATTAGGTTGAAAATTTACCTTCCCATTATGCGGAACAAGTTCTCCTGGGACACCTAAAGTTGTAAGGTTGTGCACCTTAACCCTATCATACTGCTCTTTTAGAGTAGCTTGATTTAAGATATTTGCACTTACCTGTAGTGTAGCTTCCTCAGGACTGAAAGGATGCTCTGCAATATATGTGTCATAAGCTTTCGGGTCATTGCCTTGTCTCTTTTTGTTCCTCTCTAATATCTCAAAATCTCTTGCAGATTCCGCATTAGAATTCCCGTCTGCATCTATGAAGCCCTCAAGGATGTGGTAAATTGGGACAAAGAATCCACACTCAGTACCTAAAGAAGAATCCGACCATTCGTTTGGAAAGGATAAGCAATCATAAGCTTCAGGGTGATAAAACAATTCATCCAAGCATTCAAATCCTGAGCCTGATGTTCCTCCTGTACCAAAAGCAATCATAGTTCCAAGTGTCCTATCTCCTTGACGCATTGTAGGCATAGCATATGCCCATGCATCTTGAAGTTCAGGGAAAGAACCTGCTTCCTCGAAGAATATCAATTCACCGGCTTTACCTTTTACTTTCTCAGGGTCATCTTTCAATGAAACTCCAGCGATAGAACTTAAGAATCCTTTCTGAACCCATTGTCCATTTACTCTTTTCTTATACCCTGAAGTTTTCTCCATAGGTCTATCCAAAGAACGAGGTTGAGACCAAGCTGTGTTGTCATCTATAAAGGCCATCATTTCGAAAGTCTTTGTAAGGATAGCATCGACACCTGTCAAGTATTCCTTGAGGGATGCAAATACGAAATTCTTGGAGTGACGAACTAAGAAGTAGTTCCTGTTCATCATACTCGCAGCTTTGTAAGAGAAACCTTTTCTTCGGGCCTTAAGAACTGCTAAATGTTTGCCAGTTGCTCTGCAGGTTTCAACTGCTTGGTAATAATGAAAGTCGGTATCGTAGAATGCTGGGAATCCTTCTATACGTTCTGAGTGAATAGTCCCATCAGGTCTTGTGGTGCTCTTAACTCTCTGAATTCTTGTATAGTTGAGGTAGAAATAGTGGAAACCTGTAATGGTTATGTCCCCTTCTTCTGTTGTAAATCCCTCAAGGCATCTTCTTTTCTCTTCATCCCAGAACTCATAATAAAGCGCTGTGTTTTTAGGGTACTGGCAGTACCTCCCAGTCTTTGTAAACTCGTTTCCTGCGGGTGAAAGCCTCTTAGTATTTACAAAGTGCCTATTCATTATACTTACTTACAGTTATTCCTCCATACGTATCGTTTACAAGGGACTCTTTTTGCACTGCTTCCTCTAAATCCTTAAGACCATTAATGGTTTTCCCCATATCTCCAAGAATGCGCATGTGTTTTACAGCATCATACTCTTCAGACTCTACATCAAGGTTCTTCAACCATGTTTTAATCTTACTGATGCTCTCAATTGCAGCTTCAAGTAAAAGTGCTGCAGATGAAGCAGTTTTTGTGTACTCTTCAAGGGCTTCTTTAGTGACCTTGTCAGGTTTAAACCCTTCTTCTTTGAATAGGACTTTAGAAACTTCTGCATGTCTCTGAGAATCATCATAAGACATGTAGATAGACCTTGGGTCCCGCATAAAATACACGTAAGCTAAGATTTTAGCGCCTTTAGTTATCTTATGAGTATCTACAACAGCCTTAAAAGCTGGGATAGACATGGTATAAGGTGATGGGGTTACTTCATAAGCTCCATCTAATTGTAAAAGGCGTTCTCTTAGCATCTGTGTTTCCTAACTTTAGTTTTATGCTTATGTAAATTGGCATTGTATATCGACTCAGGACGTACTTTAAACACTCCAAACATAGGGAGACGAACAGATTCATACTCTTTTGCTTTCATAGTTAAAGCTACAACTGCAAATTGAGAGTCTACGATTTTGGTTACCTCCCTTAAAGGGAGATTATACTTGGTCGCTAACAGTTGGATTATCTCCGTCTTGGTTCGAATCATTTTCTTTGGTTTCTCTGTCCCATAATGGGGGGTTTAACGGACACCGTGAGGTTGCCCATTTAGCTTTTACCTCCATATTACATCCACACTTTGTGCAATGTGGAGTAGTTGCTGCAAATAAAGGGCAATCCATGCAAGTAGATATTCTTCGTGAGTAAGTTACTGGGTCTACATGCGCAAACCCTCCTTTTGCATGAGTAGCAAGCTCTGTTGCGAACCCCCAAACCATTTCTCCTAGTGTTTTCTTAGCCATGTTCTACTACTACTAATTTACCTTTTGGTGTATACATAATTAAAATTGATAATCCAGAACGCATTTCCCAAAATACTTGAGATACATGCTCTTTACTTTGAATATCATTCGGATCTGCCATGCATGATGACTTCCACATGGGGGTTGTTAACGAAAATGTTCGTGAGTCTGTATACTCCATCTTTCAAAATTACTGCTTTTTTTGTTTTAAGCCTTTGTATGTACGTATTCAGAACCTCTTTAGATACCCCAAGTTGTGCAGCTGCCTGTCTTCTATTGTGTGTGCCAAGAAACTCTCCTTTAGAATCTAGAATAGCCCCTAGGACCTCTAACTCTTTATTAGATAATCCTATAGGACCATTCCAGAACCTTAGGCGATCAACAGTAGTGCCGAACCTCACTCTGATAATCACTTTTTGATTAGTCTCCATCCGTCACCTTTCAATTTAATTACAGTATTCCTACCTTTTTCGTTATACCTATTTGCCACTTTCTCCATATCCCCTATTTTCTCCATCTCATCTAAGATTGTAGCTACATCTGCAGCTACTTCTATGAGTAAAAGATTTGCCTTTTCACTTAAGGCTGCTTTTTCCTCTAAGGTTTTAAAATCTACAAGGGATATGGTTACAGTGCCATTCATCTTAACTGAGTACAGCTACTATTTGATTCTCCTGAAGAACAATTACAAACTCTTCCTCGCCATCTTTTACAGTATTGATAGCTGTAAATTGTGCTCTTGTGTCAATCATAACTGTTTTAGCTATCTTTAAATTTTGGTCACGAACTAAATCACCTACGCTTACTACTTCAAGTATATGAGAAATGGTCTCTAACTCTTGTGCAGCTTGACTTTCCTTGTACGCAGAAGGCACAATTAAATCCAATTTTGCTTTCTTTTCACGAGGGTCTTTAAGGAGTACCCATGTTCCTATTGCTTGTACCATAACTATTTTTGTATTTAAGTTCGGGTACAAAGATAAATACAATATCTAATTGTGATATGTAAAAAATCCTTAAATAAAATTAATTGTTTAGGGGGTAGTGTACTGCACTACTCCCACTGGTGCACTTTGAGTAAATAAAGAAGCCAGCCGCAAGGGTCACCACAAACCTTACGACTGGCTGAAAAGACCCGACAAAGTGCGCTTGAATCAGAGGCGTGTCAAGTTTGATTGATACAAAGATAAAAAAGAAACCCACTGCCGACTGGGAAATCCCAATCCTAAAGCAGTGGGTCGACTATTGGATGCTATCCGTTAGCTGGGTAAAAGACCCATGACTGGTACGCTGTTCTAATGGTAAGCGTTCGGGTACTGTTGAGACAAAGTTAACCAATATGTTGGAATACTGATACAGAAACAATAAGACCTACTAACGAACCGACACCAGCACCTAAAGAATACCATAGCCTATCTTGCATAGTTCCAAATGCTACTTTTTTGACATTCCAAGACCAGATGAATGATATTACAAACCCACAAATAAAAACACCTCCATAAACAGCTTTGCTTATAAAAAAGGTATTAATCGCTATAAAAAATACTTGTGTAAATCCTGTTATAAACAGCTTCATTGTTTGTCCTTCAAAATCATCGACAGCAGAATCGAATAGTTAGCCAAGTCCAAAACGCTATCTTGTATGCTTTCGTTATTCGGTACTTTGTCTGAATTTAACAGCACCCCTAATCTTGCTACTTTAGTCGCAATAAGCGATAAACAATTTTGTTCTGCTTTCAAGCCACAGATACCGCCAGCCAACTTGAAATTAGATAGTCTATCTGCGTTGGCATAGTCATTACCCTTCTTGAATAGAACCTCTTTCATTTGATTGGTAATTACTTCAAAATGTTCTATCTGTTCTTCTTGTGTCATTTTATGATTCTTTAGTTTATACCCGATAACGTCAAAAACTGCATGAAATACGCTACATTGCTTGTTTGTATACCCGTTAAGGTATGATAAAGTAAGCCTATAAGTTGACTTTTATTGCTAAAAAGTAAGTCTATACCCTGACTTTGCGCTTACTTATTTCAAATTGCGCTCAAAAGTATCGTTTGAAAAGATAGGACTGCCATCTTGGGTTAGCGGTGGGTAATGCTTTAAACACCTCCGCGCCCGTTCCTTCAATTCCTTCACGGTCTTTGGTCTAGTAGTTGTATTCAGTAAGTCCAATAAAAACTCACGAGTCATCAACAAAGATGCTTCTTGTTCATAACGTAAACTCATTTTCTGTAGATAGAAAACATTTGTTCTAACCAAGTAGTTGCTGCAAATACCCATCCTTCATCTTCACCTTTCTTTCGGGCTTCATTCCGTACGTTTTCACGCCAAGAATTTCTCTCCATAGTATTGAATGACTGATACATATCTTTCGCAAAAAGTGTGGCTTCTTGTTTTGTCATACTTACCGGACTTTTCCGTTTACAATGGTGTGATTGTGCACTGTAAATTCATCATTCAATTCACGTTCAGCATAGGCAAATCCTAAGTTCCAACGATTTATGGGGAGATAGGACGGGTGAAGTTCACAAAGGCAGCCTGTAGACCATGTATTTATTACATGCCCATTCATAGTAGGTTCAACATGACTACTTGTTTGGTGATTATGTCCTGCAATACAGTTTTCTTTTCCTCTCATGTATAAACCTCTTGCAGGATTTACTGGGGAAAATACTGAATTACCAAACTCGTGACCGTGCATAATGTTTAGCTTACCAAACTTTATGATGCGTTTATCATCTATAAGTTGAACACCTATTTCTCCAAACTTTAATAGGACATCCATTCTAAACTCTGCAACATCTAACAATTCAGGTGCTTTGATTCTAAGGTAACGCTCGTACCTTTCTTCATGGTTACCTAATTTGTAGTAGATAGGTACACCATCAAACTCTTTTCTAATTGTCTGTAGAAACTGTCTACCCATTTCAAGTTCTGAAGAGAATCTTCTTTTCCTTGGGTCTTTCTCAAATGAAGACAGCCCATAAAAGTCAAGTATATCTCCGTTAAGCATAATACCATTTGCTTTCTTGTCTTTCCCATATTGAATGGCTAGAGTTAAAGCATTGACATTGTGATAAGGAATATGTATGTCAGATAGAATTAAGAGTCTTGTTACTGCTGGTGGGATAATGTACGGTTCCCATTCTACTTCATCTGAATCAGGCAAGTAGAATGGATTCGGTATTCCCATTGCATTTGCAAAACTTCCTGCTTGTGGTTTTTCTCCCATGTGTGTTTTTTTCCTATTGTTTTTTCCCATCTGTCCCCGATAGTATCGAACAGCACATCTTGCGCTATCAATAGTATTATAGATTTCAGGGTAGTCAGCAAACAGTTTCTTTGCAAGTGTTTGGCTTGGTAAGTTGGGAAACTTCTCCAACATTTCTAGTGTAACTGTACCTATTATAGTTGGAACACCCATGCAAAGAATTGTGACAGGTTATACTTATGCAATAGTAGACAAAAATTGTTTACCTTGAACCTATGCTTACGCTTTTTCTTATAGCGAACTTTACAGCGTAGTCTACATCAGAGAAATCTGCTACAATTCCGTATGACCAATCTTCTTTACTGGTAAATCCAACTCCAATGGTTGCTACTGCGGTTGTAAGTTCATTTTGTTTCCAAAGTAATCGTGGACCAATAGCTAATTCAGCATAAAGTTTCCTATAGACTTTTGCTGCATGATTTACTGTGTGAACTTCTCTAATGACTTCTCTTGGGGCTAAGTACTTGTATTCAAATTTAGGTTCTCCAATCAATCTACCACTTACATCAAACGCTGCGTAGAGAACAATGGAATCATTCCTTAGTGAATCTGAGTATGAGCGTATTGCAACTGCATCTCCATACATGGAATCACATAGGAGAGTCATTTGAGTTATTTCATTGCACACATTCCACAAAGTAGCAAGAGAGTCGCGGCAACCATCATCGCCAGCAAAGTCAGGAGTCTTGGGTTGAAATCTGGTTCGGGATTGAAGTTGCTGTACATATTTTGGGAGGGTATCAAATCCGTGCAATGCAAAGATAGCGTTTGTGTCAGGATAAACGTAAAAGGTATCTACTTGAACTGTAGTTGTACTATGGTCATCCCATGAAGAGATGTGTCTACAGTGTGTTAAAGAGCATATTACAACCCAAATGAATAGTAGTCCAAAAATAATCTGCTTATAATTCTCTTTAATAAATGGTAATGATGAAGTAATGGATGCAATGATTGAAGTGAACATTTGAATTAAGGTCTGATTACTCTGATTGTATTTGGTATTGAATGTGGTCTGCAACTTATGTGTAACCATCCTCCGTAGATATTTGAAGTGGTTGTATCTCTGATGTCTTCTACTTCAGTGATACCATGCTTTAATGACTCTTCCTTATTAGCCAGAACAAAGGAATACATTTCTTGGACAGTCACACCTTTTGTGAGAGGTTTGATGTCATAGGCTTGCCCTTTTTTATGAGCTGACTTAGGGCTGCCAGTGGCAGTGTTAGGATCTCTAAGACCTGACTCAGAATATCCTTTCCCATTGATAAGGAGTGGTCCAAACTTTTCTCTTAGCCAATCAAGTGCTGGGAAGAGTTTAGGGTCTAGCAATCCCCAGGTTTTTTCTTCTCCAATTCTAGAGATGATTTTAGGGTCTGCGAGTTCTGCTATTGCAAAGTACTTAGGTTTACTCATCGGCCTTGTCCTCTGTATGATTTAAATCCTTTGCCCCGGTACTTTCTGTGTCTCCGAAGTTTTCTTTTAACCCTTACTTGGTGGTTTCCACCTGTTACTTGCTTTTTCATTATTTGTAAAGGTATGAAGTAAATACTCCTAGTGTAGCAAGGTCTACTACCATTCTTGCTGTTGTCATCTTAGGAATGTAAAACATAGATGATTGATATGCTTTTTCTATTTCCTGTCTGTTTGAATTATACTCAACAAGCTTTTCTTCTTGGAGTTGTTCGGGACGACTTACTTTTTTTATTGAGCATAATAGGTCGTCAAGTG
>ENA-UPTL01000364-UPTL01000364.1-marine-metagenome-genome-assembly--contig:-NODE-364-length-11360-cov-7.441221_pt1 | contig 11360 bp, 9 predicted proteins | sample MGYA00238170_ERZ767106 | MGnify/ENA primary metagenome ERZ767106 (study PRJEB28938, sample SAMN06267160) | marine metagenome | isolation source: Columbia River Estuary | place: USA:Columbia River Estuary...
GTAATGTAGTTACTGATCTTTGGTCAGATGTTACAAATGTTCCACATGTTTCACTTGCTAAAGAGAGTGACTTAATTGTTATAGCCCCTGCTACCGCTGATCTGTTGGCAAAATTGGCATCTGGTAGGGCCGATGATCTCTTAACAAATATTGTTTTAGCATCTACTTCACCAAAGATATTAGTACCAGCTATGCACCCAGAAATGTGGAGTAATGCTGCAACGGTAGAAAATGTAAAGGTATTAAAGGAACGTGGGTTTTATGTAGTTGAGCCAGATGAGGGTCGTATGACTGGTTCAGATTTTGGCGTTGGCAGATATCCAGAAACCACTAAAATCATTGAGACAATCAACAAAACAATCATTCAAAGTGCTGATTTATCCGGCAAACGAATATTAATTACTGCTGGTGGTACTAGAGAACCGATTGATCCAATTAGATTTATTGGCAATAGATCTTCTGGTAAGCAGGGTTTTGCCTTGGCAATGGCAGCTGCAAGCCGGGGAGCACAGGTTCATTTAGTAACTGCAAATACTGATCTGCCGATTATCGAAGGAATTACTACTACTGCCGTCGAAACAGCAGAGCAGATGGCAGCGGTTTTAGCAGTTGAATTTCCGCATTGCGACGCATTAATTATGAGTGCGGCTGTAGCAGATGCCAAAGTTTTGAATTATTCAGATATAAAGATTAAGAAAGAATCACTTGGTACGGTTGAGTTAGACAAAAATCCTGATATTCTGAAATCCTTATCTCAAAGTAAGAAACTTGGCCAAGTCATTGTAGGTTTTGCAGCCGAAACTAGTAGTAATGCTTTAGCGTTAGAGCAAAGTGGATTTGATAAATTATCAAGCAAATCACTGGATATCATCTATGTGAATAATGTTTCTGGCGGTGCAATCTTTGGAAGCGACAAGACTGAGGGTTTAATCATTGATAAGCAGAAGAATGTGATCAAAGTACCAGAAATATCCAAAGACACACTTTCAGATATATTGCTGGATCAATTAGTAAGTAAGTTAGGTTAAGGTCATGAAGAATCGGCTTTTTACCTCTGAATCAGTTACTGAGGGCCATCCAGATAAGATCGCGGACCAGATATCAGATGCAATTTTAGATTCTTTGCTATCACAAGATGCAAAGAGCCGAGTTGCAGTGGAAACTTTAATTACTACCGGTCAAGTTCACGTTGCTGGTGAAGTAACAACTGATGGCTATGCAGATGTAATGAATATCGTCCGTGACACTGTGCTTGAAATTGGCTACGACTCTTCAGATAAAGGTTTTGATGGGAACAGCTGCGGGGTGTCGATTTCTATTGGCCAACAATCCCAAGATATTGCTCAAGGCGTTAATGATGCTTTTGAAAGCAGAGTTTCATCTTCAGTTGATCCATTAGATCTGCAAGGAGCTGGTGATCAAGGATTAATGTTTGGATACGCCTGCAATGACACACCAGAGTTAATGCCACTGCCAATTTCGCTAGCTCATAAATTATCCCAGCAACTCACTAAAGTGAGAAAAGATGGAGTTCTTCCTTATTTAAGACCAGATGGTAAAACTCAAGTAACTATCGAATACCAAGGTGACAATGCGGTTGCACTTAATACAGTTGTTATCTCTTCTCAACATTCGCCTGACGTTGATTTAGAAAAGAAATTAGCGCCCGAAATAAAGAAATTTGTAATTGACCCAATCATAAAAGATCTAAAAATCGATGTTTCTAATGTTAAATTACTTATAAATCCAACAGGCCGATTTGTTATCGGTGGACCTATGGGAGATGCTGGTTTAACCGGGCGAAAAATTATTGTAGATACTTATGGTGGAATGGCTCGCCATGGTGGCGGAGCGTTTTCTGGTAAAGATCCATCAAAGGTTGATCGATCAGCAGCATATGCAATGCGTTGGGTAGCAAAGAATGTTGTGGCAGCAGATCTGGCTGATCGGTGTGAGGTACAGGTTGCTTATGCAATTGGTAAAGCTCAGCCTGTTGGATTATTTATTGAAACATTTGGAACCGAGAAGTTTGATCTAGCAAAGATTAGTGATGCTGTTAAAGAGGTATTTGACCTAAGGCCGGCAGCGATTATTCGAGATTTAAATCTTCTGCGTCCGATCTATGCAAAGACTGCTGCTTATGGACACTTCGGTAGAGAGTTGCCAGAGTTTGCTTGGGAGAAGAAAGACCGCGCTGCTGCCCTTAAGGCATTAGTAAATTAAGCAGTGGCTTCACCACTTAAATTAAAGCGGCAAATAACAACTAATTCAAAAAATATAACTGCAGAGGTAGCGACGGAGCTACCTATCGCAGCAGTGTTAGTTGATACTCCAGTTTCACACCTTGAAGGCATCTATGACTATTTAGTTCCAGTTCATTTAAGTGATCTAGCCATCATTGGTAGCAAGGTATTGGTGGAGTTTGGCAAGAGTAAAACAGAGGCGTTAATTATTGATCGCAAAAGTAATAGTGACAAAAAACAAGGTATAAAGCAGTTGCTAGATGTTATCTCACCACCTGGATTAATTAATCAGGATGTTATGAGGCATATTGAAATGGTTAGAGATCGCTTCGGTGGTGGAATTTGGAGCATCTTAAAATCAGCGGTTCCAGCGCGAGTAGTTAAAGAGGAGAAGTTACTTGAGCAGGTAATTAAACCCGCGGTGGTAGCGCCATATGAATCAGAGTCACTACGAGAGATAATTGGAAACTCAGATTATGCTCAATTGCGTAGTAATAAGCGCATTAGGTGGGGCAGTAATTTCCCATCAGCAACAGATGCAGATCACTTCTTAGTTGAATTAGTAAAGATACGCGCACAGGTGAATCAAGTTTTACTTTTACTACCTGATGAATCTGATATATCTCGATTTATGCCATTGTTAGCAGAGCATTTTGGTGATCTAGTTATAGAGCTAGGCTCTCATTTAAGTAAGGGCGTGCGGTATCGAAATTATTTAAAGGCAAATCTACAATCTCCGAAAGTAATAATCGCTACCCGAAGTGGTGCCTTTACCGCACTGGGTGAAGATGCAACTGTGATTGTGGTTTCAGATCTTGATCAATCTCATTATGAGCTACATGCTCCGGGCTGGAATACTCGTGATGTTACATTACTTAGAGATAGCAAGACATCAGTCATCTTTATCTCACCCTCCCACTCACTTGAGATTGCTAGGTTAATTGAGATTGGTTGGCTTGATAAGAAGGTTTATAAGGTTAAGACAAGCCAGAAATATATAACGGGGGAGAGCGGTAATTCATATATTTTGGCGATTAAAAATGGCTCTAGTAAAGGCAATGTATTGGTTTCAGTAGCTGAGAAGGGGTACGCAAATTTATTTCTCTGTGCTACCTGCCGCAATACTGCAACATGCGAGTGTGGGGGAAAGTTACAGATTGATAGTGTTAAGAAGATTCCTAAGTGTTACCTTTGCGAAAAGATCTATAAGGAGTTCAAGTGCTCATACTGCTCCGGAAATCGGCCATTTGTAATTGCTAAAGGAATTGATCGAACAGCGGAGGAGATTGGGCGCGCTATTTCTAGCGCATCAATTTTGATCTCATCTGGTAGTAAGAAGATTCAATCTCTGCCACCAGGCAAGCATGTTGTTTTGGCTACCGCCGGCTCTGAACCATCGGGGGTATATAGCGCTGTTGTAATGCTAGATGGTGAGCGAATTTTTAATCGACCATCACTTAGAGCAGAGGAGTTAGCTAAGTTTCATTGGTTTTCACTTCTTGCTCGAGCATCATTTGATGCCCAAGTTTTTTTCTCCTTACCCAATCATCATCCAGTAGTCCAAGCGTTAATTAGGGCAGATTCATCAACTGCTGCCACATATGAGTTAGAGAGTAGGAAACAATCTAAGCTGCCGCCTTATTATCGAGTTGCGGTTGTAATTGGTGATTTTGCGGAGATATCAAAGTTTGCAGAAAATCTACGAAACACCAAAAATTATGAGATTACTGGACCAGTTTCTGTTGACTCATATCAGAGTAAATTACTGATCAGGGTTGGCTTACCAGAGGCACAATTGTTAGTAGATCTACTTGATGATATTACTAAGGTGCAGGGAGTGAAAGGTAGAAAAATCTTTAAGGTCAGATTCGACCCCTTTGATCTCTAAGCATATTTCTGAAGTATCATTGGCTTATGGCACTTCAACCAATTAGATTATTTGGCGACCCAGTATTAGTTACCCCAGCTAGTGAGGTAATTGATTTTGATAAAGAGTTGCGCCAATTAGTTGCAGACTTAACTGAGACTATGCAGGCTGCTCCTGGTGCTGGGCTTGCTGCTCCGCAAATTGGGGTACCGCTTAGAGTATTTGTTTGGGATATCAATGATGAGCTTGGCCATCTGATAAATCCATCACTTGATTTGAGCGAAGAGTTACAAGAGGGTGAAGAAGGGTGCTTATCCTTTCCAGATTTAGTTTATGAAACACCAAGAGCATTTAGGGCAGTGGCTAAGGGCTTTAATATGTATGGGGAGCCAGTGGTTGTTGAAGGAACTGAGTTGCTGGCTAGGTGTCTGCAGCATGAGACTGATCATTTAAATGGAGTTCTATTTATAGATCGGATGAAATCTGAGCAACGTAAAATTGCAATGAAAGAGATTCGCGAGTCAGAGTGGTTTGGCCTAGCTAGTATCGATGGAAGCACTCCAATAATTAAAACCTCACCCCACTCCACCTTTGGTTTGGGACTATAAAATTTTGAAGCTTTTTGTTGCATCATCCTCATTAGTTGCTAAGCCACTTATCTCAACCCTTTTGGTAGGTAAGGATCATCAATTATTGGGATTAATAACAAATCCTGATAAAGCAACTGGTCGGGGCATGCAGATAGAGGCTAATGAGTTAGCCACTTGGGCACAGAGTGAGAAAATTCAAACTTATAAGCCCAGTACTCATGATGAGATCAGATTAATTATTGAGAAAGATAAACCAGATTTAGTAATTACAATTGCATATGGGCAGTTAATTCCAGAGCCGTTGTTGGATCTACCAAAACATGGCTGGATAAATGTTCATTTTTCTACCCTTCCTAAATGGCGTGGTGCTGCGCCAGTTCAATGGGCAATTCTTAATGGCGATAAAGAGAGTGGAATAAGTATTTTCAAACTTGAAAAAGGGATGGATACTGGTCCGATCTATCTTATGCAATCAATTCAGATTGAAAGTAGTGAAAGGAGTGAGGAGTTACTAGAGCGCTTAAGCATTCTCGGCAGCTCATTAACTTTAGACAGCCTTACTCTTATCTCTGATGGCTTCACACCACAAGCTCAATCTGTGCAGGGTGTAAGTATTGCGCCAAAATTTAAGAAGAGTGATGGCCAACTAGATTGGAGCCAGAGCAGTGAGCAGATATTTAATCGCTATCGCGCCTTGTCAGATAATCCAGGTGTTTGGTCGATGCTTGCAGATTTACGAATAAAAATTGATTCGCTGCGGCCTTCCTATGCTTCAGATCAATTAAAGCCAGGAGAGATTTTAATTGATAGTGAGAAGTTTTTTGTTGGCACCTCTACCAATGTTATTGAGATAGTTAGATTAACTCCGGCTGGGCGAAATCAGATGAGCGCAGCTGAATTTATTAGAGGATTGCCAAATAGGTCAGGCTTATCTCTTGGGTAAACCAAATCCAACCCCAGCGCGACTAACTGCATATGAGTTGGTCCACCAAGTAAATCGGCAGGGTGCGTATGCAAACCTTAGGCTGCCAGAGCTACTTGCTAAATCAAAGATGACGCAGGCTGATAAAGCATTTACAACTGAGTTAGCTTATGGAAGCTTAAGAATGCAAGGCCAACATGATTACATTGCAGCGAAATACCTAGATCGGCCATTTTCTGAAGTTGATGAGAAGATTCAAGATTTACTGCGCATAGGTATCCATCAAATTACTCAGATGCGAGTTGCTTCTCACGCTGCGGTCTCTGAGACAGTTGAGGTTGCAAAATTAGTTGCTGGTGAGTCAAAAGCCTCGTATGTGAATGCAATCTTAAGAAAGGTAAGTGAGGCAAATAATGATCTGGCAGAATTGAAAGAGAGGCCAGTACTTGAGAGATTAGTTATTCAATATAGCCATCCAGAGTGGATAATCTCAGCATTTTATGACCAACTTCAAGATTGGCAAAAGGTGGAGGAGCTTTTGGCGGCAAATAATCTTCCAGTAAAACCAGATGTAATCTCCTGGCCTGGTAAATCCTCAATTGCGGAGTTAATCACTTTAGGAGCAAGTGCAATAGATGGTTTTGTAAATGGAGTTAATCTGCCAGGCATTCCATCTGAGTTTGAACCAATTATTACCCGCAGGGCTGGAGTGCAGGATCGGGGATCTCAATTAGTTGTTGAGAATTTTCTGGCAACTGCAACTGCTGGCTTATCTTGGCTTGATATGTGTGCTGGCCCTGGCGGTAAGGCTGCATATCTTTTTCATTCCCTTACAAGCTCTGATCCAACTGCAACATTTCTAGCAAATGAGCCAATTTCACATCGAGCGGAGTTGGTAAAAAGAGTGGTAAATAACCAACAGGTAGTAAGTTTTGATGCAACTGATGCAAAGAATTTTTCTCAGAGATTTGATCGGATATTAGTTGATGCCCCTTGCACCGGACTTGGCGCCCTTCGAAGGCGTCCTGAAGCAAGGTGGCGAAGGACAATAAAGGATCTTAAAGAGTTAGTCTTACTGCAACGACAACTTTTATCATCTGCGTATGCGCTTCTAAACCCAGGTGGAGTTATTGCGTATGTAACCTGCTCACCTCATCTTGCAGAAACTAAGGGGCAGGTTCTTGATTTTTTAAGTACCTACCCAGATATGCAACTACTACCAATGCAAAGCCTGCCCCTTGCCCATAATCGAGGAGTTTTACCTGATGGCACGGTTCAACTTTGGACACACCTAGACCAATCAGATGCCATGTTTATGGCTCTTCTTAAAAAGGTGGGTTAAATACTCCTCATGAGCAACAAAAATTCAATCTTGATAACTCCTAGCATTTTAAATGCGAATTTTGATGATTTAGAGAGTGAGATTGCAAAGATCTCACAGGTCTCTGATCTACTTCATTTAGATGTAATGGATAATATATTTGTTCCGAACTTTACATTTGATTTTGAAAGAGCAAAAGAGATTATTGATTTCTCAAAATTATCAGTTGATGCCCACTTAATGATTGCTGATCCAGATGATATGGCGCCAAAGTATGCCCAGGCAGGATGTGCCTCTGTGACATTTCACTATGAAGCGGCTAAAGATTCGCGCGTAATTATTAAAAACATAAAATCAAATGGCGCAAAAGCCGGTATTGCAATTAAGCCTGGAACAAAGTTTTCTCAGATTGAAGAGTTTATAGATGATATTGATATGTTATTGATTATGACTGTTGAGCCAGGTTTTGGTGGTCAATCTTTTATGCATGATCAGATGGATAAGGTCGCTAAGGCTAGAGATCGAATTAATCAATGCAAAGAGCCTTTGCCAATACTTCAGGTAGATGGTGGAATTACATTGGAAACTATTGGTGAGGCAGCATCTGCCGGTGCAAATTGTTTTGTAGCAGGAAGTGCTGTTTATAAATCTAGTAATCCAGCAGATATGGTTGAGCAGTTGCGAAAGATTGCAGTTAATAGTTTTAAGTTTTAACCAGGGATTCCCATTAGTAGTAAGACTGCTGAAAGATCAGCTGTATTTATCGTTGTTGCCGCAGCTGCTGCAACCTTAGGCTTTGCATTAAATGCTATTCCAAGCCCTGCCGCCTCGATCATATCTAGATCATTTGCGCCATCGCCAATTGCAACAGTTTGAGATAATTCCACCTGCTCACTCTTTGCAAAATCAAGTAGAGCTTGCCGCTTTGCAACTTTATCAATGATCACACCTTCAATCTCACCAGTTAGTTTCCCGTCTTTAACGGCTAACTTATTTGCTCGATAAAAATCAATCTTTAAATCTTTAAGGATTGGCTCGATTACATCAATAAATCCACCAGAGACAACTCCTACCTTGTGACCTTGTGCATGAAGGGTTTGAATCAATTTCTCAGCACCAGTAGTCAGCAAGATCTCCTTCCTTACCTTTGCAATTACTGATACATCTAAATCTGCCAGTAGTGCGACTCTACTCTTTAGCGCTTGTGCAAAATCTAACTCACCAGCCATTGCAGCAGCGGTAATTTTAGATACCGCTGCCTCCTGATTTGCATGCTTTGCTAGTAGATCAATTACCTCTTGCTCAATCAAAGTTGAATCCATATCTAGTACAACAAGGCGCTTACTATTTCGCGCTCTACCGCCTGGCTCAACCGCTAGATCAATTTGGTTGGCGATTGCCACACTTGCTAATGCTCTTTGCACCTCTTTGATTGAATGGTTAGAAATTGTTAGATCAAGCTCAATTGCGGTCACAGGAGCAGTTGCAGTTCTTCTAATTGCTGTGATATTTCCATTCAAATTGGCAATCTCAGCAGCAACCGCTGCAACTCCAGATGGTTTTAAGCCATCACCAATAATTACCACTCTAAGTGATTCAGCTTCTTGGCTTTTCTGCTCCTGCTGCTCAAAATCAATAGCGATATCTAAGCCAATCTCTTTTTCTAATACCTTAAGCTCATCAGAGATTGCTTGAGCATGTGCTTGGTCTAGAGTAATTAAAACTGTTAGAACAAGGCGATCGCGGATAATCAGTTGCTCAATATCTAGGATGGTGATCGCAAATTGTGCCAGCGCACTCATCAGCCTTTGTGTAATACCTGGGTGATCTTCGCCTGAAACCAGAATCAGTCCAGTAAAGGCGGGGTTATTTCTATTAGGCATTGGCTCAGATTAACTGTATTACCCTGCTCGGGGCGGTATCTTTCATCCCTATGGGTGCGATATTGGAGTTATCTGATGTCACAGTTCGCCGGGGCGAGCGGATTATTCTTGGCCCGCTAAATTGGCAGGTATTAGAAGGTCAGCGGTGGGTAGTTCTTGGACCAAATGGAGCTGGCAAGACCACCTTGTTACAAATCTGTTCCTCATTGATTCATCCAACCACTGGTCAGATCAAAATATTAGGGGAGCAATTAGGAAAGGTAGATGTCTTTGAATTACGAACTCGAATTGGCTTAACCTCCTCTGCGTTAGTTGAATATATTTCTCCTGATGAGTTGGTTATGGATGTGGTACTAACTGCTGCATATGCAATGTTAGGTAGGTGGCAAGAAAAATATGATTTATGGGATGAATCCAGGGCGATGGCATTGCTAACCGCATTAGGAGTTAGAGAGTTAGGTGAGCGATTATTTGGCTCACTAAGTGAGGGAGAGAAAAAACGAGTGCAGATTGCTCGGGCTTTAATGGCAGATCCAGAGTTACTTCTACTAGATGAGCCGGCATCATCCCTTGATTTAGGAGGGCGGGAGGATTTGTTAAAGCGGATTGCCACCTTTGCAAGTGATCTGTTAGCACCAGCTACTGTAATTGTTACCCACCATATTGAGGAGATTCCAACTGGCACAACTCACGCACTTTTATTGCGCGAAGGGGCGGTAATTGCGCAAGGAGATATTAACTTCGTTATTACTGATAGCAATTTAACTATGGCTTATGGGTTGCCAATCACAGTTACTTCAGAGGGTGGTCGGTTCTTCGCTCGTGCCCGCTGATCTGCTCTCACATCTGCCTAAGCAGTGGCATCAAATTGTTGATCAAGAGCTATTAAGGCAGATTTCGGCAAAGTTAAGTGGTGATTTTATTCCTGCTGCCGAAGATCTCTTTGCAGCCTTGAATCTGCCACCTGCTGATGTGAAGGTGGTAATCGTTGGCCAAGATCCTTATCCAAACCGGCAGCACGCAATGGGGCTGGCTTTTTCAGTAAGAGAAAGTGTGAGCCCTCTTCCAGCCTCACTTAAAAATATCTTCACCGAGTTAGAGAGTGATCTTGGTATTAAACCTAGCAATGGGGATTTAAGTAGATGGGTATCGCAAGGGGTGCTGCTACTTAATAGAGCGCTAACAGTTAAGCCGGGCGAGCCTGCTTCACACTCAAAGATTGGCTGGCATGAGTTGACTGAGGTTATTATAAAAAATGTTGCACAATCAGGTGCGATAGGAGTTTTGTGGGGAAATGATGCGCAAACTTTAGCTAAGTATTTTTCTAAAGATGATTTATTTACCGCCCCACACCCAAGTCCGCTCTCGGTATATCGTGGGTTTTATGGTTCAAAGCCATTTAGCAAGGTTAATAATCGTTTAGTTGAAAAGGGTTTAACACCTATTAAATGGTAAAGGGGTGGGTATCTTTCGACACCCACCCCTTTATTCTAAGTTAGCTTATGCAGTCCAAATATTAATTGGAGCTTGCAGGAAGTAAACCATGAATAATCCAGAGACTAGGAACATCAAAGGATGAATTTCCTTTGAGCGGCCTTGGAATAATCGAATTACTACATATGAAACAAATCCTGCTCCGATACCTACGGAAATATTGTAGGTAAATGGCATCAAGATAATTGTTAAGAATGCAGGAATTGCAATTCCAAGATCATCCCAATCAATTCCCTTGATTTGAGTCATCATTAAGAAACCAACAATTACAAGAGCTGGGGTAGCAGCTTCGTAAGGGATGACTGCAACAAGAGGTGCTAAGAAGGTTGTAAGCAGGAATAGAACTCCAGTAACAACTGAAGCAAGACCTGTTTTAGCACCTTCACCAACACCAGATGCTGATTCGATGTATGAGGTATTAGATGAAACTGAACCAGCACCACCAGCAGCAGCTGCTAGTGAGTCAATTAGAAGAATGCGCTCAGCACCTTCAACATTGCCATCACGATCAACTAAACCTGCCTGATTACCGATAGCAGTCATTGTTCCCATGGTGTCGAAGAAGTCAGCTAGTAGAAGTGTGAATACTAGAAGAAGTGCTGCGACGATTGAGATTCGATCAAATCCACCTAGAAGATTGAAATCACCAAGGATGTCAAACTTAGGAGTAGCAACAACAGCATCAGGCATTGCAGGAACATTTAAATTCCAGCCCTTTGGATTTACCGCGCCAGTTGCACCATTAAATAGTGGACCAATCTTGAAAGCAGATTCAACAATGATTGCAAGAACGGTAGAGGCAACTATTCCAATTAGGAGAGCGCCTTTAACTTTCTTAACTGTTAATCCGATCATTAAGAACAGACCAAATGCAAAGACGATTACCGGCCAACCAACAAGGTTTCCGTTATCACCCAGGGTTACAGGCACGGGACCAGATCCGGTTCTACGAACAAAGCCAGCATCTACCAAACCGATTAAGGCAATGAAAAGGCCGATACCAACTGAGATAGCGATCTTTAATTGACCAGGTACAGCTT
>ENA-UPTL01000367-UPTL01000367.1-marine-metagenome-genome-assembly--contig:-NODE-367-length-11343-cov-5.222537_pt1 | contig 11343 bp, 7 predicted proteins | sample MGYA00238170_ERZ767106 | MGnify/ENA primary metagenome ERZ767106 (study PRJEB28938, sample SAMN06267160) | marine metagenome | isolation source: Columbia River Estuary | place: USA:Columbia River Estuary...
CATTCAATACACAGCTTCCAACCTTTGGTGGTCTTCCTTAGGTGGCGATTAGCTAGTACCGTGTTGAATGTACATCATCTAAGGGTGCTGATATGAGCTGTCGATTCATTTATGATCAATTTTTATGTATAATGCAGAATTGTTTTGCTCAGATTTATGAGCAAACTTGCTCATAATGTTATCAGGGATCAGAGCAAGAAAATATTTTACTGAGTGACTGTTCTCCCGATTCTGCGGTACTACATCCAAATTCTGCGTTGGGCCTACATAAATCGGAGCAATTATTTATTTTTTTCTGAGCAAAATTTTATCCGAATTCTGTGGTACGCGCGCAGAAACCTGAGCATTAGAAAATCAGAAGTCCGCAATACATCTACAAAATCCTGAGCAAAATTTATCTATAATTATGAGACAATTATTCTCAGGAATATATCAACAACCGAGGTTCAATTCTGAGTGAAAGTGTCATAATGCTGAGTTTGATTTCAAATAAACGGAGCTTTATTGCTAGTTTCTCCGAGCATCTGATGCAAGGAATTACTGATACTTGGCACCAACATACTAAAAAGAGTGCTCAGAAATATGAACGACTGGGAAGCAAAATATGAATAGTTTGCTAGTAATAACTTGACTAAACAAAAAATAATACGCAGTTTTGCACAAGAAAGCGAGTATGCATTCCGCCGCAGCCAGGCAGTCAGTAAGGGTGCCATGCATTCTTGATGTTGTGGGTGCTACTTGCCATGCATGATTCAAACCTCCGCATAATAGTCTGGTGGTGGATTAAGGTCGTCGAAGGCCACACTCTTTCTCTTTTTCTTACTCTTGCCTTTTGTCTTCACTTCATCGTTGCACTTGCGCTGCTCGTTGTAGTGGAGTAGCAATTCTTTATTGAAGGATGCACCACGGTAAAAGCGATCCTCCTGTACCTGGCGGTACAGGACATTGTACCTATCAATGCCTTGGTGGGACCAGCCAGTTCCCAGGTTTTGAGAAGGATCATTGGTGCTGCCGTTCTCTTTGTCTGTGGCCTTCAAGGTCATGCGAGAAATTGTGTACTGGGTACCAGTGGTGGTCTTTGTCAGATGTAGGTAAGAACGGTGTCAATGTTCGCTACTTCTTTCACGGACATTTGCCAAGGCACACATAGACTTACAGGCGGTGTGGTTCCCTCCTCCTCGTCCTCTTCAGTTTCTTCGTCATCCTGCTGCTTGTAAAATATCCGCCATGTTAGTAACATTGGTTTGAAGCCGGTTATACTTATGCTGTTGACAGACTTACCATTTTGGGAGCACCAGTCCCTTTGGCCAAGACAGCAGCATGCCATTGTTCCACATAGTTCTCCATCACTACAAGCATAAAGGCTTCATCACTTACACTGAGGAGTTTATCAAAGGCATGAGGACTGCCCTTGCATGCATCTTCCACCAGAGTACTGTTGTTCCAACGTCTGGAAGTGATTACTTTTGGAGCGAACCTGTTGAGGAAAGCAACATAGTTGGTCATGTTCTTCCGCATTCCCAACAAGAAGGTTTTGTAGTTCTGTGGAAGCAAACCATTCATAAGGAACTCGGTGACAACAGTGTCTTCCTTCTTTGGGCTGGGAAGAAGAAAAAGATCTTTGCATGTAGAAACAATCGCTGCTGTAGTGAGAATGGCAATACACACGACAATAGGTTGCAGACAACTTACTTGTGTATGAAATCTTCATGCCCTTGATGGCATTGTTCCGAGCATCCGTGTGTGTCTTGAAGACCCAGGGACGAGCCGAAACCCACCAGTCTCTTGCATCCTTCAAGTCGGCTCTCTCGTAGTGAAAGCAATAGTCTAACAAGGTTCTACACACAGTCCTATCGCCTGTGTCAAAGATGCCATGCACGTCTTTGTCAAGGAACTTTACCTTTGGGAAGATCTTCTCCTTTACACAGTTCCGGACTTGGAATCGCAGGCCTTGTTCCGATTGCTTTGTCAAGCTCATATCAAAGCAAGGGACAGGTTTTTGATCTCTAGGGGTAAGCGTTTGGATTGACATTACCTGTTGACAAGACATAGCACTTTCCGGTAGCATGCCACTACCCTGTTGGGAGTGTGTATTCGTCGACTGGGCCCTGAAGACAGATCCTAGATCTGTGTGGTGTGGCAAGGTAGTCACGACCACCTGGGCTGGATTGTGATTGTTGATGGTGGACTTGGAAGACATGGAAGAATAGCTGTGCAGTACTGGTGGTGCGAACAACACTGGTGGTTGTACAGACGCAAACTGAGGGCGTGATGGGGGTTGCTCGATAGCCGCTGGAGGTTGGTTGGTGGTGTTTTTGACTGGCACCTCGTCGACCCTCTCCCTCCTGTATTTGACTCCATCCTCACCTCTTTTGTTCCTTTTGGTATAGGTCGAGGTAGATGTTGTGACTGTCATAGTGGGACCGTCAGCATTGGCAGGAGGCTTTCCTCTTGTTTGGACCATGACAGCTTGTTGTTTGTTGTGTTGTGTTGATTACAATTTGGTTCAAATTGCGTAAGAGAGGCAAGCCAGCCAATTTACCAATTTGAATTTTGAGTATCAGAATTAAGCTCCTAGTCATTTTTTTGACACTCCCGCCAATATGATGTCTGACCATCGAACGTGCACGACGTTGCGCAGAATTCCGGCATAAAAAATTGAAGATATCAGCGCCAGCGCTCATCATTAATATTGTTGAGCGTTGCATTCTCTGCTTTATTTCCCCTGAAATTTTCACTGCTGCGCGGCCCTCTCCTTTCGTAAATAAAGGGCTGATAAACATATCTGCCAAAGGTAAGAGAGCAATGGAGATGCAATGGTATTTCCTGATGATAGAACCAAAAACACCAAAAACGGAAAGAACGCGCTGTGGGAGGCGCGTACCCGGATTTATTAGAGCCCATAACCCATCCCATCAAAAAATGAGGGTCCCAAAATCAGATTCCGTTTATTTCTTTCGCGCTTTTCACTCGCTTACTCACACTGACTTGTGCTTTATAATTATAAGGTATTCTCCTCTATTGGGTCTTCTCCGTTCTGGCATCCAAGTGTCGTCGACAGTCTCAGCAGCGCCGCATTCTGTTCCCTGAAATCTGGCGGGAAAGAACCACGCAACAGCTCTTTGTTTGTGATTGTCGTTGCGCTGACCGTTCTAGCTGGCAATATTTCAATATTGTTAGAAGCTATTCGGTTGCTGAGCACAACGCATCACTCCTCAGTGTTGTTCGGGTTTCTTGTTTCAATTTCTGATTCAAGACGCGTCTTTCCTTTTCCAGGGCTTGGGGGGAGAGTGAGGGGCTGTTGGGTTGCTTTCATTTTGCAAGTGTGGTTCTTGATAGTCTCAGCAGCGCCGCATTCTGTTCCCTGAAATCTGGCGGGAAAGAACCACGCAACAGCTCTTTGTTTGTGATTGTCGTTGCGCTGACCGTTCTAGCTGGCAATATTTCAATATTGTTAGAAGCTATTCGGTTGCTGAGCACAACGCATCACTCCTCAGTGTTGTTCGGGTTTCTTGTTTCAATTTCTGATTCAAGACGCGTCTTTCCTTTTCCAGGGCTTGGGGGGAGAGTGAGGTGTTGCTGTGGATTTAGACTTGCTTTGTTAGAAGATGCGACCCTCCAAGAGAAATGCAACAGCAGATCCAGATGCAAACGCTGCTGCCACAAAAAACCCTAAGCTGGCAGGTGTGGATGCCATTCCGGTTGCAAGCACAGAGCAAGGAACGAGAGATTTAGTGGTTTTATCAAATAGCGTGCGGAAGGCATTGGAAGTGGAGGCGGCAGCAATCGTCGCAGAAGAGGCAATGACAACTCCCATGGAGGCAGCTAATGTTCCCATGGCAAGGGTGGCGGAGAATGTCCCCCCACAAGTGGAGGAAGACGAGGCAACATTGCTTGAAGAGTTGGATCAGTCCACAAATCGGTTCAGTGTTGATAATTTGTACTGTTGGGACAGGGAAAAGGAGTTAGGAGAACGCGGTAGTGGGCGTAGTCGGATGCACGCCATATTTGAAAGGAGGATACCAGAGCACGACCTCCCAAAGGAAGGATTGGTGGAAATTGATCTTAAGGACTTTGCTGAATGGTACCAGGGGCTTCGTTTCCATGATTTTCTGAAAAAACCGACAAAGGTGCAGTGGCGTGTCAAGGTTGTCTTCTTTTTTCCAAATACCAGGGAAGTGACATCGGATGCAGCTAAGGTGCGAAAAAGACTAATTGAATTTTACCAAGGCAGGTTTAATGTCGCCATGGAGGAAGACCACATTTCAATCATGAGATGCGTTGACAGGCATCCCACCATTCTCATTGTTGCAAAAAAGACCAACAGCGATGAGCAAGCCCGCTCAATTATCCGCCCCACGAAAAATGCAAAAGGGAGGCTGTCAGTCACCCCGTACGCCATTGTTGGGGCCATCACTTACTGCATGAGTAGTTACACTGGTGAAAAAGTGTTGGCCGAGCCGACCGCCTTCATTGCTTGGTTTGCCACATGCTGCAAGAAAAAGCCACAGCTGTCTGGTCTTCATAACAATTGTTGGGGCGGTAATGGGTTTGGTATGTTCTTGTTAACGCTTGTCATAAAGCGGTGTGCCCTCCAGGCAAAAAGCAATCCTGACGGAAGCCTCCCTCCCCTGAGGCTTTACCTTCAGAGTCAGCCTCTCATGAAGGAAGTGAGTGCATATTATGCCAAGTTGGGATTCATTCAGATCAATGATGAAAACGTTGGCCATGGGAAACACATGCTCCCTACTGTCCTATCGAAGCGGTTAGACGATGGTACCTTTGTCGAAGATGCCAAGCCTCCAATGAAACTTTTATGTCTCCAGTATCCTCGTATTGGACCGGTGTCATCCCGAACTGAGAATGACATTCCCCGTATTGTTACCTTGTTCTCTCCAAGCAGCGAAGTTGCTTCTGCGGTTGATTTGAGTGTTGCAACACCTCCCGCTGTTCCGCTGAAGAAGGCACCCAATCTAGCCAGCCGGCATTGGTGCCACTTTCCCTCTTCTCAGTTTGCGGACAAGAAAAATCAGGTAACTGAAGAGGATTTCTCCAGCACCATTGCTGGCTTGACATTGTGGAACTGGCTGGTCCCCCCTAGTAGTTACCGTCTAATGCCTCCAGAGAGGCACACCATACATGGCGAGGTATTGTTTGGACGCCGTATGTGGGAGAGCAAGTCCAGTGGAACTAAGTGGATGTCAACTGGCGAAATTGAAGCAGGCTTGGCTCTCCTGATGGCAGATGGTCGGTACAGCGACGATGTTGTGATCATTCCTCCGAGCTACAGTGGGTTGGTTGCTGCTGGATATGCCAGTGAATTGAAACATGACGAGTTGACCAAGAGGAACACTCAGCAATTTGGTTCAGTTGACCATATGGAACTAGCAGGGGCTTCCAATGATGCCAACGACTGTCTCACTGAGGTTGTTAAGAAAATCATCAAGCCACATCCGGAGTTGTTGAAGAAAAAGTTAATTGTTTTTGTTGCCGATGAGAAAAATTGTCACTGGACGGTTACCTTTGTATTTAACCCTGGCACGGTTGCATCGGAGCATGAAGAAGATCAGCCTCGTTGCTGTTTTTATCGTTACTGTGGCTACGATGCCTATGGTCAGACGTTAGTGGCTCACACTCATGGTTTGAAGTGGTTCCTTAACCTTGCTTATTCTGTGGAAAAACACGATGAAATGCATGGGACACAAGCTGGTGAAAATGCCCTTCAAACTTTGGAACCATTTGGAAAGGGTGAAGATGATGTGCGTGATAAGTACCTTCACGGAACCAAATGTTTCCCTTCGGTGATGTTTGAGGATACTAGCACGCTGCCAAAGCAATATGATAGCTACAATTGTGGGGTTGCCGTGCTTGCTGCCACTGCCATTATATTAAGGGATCTCGTGACAGGCAGGGACAATGAATCGTATGAAAAACTTTTCAACATGGAGAGGCTGCCAGTTCGTTTCAACATGGACAAGGACGAACATTACGTGATTCTGCCAGCTGGGACACTGCTTCATTCTGATTTGTTGAATGATAAGTCTTTTTTGAGCAATGTGAAGGCTGAGTTATATGTTATCTTCGACCGTCTTGCCGACTTGGAGCATGTTGTAATTCCCAAGCGTGTTGGCCACTCGACATACGTCAATGACGAGTACTTGAAAATAAAGGAAGGCCTCAAATGGCCACCTCCACCGGTCGTGGCCAAGGAGACCAGACCGCCAACAGATGTTCTGGAACGCCCAGAACGCTTCCTTCCGGAGGAAACACAACGCCCAGAACACTTCCTTCCAGAGGTAACACAAGAGGTAACACAAGATGGAGATGTTGGTGAAGATGAATCGACTCGGCGTCAGACGGCAGCAGCTGGCACACTTCTCGATCTTGCGGTAGCTACCAGCCCAGAGCCAGCCAAAAACCTGCTTGCAGAAAAAAAAGCACAAAGGAAATCTTTGAAGCTGAAGAAGAAAGCAGTGCAGAGGAAAACTCCGAAAGCTAAGCATTCTTTGCCATCGAACAGCTCGTCTATCATGGATAAAGAGGCAATGAACGAATTTGTCCGTCAGAAGTTCGAGGAGTGGGGGTGGCACACTCATAAAGAGCACAATAGTTTCATGAAGGGCCTTGATGAAGAGCTTGAGACCACAACAGGCGAGGCAGCGCGGAAAGAACTTGAACGGTTCATCAAGAAAAACAAAGTGGAAAGGAAGTACTTTACACGTCTGTTGGAGATGGAATATTTTTTGACATCCGATGCCACCCTTGTGGGCCTCAAGTACAATAAGGAGACCGAGAAATTTACGGCATCCACAGAGTCGAAAGTGATTGACCCACATAACCCTGACGAGACAAAGATTTGTTTCAAGCAGTTGGAGCTGGACGATGACACATGGGTCAGAGAGGTGATTTCGGAGGAGCTCATTAATAAAGCAATCGAAATGGCCAGTGCGGGCCATGACACCTTTATGCAAATTCCAATCGGAGTGAAGACAAAACTGCTTGACAAGGCGGTTGTTCGGGTCAAGTGCATTCCATACAGTAAATCAACTGTTGTGGATACAAAAGCCCTTGCAAAGATGAAACAGCAGCAGATAAAGAAAAGGCTGGCAAAAATGAAAACAGGCAAAAGAATGGGTAGGGAAATTATCGAACTAGAAAATGATCTCAAGGTGGAACCAGACTTTGAAACCCCAATGATGGTGGTGGAGCACCCAGAGCAATGGCTTGCACAGACTGACGATGGGACTACCATCATGGTTGACTTGGACTGGGTTATTGGACAATTTGGTCATCCCTATGCAGAGGACTTGCGAGACAGCAGGCGGGGTTTTGTTGATGTTCCTGTTGGGGACAGCAAACCGTCACACCTTCAGGAGTGGCCCAATCTGTTGGTAGATGGGTTGCCAGAGAACCATTACAGACAACCGGAAGGCATGAACCTTTGCCTCCCCAACGCCCTTGCATGTGTTCTTCATGTGCTTGGTTTCCAGACGTCAGCGGCAGAGATCAGTTTTTACGGAGCAACACATATAGGTGCAGGGGCTACAGATACTCTCGATCTTGTTTATGAAAAGGCCAAAGCTTGTCTTCCAAATTGGGTGCAGATAACGCGGATCAAAAATCCTCAGGGTTTCGATTGGGAAAAGAATCTGGAAGACAGGACCATTATGTTGGCTGTCTTGACCACTTCGGACGGACACAGATCACATGGGGTAGCAATCCATGGTGGATTGATTTATGATGCCAACGAGGCAACTGCTATTCCTCTCTGTAAGGAAGGACTCGACTACTGCTCCTCCACGCAGACAAAGCGGTGTGAATTCGTTGAATTTCACAAAGGGTTGTTGTTCCAATACAATGGCACAGACATCAAGAAACTCAAGAGGTTGTCACGACCAGCAACAGAAAACGAAATGAAGGATGATTTGATGGTGCAATAGGCAAGCAAGTTAAGACATGCATGCAAATACATAAACGTTCATGTTACATGTAAATTAAGTTAGATCCTACATTGTTTCATACAGATGTGTGAAACATCCGGGCCAGTCTTCAATTGGTAACGTCTCTTGAACTTTGGAGTTGTCGTCTGTAGTCTCGATGACAAAACAAGGGGCATCGATGGCATCTGGCGATACCACATAATAGGTATCGGACATGAACCATTCTGTGAGAAGCACCGACTTGGTTCCTGTTTCTTGGGTAGTACACTGTACCACCAACTGATATGGTTCGGAAGGGGATTCTTTACATATCACGACAGCAGCCAAGCGAGAAGGGTAGCTCTTGTCCTCAAAACGTATTTTCATCCAATCATAAATCGGGCCATCAGATTGGAAGCACGGGTGGCATCGGAAGATGTGCTCTGCCCTGCGATATTCAGTGCAGAAGTGCACCGTCGCTCCAAACTGCTGGTACATGAAGGCAAGCAGTGGCAGTGGAACGGTTAGTAAATCTTTCTTTGTCCGAGAGGTCCAATGCACATTGAAGTTAAGTGCACCGTTGATGTCAATGGTTGTTGTGGATGTAGCAAAGGTGGCCTGACCTGTGCTCTGTGATATGGAATATGCCCTGCTGCTGAAAATGGTGCTTGGGCCACTGTTGGAAGCATCACTATCCGAGCCATCATTGCTGCTTACGGATTCCCCGTCATCCTCCCATTTGTTAGGATTAGAAACAAATATCTTGTTGTACACTGTTGCAATCATAAACGATGCAGACAGACGTTGCGCTGCTTGGCGTTCATACGACGATCCGTCGTGGCGCTTCTGGGATCGCCTGCCAGGTTGCTTTGCTGCTGGAATCAACAACGACTCTGGCCGCTCTGCGGAATAGTTGATTGGTGCCCCAAAACGTACAATGTCCTCAACAATATGCAGCAGCTCGTGGAACTTTGGAAAATGCCACCTAGCACTCTTGTCTGTTGGAATACGAGACTTGCACATTTGCATTAACTTCCGAATTGACGCTACTGCGTCCAGTTTGCCTTGTTGTTCGTGGTCAACTGACCAAAATGTTGGCATTCGGAGCCAGGCATCAAAACAAAGCATGGCTTCAAAAAGCTCCAACACCTTGCGGAGGTTGGTGGTGGTCTTTTTCTGCAAAGTTGTATCCAAAATCTGCCATCCCTCGTCATAGGTTGACAAGATAACAAAGAGAAACACTAGCCCATACCGTTCTGCGGCCGAGATTTTGGTCAGATTGGTAATCCCGTTACTGAAATCTGTAGCTGGATACAATTTGCGACACGTCTGCCGATGTCTCTTATGGAAACGAACAGCCATGCTGTCCAGGGCAGCCTTTTTGCTGTCGGGTACATTCTCCAAAACCAGGTAGGTTACAATTGCAATCATGCCATTCCGGAACACATGCATTATCTCTGTAGGGGTTGCACCCATTATACCACGGACAGGATCTGCTATGACGACATGATTGAAGGCATTGTCCACTCGGTGCTGCGACCACTTTTGCCTCAGTTGTTCATCATTGCTTTGTGAAATCTCATGCATCCTTGCGGCCTCAACATAAACACATGGAACAGAAGGATCGTCGAGCTTCTCAAACGATACGTCACATCCCCGGCACTGACGCTGGATCTTTGACGTGTGAGGGGCAAAACGACCACACAGAGAATCGCCTTCTTGTATGTCTTGGATCACATACAGAAGGCAGGTCACTATATCACATTTCAGCATACTACCATTCGGCCCAATGGGAAGTTCTACGCCAAGCAAACGGCTGTTAGCAGTGCTGAAAGTTGCAAGGATGGCCCTCAGTTGAGCATGGTAGCTGCGGATATTGTACCCTTCCTTTTTGCCCCGGTTCTGGGCTGACGAGGCTTTCTCTTTTGGCAAGTAACCATGGAAACCCCAGGCAGGAAACGTACGTCGGAACTTCTCAGTAAAGATTGCAGGGGAAAACATATAAGGTTTCAAGGAGAACCGACCATCGCCTGTCACATGTGTCCTATCAACCCACTGGATGATTGGCACAAACAATTGCCTCTTGGGATCCGTGATGAGCCTTCTGTAAGCGTCTTGGTACACTTGGCCGGAAAGCGCCTCACCCCGGAGATTACCCGGGCTCTTGTACCGACCGAGAGGATCATTTTGCAAGTCAATGAGCAAATTCTCTTTTGTCATAATGTCCCAATTTTGCAGCAACGAGAGCAGCTGAGGAACAAAGTCAAACGCTATTACATCCACTGAAGGCCCATTCGCTTCTTCCGTGATTGGCACTGTGTACACTGAGGGCAACAGGTGTTTGGCGTTTTCCATGGAATTGACAAGATTTTCAACATTTTTGTTCCTTGACATCCCCCCCTGAGGATAGAAGGAGTACTGGGCAGAGGCAGCTTCACGGGCCCACAGAAGAATCTTGCCAAAGGCACCATCGGTAGCTTTTATATCATCGACAATCTTCAAGAGAGCAACCGTCCACTTCAGATCATTGGTGTAGGAAAACGAGGGGGCACCAGCATTGTTGTGCCAGTTGTCACACATGCCATCAATGAATGGATTTGAGCCCTCGTCACCATCAACAAAATCAGTTACTGGGTTGTTTTCAACCCCATCAATGTTGCTGTTGCCTGCCTCTTGGGACGTTAGACCTGAATCCGTGACGGCCAAAGGTCCATTGATGTTTCCGTGGAGGTGATGGTCATATGGGTTAAGGTAATCACGACGCAGGTCTACAGAAGCCTTTAGAGCTGTGGTTGTGTGACGGTTGCTGCTTTCCCACCCACCAGTACCATCAGAAATCATTGAACGGCTGAACGCTTCACATTGAGGGAATTGCGTCATATGCAATACCAGTGCCCTTTCACTTTTGTATCGCTTCGTTGATGCTTTGGGGCACATTGGGTTCCTGCATGCGTGAGACACAATGCCTGCCGATGACATGATCTCTCTTAATGGTTGCTTGCAAATTTTAATACCGCGATGAAAAAGGGAGAAAAATCAGTGAAAATGCTGCACAGAAGTAAGACGTACTCATGGCGAAAACAATTTAGCTCATACTTTTGGGGGGCCCGCACAGAATTTTGGGTGCATTGGCTCGTACTGCATCATACTGGCCCGTTGCAGCGCAGAATAACTTTAGTTTCACCTCAGAATTATGGGAATGCTTTACAGGTTAATTTCACGCTTCTGCGTATTATTGTACTATCTGAGAATACTGAGCAATTTTGCTCATACTGGGCATTATTTAAAGGTTATACAAACCACCTTGCTCATACTAGCATTAAAATCCTAAATAAATGAAACGAGTGCTCATAACAGCACCCTTAGATGATCTGGTTGGTCTCATATTACGCGACATCGCCGATCATGCCTGATTGTTCCCCCT
>ENA-UPTL01000383-UPTL01000383.1-marine-metagenome-genome-assembly--contig:-NODE-383-length-11134-cov-4.277552_pt1 | contig 11134 bp, 12 predicted proteins | sample MGYA00238170_ERZ767106 | MGnify/ENA primary metagenome ERZ767106 (study PRJEB28938, sample SAMN06267160) | marine metagenome | isolation source: Columbia River Estuary | place: USA:Columbia River Estuary...
ATGAGCCAATTCACCGGGTCTTACAAGTTGAGTAGAAATTCCATCAACTGTCACATCTCCAGCCAATATTCCGCCGGTGTGATGCGGAACTAAGCCGTTTATTAAACGTAAGAGTGAAGATTTTCCGGTTCCAGTTGAGCCAATAACCAGAACCATCTCTCCTTCTTCAATCGAAAATGAAAGTCCTTCTAAAATTGTTTGTGTGGATGTGGGATATACGAGTGAGACATTGGAAAACTTGATCATGAAGTCACCGACCAAACAAGACCAAGAAGAACGAGGCCACTAGAAAAAATCGCAGTATCAGCAGATCGCCACTTGATTGGGCGATACCTGGAGCGAACTCGACTTACGCCATATCCGCGCGAATCCATCGCCGCCGCAAGATCGAGAGATTTCGCAAGCGCTTCCTCCAGTAAAGGCAAGGCTATTGATTTGAATTTTGGTTTCTCATCGCCTCTTAGGATTCGCGCGCGTTTGATTCGCGCGTAACTGGCAACTAGTTGAGGAAGCGATGATGTGGCAATTACGATCGCGACCCCAAACTCATAAACGATCACGGGAAGCACCCGTAACATTTTATGAGGACTTGTAAGTGATACCGCTGCACCGAAGAGCGCGATAACAGAGACAATTATCAACCCCTCATGGAGAGAAGAGGTAAGTCGTTCCTGGGTAATCACGCCGCCGATGCGGATTCCGGCCATCCAATCTGGTAACGGAAGAATTGGAAGCTCAACGATTTTCGTTCCAGGAATTGGTACGCCGATTAAAACACCGGTGATTGCTCTGATAATCAAAATAAAGGCTCCCAAGCGAAGCGAAAACCAGAAACTCTTCGACCAGGGAAAATCTCCAGCCCAGCGCCAAACTATGAGCGCTGCACCCGCAATAACGAGAGCAGCGTAGAGAGCGCTATTGGCACGAATAACCGTGACAATTAAAGCGATACTCCAAAGCCACCAAGTAAGCGGGTGCAGCGATTTCATAACTGTTGGGATCTTCTATTACTTCTTCAGCGAAGCCGGTGTTGCGATTTCAGCACCGCACTCTTTTGCTGGGTAGCCGTTTAATCCGCAGATAAGCCCGCTCTTGGCGGCACGTACCTTCATAACCATCCCTAGAACATCTATACCTTGTGAGGTTTTAGCGGTGCGAACGCAGGTAGTGATTGGCTTCTTTACCTTCTCGCCCTTGGGCGCGTAGGCCTTGGATCCGAAATCAATTACCAGCGCGATTCGCTTCGTATCTTTATCGGCCTTCGTTTTTCCGCAGATAGATGCAAAGTTTGGTTTAACTAAAGGCGGAGTTGATGGGATGTCATCACTGCTAAAAACAAAGGACCAACCTTCGACAGATCCATCTTCAATATCAACTGTTGGACCAGTCATTGCAGCGGTCCATTTTGTCGCCCCAGGAGCCGCTTGGTAATAACCCCAATAGCGCCAACCTTTATCGGCAGCACTTGCCGGTGAAATCGGAACAAGTTGTGAAAGCAGTAGGACAAGACCTATTACGGGGGTGAACCTTAAGTATGATTTTTTCTTCGATAATTTTGAATTAAACATTCTTTCTGTGGAGCCTCTCTAGAAATCAGAGCCTCACAGGGGTAGCGCAATAAAAGTATTTGAATAACTTTTCTTGAGACTACGCCCCGCAAACCTCGGCGGGTGTTGGTCAATTACGCTTTCCAGTGAGGTAATCCGACTTAAGTTCTAATGGTTTTTTTCATTTCCAACGAACTCTTACGGTTGCGGGTCAGCGTCGGATTTTCACCGACTTCCCCTCAAGAGAAAGTTTTGCTATTTAATTTTTTCTTACCCGCAAAGAAAACCACAGGTGACGGGTGATAGCAATTCACCACGCTACTTAAGAGTGGGGGTATGGTTTCGCCTATGGAATATCGTCGCCTCGGCAGCTCAGGAATGTACGTCTCAGAGATTTCTTATGGAAATTGGATTACCCACGGATCTCAGGTTGAGGCTGATGCCGCAGTTAAGTGCGTACGCACCGCCTATGATCTAGGCATCACGACGTTTGATACTGCAGATGTATATGCAGCAACTAAAGCTGAATCCGTATTAGGTCGCGCGCTTAAGGGGATCAAGCGTGAGTCCTACGAGCTCTTCACCAAGGTTTATTGGCCAACCGGTTCTGGCAAAAATGATCGCGGCCTTTCGCGCAAGCACATTATTGAATCTTGCAACGCCTCGCTAAAGCGTCTAAATACCGATCACATCGATCTTTACCAGATGCATCGCTTTGATTATGAAACTCCGCTCGAAGAATCACTAAGCGCATTCGACGATCTGATTCGCGCCGGAAAAGTTCATTACATTGGTTTCTCCGAATGGAACGCTAAGCAGATCGCAGATGCGCTGCGCATTCAAGATGCCAAGGGTTACAACCGATTTGTATCTAGCCAACCGCAATACTCTGCACTTTGGCGCGTTATCGAAACCGAAGTTGTTCCACTAAGTAAGCGTGAAGGAATCGGGCAGATCGTTTGGTCACCTATGGCGCAAGGCGTTCTAACCGGAAAGTATCTTCCAGGTAAGAAACCGCCAGTGGGTTCTCGCGCAACTGATAAGAAATCGGGCGCAGATATGATTTCGCGCTGGATGCGCGATGACGTACTTAGCGCAGTTCAGAATTTAGCCCCGATCGCCCGTGACCTAGATTTAACTATGGGCCAGCTATCAATCGCTTGGGTTTTGCAGAACTCAAATGTTTCTAGCGCAATTATGGGAGCAACCAAGCCAGCTCAGGTTAAAGAGAATGTAAAAGCATCGGGAGTTAAGTTATCTGCCGATGTTATGCACGCTATCGATAAGGCCCTTGGAAATATTCCAACTACTGATCCGAAAGAGACCAAGAGCCCAAATCCAAGGGCTTGAGTGCTTCTTGAAAGCCGCTTGGTTTAGAGCTTATCTCCAGCTTTTACTTGCGGCTTAGGTGCGCGCATGCGTCGCATTTGCGTTGAGCGAAGCCAGCCGTAAAGCCCGAGTCCCTTGGTGCTCTTATCTGGGAAGCGCTTGGTGACTTCAGCCTTTATCTTGCGAGATAAGAAGAATCCATCGATGATTGAGAAGAGAAGAACGCTATACATAATCACGATTCCAGCCACAGCAAAAACACTTAGCGGGATCAAGGAAAGTATTAAAACAAATCCGATTATGGGTAGAAAGTATTCACCGATCGAGCGACGGGCATCGATGTAATTTCTAACAAACTTCTTTTCTGGTCCACGGTCGCGCATTGGAAGCGCATTCTCATCGCCACGGAGATATGCCTGACGCTGTAAGAGACGCGCCGCGCGTGCCTGATCTTTAGCGCGCTTCTTCTCGGCCTTAGTTGACGCTGGCGCTAGTGAAGAAACCTTTGTCGCCGCTTGCGCTTCTTTTCGCTTTGGAGTCGGACGACCTTTTTTCTGGCTATTTTCTGGAGTAGAAGTCATGGGCAAACTATAGGGCGAGCATCTGCTCAAGTGCGAGTTTGGAGTACTTAGCAACTTCTGGGGCAACGCTAATCTGGTTTACAACATGGCCATCCACCAAAGATTCCATCGCCCAAACCAGATGTGGGAGATCGATTCTGTTCATAGTTGAGCAATAGCAAACCGTCTTATCTAGAAAGACGATTTTCTTATCGGGGTGGGCTTTCGCAAGGCGTGAGACCAAATTTAGCTCGGTGCCAATTGCCCAAGCGCTTCCTGCAGGAGATTGCTCGACAGTTTTGATGATCATCTCGGTACTGCCAACTACATCAGCTGCCGCAACAACTTCATGTTGGCACTCTGGGTGAACCAGCACCTTCACTTCCGGGAGTTGTTTTCTCACCTCGTTCACAGATTCCAAAGTAAAGCGGCCGTGAACAGAGCAATGTCCGCGCCATAGAATTATTTTGGCTCCACGAATTTCGTCCGGAGTTAAACCACCCATTGGTTTCCACGGATTCCAGAGGACGCAATCATCCAGAGTTAGACCCAGCGAAAGGACCGCGGTATTTCGACCGAGGTGCTGATCGGGAAGGAAGAGAATTTTCTCGCCTTTCGAAAGCGCCCATTCCATACTCTTCTTGGCATTAGATGATGTACAAATCGTTCCACCGTGTTCGCCAGTAAAACTCTTAATCGCTGCAGATGAATTCATATATGTGACTGGAATTGTTTTATCGGCTACGCCAACTTCTTCGAGATCTTTCCAGCACTGAGTAACTTGATTTGCAGTTGCCATATCAGCCATTGAACAACCGGCGGCAAGATCAGGAAGAATTACCTTTTGGTTATTTGAAGTCAGAATGTCAGCGCTTTCTGCCATGAAGTGAACGCCGCAGAAGATTATGTATTCGGCGCTTGATTGGGCCGCGGCAGCTTGTGCCAACTTAAATGAATCACCAGTTACATCAGCAAATTCAATTACTTCATCTCTTTGATAATGGTGACCCAACACAAGGGCGCGATCGCCAAGTGCAGCGCGAGCAGCTCTGGCTCGTGAGACCAAGTCAGGATCACTCGCCTCGGGCAGTTCACCGGTGCAAGAGACGCCTCGCTCAGATGCCAGATCTCGACCTTGCCCAAGAAGAAGCAGGTCGGTCAGCGATGTTGAGCGAGTAGGTGTGGACATGGACACATTCTCGCGCATATTTAGCGTTGCTGTCGCATCGACAGTACGTGGCAGGTAGTCTTTACCCATGACTACAGAGACATCAAACTCAACAACAGAAGCGCCAGCGTCGACTGGCCCTATCGTCCTGACAGAAGTTGCCGCAGCCAAGGTTGCCGCGCTCCTTGCTCAAGAAGGTCGCGATGATCTCTATCTCCGCGTTGCAGTTCAGCCAGGTGGTTGTTCGGGCTTGCGTTACCAGCTCTACTTCGATGATCGCGATCAAGAAGGCGATATCTCACATCAATTCGGAACTGTAAAAGTTGTTGTAGACAAGATGAGTGATCCATATTTAATGGGCGCATCAATTGATTTCGTTGACACTATTGAGAAGCAGGGCTTCACAATTGATAATCCAAATGCTGGCGGATCCTGCGCCTGCGGCGATTCTTTCAACTAAAGACACTTCCAACTTGTTGTTAACGGCGATGGTGGCTGCATGAAGATTGGCGTTGCCGGTTCAGTTGGTTTAGACCATCTGATGACTTTCTCTGGAAAGTTCACAGACTCTCTCGTTGCGGGCTCACTTGAAAAAGTCTCACTCTCGTTTCTAGTAGATGGACTCGAAGTTAGACGCGGGGGATGCGCCGCAAATATCGCATTCGGTATGGGTTCACTCGGCCTCAATCCAATTTTGATCGCCGCAGTCGGAATCGATTGGCCGGATTACGATGCTTGGTTAGTGCGTCACGGCGTCGATACATCGCATGTTCTGGTTTCAAAAACGCTTCATACCGCTCACTTCATGGTTACCACCGATACTGAGTTAAATCAGATCGCGTCATTCTTTCCTGGTGCAATGTCTGAGGCGCGCAATATCGAGCTTTCACCGATCATGGAAAAGACTGGCAAGTTAGATCTAATTGTTATTTCACCGGATGACCCAGAAGCAATGTTGCGCCATTCCGAGGTAGCCCGCCAGGCGGGAATTGCAATAGCGGCCGATCCTTCACAGCAGATGGCACGTATGTCTGGTGAAGATATTAAAAATTTGATTACGGGGGCAACCTACTTATTCATGAATGAGTATGAGTTAGCGCTAGCAATTCAGAAAACTGGTTGGAGCGATCGCGAGATTCTGGAACAAGTTAAATACCGAGTTGTAACACTTGGCTCTGAAGGAGCAAGAGTTGAGTCCTTGCATGGTGAAACAATCAAAGTGACTACGCCGAAGGAAAAATCTCAAACTGATCCGACTGGAGTTGGAGATTCATTTAGATCAGGTTTTGTAGCTGGTCTGGCCTGGGGTCTAAACCACGAAAGATGTGCGCAGTTAGGTTCCATGATCGCTACTTATGTAATTGAAACAACTGGCACTCAGGAGTACCGCTTTACATCAGCAGAGTTCTTAGCGCGCTTTCAAGAAGCTTATGGCGCTAGCGCTGCTGCTGAGATCGAACCTCATCTACCAAAGCGTTAATCAGTAGTTCTACTTCCTCCGCAGTTGTTTCTGCGTGCAGAGTAATTCGGATATTTCCATCTGTTGGTAGCCCCATCGCCGCTAAAACATGGCTGGGCTGGAGATTCATGGCAGTACATGCAGATCCCGAGTCCACCGAAAGACCGCGAGCACTTAACCCGCGCAGTATCTCTTCTCCGTTGCAATCTGGAATCACCAAAGATGTTAGATGTGGGATTGATGTATCTAGATCTCCTGCAATAAGTGCACCTGGAATCTGGCGTGAGATATCGGAGCGGATTTTGGCGCTCATTTTCCGAATGTTTTTATCATCGGGCACGAAATTCTCAAGTGCAACTGCGCTAGCGATTAAAAGTGGCAGCGAGAAAGTTCCATAAGTTCTGCGAACGGCGGATATATGGGGGAGCGGGTTCTTCCAGTTTGCGGCATCACTGATTGCAACTATGGCAACTCCGGCAGGACCTTCCCATGCTCTCGAATCAAAGACAGCGCTACTCCAGTTATCAGGCAGTGGTTGGCGATTACCCGATGCAGTGGCGTCAACTGCAACCAACAGGTCTTCGGGTAGTTCGGTTGGCATTTTATTAATCACGCCAGTTTCACCATTTGCTAATTGAAATGACAGAACTGAATTTGGGGCGAATTCAACTTCCGAGAAATCTAAAGCGCCGTCGGGAGAGAGCGGAATAATCTGAGAGTTACCTTGATGAGATCTTGCGGTTGCGATAACACCTGATCTGTCGCCAGCTCCGTAGAACAACTTTCGATCTGGCGCTAAGAAACCTCCCAGAGAAAGAAAGTAACCGAGTCCAACTTCACCGGTGATCTCGATTTGATCTGCCTTTAAACCCAAATTCGCAGCGATCGATTCGAGGGCGTTGGTTCTTAGATGGGCGGCGCGACTTGGCGATTGGCCAATCTTTTTAGGGTCGGCCCAACCACTGTCCATCGCAGCAACCAAGGCTTGCGCGGCAAGCGAATTGAGTGCTGTCTCTGATTGGAAGTTTCCTGTGACTCGTACCACCCAGCGAACGCTACTAGCCAATGCGACTAACTCCGAATTAGCGGACTATCCTTAACCTTATGTCCGCCCACAAACGCTCGCGCCTTCTGGTACTTCTAGCTGCTCCGCTAACTCTTCTCTTAAGTGGTTGCTCAAAGGTCTCAGGTCTTGGTTATGAGGAAGGCCTCTCAAGCGTCAATGACATCTCGTTATCTCTGTGGCAAGGCGCATGGATTGCAGCTGCAGTTGTAGGTGTAATTACCTTCGTCTTGATCATCTGGCCGGCGATTTTCCATCGCGCCAAAGCAAGCAAAGGCGAATTCCCGAAGCAGACGCAGTACAACATTCCAGTTGAGATCGCATACACAATTATTCCGCTGATCATCGTGGCAGTTCTCTTTTATTACACCGCGGTCAAGCAAGAGAAGATTGTCGAGAAGACAAGTAATTACAAGCACGAGATCACAGTTAATGGCTTCCAATGGTCGTGGCAATTTGGTTATCCAGAAGCTGGTCCAAAAGCGCTGGTTACTGGAACACCAGCGCAGCCACCAACCCTGGTAGTTCCTGTTGGTGAACGAGTTCGCTACACAATCGAATCAAACGATGTGGTTCATGGATTCTGGATCCCAGCATTTATGATCCAGATGCAGAATCTGCCTGGCGTCACAAACCACCTTGAATTCACCGCAAATAAAATTGGAACTTATCCAGGTCGATGCAACATTCTCTGCGGTCGTAATCACGCACAAATGCTCTTTACGGTCAAAGTTGTATCAGTTGCCGACTATAAGGCTTATCTAGAAACTCTGAAGGCGAGCGCAGCATGACAACTTATGCAGAACGTCCAACGATTAATCCGGTAGGTGCGCAGCCATCGAGCAAAGGTAAAAACTTTGTAAAGTGGATTACCTCTACCGATCACAAGACGATCGGCTATATGTATCTGATGGCCACCTTCGGTTGGTTCTTAGTTGGCGGTCTTCTCGCACTATTTCTTCGCGCCGAGTTAACGCGTCCAGGCATGCAGTTCTTGAGCAACGAGCAGTACAACCAGATCTTTACAATGCACGGAACGATCATGTTGTTGATGTTTGCAACTCCATTGTTTGTTGGTTTTGCCAACGTGATCATGCCGCTTCAGATCGGTGCTGCAGATGTGGCTTTCCCTCGCCTAAACATGCTCTCTTTCTGGCTATTTATGTTCGGAAGCATTACAGCGGTTGCTGGTTTCTTAACACCTGGAGGCGCTGCATCATTTGGCTGGACTGCATACGCACCTCTTGCTAACTCAACTTACTCACCAGGAATCGGCGGAGATCTTTGGGTAATTGGTCTTGCGGTTTCCGGTCTCGGAACAATTCTCGGCGGCGTTAACTTCATTACAACAATCTTCACAATGCGCGCACCTGGTATGACGATGTTTCGTATGTCGATCTTCTCTTGGAACGTCCTCTTAACTTCTATCTTGGTATTGCTTGCCTTCCCTCCATTGGCAGCTGCCTTGTTAGCGCTTGAATCAGACCGGCTCTTTGGTACCCATATCTTTGATCCCGCCAACGGTGGTGCGATGCTATGGCAACACTTGTTCTGGTTCTTTGGACACCCTGAGGTTTATATCTTGGCGCTTCCCTTCTTCGGAATTGCAACTGAAATTTTGCCGGTCTTTAGCCGCAAGCCAATCTTTGGTTATAAAGGCTTGATCGCAGCAACGATCGCAATCTCAGCTCTCTCTGTTGCAGTATGGGCTCACCACATGTTCGCCAGTGGTCAGGTACTTCTGCCGTTCTTCTCATTCATGACATTTTTGATCGGTGTTCCAACGGGCGTTAAATTCTTTAACTGGATCGGCACCATGTGGCGTGGCCACGTAACCTTCGAGACACCAATGCTCTGGGTTATGGGCTTCCTCGTTACCTTCTTATTCGGTGGAATTACCGGAATCATCTTGGCTTCGCCTCCAATGGACTTTGCAGTTTCTGCGTCTTACTTTGTTGTAGCGCACTTCCATTACGTTCTCTTCGGAACTGTGGTCTTTGCGATGTTCGCCGGTTTCTACTTCTGGTGGCCAAAGATGACAGGTCGCATGCTCAATGAACGCCTTGGAAAGATCCACTTCTGGACGCTCTTCTTTGGCTTCCATACAACTTTCTTAATTCAACACTGGCTCGGCATTAAGGGCTTCCCACGTCGCTACTCTGATTATTTAGCAACTGATGGCTTCACCGGAATGAATATGATCTCAACAGTTGGCTCGGCACTGCTTGCGTTGTCGATGATCCCGTTCTTTGTAAACGTCTGGATTACCCGCAAGTCACCGCTGGTAAATTGCGATGATCCTTGGGGCTATGGCTCATCTCTTGAGTGGGCAACATCTTGTCCACCACCGCGCCATAACTTCTTGACGATGCCGCGTATCCGCTCTGAACGTCCAGCATTTGATCTGCACCACCCACACGTTAAAACGGAAGGCCACTAATTACCGATGAAAACTAATTGGCAGCTCTTCGGTGGTCTTAGCGTTTTCTATGTATTGATGGCGATCGTTTACTACTACGTCGGCGGTGAAGCAGTCGGGATCACTGGAATGATTCTTGCCGCTTGCTTATCTGGCATGGTCGGCTTCTATGTTTGGTTTACTCAAAAACGTATCGGTCAACTTCTTCCCGAAGATCGCCCAACTGCAGAGATCGCAGATGGCGCGGGCGAACTTGGGTTTTATAGCCCTCATTCATGGTGGCCACTGCCGGTTGCAGCAAGTTCTATGGCTTTAGGTCTATCTCTCCTTATCGGTTGGTGGCTAACTCTTATCTCACTCGGTGCTCTAGTTATCAGCATCATTGGTTTCGTAACCGAATATGAGAAGCCACTTCCAGATAACGCATCTCACTAAAGAACAGTTCTCAAAGCCCAATTATGGATAAAGTTCGCGCCGAAATTCTTGATACCGGTTCAGATTTAGCAACATCGGCTCGAATTGAAATCAATGCACCTGCCCAACAGATCTTTGACTTGATTGCTGACCCGCGTTGTCATCAACTCTTTGATGGTTCTGGCACGGTACAGGGCAGTATTTCCGGGCCAGTCCGTCTTCACCTTGGTGCGAAGTTCGGTATGGCGATGAAGATTCGCTTGCCCTACCGCATCACCAATACCGTTGTGGCATTTGAGGAAGGGCGCAAGATATCTTGGTGCCATTTGATGAAGTGGACTTGGAGTTACGAGTTAGAAGAGTTGGCCGATGGTAAGACACGAGTAACTGAAACTTTTGATGCCCGGGAGATACCGTTCTTTGCCAAGCGATGGTTAAAAGTCACGGGCGCGATGGCGCATAACCCAAAGTGGATTGCTAAGAGTTTGGTACGTTTAAAGGCGATCTGCGAAACTAATCAAGCTAACTAACTAGCGAAATTAGTGGTTCTCGATCTGCTTTAGATCTTCAGCGGTATCCTTCGGAATAGAGACTGCATGTTCTTTGCTCATCCGTGCACGTAACTTATTCTTCAGCGCCTTTGGTCGACGTACTCCACTGGCATCATGTTCTTCAAGGGCTAGTGGTGGAACCTGCTCGTGTTGAGTCAGTAACCAAGCCTTTTCGGCTGAGATTGGCTCGTGAACTTCAACAAACTCACCATGCGGCATCATCACCAAACGGCCGGTCTCACGGCCGTGGAGTACGAGTTCGCGATCAGCGCGCTGTAGCGATAAGCACAGGCGCTTGGTGATTACGAAAGCGATCGGCGGAAGTACGAAGATTCCGATACGTGAGAACCACATGATCTGGTTAATCGTTAGATCAAAGGTTGTTGCGATGATGTCGTTACCGCCATTGATGAGTGCAACCAACATAAAGGTAATTGACATTACGCCGAGAGCTGTGCGGTTTGGCGCATTGCGTGGACGATCGAGGAGGTGATGTTCGCGCTTATCGCCAGTCATCCAACTTTCGATAAATGGATAGAGCGCCATTCCAGTAAACAAAATTCCGGGAACAATCAACGCCGGAATCAAAATGTTCCACGAGATTGTGTAGCCAAATAGGTAGCT
>ENA-UPTL01000385-UPTL01000385.1-marine-metagenome-genome-assembly--contig:-NODE-385-length-11116-cov-4.921978_pt1 | contig 11116 bp, 10 predicted proteins | sample MGYA00238170_ERZ767106 | MGnify/ENA primary metagenome ERZ767106 (study PRJEB28938, sample SAMN06267160) | marine metagenome | isolation source: Columbia River Estuary | place: USA:Columbia River Estuary...
GTTGGGGATTTCGTAAAAAACTCAGCCAACTCGAGTCTCAAGCTCGCACCGAGCAACTGGGGGCATTTTCACACAGAGATCTGCAACTCCCGCCTTGAGCGGAATCCCCCTCGAAAAACGCGCATCGATTCAACCGGTATTGCAGACGACCTCCCCTCCACGATAGCCTCCGAAGCAAATGGACATTCAATTTGCCAAAATGAACGGAGCCGGAAATGACTTCGTCGTCATTGACAATCGCTCTGGGGAATTCTCACTCGACCGCGAAACTATCGAGCGACTCTGCGACAGACACCGTGGGATCGGGGCGGACGGCTTTCTGGCCGTGGAACCCGCCGAGGGCGCTGCCGATTTTCGGATGCGCTACTACAATAGCGATGGAGGAGAAGCGGAAATGTGTGGAAATGGCGCCCGATGCTTTGCCCGATTTGCCGCCCGACTGATGGATATCTCACCCCATGCGCTCAGCTTCGAGACTCAGGCGGGTCCCATCACGGCCGTTCTTTCAGGCGATTCTGTAACTCTCGATATGGGGATCCCTCAAGATCAACGTGCCGCACAGACGCTTCGTCTCGCCGACCGAGAGATGAACATCCACTTTTTAAATACGGGAGTTCCCCACGCAGTGGCTTTCCTCGAGAACGTCGAAGAGATCGACATCCGATCCTATGGGGCTTCGCTTCGTTACCACGAGGCCTTCTCGCCGAAGGGCACAAATGCCAACTTCGCCCAAGTGATGGAGGATGGCACCATAGTGCTGCGAACTTACGAACGCGGTGTCGAAGATGAGACCTTGGCTTGCGGAACGGGCGTCTGCGCGACGGCACTCCTCCATGCTCTCAAGACCGAGGCCCCCTCGCCCGTCCTAGTCAAAGTACGTGGCGGCGACACGCTCTCCGTGAGCTTTGAAAAAACCGAATCGGGCGGATTTCAGAAAGTCCGTCTCACCGGACCAGCAGATTTTGTTTTCGAGGGAACTATTTCTTTGTAACGATGCAATCCATGTCATTCGCAGGAACCCACACGGCACTCGTCACCCCATTTCGGGACGGACATTTCGACACTCCCGCATTTCAGTCTCTCATCGAGGCACAGATCGCTGCGGGCATCACTGGCATTATCCCGGTCGGAACGACTGGGGAATCCCCAACGCTGGATCATGAGGAACACCTCAAAGTCATCGAGGTCGCAGTGCAGACGGCGGCAGGACGTTGTCAGGTCATTGCCGGAACAGGTTCCAATTCCACCACGGAAGCCGTATCCCTCACCCAAGCCGCCGAAAAACTCGGCGCAACGGCCGCCCTTCTTGTGGCTCCCTATTACAACAAGCCAAGCCAAGAGGGCCTCTATCGCCACTTCGCCGCGATCGCGCAGGCCGTAAAAATCCCCCTCGTTCTTTACAGCATTCCTGGTCGTTGCGGGATCGAGATCGGTGTGGAGACGACCGTCCGCTTGGCCAAAGACTTTCCCAACATTCGCGCCATCAAAGAGGCGGGCGGTTCGGTGGAAAGAGTCAACCAACTTCGCGCGGCCCTGCCAGAGGATTTTGAGATCCTTTCCGGCGACGATTCCCTTACCCTTCCTTTCATGTCCGTAGGTGCCGTGGGCGTCATCAGCGTGGCCACGAACGTGATACCAGCGGAAGTTGTCACGATGATTCGTCACCAACTGGCGGGTGAATCGGCCAAAGCCCTCGCGATCCACCGCAAATACTATCCTCTTTTCAAGGACCTCTTCATTGAGCCGAATCCCGTGCCGGTGAAGTTTGCGCTCGCCCGACTGGGCAGAATGAGTTCGGACGTTCGCCTTCCTCTTTGCGAAATGACCTCGGCCAGCGTTCAACAACTCACAAAAACTTTGGAAAAATCCGGTCTATGAGCACACGCGTTATCATCAATGGAGCAAAAGGCCGTATGGGTCAGGCCCTCATTTCTTGCATCCATGCCGACAGCTCGTATGCCCTCGCCGGGGGACTCGATACCGGTGACGACCTTACCAGCCTGCTCCCACAATGCGATGCGGTGATTGACTTCACTGACGCAAGCGCCACGACATCCGTTGCCGACGCATGCTCAAAAGCTGGCAAACCCCTTGTCATCGGAACAACCGGTCACTCGGACCAAGATCGCGCACACATTTCTTCCGTATCCAAAGTCATCCCGATCGTCTTTGCGCCGAACTTTTCCGTTGGCGTCAACACCCTCTTTTGGCTCACCAGAAAAGCTGCCGAGATTCTTGGTCCAGACTTCGATCTTGAAGTAGTGGAAATGCATCATCGCCTCAAAAAAGACTCCCCCAGCGGCACGGCTCGCCGCCTCGCGGAGATTCTCACCGAGGTTCGCGGACTCGACTACACCAAGGATGTCCTCCACGGACGCGAAGGGCTAGTGGGACAACGAACAAATACCGAAATCGGCATGCATGCGATCCGAGGCGGCGATGTCGTGGGCGATCATACTGTCATTTACGCCAATGTCGGAGAGCGCGTGGAACTCACCCACAAGGCCTCCAGCCGCGACACATTTGCCAAGGGCGCCCTCCGAGCCTCGGCTTGGGTGCTCGATAAAAAACCCGGTCTCTACGACATGGAGGACGTGCTCGGGCTACGATGAGGATCGGCATCGCGCTCGGGTCGAATCTGGATGACCGCTTGGCACTCCTGCGATCGGCCCGCATGCGCATTCAGAGCTTCCACGAGGATTCCGGTCCCTTTCTTTGTTCCCGCATCTATGAAACCGCCCCAGCGGATTGCCCGCCGGGTTCCCCCCTTTTTTTGAATGCCGCGCTGGAGATGTCTTCGAGCCTACCGCCGCTCGATCTTCTGGCAGAGCTTCAACGCATTGAACGCGAGTTCGGTCGCCCCCATGACCACGGCTTCCACACTCCTCGCACGATCGATCTTGATATCCTTTACTGCGATAACTTGGCTTTCCGCCTTGCCGATCTCGAGCTCCCGCACCCTCGCATTTTTGAGCGTCCGTTCGTTTTGTTCCCCTTGATCGACATCTGCCCCGACCGCATCCTACCCAGAAAATCCATCTCCATCCGCCAACATTGCGATCTCATCCATGCCACTGGCCTTTCTTCGCAGGATTTGCCAAAACCGCTCCATCACTTCTAGATTGCCTCTACCTTGAAAAATTCCGCCCATAGTTTGAGTGATGCCAAAGCTGCTGGTCGCCGCCTCGCCTGTCTCACAGCCTATGATTACCCCACGGCGCGCCTCCTTGACGACTGCGGCTTGGATTTGATCCTCGTTGGAGATTCGTTGGGCATGGTCGTGCTTGGCTATCCGGATACCACCAAGGTGACCATGGCGGATATGCTTCACCACACACGAGCCGTCGCCCGAGGCGTAAAAAACACCTTCGTCGCCAGCGATCTTCCTGCCGGTAGTTGCATCACTCCCGCCCTTGCCCTTTCCAATGCGCGACTCCTTCGGGATGCAGGTGCCGATGCGGTCAAAATCGAGGGTGGCATCGAGTGCTTGCCCATGGTCGAAGCGATCCTAGCAGATGGCATTCCCGTGATTGGCCACCTCGGGATGCTCCCGCAACGCGTCATCGAAGAAGGTGGCTACCACATCAAAGGAAAATCCCCTTCTGAAGGCGAGCGTCTCCTCCGTGATAGCCATGCCCTCGAACAAGCCGGCGTGAGCGCCATTGTCTTTGAACTCGTCCACTCGCCCCTCGCCTCCCTCCTCACGAAGGAACTTCAAATCCCTACGATTGGGATCGGAAGTGGTCCCGATTGCGACGGACAAATCTTGGTCCTCCATGATGTCATCGGCCTCTTCCCTTGGTTTCGCCCAAAGTTCGCCGAACCCCGCGCTGATATCGCGTGCGAAATCCAGCGGGCCGCCCGTGATTTTGCGAATGCGACCAAGTCAGTCGATTTAATTTCGAAATAACTGCCCCACATCGACAATGCCCGATAAAGCCCGCCCCATTCCAGCGATCGATCATGCACTGGAGCATTTCAGCTCACACGCGTCTGGAAATGGGATCACTCTCAACGCTGCGCTGGCGCACCTGGGATCTGGAGGCTTTTGCTTCGTCGCTTTTCTTCTTGCTGTGCCCTTTGTCCAACCTGTTCCACTCGGCCCATTGACGATGGTCTGTGGTGTCAGTTTTATGGTTATTGGCTGGCAGATGGCCCGAGGCAAAACGAATGCCACTCTTCCCCAAAAAGCCGGCGATCTGCTCATCCATGGCCACCTCTGGCTCAAGGTGCTGGGATTTTGTCGAAGCATCCTCAAATTCACTCGCCGCTTCACCAAGGAACGCTACTCGATTCTCGTGAATGGAGATCGCGCCGAGCGCTTCGTAGGCTGGCTCATTCTCATTGGAGGATTTTTGCTGACGATCCCCTTGGCCAACCTGCCACTCAACAATTTTTTCCCTGCCCTCATGATCATTTTTGCGTGCCTCGGATGGCTGGAACGTGACGGACTCATGATCGTCATTTCCGTGTTTTGGGGGGCAGTAACGCTTCTCTACTTTGCAGCGATCACAGTCGCCCTCCTCTTTTTCGGGAATCAGATCGCAACGTGGTTCACCGGCCTTATGGGATAATCCATGAAGTGCCTTCCTCGCTCAACTAGGTGAATCCTTTCCGAGCCTCACGCGAAGTCGGAGGCTCTTTTCAGGCAACAAGGTTGTGCCGGACGTCTTTGACCGTGACTGCGTAGATGGTGTCTTCCGCAATATTTTTCGCCTGGTCGCCGATCCGCTCTAAGCAACGTGCGATGAAGATGAGTTCGATATAAGCACGGATGTGACCTGCATTCTGCGACATCAAATCCGTAAGGGTATCAGCGAACTCGCGATTGAGTGCGTCAAGGTGCTTGTCGCGATCTTTTATAGTGCCCGCCAACTCAATGTCATTGTCGGCATAGGCCCTAACGGAATCATTAAACAGAGCCATCGCCGCCTGGAAGATCGGTTCGATTCGCTCCACTTCCGGCATTTGACCATGGACCAGAAGTTTCCGCACACGGCGGGCAATTCCAACGCACTGATCCGCAGACCGCTCAAGATTAACACTGGTCTTCATGGCCGCCAGGACATTTCGCAAGTCGGAGGCAAAGGGATGGAAACGCAGCATGATTTCGATGCCCTCGTTATCGACGCGGATCTCTAAATCGTCGATTTCCGCATCGTCGGCAATGACGGTATTGCATCGATCCTCGTCACGCTCGAAGAGACCGATTTTTGCATTTTCGAGGCTGCGCGACGCGAGACTGGACATCAGGAGGACATCCTTGCGGAGATTGTCCAAAGCCGATTCGAAGCTGGAGAGAATATGACGAGGTGTTTCCATGTGTGAATTTTTCTAGACCTATCTTAACCCATCAACCGAATCGGCCGGTGATATAGTCTTCCGTTTGCTTGCAAGAAGGATTGGCAAAGATTTTCTGCGTGTCGGCAAATTCAACAAGTCGACCCAAGTAGAAGAAAGCCGTTTTGTCCGAACAACGAGTCGCCTGCTGCATATTGTGGGTCACAATCACAATAGTGAACTCGGACTTCAGCTCTTGAATGAGTTCCTCGACTTTGACCGTTGCAACTGGATCCAAAGCGGAGCAAGGCTCATCCATAAGAAGGATTTCCGGTCTATTGGCAATGGCCCGAGCGATACAGAGGCGTTGCATCTGGCCTCCTGAAAGACTCAGCGCGCTCTCATGAAGGCGGTCCTTCACCTCATCCCAAAGCGCGGCCCCCTTGAGGCTGCGCTCGACCGTTTCATCCAAAACACTTTTTGCATTCTGACCGGCTACGCGCAAGGGGTAGACGACATTCTCATAAATGGTTTTAGGAAAGGGATTCGACTTCTGAAAAACCATTCCCACCCGCTTGCGAAGGGAGATCACCTCGATGAGCGGATCATAAATGCTATGACCATGAATAATGATATCCCCCGTATGGCTAATGCCATCAATGAGCTCATTCATGCGGTTCAGGTTGCGAAGAAGGGTCGACTTCCCGCATCCCGATGGTCCAATGAAGGCCGTCACTTGGCGCTCCGGGATATCCATACTGATATCAAAGAGCGCTTGCTTGGCCCCATAGAAAAAACTGAAGTTTTGTATGGATATAAAATCGGGGCGACCGGCGGTTGAGGTATTCACAGTGGTTGGAAAATGGGACCTAACGGGCTCAGAAAGCACCGCCGGCATATTTTTTTCTAAGTTTTTCACGAGTAAGAATAGCAGCTAAATTCAGAGTAATGACGAGCAGGATCAGCAATAACGCCGTAGCAAAAACCATTGGCTTGGCCGCCTCCGAATCGGGGGACTGAAACCCGAGATCATAGATATGGAAACCCAGATGCATGAATTTGCGTTCCAAATGGGCAAATGGAAAATCCCCATCCAGCGGCAGGCTGGGGGCAAGTTTAACGACACCGACAAGCATGAGCGGGGCGACCTCCCCTGCCCCCCTAGCCATGGCCAGAACTAATCCCGTGAGAATCCCAGGAAGCGATGCCGGTAGCACAATGCGCTGAATGGTCTGCCACTTTGAGGCGCCGCAGGAAAGTGATCCCTCGCGGATACCTCGTGGCACAGCAGCCATGGCTTCCTCGGTGGACACAATGACGACAGGAACGGTCATGAGAGCCAGAGTCAAAGCCGCCCAAAAAACTCCCCCTGTTCCAAATGTCGGTGTTGGCAGATATTTCCCGAAGAAAAGTTGATCTATCGAACCTCCGACGAAATAAACAAAAAACCCAAGTCCGAAAACGCCGAAGACAATCGAGGGCACGCCCGCGAGATTATTGACCGCAATTCGGACGCATTGCAGAAAAAACCCCTGCTTCGCGTATTCCCTCAAGTAAATGGCGGCAATCACTCCGAAGGGCACCACCGCCACACTCATGAGAAGGGTCATCGCAAAAGTTCCAAATATCGCAGGGAAGATTCCCCCCTCGGTGTTCGCTTCACGAGGATTCTCCCACAAAAAGTTTAAAAAATTACGCGCAAAGAGGACTATTCTTTCCCATGTGCTAAGACGGTTGGGCTGGGTGTAGGAAACCAGTTCACCAATAGCGAGCGAGCGGTCAACGCCTGTTGGAGTTGTGTATTGGAAGGAGGAAGCGGCTTGAGTCGCACGCAGTTCACTAGCCTTGGTCGCGAGCGTTTTGTACTGGGCGTCGAGGGCGGATATTTTTTCCGAAGATTGGCTATCGGATTTTTGACTAATCCTCAGATCGTTGAGTTGTTTGTTGATCTGACCGATTTCATGCTTCTCGATATTCTCAATTTCGTGCCGACGTGCGGTCGCCTCGGCACAAAGTTGGGCGAGAACTTCATGGAATGTCGCATCCGTTGAGGGAACGCTCTGTCCGTTAGCCAACTTTACGGATTTGGGATACCCAAAGGCGATGCCGTATTCGAGTCTCTCAATGCGGTAAATATCCTTTGGCTCAGTGACGGCGGCGATATCGCCCTGATTCGCAAAGGCGAAGTTGAGACCATAGGTATCTTTGTTGCCCACGAAGACCTGCAACTCGGTCTGATCGGCTTTCTTGATTCCCTTTTCATTCAAAACAGGTATGCGCTTCATGCGCTTTTGGACAAGTTCGCCAACGATTTTGTCACCCCCTTGTGGAACAGGATTCGATATGTCTGGCTTGAGTTGGAACTCCGAAACTCGGCTTGGCCAGAAGACGGGCAATCCATTGGAGATAATGATGCCCAAAAGCCCAACAACCATGATCAACCCTACGGCCAACCCCATCGCCGTTAGCCAAACAAAAGGCTCTCCCTTGGCGGCGTATGTTCTTTGGAATTCGAGATTCCCTTTTCGAGCGTCACTCATGGATTATATGGTCTTAAATCTTTCCCTTAGGCGATGGCGAAGGATCTCGGCAAATGTGTTAAACACAAAAGTGAAAACAAAAAGAACCAACGCGCCAAGAAAGAGTGTACGGTAAAGGGTGCTATGGTGAGGGGCCTCTGGAAGCTCAACCGCAATATTGGCCGAGAGCGTTCGCATACCCGAAAAAATATTCCATTCCGTAATAGGGGTATTCCCCGTGGCCATGACGACAATCATCGTTTCGCCGACCGCGCGACCAAGACCGATCATGATGGCTGAAAAAATGCCAGGAGACGCTGTGGGGAGAACGACTCTCACTGCAGTTTGCCAACGACTGGCTCCGCAGGCCATCGAGGCCGTTATGAGTTGTGCTGGGATGTTGGAGAGAGCGTCATCGGCAATCGTGAAAATGATTGGGATGATCGCAAAGCCCATCATAAATCCGACGACCACCGAGTTCCGTTGGTCAAAGCTATTTCCTGTCGTAGCCGTCCACCATGCCCCGAAGTCGGCCGTTTTCTGGCCAGTGGCAGGATCGGTAACAACAAAGGCGATGGATTCGACCACCGTACCCAGTTGAAAGAAACCCCATGAGCTAACGAGCAAGAGAGGAACAAAAACAATCCACTCCCACCCCGGATGGATGAGCTTCCGATAACGAATAGGCAATCGACTCCAGAAAAAACCTGTGATTGCGGCAATGAGCGGGAGACCGACTGCCAAAAGAATAAAGGAGGGAATCTCTTTTTCGATAATCGGAGCGATATAAATGGCCCCCAGAAAGCCGAGGACCACGGACGGTAGGGATGCCATGATTTCCATAGTGGGTTTCACAATGGAGCGAAATCGCGGATCCAGAAACTGGGAGGTGTAGAGCGCCGCGAGTAGAGCGATGGGGAGCGCAAAAAGCATAGCGTAAAAGGTGCCCTTAAAAGTTCCAAAAATCAGCGGAACCAGCGAGTACTTGGGTTCGAAATCATCGCTACCTCCGGTGCTCTGCCACTCCCATTTCGGCTCCGGTGCTCCTTCATACCAGATTTTACTGAAGAGCGCCTTCCAAGAGGAATCGGCATGGGGATCATCAATTTGAAAAAAGTGAAGCTTGTTGGCGCTATCCAACACAACAAGGCGATGGTATTTGCCACTGATGGCTGCATTCACGACATTGTAGGGCATTTTTCCCTCCCATCGTATCGATTCCGTTGTCGAGTATCGGAGGGAGAGTTCCGACCCACCACCAATCAAAAAGGCCTTGTTGCGAAGGGTGGAAATAAGAAAGGTCGGCTTCGTTCCCAAACTTGGGAAATCATGAGTCATTCCAAAGAAACGCTCAGCTCCCCCCTTAGGATAATAGAGGCTGAAAACCCGATTGGCTCCCGAATCGCTTGCAAAGCAGATTGAGACGTCTCCAAAAATAAATGTGGCCGCCTGAATGTGGGCCCCCGGAATGTCCTCAAAAGGAACAAAGGTCTGTATGAGCTTGAACTCCTCGTCCTCCAGCAGGAGATAGCTCACCTTGCCATCCTCGGTAACCACGATCACAGAATCACCGGTTCCGGGAACAAGCACTTTCGTTGCGCGACCGGGAATCAAAGAAGTCAGGTCAAAAACCCCGACCGCCTCCTCTTTTCCTTGGCCCATGAGGGATCGCTTACGTTGGAAAATCGCAGCCGAGACTTGTCGATTGTTCCCATTGGCTTGGAGCGCCACAACCAACTTGTTCGAACCAGAATCGCCATAGGCAATGTCGAGAATGGGCACGCCCGGAAGACCGATGGGCGTGACTTTCTCTGCAGAAGGATTAATGCTCACGATCTGTCGACCGTCGGATTCCTCGGACTCGTAACCAGGTGCGACAATCGCAAATCGGCCATCCGCAGTTCCGACGATGATCTTTTGCTCCCTTTTATTGAGCGCGGCAGAGACGATTTCAAGTGGCTCTCCGAAATCGATGGGGACCTCCGAGACAGCACCTGTCTCGTAGTCGACAGTCAGCATTCGCCCATCCGGCTCGACAAGAAATGGCCTTGCTCCCCACTCGTCCACTCCAAGAAGGGAAAAGGAATGATTCGGAAGTGAGACCGTCTTCATCTCGCTCACCTGCGCAGGCATGAAAAGGGGCCAAATCTGAAAAAGAATAAAAAAGAAAATCCCTAAGACAGCCGTAATCACAAGAACCCCGCCCGATTTGATAAACAGGTTCATCATGCGATCCACGAGAAGCGTGGAGCGCGATGTGATAAACCGATTTCGATCTGTGGCGTGTGCAGGGAGTGGTTTAGACATCTTGTGATTCAAAAGAAGACGGCGGCCGTTCAAAGCCGCCGTCTATTACTGACAATGCGTTCGAGTTATTTGCTGATACTGAGGGCCGAGTGCGCTTCCGACTGGGCTTCCTTGGTCAACGGGAAATACCCGTCTTTGATGACAATCTCTTGACCTTGCTTCGACAGCACAAACTCAAGGAACTCCAGCGTGAGAGGGTCCAGAGCTTTGCCTGGCTTTTTATTGACGTAAACATAAAGGAAACGGGCCAGCGGATAGTCGCCAGTCACGCAATTCTCATAGGTTGCCTCCACATATTTACCTTCCTTTTTGCCTAGCGGTACGGCGCGTACACCCGAGGTTTTATAACCAATGCCCGAGTATCCGACGGCGCCTAGATCCGTGGTCACACCTTGAACAACTCCAGAGGAACCGGGTTGCTCTTTGACGGTGGCTTTGTAATCGCCTTTGAAAATCGCCTCATCCTTAAAGAAACCATATGTTCCCGAAGCGCTGTTGCGGCCATACAAGGAGACGGGTTTGCTCGCCCAGTCGCCCGTCAGTCCCGCTTGCCCCCAAGAGGTAATGTCTTTTGCCCCCGACTTGCGAGTGCTGGAGAACATTCCGTCCACCTGTTTCATGGTGAGACCTGTGATCGGATTGTCTTTGTTGACGAAGACGGCCAAGGCGTCAATAGCGACGGGTATCGCCGTTGGCTTGTAACCAAATTTTTTCTCAAATTCGTCGATCTCGGTGCTTTTCATCGGGCGGCTCATCGGCCCAAGCTGGGACGTGCCTTCAATGAGAGCCGGTGGCGCCGTTGAAGATCCTTTGCCTTCAATCTGAACATTGACATTCGGGTAGGCCTTTTTGAAACCTTCCGCCCAAAGGGTCATGGCGTTGTTCAGCGTGTCGGAGCCGATCGAGTTGATGTTTCCGCTAATCCCGCTTGTTGGGGTGTAAGATTCCAAAGAGGGATCTACCGCGACCTGTTCGGCAAAGGCCGTTGATGCTATGATGCTGAGTGTAGT
>ENA-UPTL01000391-UPTL01000391.1-marine-metagenome-genome-assembly--contig:-NODE-391-length-11032-cov-4.416507_pt1 | contig 11032 bp, 13 predicted proteins | sample MGYA00238170_ERZ767106 | MGnify/ENA primary metagenome ERZ767106 (study PRJEB28938, sample SAMN06267160) | marine metagenome | isolation source: Columbia River Estuary | place: USA:Columbia River Estuary...
ACCCTCAACGGCGACATCGGCGAGGCCGCCCCCGGCATCGGCCTCATCGCCGTGAAATCCGGCGCGGTGATCCAGCCGGTTAAAATCTCAGGAGCCCGCGAAGCCCTGCCCCGCGGCTCCGGAAAAATACGTTTCGCCCGCATCACCGTCACCGTCGGCAAACCCATCCGCCTGACGCCCGAGGAGCTCAAGGCGGCCAAAGGCAAGGAAGACTACGACCGCATCGCCAAGCGGATCATGAGCGCCATCCGCGAGCTGTGAGTTCAAGCCGTGGCGGTGGTTTCCGTTCCCGCGAAAGCGCGCCTCTCCGGTCATGCCGCTTGACTCAAGAGTGAACCGCAGAGCCGCGAAGGACGCAGGGAAATCGCAAAGCCGGAATGATGAAAAGTTTTCCATGAGGAAGGCAAAGCGAGTTCTTCCGCAGCATCCCAGAACCACAGCCCGCAAGGCCACGCTCGCCGCGCAGCCATCGCCAGTAGCCAAGAAACACCTCAAAGTGGTTTGACCCCGTGAAGGCATTGCCTACAACGAACAATTACGCATCAATCCTTCACCAAGCCGCCGGCAAACGCCAGCAGTATGGGAAGCCACCAAATTACAAATGGCACCATCAACCACTTGGCAATCCGCTCTTCATTCTCCCTTACCACGTCGCACCGGAGGTAAGGACCACGACTTACCAACTTTGACACCACGACATCCATGTCCCTTCCAATGGGCGTGATACAAAAAAACCATGCGACAACCGCACCTGTCAGAAGCACGTAGTCCGTAACCCATGATCCCATGCGCGGCAACACACCTGCCGCGGCAAGAGTCAGATACCAGCCAGCGGCCCCAGATCCAAACGCAGCCACCCATACAAAAATCCGCCTCGTTTTGATTGGCTTCTCTACATTCACCCGCACAAGTTCAGGCTTCACGGCCTCCGCAAAACTTACCGCACAGATACCGGCCGTTTCATTCACTTCCTCCCGATAGATCTTCAGCCGTTGCTCTACATATTCGAGCCGATCCTCGTGGTTGCCGCTCGTCACCTCAGGAAGATCCAGATCTAGGGAGAATCCCCCCATATAGCACAATCCTTCTATCCGGGCGTCCACGGTGGATTCCGGCCACTTGCCTATCCCCTGCCGGATCAAGGCAATCTCCCGCTCGGCTTTATCGATCCAACGATTCGTATCCTCGCGTCTTTCCTGCACCGACAACTTCTTGCGGGGGGGCGGCGGTCGCCAGCCGGGAGGACCGAAATTTATACTGATATGAGTTTCATCTGGAATGCTCATCTCGTTTGCTACTGACCCATCCTACGAATATTAAGGCAAGAACTCCAAGCCCAGAAATTGCCGCAACCAAATCAACCTTGCAGCAAGCTGCCGCCGGATGCAGATTGAGCGCATGAAAACACCTGCCACGTTCACTGCCCGCGTGTTGCGCGATGGGGAATGGTTCGTTGCATTCTCCCCCGAGTTTCCCGAGGGCAACGGCCAGGGACTCAACGAGGAGGAGGCGCTGGAATCGCTCCGCGAGTCCATCCTGCTGCTGCTGGAGGACCGCCGCGAGGACGCCCGCGCCAGCTTGGGCAGTGGGGAGAAACTGGTTCCCCTCGCCCTTGCATGAAGCGCAAGGAACTGATCCGCCACCTCGAAGACAATGGCTGCCCACTCAAATGTGAGGGCGGTTCCCATTCGATTTACTGGAATCCAAAAACCGGACGCCGGGAACCCGTTCCCCGACATGCCGAAGTCCCGGACCTGCTGGCCCGAAAAATCTGCCGTGCACTGGAAATCCCTGAGCCATGAAAGAGCCCGCGAAAAGATGGCCGCCGCGTCGGCCAAGTCCACTTCCGCAAGCTGGTGCCAGCCGCGGAGGAAGAGTCCGAGGAAGCCTGAGGATCCCAATAAAGTGTCCCGGCTGTCTCAGCCGGGAGCGGAGCCCCAGAAAATCCGGCTGAGACAGCCGGGACACATTCGACCGAAGATCAATCCTCCTTACGCCCCGCGCATCAGCGAGATTTCCGCCAGGGAAATGAGCGCTTTGTAGAGATCCTCGTGCGGCGCGGTTTTCAGATCCGCGACGGTCACCGCGCGGTCCAGCGTGAACTTGCCCGACCGCGTGCGGCGCAGCGCGCTGAGATGCGCTCCGCAACCGAGCTGCGCGCCGATGTCGTGCGCGTAAGTCCGCACGTAAAAGCCCTTGGAGCAATTCACGATGAAGTCCACTTCCGGCAGCTCGATGCGCGTCACCTCGTTGGACGTGATATGCACCTTGCGCGGCTCGCGGACGATCTCGATGCCTTTTCTAGCAAGTTTGTAAAGCGGCACGCCGTCCTTCTTGATCGCGGAAACCATCGGCGGGATCTGCTCGAACTCGAAGGTATAAGTCCCGACTAACAAGCATTCGGGTCGCTACTTCGAAGGGGCCCCGACTAATCAGCGCAAGCATGATGAGAAGGATGTGACAATTGATAGAATTGGGGAGAATTCCCCCCGGTCATATCCGCGGCGCTTCCATTTCCGCATCCGGCTTTACGTTCATGGCTTTGCCGGTCGTCCCCGAGTCTGGGAACTTGACAAAAAGCTCGAATCCATTTCGCTGCTGCCAGCCTTTTAAGCATGAGCGAACCACCGGAAATCCCCCCGCCGCTGCCGCTGGCCGTCATTCCAAGGACTCCCTTGTGGATCGCGTTCTCGGTTCCGCCAGTGGCGATTCTCGTGGGCAATGTCATCGCCAATTCCTTTCGAACGCCAGAGGACTATGGAACTCCGTTCCTATGGGTTCCCGCGGTTGTCTTTTTCCTCATCGTCGCCTGTCTGCCCGTTTTCCATCAGGCAATGGCGAGTCGTTATCGCGGGCGTTCGCTGGTGTTTCTCGACTGCGGTTATTTCCTCGGACAGATCATCGTTTGCCTCTCGGTGTGGATGGGTTCGTGCATGATTTTCTTCAGTTGAGCCATGGCCTTCCCCGTCCTTAAGGAAACCCTCAAACAAACCACCTCGCGCTGCCCGACCTGCCAGGCGGAGGTTCCGGCGGAGGTCTGGAAAACCACGGGAACGCCGGCGAAGGTCTATCTGACGCGAACCTGCGCCGAGCACGGCGAGGCCACCGCCTGCATCGCCAGCGACGCGCGGTTCTACTGGCTGGCCAAGGGCGATCCGTCGAACGCCTGCGGGGCCGGCTGCGCGTGCTCCGCGGACCCGGCCGGAGTGACAGGAACACTCGGCCGCAATGCCGGGGCGACGGTGCCTGAAGTCGAGGTCCTTGCCACCTGTCTCGCGCTGATCGAAATCGTCGATTCGTGCAACCTCGCCTGCCCGACTTGTTTCGCGGATTCCCCGGTCGGCGCGGCGGGCGACCGCTTGAAGTCGCACTCGCTGGAATCGCTGCAAAGCCGCATCCGCGGCGTGGTCGAGCGCAAGGGCAAGATCGAGCTGCTCCAGCTCTCCGGCGGCGAGCCGACGCTGCATCCGCAGTTTTTCGAACTGGTCGATTGGATCCACGCCGAGCCGGGAATCGACTACTGCCTGGTCAACACCAACGGCGTGCGGATCGCCAAGGAGGACGGATTCCTAGCAGAACTCGGCGAACGCGCGCTGCGGGGGAATTTCCAACTCTACCTGCAATTCGACGGCCCGCAGGAAGCCGGACAGCAAGAACTGCGCGGCGGTGATTTCCGCGAGATGAAGCGCGCCGCGATGGACCGTTGCGAACGCGAGGGAATCCCCTTCACGCTCGCGATGACGGTGATGCCGGAAAACCTGCCGCACCTGTGGGACACCGTCCTGACCGGCCTCGAATACACCGCCTGCCGCGGCGTTTCCTTCCAACCGATGTTCCTCACCGGGCGCACCCACGCCAGCGGCGGCGAGCGCCTCAACACCGCCGACATCATCCTCGGCGCGGTCGAGCAGGCGGCCGGCAAGCTCCGCTTCGAGGATTTCACTCCCCTGCCCTGCGGCGATCCGAACTGCGCGACGATCGGTTACTTGTTACGCACACCGCTTGGCGTGCGGAGTATTTCCGAGTTCATCGACTTCGCCAGCGTGCAGGGATTCCTGCGCGACAAGGTTCGCTATGACCTATCCGACCTCATCCAGTGCGGCTGTGAGAACACCGAGCTGGGAGAAATTCTGCACCGCTTCGAGATGAAGGAAAAGGACGCCTTCCGCCTGTTCATCAAGCCGTTCATGGACGCGTGGACCTGGGACCAGGACCGCATCGACCGCTGCTGCACCCACGTCATCCGGCCGGACGGGATGCTGGATTCGTTTTGCAGATACTATGCGGGAGGTGGGAAAGCTTGAATCCTCCCACGGGCTCGTCGATTTACGCATTGATGCTCCTTCTCGGCATCGCGTGGGGCGCGGTGTATTGGTTTCGCGAGTCGAAGCGTGACGGGCGGGTCGCGGTGATCTATGCGGCGGGTCTGGCAGGCGCATTCGCCGGCGCGAAACTGGCCTTCCTGCTCGCGGAAGGTTGGCTGCATTTTCACGATCCGAACCGCTGGGTCATCTGGCTTTCCGGCAAATCCATCATGGGCGCGCTGCCCGGCGGTTGGCTCGGCGTGGAGATCGCGAAGCGCTCGCTCGGCTATCGCGAAACCACGGGCGACCGCTTCGCGATGTTGCTGCCGGTGCCGCTGATCCTCGGACGGAACGGCTGCCTGAGCGCGGGGTGTTGCGGCGGGGTCGTTTGCGCGTTCGGGCGCTGGCCGTCGGTGGGTGTGGAAATCGGGTTCCAGATGGTGGCGATGATTTTCCTGTGGGGGATGCGTCGGAAACACTGGCAAGCAGGCCAGCATTTCCACCTCTATCTCATCGCCTACGGCTTGTTTCGCTTCGGCCATGAATTCCTGCGCGCGACGCCGAAACCGTTTCTCGGCTTGTCCGGCTATCAGCTGCTCGGGCTGGCGACGGCGCTTGCGGCTGCGGTGGCTTACCGGACACGCGGCCGCACTCCTGCTCAGGGTGCCGGCGTCTCGAACGCGTAGCGATAGTAAGCAGCGCTGCCCGAAAAGCCGACGGAATAAGAGCACACGCCGCCCGCGTTGGCGATGACGGTGGTCACGTTGGTCCATGTTTTCAGGTCGTCCGATTGTTGTAACAGATAGTTCATTCCCGCCGCCGCTTGGCAGGAAATGATCGCGGTTCCGTCTCCTTGGTCGGTGATGGATACCTGGTCGGCGGGCAGGACGATGAGAGTGAGCTCGCCAAGGTCGTTGAACGGGTCGGACCACTTCGCATCGGTATAAACGGCATTTCCGGAGAGGGTGGCCAGGAAGGCGGCGAGCGCGTCTTTCTGGGCTTGGGTGAGGTTGAGATTCTGCACTTGGCCGTTGAGGCGCCTGAGGCGGTTGTCGAGGTTGGCGTTGATGGCGGGGATTTGGTTGTAGTGATTGATCACCTGCGCGAGCGTGGCGAAGCTGGCATCGTGCATGAGACCGCCGTTCGACCGCCCGACCGGGCCGATCAAATCACGGAGGCTCGGCGAGCGGGTGTTGGTGAGATCGGTCCCGCCGCCGATCTTGCCGGTGACGCCGTTGTTGAGGCTGGCCGGATCGATGTCAAACTCGGGTGGCCGGTGACAGCCGGCGCATCCCGCCCCGCCTTGAGGTGGTGGGGCGAGGAACAGTTGTTTGCCGGCATTTTCGGCGGCGGTGAAATTCAGGAAGTTGGCACCGTCATTTCCGGCAGCAGCGCGGCCGGTGTCGTATTTGGAATCGAACGATTGGATGCTGCGGACGAACTGGGCGAGGGATCGCTGGATGCGGGTCTCGTTGACCGTGGCATTGCCGAAGGTCATGGCGAACATCACGCGATACTCAGGAATGGCGGTGAGCTTGGCCACGAGGTCGGCGAAGGCCGGATCACCGCTGGTGCCGCTGAATCCCATTTCCACGTGATCCCTAACCGGCTGCGTGGTTTGATTTTCCAAAGTCGTCGCCCGCTCGTCCCAGAAGAAGCGAACCTCGTTGGCGAAGGGGGCGTTGATGAGGCGCATCGCGTGCCGGCCGGTGGTGCCGTTCACTCCGGTGCTTGCGGTCGGCGAGTCGCCGAACGCGCGGGACTGATCGTGGCACGAGGAGCAGGAAATCGTGTTATCGCGGGAGAGGCGCTTGTCGTGAAACAGGACCCGGCCGAGGGTGGCTCCCTTGTCCGTGATGGGATTTCCCGCAGTGGTGTTATTTTTGGTAATGTAGCTCGGGACGGCTTGGTTCGCGTAGTTGGCTAACTGCGTGAGGTCGAGCACGCCATCTCCAGCATTAGCGAATGAGGGAGACCAAACGGAGATGAACGCAATGATGAGTTTGGGGTTTGCTTTCATGGCTATCCATTTCAAATCCTACGAAGGGCTTTTCAGATCAATCTCTTTTACCCGATCTTTACAAAACACCTGCTAGTCAGCGGAGAGGCGAACTGCGGCGCTTGTGCATCGCTCGTGGGCTGGCAGTTGGAAACCGCGCCACGGCAAAACAAAAACGCCCGGACTTGCGTCCGGGCGTCTTTTGAAAACTTCTTTCGACGGCTGCCGAAATTAGCGGGAGTAAAGTTCGACGATGAGCTGCTCGTTGACGAGCGGATCGATGTCTTCGCGGTCCGGAATGCGGGAAACCGTGGCTTCGAGCTTGTCCTTGTCCACCGTGAGCCAGTCCTTGACGGACATGGCCTGGGTGAGGTCGGTCATGCGGTTCACAAGTTGTTGCGAGGAAGGACGGGCACCGACTTTGATCACGTCGCCCGGCTTCACTTGGAAGCTGGCGATGTCAACGGTGCGGCCATTCACAAGGATGTGACCGTGGTTGACGGCTTGACGCGCAGCCTGGCGGCTGTTGCCGAAGCCCGCGCGGTAAACCACGTTGTCGAGACGGCACTCGAGGAGTTGGAGAAGGATCACACCGGTGATGCCACGGCGGCGGGAAGCTTCTTCGTAGTAACCGCGGAATTGCTTTTCGAGCACACCGTATTGGAACCGAAGCTTCTGCTTTTCGCCGAGGGCGACGGAGTATTCACTCTTCTTTTTACGACCGGCACGGACGCCGTGCTGGCCGGGTGGGAAGTTGCGGCGTTCAAATGCCTTGGAAGGGCCAAAGAGGGAGACACCGAAGCGGCGGCTGATCTTTGCGCGTGGACCTGTATAACGTGCCATATAAGAATTTCTAAAAAGGTTGGATTAGACGCGGCGGGCCTTTTTAGGGCGGCAACCGTTGTGAGGGATCGGAGTCACGTCGCGGATCGAGAGGATTTCAAGACCGAGACCTTGGACGGCACGCACGGCGGATTCGCGGCCGGAGCCTGGACCCTTGACGCGGACATCGACTTCCTTGAGACCGTGTCCCATGGCTTGGCGGCAGGCGTCTTGCGAAACCACTTGGGCGGCGTAAGCTGTGCTCTTGCGAGAACCCTTGAAGCCCATCTTGCCGGCGCTCGACCAACCAATGGCATTGCCACTTGGATCCGTCACGCTGACGAGGGTGTTGTTGAAAGTCGCGGTCACATGGACGATACCGCGGGTGACATTCTTCGAGCCCTTGGCCTTGTGAATCTTGATCTCTTCCTCGCCTCCGCCGATCTCGGCGAAGATGTCGCGCTTGACGTCCTTTTTCGGTGCCTCGAGGGCAGCCGCTTCAGGGGCAGGAGCAGGAGTGGTGACGGGTGCTGGAGCTGCTACGGGCTCAACCGCCGGAATTTCGGCGGAATTTTGGTTGGTTTCTTCAGACATGATTACAAAAAATTACTTCTTAACGCCGACCGTCTTCTTCTTGCCCTTGCGGGTGCGGGCGTTGGTGCGGGTGCGCTGGCCACGGACGGGCAATCCACGCTTGTGACGGATGCCACGATAGCAGTTGATGGATGTCAGGCGCTTGAGCTGCGATTGGCGCTCACGGCGAAGGTCACCTTCGACGATGATCGACTCAGACGTGATCACCTGCGCGATGCGGACCAATTGGTCCTCGCTGAGCTGTCCGGTGCGGATGTTGGGGTCAACTCCTGCGTGCTCGAGGATCTTTGCCGCCGTAGGGCGACCGATGCCAAACATGTAGGGCAGAGAAGCTTCGATGCGCTTCTCATTGGGAATTTCAATGCCTAGGATACGTGCCATGATGTGCGTGATTTCGCGTGACCACGAGAGGTTGTCCAGACTTCTCTGGCGACTCCGCGGGGCGGGTGGTTTAGCAGACCGCGGAGGGCTGGCAAGCGGGAAATGGAAATTTTCTCGGTTTTGCGTCAAAGCGGCGTGGTGGCGATCACCGGTCGCCGCTGATCAAGGATTCCATAAGATCCTTTCTGGACAATGCACCTCCGGCTCTTAGTTTTTACGCACTTACATTGCACCCATGGAATTCCCAAACGACTTGAGCAATCAACTTCCACCCGATGACGTCGCCGCCATCGACGAGCTAGGAAAAACCTACCAGGCCTTCCGCGCCGAACTTGGCAAAGCCATCGTCGGCCAGGATCTCGTCATCGAGCAACTCGCGATCTGCCTTTTCGCCCGTGGTCACGCGCTGCTGATGGGCGTCCCCGGCCTTGCGAAAACCCTGTTGGTTTCCTCCGTCGCCCAAACTTTCGACCTGTCTTTCAACCGCATCCAGTTCACTCCCGATCTGATGCCCGCCGACATCACCGGCACCGACATCATCCAGGAATCCGGCGTCGGCGGTCGCCGCGAATTCCAATTCATCAAGGGGCCGGTCTTCGCCAATATCGTTCTCGCCGACGAAATCAACCGCGCTCCTGCGAAAACCCAGTCCGCCATGCTCGAGGCGATGCAGGAAAACAAAGTCACCGTGCTCGGCAACACCTACACGCTGCAACCGCCGTTTTTCGTGCTCGCCACCCAGAACCCGATCGAACAGGAAGGCACTTACCCGCTGCCGGAAGCCCAGCTCGACCGCTTCATGTTCCTGATCGAGGTCGGTTATCCGTCCTCCGGTGAGGAAAAGGAAATCGCCCGCGCCACCACCGGCACCGCCCGCCAAGTCCTCAATCACCTGCTCGACGGGGAAAAAGTCATCGCCTTCCAACAACTCGTCCGCCGCGTTCCGGTGCCCGAGCACCTTTACGACTACGCGGTGAAAATCGTCCGCAAGACCCGCCCCGGCGAACCCGAGTCGCCGCAATGGATCAAGGACACCGTCGGCTGGGGTGCCGGCCCGCGCGCCGTGCAGTATTTGATCCTCGGTGCGAAATCCCGCGCCGCCCTTCGCGGTGCCTACATGGCTTCGCTCGAAGACCTCGAGGCCATCGCCTCGTCCGTGCTCACCCACCGCGTCATCACGAATTTCTCCGCCGAATCTCAAGGGATGACCTCCAAGAAAATCGTCGAACGCCTGATCAAGGAGATGCGGGAGGAGTAAGCATGAGCCATTCGTTCATCGACAATACATTACTCTCCCGCCTCGGCTCGCTGCCCATCGAGTCGCGCGCGCCGATGCTCGGAAACGTCGCGGGCAAGCACCGCTCGCCCCACCGCGGGTCGTCCGTCGAGTTCGCCGAATACCGGAAATACGTCCCCGGCGACGACACCCGCCGCCTCGACTGGAAGGCCTTCGCCCGCTCGGACCGCTTTTACATCAAGGAATTCGAGGCCGACACCAACCTCCGCGCCTACTTCGTGGTCGATGCCTCCGGCTCGATGAATTTCGCCGGAGCTGGCGAATCAAAAATCCAAGTCGCCCGCCGCATCGCAGCATCTCTCGCCTACCTGCTCGTCAACCAAGGCGACGCCGCCGGGCTCTCGATCTGCACCGACAAGCTACACCTCGAAGTCCCGCCCAGCCGCCGCGCCGCCCACCTTGAGCGCTTTTTCTCCACCCTCGGAAAAGTCCAGCCATCCGGCGAAACCGGCCTCATCCAGGCCCTCCACACCATCGCCGAGAAAATCGGCCAGCGCGCCTTCGTCGTCATTCTATCCGACCTCTTCACCGACACCGCCGCCCTCGGCGACGCGCTCCAGCACCTCCGCTACCGCAAGCACGACATCTCCGTCTTCCACCTGATGGACCCGCTGGAACTCGGCTTCGAGTTCGACCGCCCGCACCGTTTCGTCGATCTCGAAGACGGCACCTCCATCGTCGCCGAGCCGAATCTCATCGCGGACGAATACCGGTCCGCGCTGCGCGATTTCCTCACCGCCGTGCGCGCCAAGTGCCACGACGCCGCCGCCGACTACCAGCTCGTCACCACCGACACCCCGCTCGAGCCGCTCCTCCGCGAATTCCTCACCGCGCGGCTGCCGAAGTCAAAGCACTAACTGAAACATGCTTTTCCTCAATCCACTCCTCCTCTGGGGCCTGCTCGCGGCAAGTGTTCCGGTGTTGATCCACCTGATCAACAAACGCCGCCACAAGACCATCCAGTGGGCGGCCATGCAGTTCCTGCTCAAGGCCACCCGCGAGTCCCGCGGCAAGAAAAAACTCCGTCACATCCTCATCCTCACCTGCCGCGCCCTCGCCATCGCCGCGCTTGCCTTCGCCGCCGCGCGGCCGATCGTCTCCGGCCTCATCGGCTGGGGCGGCGGCTCCATCGACACCGTCGTCCTCCTGCTAGACCGCTCGGCCTCCATGGAAACCAAACCCGGTGACGGCCTCAGTCCCCGGCGCCAGATCGTCATCGAAAAAGTCCGCGACACCATGAAGACCCTGGGCGCCACCCGCCTTGTGCTCATCGACAGCGCCAGCGGCAGCCCCCAGGAAATCCCATCGCCCGACGTTCTCTCGGAAATCGCCGCCACCGCACCCACCGACACCGCCGCCGACTTCCCCACCCTGCTCGCCCGCGCCGCCGAGTTCCTGTCCGAAACCACCGGACGCTCCGAAGTCTGGCTCGCATCCGACCTGCAAACGTCCAACTGGCAACCCGAAGACGAACGCTGGTCCGCCGCCCGCGCCAGCCTCGCAGCACTCCCCCAAAAACCTGCCATCCGCGTCCTCTCCCTCACCGGCCCCGCCGCGCCTAACACCGCCATCCGCATTCTCGGCTCACGCCGCTCCGGTGACGAGATGCTCTTCGATCTCGAAATCCTCCGCGCC
>ENA-UPTL01000395-UPTL01000395.1-marine-metagenome-genome-assembly--contig:-NODE-395-length-10943-cov-14.716477_pt1 | contig 10943 bp, 9 predicted proteins | sample MGYA00238170_ERZ767106 | MGnify/ENA primary metagenome ERZ767106 (study PRJEB28938, sample SAMN06267160) | marine metagenome | isolation source: Columbia River Estuary | place: USA:Columbia River Estuary...
TGATGGTTTCAACCGTCGCCTTTCTGATTGCCCAAGCGTTGTGGTGGGAAGGCCCTGCCTATGTCATTGCCATCGGTGTCCTGTTGGGACAGTTAATAGTTGGCTGGACAAATGATTTACATGACTACGACGATGATCTAAAACATAACCGCACAGTTAAACCATTAGTTTCAGGATTGATTACGCCTCAGCAACTGCGCACCGCAATCTTTGTAGTTACCCCTTTAGCGGTGATCGTTAACCTCTTCGGACCTTTGGGACTAAAAGGCGGGGCGGTTTATTTACTAGGTATTGCTTTTGGACTTTCATATAACTTCTACTTTAAGTACACAGCGCTCTCGCCGTTGCCATATGTAATTGCCTTCGCTGCATTACCTGCATCAATTGTTTTAGCCGTAGATAAAACTCCACCATTGTGGATGTTGGCCGCAGGATCGCTATTAGGTGTGGCTGCGCACATCGCAAACGTTCTTAAAGATTTTGATGAAGATGGGCTGTCTGGAATTCGCTCATTCCCACGAATCATTGGTGAAAGAGCATCTCGATTTGCGATCGCGGTTATTCTTTTGGCCACTACGGTTTTGCTCAACAACGTTAACCCACGCCCCGCACTTTTATTCGTAGGAATTATTGGAGCCTTGCTAACAATCAAAGCTCCACGAAAAATCCTCTTTAAAGCAATTATGGCTGTGGCACTTGCTAACTTAGTCTTGTTGGTATCAGCTCTTGGTCCTGAAATTGGAAACAAGGAGTTTCCCGAGAAAGCCAGCATCACTATTGGTGCAGATCGTCCCGCAGAGGTTTTCTTTCCTGAATCAAATCAATCGAATAATCCAACTGGCGTTCTGATTAATTTGCATGGTTATTCCGGAGATTCCATTTCACAAACCAATTACACCTACCTTAAAGAATCAGCGCTGGCGGCGGGTCTTGCTTATATTGCACCCGATGGAATGATGGATCGATCAGGAAATCGCTATTGGAACGCTTCTAATGCTTGTTGTGATTTTGCCAAGAGCGGCGTAAATGATGTGCAATACATCGACGGTTTGATTGATGAAATGGCTACAGTGTTTAACCTAGACAAAACACGCATCTATTTGTTTGGTCACTCCAACGGCCATTTCATGACTTACCAATTTTTATGCACAAGCAAGAACCGATTAGCAGCTATTGCAGGCTTGGCGGGATCAATGGATCTTGATCCTGCGCAATGTTCGGGTAAAACGGGCAATGTTCTTCACATACATGGCGATGCAGATGCAACGATTTCATATGTGGGTGGCGCATTGTTTGCTCAAAACTATCCTTCAGTTGATGAAGTAGTTAAGCGCTGGAGTAACAATAACCAATGCACCACCAAGCCTGAAAATCAATTGGATGTAATCGCTGCGATGTCAGGGGCGGAAACAACCTCTTATCCATTTGATTGCACGCAAGGTTCTTTAGAGTTGTGGAAGTTAAACGGGGGAGTCCACGTCCCAGTCTTAGACCGTGGCTTCGCCGATAAAGTGGTTTCTTGGCTTACTCTTAAACCATGACTAAAGAGATGAATACTTCAAAGTTACGCCGCTACAACATCATTGCTGGCGTATTCCACCTGGTTCAGATGATTGCAGTCTTGGCACTTGCCAATGACTTCACACTTCCAATCGTGGCTCGCTATATGTCTGGCCCTCCAGGAAGCACATTTGCTGATCCCATCACTTTATTCGATACACCAGTTGGAATTGGCGTTGCTTTATTCCTAGGACTTTCAGCCTTCTTCCACTTTTTAGTTGTTTCGCCAAAGTTCTTCCCACGCTACAGCGCTGGACTAACACAAAACCGTAACTACTTCCGTTGGGTCGAGTACTCAATTAGCTCATCTGTAATGATTGTTTTGATCGCACAGATCTGCGGAGTTTCAGATGTTGTTGCAATTATTTCACTTTTTGGTGTTAACGCATCCATGATCCTCTTTGGCTGGTTACAAGAGAAGTACGAGACTCCAGGAAATGGTGGCTGGATTCCATTTATCTTTGGTTGCATCGCCGGAATCGTTCCTTGGCTAGGCCTTATTTTCTATGTTCTAGCAATCGGTGGACCTTCAGAGGCGAAAGCCCCAGCATTTGTATACGGAATCGTTGTTTCACTCTTCGTTCTTTTCAATACCTTCGCAGTTGTTCAATACCTGCAATACAAGAAGGTTGGAAAATGGTCTGATTATCTTCGCGGAGAAAAGACATACATAACCCTTTCTTTGATCGCAAAGTCCGCGCTTGCTTGGCAGGTTTTTGTCGGCACTTTGTTTGAATAAACAACCGCTTACACTGACTCTATGAACGGGTCGCTGGCATTAGTTGGATCAGGTGAATACCTGCCTGCCATGTCGGCATTTGAAAAATCCTTGCTCGATGATGGCGTTGCCAATGGCAAAGCGGCGACCTATGTTCAGATTCCAACTGCAGCAGGGCGTGAAAGTCAGGACAGTCTTAATTACTGGAAAAATCTGGGCCATCAGCAAGCAGAACGCATCGGTGTGCAACCAATTTTCTTGCCGATCTATACCCGTGACGATGCATTCAAACAAGAACACGTGGATGCAATAAAGAACAGCGCACTGATGTACATGTCAGGCGGAGACCCGCACCATCTTGCAGAAGTCCTGGTCGATACACCAGTGTGGGCAGCAATAGTTGAAAACTGGCAAAGCGGTGCATCACTTGCTGGCTGTAGCGCTGGTGCAATGGTTTTATCGGCGCAGATTCCTAACTTTCGTCTGTTAAAGAAAGCACCAACTGCAGGGTTAAATCTGCTTCCTGAAATTCGCGTGATCCCACACTTCAATAAGTTCTTTAAGTGGATTCCAGAAAGCGCCGCCAAGGTATTGCTACATGTTCCTAATGATTCAATCCTGATTGGCGTCGATGAAATGACTGCAATAGTAAAGCGCAGTGGAAATGATCATTGGATAGTGGTGGGTGATGCCAAAGTTCATGTCTTAAAGGGATTGCCCGATCAACAGCTACACGACGGCCAAGAGATCAAACTGTCACTCCAATGAGCCACATAACAGTTATCTTTGATGGCCAATGCGAATTCTGTCAGCAATCTGTGACGTGGATTCAGCGCAAGCTAGAAATCACCGCACTTGCATTTCAAACTTCTGATCTTTCAAGTTTCAACTTAACCCTCGAACAATGTGCAAAGCAGGTTTATGTAGTCTCGGACCGCATCACCTACGGGGGAGCAACCGCAATTGCCTTCTTACTCAAGCGTCGTGGAAACCGGATTCAATCTGGATTAATCACCGCATCAGGTCCAATTGGCCGAGCCAGTTATCGCTGGATCGCAAGCCATAGAAACTCGTGGCCCGTTAAGTTCTCTACTAGAATTCTGACTTACCTCAACCGAAAGTGAATCCAATGTCATTTGTTATGTACTCAACTACTTGGTGTGGCTACTGCCAGCGCCTGAAGTCTCAGTTAGCTGACCTTGGCGTTACTTTCGAAGAGATCAATATCGAAGAGGTTCCCGGTACTGCCGAGATCGTTGAAAAAGTTAATGGCGGAAATCGCACAGTTCCTACGCTGGTGTATTCAGATGGAACTGCAATGACAAATCCTTCTGCCAAGCAGGTAGTCGAAAAACTTGCAGCTTTACAGGCTTAAAACGCTTATTCAATAAAGTTTTGTAACGTAGGACCCCCAAAAAATCGCCCATTTGAGGGTTCAAAATCGTGAACAAATCCCGAATTTCTCACTAATCTAGTTGAGGGACATTGGTTCCTTCCCCCTGAAAAGTAAGGAAGTTGTATGAAGAAAATAAAGATTGCATCAGTGGCGACCTCTGTCATGCTCTGCCTTTCTATTATGAGCTTTGCAGCTGCACCAGCTAATGCTGCATCAGATCGCACAGGTAAGGCTTGTTATGACGAGGGCCAAGTATTTAGCTCCGGCGGAGTTACTGTTACATGTGCAGGTGGAAAGTACACAACTGCACGCAAGCTGAGCGGCTCACTCACAGTTGTTTGTGGCGCTACCGAAGCTTGGTGTAACGCGATGACAACAGCGTTCACTAAGAAGACAGGTGTAACAACAAAGTTTGTTCGCCTCTCATCTGGTGAAACAGTTGCGCGCCTTGATGCCGCAAAGAACAACCCCGAATTCGATGTTTGGCACGGCGGACCAGCTGATGGTTTCGGTGTTGCTCGCATCGGCGGACTTATCGATAAGTACGCATCGCCATCTCGAAGCTTTATTCCAAAGAAGTATCAAGATGATGACGGATACTGGACTGGCGTTTATGTTGGTGCTCTTGGTTTCTGTACTAACACAAAGGAAATTCGCCGTTTAGGACTTCAACCTCCTACTTCATGGGCAGAACTTCTGAATCCAAAGCTGGCCAAGAACATTTCAACTGCACACCCATCAACATCTGGAACAGCTTTCACAACTCTATGGACACAGGTAACACGTCTTGGAGGCGAGACAGCTGGTATGGATTACATGGCAAAGATGCACAAGAACGTTCTTCAGTACACAAAGAGCGGCGTTGGCCCAGTTGCCATCGTTGGTCGCGGTGAAGCTGCGGTCGGACTTGTGTTCTCACACGACTGTGTTGCTGGAAAACTTCAGGGACTTCCATTGAAGGTTACATTCCCAAGCGAAGGCACAGGATATGAAATCGGTGGCGTTGCTCTGATCAAGGGTGCAAAGAATCCAGAAGCTGCAAAGTCATACATTGACTTCGCACTTTCTAGAGAAGCTCAAAACCTTGGACCAACAGTTGCTGCATTCCAGGTTCTCACCAACCCAAAGACGAAGGTTGATCCTCGTATGGTGAAGCTTGGCGGCCTTTCAATCGTTGCGTATGACTTCGAAAAAGCAGCAGCAGCTAAGAAGGCGCTGACAGCTAAGTTCGATGCAACTATTGCAATCGCACCTAAGTAAAAAGTAATACCTGCAGTACTTGATAACTAGAGGATGTGGTCATGTGCCACATCCTCTAGTTATGCAGATTAAACAAGAATTTGGCACTGAACTTTAAGTAAGGGGAATCTCCGTGAGCACTGCGGTAATCGAGAAAGACAAAGCAGTCACGCTCAAGAAACCCAAGAAGATTAGATTAGATATCGGCACAAAGACCGCGCTGATCATTTCTGTTGCTTTACTTCTTTTAATGGTGGTGTTTCCGCTACTTAACATTTTAACCAGAGCATCAGAAGGCACTGGTCGCGAGGTTTTCGCAAATATTCTTGAATCCGCTGTAACCCGCAAGATCATCCTGAACACGATTATTTTGGGAACAGTCGTTGCAACTATTGGAACGATTATCGGTTTCTTCTTGGCATACGCCCAAGTTAAGTTGAATTTCCGCGGCAAGAAACTGCTGCATGTAATCGCACTCGTTCCACTGATTACCCCACCTTTTGCCTTTGCAACCGCGGTTATCAGCCTCTTTGGTCGCAGCGGAATCATTACCCGCGATCTCCTGGGTTTAACTCCAACTCTTTATGGATTGCCAGGCTTAACAATTGTTCTTAGTTGTTCATTCTTCCCAGTTGCCTATATGAGCATTCTTGGAATGATGCGAAATCTAGATCCCGCACTTGATGAAGCATCTGCATCAATGGGCGCATCCAAGCTGCGCACCTTCTTCAAGGTCACATTCCCAATGTTAATTCCGGGCTTTGCAAGCTCTTTCTTGCTTCTCTTTGTTGAAGCATCAGCCGACCTTGCAAACCCTCTTGTTATTGGTGGCGATTTCACAGTTCTATCCTCCCGCGCATACATCGCAATTAATGGTGAATACGACGTTCCTGCAGGTTCTGCTTACTCATTAATTCTTTTGATTCCAGGCTTAATTGTCTTCATCGTTCAGCGCTACTGGGGAGAACGTAAAAGCGTTGTTAGCGTTACCGGCAAGCCATCAGGAACACCTACATTTGTTGAAAACAAGCTTGCAAAGTTCTCCCTACTCATTATTCCTGTTCTTGTTGCATCATTTATCGTTCTTATCTATGCAACTGTGATTTACGGAAGCTTTGCTAAATTCTTGGGCGTTGATAATTCGCTCACTCTTGATAACTACCGCTACATCTTTAGCGGTGTGGGGTATGACGCAATCATTAAAACCACCACAATGGCTTTGATTGCTACACCTATCGCTGGCCTTCTTGGAATGGTTTTGGCTTGGCTCATCGTTCGCAAAGTTCGCCGTGGCCGCGAGTTCATCGACTTCTTAGGAATGCTCGGACTTGCTGTTCCTGGAACGGTACTTGGTATTGGTTTTGCAATCACATTTAACGATGTTGTAAAGATTGGCGACACAACTGTGTTGCCACAGCTTGCAGGCGGTGGTGCGATCTTTGGTGGCGCGGTCGCAATTGTGATGGTCTACACCATTAGATCTAGCCCAGCCGGACAGCGCTCGGGTATCGCAGCGCTACAACAGATTAACCCAGCAATTGATGAAGCATCGGCATCACTTGGCGCAACAGGTTTTAGAACCTTCCGCAAAATCACTTTGCCATTGATCAAGCCAGCTTTGCTTACAGGACTGATGTTTGCCTTCGCACACTCGATGACAACGCTTTCTCCGATTATCTTCATCACAACACCAGAAACACCGATTATGACCCACAAGATTTTAGCCGAGGTTGACTCCGGAAGATTTGGCAATGCATTTGCCTTCTGTACCTTGTTGATCTTTATTGTTTTGGCGATTATGGCTTTGATCAATCTCTTAGTTCGTGGCAAATCAACTAATACTGTAAACACTCCGATTGTGAGGGCTTAAGAAATGGACCAGACCGTGAAAGCTTCTACGAGTTCAAGTAGCTTGCAGCTGCGAAATCTGACAAAGGTTTTTGGCCAGGGAAATGAAAAGGTAACCGCGGTTGATTCAATCAACCTGGATATCAACCCAGGGGAGTTCATTACCTTCCTTGGCCCATCTGGTTGTGGAAAGACCACGACACTTCGCATGATTGCCGGCTTTGAAACACCAACAGCTGGATCAATCTTGCTTGATGGCCAAGACATGTCTGCCCTTACTCCGGATAAGCGCCCTATGGGAATGGTGTTCCAGTCATACGCACTGTTTCCACACATGAGCGTTTACGAAAATGTTTCTTACGGCCCAAAGACAAAGAAGATGCCAGCTTCACAGATTAAAACTGAGGTTGATGCAGTTCTTGATTCGATGAGCCTGACAACTATGGCAAATCGCTCACCCAACCAACTGTCTGGTGGCCAGCAACAACGCGTTGCACTTGCTCGCGCAATGGTGATGCGCCCTCGAGTTCTTCTCTTTGATGAGCCGCTGAGTAACCTTGATGCAAAACTTCGCGCTCAAATGCGTATCGAAATTCGTGAAGTACAACAGCGTCTTGGCATCACAAGTATCTTCGTGACACACGATCAAGATGAAGCGATGAGTATCTCTGACCGCATCGTGGTTATGCGTAATTCAAAGATCGAACAAGTTGGATTACCAGCAGAGATTTATCTGCGCCCTGCATCTGTCTTTGTCGCAGATTTCATTGGTATCTCAAACTTCTTGGAAGTTGCTTCAGTAAAAGCATCTTCTGCAGGTATGGCCAAAGTTGCAGTTCTTGGCAAAGAGATCGAAGTTCCAGCACATCAGGACGCACTGACGAAAAAGAGCATCCTGTTGGTTCGTCCAGAATCAATCCGCGTTAAGAAGGCACAAGCCGCTAATCAAACAATCTCTGGAACTCAGGGTCGCGTGAAGCAGGTTGTCTTCTACGGTGAGCATGTTGAGTACCGCATTGAAACCGAGATTGGCGTAATCATCGCCGTTGCATCTGATCCAATCTTCGAAGAGATTGTTAAGGTCGGCGAGTACGCAGAGTTCTCGTTTGATCCAATGCGTTCTTGGTTGTTACCTGCAGACACCCACTAGATCAGGCTTTCAGCGCGATTAATCAAGGTATTGCACGCATCTCCAAAACCAGCAAACGCCGGATTAGTTGTTTGCCCTGCGCGATAACGCGCCCAAATCTGCTGAATGATCACAGCTAGACGAAACAACCCAAAGACTTCGTAGAAAGTAAAGTCCGCGCAACGCACGCCGCTTTTTTCTAAATACTTAGCCACAAATTCATCACGCGTTGGCATTCCTGGCAAATGACTTGGCTGACGACGAAGCGCAGCGAAAGCCGGATCATCATCACGATCAACCCAGTAGGCAAGCGCCGAACCTAAATCCATTAACGGATCACCAACGGTTGCTAACTCCCAATCCAATACGCCAACAATGCGCGCTTGCTTCAAATCAAAGACCACATTGTCGATGCGCCAATCACCATGAATCACACAGGATGCAACATCATCAGGGCGGTTGGCTTCAAGCCACGCCATTACTTTTTCGCCATTAGGAACATCATCAGTTAACGCATTGCGATATCGCTTTGACCAACCTTCGACTTGTCGCTGCACATAGCCCGGACCTTTGTTTAGCTCGGCCAAAATCGATGCATCCACAGCATGTAACTGCACCAAACCATTGATCAACGAATCGGCCATCACTGAAACATCAGCCGGTGTTACACCTTCTGGAACATCGCGGCGGAAAATGTCTCCGACAACTCGTTCCATCACATAAAAATCAGAACCCATCACCGCTTGATCATCACACAACGCAATCATTGATGGCACTAGGGGATAGACCGGCTGCAACCGCGACTGAATCAAGAACTCGCGCTTCATATCGTGGGCCGATGCCGCCTTCATTCCAACTGGGGGCTTGCGCAGCACTAATTCGCGATCTGGATACTGCAACAGATATGTCAGATTAGATGCACCGCTTCGAAATTGTGACACTTGCGGCAACTCATCAACACCAATAAATGGCTGTAACCATTGATGCATCCGCTCAACATCGAAGCGATCTTCATCCCTTACGGGCGTTAAATCTTTCATGCTAAATAAGGTTTGATTTCTAACCGTGCAATATCGCGAATATGCACCTCATCTGGGCCATCGACAATACGCAATGTGCGAATACCTGCAAACATGGCAGCTAATGGTGTGTCCTGACAGACGCCAGCGCCGCCATAACTTTGAATCGCATTATCAATCACACGCTGTGCCATCTGTGGCACGGAAACCTTGATCGCCGCAATCTCTTTACGCGCACCCTTTGCGCCAACGGTATCGATCATCCACGCAGCCTTTAGTACCAACAAACGCGCTTGTTCGATCTCAATACGAGCCGTTGCAATCCATTCCTGAATAACTCCTTGTCGCACTAACTCTTTTCCAAACGCCTCACGAGACATTGTTCGCTTAATCATGAGCGATAACGCACGCTCTGCCATTCCGATTGCACGCATGCAGTGGTGAATACGCCCTGGCCCTAAACGCGCCTGCGCCAAAGCAAAACCTTCACCCTCGGCCCCCACAAGATTTGAAACCGGAACCCGCACATTCTTAAATGAAACTTCGGCATGCCCATGTTGATCAACATAACCAAACACCTGCAAGTTGCGTTCTACTGTCACACCCGGTGTATCCATTGGTACAAGCACCATCGACTGTTGATGGTGTGCATCGGCATCAGGGTTGGTCTTTCCCATAACAATCAAGATCTTGCAGCGCTCATCCATCGCACCTGTGGTCCACCACTTCACACCGTTAATCACATAGTGATCACCATCTCGCACAATCGAAGTCTGAATATTTCGCGCATCACTTGATGCAACATCAGGTTCAGTCATTGCAAAGGCTGATCTCATCCGCCCATCTAGCAATGGCTCTAGCCACATCTTCTTCTGCTCATCAGTACCGAACATATCCAGCAGCTCCATGTTGCCGGTATCCGGCGCTGCACAATTTGTTGCCTCGGGTGCTAAATCAGGAGACCACCCAGTGATCTCGGCCAGCGTCGCATACTCAACAACTGATAACCCATGATGCGGATCATGACTATGTGGCAAGAACAGATTCCATAACCCCAACGCACGCGCCTTTACCTTTAACTCTTCAACAATCGCCGGAACTCCGTGTGGCTTACCCGCGGCCGCTAATTCGGCCCGCTGATGTTCATAAACGCTCTCGGCCGGAAAAACCTCGGCATCCATGAAAGCCTGCAACTTGGTGGCGTATTCAGATGTCTTCGCGCTTAGGTTAAAGTCCATACCTGTAAGCCTACGCACAATTACCCGATTTGAGGAGAGACCACATGAGTGTGATGAATCGCTTTCGTTTAGATGGCAAGGTCGCAGTTGTCACCGGAGCATCATCAGGTCTCGGGGTGGCATTTGCTAAAGCGCTCGCAGAAGCCGGCGCTGATGTTGTCCTTGGCGCCCGCCGCGTAGATCGCCTTGCAGACACCGGCGCACTTGTCGAAGCTGCGGGTCGCAAGTACACATCACTTCAAACAGATGTGACACAACCAGAACAATGCGATGCACTGATTGCACACGCAGTTAAAACCTTTGGCCATGTCGATATCTTGGTTAACAACGCCGGAGTCGGAACCGCAGTTCCTGCAACGAAAGAAACCCCGGAACAGTACAAGGCAGTTATCGATGTAAACCTGTTCGGTGCATATTGGATGGCACAAGCATTTGCCCGCGCAAACACCAACGGCGGCGCAATCGTTAACATCGCAAGTGTTCTGGGAATCAAACCTCAAGTTCTACCGCAAGCAGCGTATGCATCAAGCAAAGCAGGATTAATCGGATTAACCCGTGACCTTGCAACACAATGGACCGGCCGCAAAAACATTCGCGTTAACGCATTCGCCCCAGGATTTTTCCCATCTGAAATGAGCGATGAACTTCCAAAAGATATGGTCGAGATGGTTAAGAACTTCACACCAGCTGGCCGCCTAGGAGATCCCGAAGAATTAGCCGCAACGCTTATCTGGCTAGTCAGCGATGCATCCAGTTACGTCACCGGAATTACCGTTCCCGTTGATGGCGGATTGGT
>ENA-UPTL01000397-UPTL01000397.1-marine-metagenome-genome-assembly--contig:-NODE-397-length-10895-cov-9.233948_pt1 | contig 10895 bp, 10 predicted proteins | sample MGYA00238170_ERZ767106 | MGnify/ENA primary metagenome ERZ767106 (study PRJEB28938, sample SAMN06267160) | marine metagenome | isolation source: Columbia River Estuary | place: USA:Columbia River Estuary...
AACTGACGACCTGCCGCTTACAAGGCGGCTGCTCTACCACTGAGCTAGAGAGGCGGGTTGAGGGCGTAATTATGCCATGAATAAACCACCGCAATGCACGCAAGGATTTGAACTCTAAATCTAGTAAGTTGCCCGTATGCGCCTTGGAGTATTAGATGTTGGGTCAAATACTGTGCACTTGCAAGTAGTTGATACATCACCTGGTGCTAGGCCAAATCCAACATTTAACTACAAAGAAGAGCTTCGCCTCACTCAATACTTGTCAGAGGATAATTTTATATCTGATGAAGGAGTTGAAAAATTACGGAGCAGTATTAAACGAGCCCTTGAGCAATCAGCTTCGGTGCAGACGCAAGAGTTACTTCCATTTGCAACCTCAGCACTTCGCGAAGCACAAAATGGTAATCAAATTATTGAAGCGATAAATAAAGATTTTCATATTGACCTTCAGGTATTAAGTGGGGAGGAGGAGGCAAAATTAACTTTTTTAGCTGCCAGGCGCTGGTTTGGTTGGTCTAGTGGCAGATTGTTAGTTATAGATATTGGTGGTGGCTCCCTTGAAATGGCTGCTGGAGTTGATGAAAGCCCAGAGATTGCTACCTCACTCATGTTAGGTGCCGGGCGATTAACCAAAGATTTTCTTAAAGGTGATCCTTATACCGACAAAAGTATTAGAGCTATGCGCGATCATATTGAGGATAAGTTAGAACAAATCTTGCCATCTTTAGTTAAGCATCAACAATCTGATCGCGCTATTGCTACTAGTAAGACGCTGCGAACTCTAGCTCGGCTTTGTGGTGACTGGTTTGATGGAAATGGAAATAATATAAGTATTGAGGCTATAAGAAAAGTTTCAGCAAAGCTTTCTGAAATGACAACTGATGAAAGATCTAAGCTGCCTGGTGTATCGGAAAACCGTGCCTCCCAAATAGTTGCTGGTGCATTTGTTGCAGAAAGTGTTATGCGAAATTTAAATCTAAAGCAGATGGAGATCTGCCCGTGGGCGCTTCGAGAGGGAGTAGTACTTAAGTGGATGGATTGGATGGAAGCTTAATATTTAGGCGCATCCAGGCGATCTATTTGAATAATCTCCTTACCGCTGCGATGAATTACCCATCCATCTGCAGGTGATAATTTATCTTCATCAGCTTCAATCTCAGATTTTTTTGTTAACTTGTTAAGCATTTTTGGCAAAATTGGATTATGGCTACAAATCAAAATGCTTTTATCCTCTTTTATTAGCTCTCTTACATAATCAAATGCCTTCTCTTTATCTTTCTTATATGTGCTCTCACTTAACTTACTACTGACCTCTAATTTAATATCTAGGCCTTTTGCCATACTTTTTACAGTATCGTAGCAACGTACTGCATCTGAGCTATGAATTTGATCAATATTAAAAACCTGATAAGTAGAGAGCAGCCGCATAGCTTGATTTTGACCACTAGAACTTAATGGTCGATCATCATCTTCACCTTGCCATTCATCTCTAGTAATTGCCTTTGCATGCCTAAGTAAAATGAAAGGCTTAGAATTAAATTTGACCTTAACAAACTTATCAAATATCTCTTTATCAGTCTCATTTGTTAAAACTTCGATTACCTTTGTAATTGGGATCCATTTTAATTGATCAACCTCTGTATTGGTGCGAAATGGTTTTTCAGCAATAACTTTTGCACTCCAATAGGTGACTTTTTTTAATCCATCTGGCGTAAAATATTCGACCTGGCCCAAGTGCGGCCCAAATTCAGTTTGTAGATTTGTTTCTTCTAATACCTCTCGATGAGCACATGCGATTAATGATTCACCAACCTCTATTTTGCCTTTGGGAAAACTCCAATCATCATATTTTGGCCGGTGAATAATTGCTACTTCAGTAAAGTTATCCTTATGTTTTCGCCAAACTACTGCACCAGCAGCAGAAATTGCCTCACTCATACTTTTACTTGATAAGAGTTAATCATCACTGCTTGCAAATCATTCATAGTTGATCCATCTGGATTTTGAGCTACTCGTACCCAATTTTTATCAGATAGTAAGTGCCATCCTGCAGTTGTTGAGGTGATATATAAATCAAATGCTTTTATCAGTGACTGTTTATGTTCATCCTTGATAATTCGCACTAAAGATTCAACTCTACGATTAAGGTTTCGTTCCATAAGATCTGCGCTACCAATAAAAATTTCATCATCGCCACCATTTGCAAAATGAAAAATGCGGGAGTGCTCTAAAAACCGACCTAATACTGAGCGCACCCTAATATTTTCCGAAAGACCTGCAATTCCTGGTCTTAGCGCACAAATACCGCGGATCACAAGATCAACATCAACGCCAGCATTTGAAGCACGATAGAGCGCTGCCACAAACTCCTCATCCAGTAGTGAATTAAGTTTTAATCTAATAAAAGCGTGCTTGCCAGATTTTTTGTTTTCGATCTCACGATTTATTTTTTCAAGTAGACCTGAGCGAATTGTGCTTGGTGCGACAAGAAGGCGGTTATAGGAAGATTGCGGAGCAAAGCCAGATAATTGGTTAAAAAGCTTATTTAAATCCTCTCCTAATTGATCATCTGCGCTAAGTAATCCTAAGTCTTCATACATTCTTGCTGTCTTTGGATTGTAGTTACCGGTACCAACATGGCTATAACGACGAACTACCCCAGCCTCCTCCCTAACAACTAGAGATAATTTTGCATGTGTTTTAAAACCAACTAATCCATAAACTACATGTACTCCGACATCTTCAAGTTTTCTTGCCCACCTCACATTTGCCTGTTCATCAAATCGGGCGCGAATTTCAATAACTGCTAGCACCTGTTTACCAGCCTCTGCCGCCTCAATTAAGGAGCTGACTATTGGTGAATCACCTGAGGTGCGGTAGAGCGTTTGTTTAATTGCTAATACATGTGGATCAGTTGCTGCCGCCTCTAAAAATCGGACTACCGATGAATTAAAGGAGTCATAAGGGTGGTGTAGCAATATCTCAGCACGCCTAATTGCAGCAAAGAAATCATCATTTGAATCAGGATCAACCTCGCGCAACTCTTTAACTATTTGGTTTCTAAATGGTGGAAATTTTAATTCTGGCCTATCTAGATCAGCAATCCTATTTAATCCTGATAGATCCAGTGGTTCTTTATAGGCAGAGATATCCTGCTCTTTAATTGATAACTCACTCTTTAAGCGATTTAGTAAATTAGATTGAATATCACTTGCCACTTCAAGTCTTACTGGTGGGCCAAATTTACGACGCAATAACTCCGCTTCCATAGATTCAAGAAGGTTTTCTGACTCCTCCTCTTCAATCTCTAAATCCGCATTACGGGTAAGACGGAATGTGTAGTAATCCTCAATCTCCATTCCAGGAAATAACTGATGCAAATTAGCGATAATTACCTGCTCAAGTGAAATAAATCTTGTACTCGCAAACTCGGCCGCTTCAATAAATCTTGGTAGAGATGAAGGAATTTTCACTCTCGCAAATAGCTCCTCCTTATTATCTGGCTTTCGAACTAATACAGCTAAGTTAAGTGAGAGTCCGGATATATATGGAAATGGGTGGGATGGATCAACAGCTAGCGGAGTAAGCACTGGAAAAATTCGTTTAGTAAAAATCTTGTTTATATAGGCTTTCTCATCACTAGTTAGATTCTCCCAACTAATCATCTCAATACCTTTTTGTGCTAATTCTGGCAGTAATTCATTATGAAAACATTTAGTTTGGCGATTAATTAACTCCTCGGTCTGCTTTGATATTTCAGCTAATAACTCAACTGGTGAATATCCAGCAGTATTTTTTTTCGTAGCCCCACTCTCAATTTTTCGTTTAACAGATGCAACTCTGATCATAAAAAAGTCATCAAGATTTGCTGAAAAAATTGCTAAAAATCTGCATCTCTCAAGCAGTGGAATACTTTTATCCTCAGCTAGCTCTAATACCCGTTTATTAAATGCCAGCCAACTAAGTTCCCGATCTATAAGATTTTCACTCTGCTCAATAGCAGCTAAATTACTATCCATTGCGCTAGTTTGCTTTATAAAGGTTAATAGGTGGTAATCAGAGGGCTAACTCAGCGCGACGGCCATCTAATTGGCTCAAAATGTTTAGCACTTCGGCCATCACCGGATGAGGTACCGCGCAATCTTCGCCAAATCCAAGGTAATATAAAAATTAATATCCAGGCGCTAGTGGTAGCAAAACTTACTAATTTACTCTTCTGCTCAACTTTTGATAGCGGTATTTGCCAATTAGAGTCATATGGAAAATCAAGCCCGGCGAGAACTGCATTGGCCAATCTCTTATGACCCTCTGAATTCATATGAAGCCGGTCAAATGCTAAAAATCTTCGATCATTTAAAAACTCTTTGCCTTTGGCATCAAATAAAATTACTGGATACTTATCAGCAACTGCCCTGATATTTGCATTAAAATTACCAAATCGATAGTGCCAGAGCTCAGCAGTTCTGCCTTTACCATCGACCTTATCAATTACAGTAAAAATAATTACAGTTGCGCCAGCATCTACTAACTCTTTAATTCCTCGCTCAAACTGTGGCAGTGATAGCTCAGGTTTATAATTAGGCCGTAGTACATCATTAGCGCCAGCATGAAATGAGACTAAGGTTTGTTTTCCTTCAATGTATTTAAGTGCAACTGGAATCTGATCTTCAACTACCTGTTTAAGTAACTTTCCTCTAATTGCTAAATTTAAATAGGTAAATTCAGGATTATTTTTTGCAAGCACATCTGCTACTCGATCTGCCCAACCTCGATATTTTCCATTTATCATCTCATCAGACATACCTTCAGTCATAGAGTCACCGAGTGCAATAAATCGGGTGTATTGCATTTTATTTACTTCGCTCTGCCGCAACCTGATACATAACTATGGCTGTTGCCACACTGGCATTTAGAGATTCAACTGATGATTGCATTGGAATTGAAACTACTAAATCACATTTTTCTCTTACTAATCTAGATAAACCTTTTCCTTCACTTCCCACAATAATAAATATTGATTCACTGGCTAGATTCATCTTCGCCAAGGTTGCATCCCCTTCAGCATCTAGGCCAACAACAAAACAACCAGCTTTTTTTGCATCCTCAATACTTCTTACTAGATTTGTAACCTGTGAGATTGGCATACGAGCAGCAGCACCTGCTGAAGCCTTCCAAGCAGAGCCAGTCATTGCAGCATTACGCCGTTCAGGAATTACTACGCCATCTGCGCCAAAGGCGGCAGCTGATCTAACAACTGCGCCAAGATTATGCGGATCGGTAATACCATCTAAACCGATTAACATCATTGGTTTTTTAGCATTTGAAATAAGAGCAGAAAATTCAGTGTAATTAAATGGCTTAATAACTAGTGCAATACCTTGGTGATTTAAAGTACCAGTTAGATCATCAAGTGCTCTGCGTGGTAATTCTTTAATTGGTAGATCAGCGTTTTTTGCTAATCTAATTGCCTCAGATATTTTTTCATCGATCTCAGCTTTAATTGCTACTACTAACTCCTTTGCCGGCACCTTTGCGCGCAATGCTTCGACCACACTGTTCTTACCAGCAACTGCATCTTGGGCAGATTGGCGGCGATCAAATCTTTTTTCAGGTCGATCTGGCCGGCGATCTTCACGCATTGCTGGCCGGCCACTGGTGCGCTCTGGTTTTCTAAAACTTTTTTTACCATCTCTTTTATCTTCACGTGCATCACTTCGTCGATCATCTCGCCTTTCCGGGCGTCGATCATCTCGGTGGTTATCCCGCTTTTCTGGTCGAGCAACTGAACTTCGTTCAACTCTTTTATTAGAGCCGCGCATAGATCTAGCACCTGCTGCTTTAGGACCTTTTGGTCGATCTTTGCGTGCTCTGCCTGGCTTCATTAGTAACTCCACCTTGGACCATTGGATGTGTCTTCAACTGTAATGCCTAGGGAAGCAATCTGATCACGTATTTGATCAGCAGCGGCAAAATCTTTTCGCGCTCTTGCTGCCTCACGTTGTTCTAACGCAAGTTTTATTAGCCCATCCATCGCTAAATCATTTGATTTACTACTTGCAAAGGCAGCATCCTTTGGATCACAACCTAGGATTGAAAGTGCGCCCCTTATTTCACCAGCTGTTTTAGCTAATACTTTCTTATCCTCTCCTGCGGTATTTCCAATTCGCATACTCTCTGAAATAAATGCTAAGCCAAGTGGGACTGCTAAATCATCATTCATTGCTGAAGCAAACTCATCTGCAATTAAAATCTCCGGAGCCTTTCCTAAAATACTCTCTGCTCTACTTAAGAAAGCCTCAATCCGCTTAAAGGCGGTTGCAGATTCTGCTAAAGCCTCAAATGAAAACTCAAGCATGCTTCGATAATGCGCACTTCCTAAATACCAACGTAATTCAATACCCCGCACCTTCTTTAAGATCTCAACTACCTGCAGTGAATTACCAAGTGATTTACTCATCTTCTCACCACTTGTTGTCACCCAAGCATTGTGCATCCAGGTATTTGCAAACTTGAAACCTGCAGCATTTGATTGCGCGATCTCATTTTCATGGTGAGGGAAAATTAAATCTAAGCCGCCGCCATGAATATCAAATGCTTCACCTAGGTATGCATGTGCCATCGCAGAGCACTCAAGATGCCAACCAGGTCGGCCTGAACCCCATGGTGTTGACCAGGATGGATCACCTTCTTTAGCAGCTTTCCATAATGTGAAATCTCTTGGATCTTTTTTATACTTTGAATCTGAATCATCACTTGGTAACAAATCATCTAGCTTTTGATTAGAAAGTGTTAAATACTCTTTTAATTTTCTCACCTCAAGATATACATCACCATTTCCTGGAGCATATGCTGATCCGTTATCAATTAACTTTTGCATCAACTCAATCATCTGAGTGATATGCCCGGTTGCCCTTGGTTCATAACTTGGTGGTAATACATTTAATGCATCATATGCATCGGTAAATGCTCGTTCATACTTCATCGCTACCTGCCACCATGGAATCTCTTCATGGACAGCTTTATGCAAAATCTTGTCATCAATATCTGTAACATTTCTAACAAAGGTAACGTTAAAGCCAGAGGCAATTAGCCAGCGACGTAAAATATCAAAGTTAACACCACTTCTAATGTGACCAATATGCGGAGGGGCTTGCACGGTGGCGCCGCAGAGATAAATGCCAACCTCACCTTTTTTTATTGGTTTAAATGGTGAGACTGTTCTGCTCTTTGTGTTATAAAGATTAAGTTCACTCATTAGTTAATTTTACCTTTATGCGCTAACTAACAAAGCTGTAGCAATCGCAGATAAACCTTTTCCGTCGCCGGTGAAACCTAAACCATCAGTTGATGTGGCAGAGACAGAGACCTTCGCGCCCCCTAAGGCGGCAGATATAGCCGCAATTGCTTCAGCCCGACGCGGTGCAATCTTTGGTCTATTACCAACTATCTGCACAGAGACATTCTCAATTACAAAGCCAGCAGCTTTTACCTTTGCCAAGGTTTCACTAAGCATCTGTGCGCCACTAGCTCCTGCATACTTCGCATCTGAGGTGCCGAAATTACTGCCTAAATCACCAAGGGATGCAGCAGATAAAAGTGCGTCACAGATTGCGTGGGAGGCCACATCAGCATCTGAGTGACCATCTAAACCAATCTCCCCATCCCAAATAAGTCCAGCTAGAGATAGCTTTCGATTTTTATCACTACTAAATGCATGGGCATCTGTGCCAATACCAACTCTTATTTGTTTTTGGGTATTTGGTAACAGAATCTGCGTAGCAGTTGCAAGATCTGATTTATTTGTAATCTTAAGTGCGCACTCCTCACCTGGTATTACCTTTACCGCAATACCTAACGCTTCAACTAATGCAGCATCATCGGTTGCATCATCACTAGCTTGGTGAGCTCTTGCCAACACTGATCTAGTAAAGCCTTGTGGTGTTTGCACAGCGCGAAGTGATGGTCGATCTAGCGTATTTCTAACATAGCCTTTGCTATCAACCTCTTTAATAGTGTCAATTACATCAAGTGCTGGAATTACCGCCTGCTCACCCTTTACCAATTGCTCAACTACAGATTTAGCAAGTGTTGTAGTGGCAAGAGCACGGGCTGCATCATGGACTAATACATACTCATAATTGTTGGGAATTTGCGCAAGTGCTAATCGAATACTGTCACTTCTTAATATGCCGCCAGTAATAACAGTTACTTGATCACCTAGTACTTTGCGAAATTCCTCTTCAAAACCGGCAGGTGCAGTAACAATTAATAATTGCGCAACTGGGGCAAGGGATGAAACAGCATGTTCAACTAAAGTTTTATCAACTAATTTAACCAAGGCTTTAGGAAGATTTGCACCTAATCTATTTCCAGCACCAGCACCTGCAATAATTGCGGCGGTTTTATTAATCATGACAGTAGATTTACTGCCAATTAAGAGGCGAGTACCTCATCTAGCAAGATTGCTGCCTTTTCCTCATCGGTTCTCTCAGCTAGTGCTAGCTCAGAGACTAAAATTTGCTTTGCTTTAGAGAGCATTCGCTTCTCACCTGCAGATAGACCACGATCTAGATCGCGGCGGTATAAATCACGAACAACCTCTGCAACTCTAATAACATCACCGGAGGCAAGCTTTTCAACATTTGCCTTATAACGACGAGACCAGTTAGTTGGCTCCTCGGTATATGGCTGGCGCAGCACATTAAATACTCGGTCAAGGCCGGCGCTATCGACAACATCGCGAACTCCAACTAGGTCGATGTTTTCGGCAGGGACTCGAACTGTTAGGTCACCTTGGGCGACCTTTAATACTAGGTAAATCTTCTCTTCACCCTTGATTGTGCGCTTCTCGATTGCCTCAATCATTGCTGCTCCGTGATGTGGATATACAACGGTTTCGCCGACTTTAAATGTCATCTGGGAAAAGGCCTTTCGATAGGGAGCAATAATACCAGCATTTTGCGACCCATTTCACCCCCCTTAATATCGCCTTAATTTCTCCTTATTTACCACCCACCGATAACCTTTTACCATGATTGGCCTGCCTAATAAAATAGTTGCACTTTTTCTTATTGCCACCTCACTTACCGCCTGTGGATCTGGACAAAATTCAGTTACCCGAAATTTCAAACAGGTAACTGATGGGGTTGAGGCTCAAAGTAGTGAGATTAAGTTACGTAATGTTTTAGTTGTTAAGAGTGAGACTGGTGAGGGTGTGCTGGTAGGTACCTTAATAAATGTTTCAGATCAGACAGATCAAATCACAGCAATAGATATCGATAACACACCTGCCAAATTAGCCGCCACTGAGTACCAGTTAGTAAAAAATCAGCCAATCATCTTTGTGGGCGACTCTGCAAATGCTGATGCTGCTATTACTGGGGTTAGTAAGGTGGCTGGAGATCGCACCCCAGTTACCTTTACCTTTGCAAAAGCTTCTCCAGTAACAGTTAGTGCCTTAATTGTTAATGGTGAAGGTATTTATAAGGAGCTAAAACGCAGTATGCCAGTTGTTGTTGTATTACCTAGCCCAACACCTTAATCTTCAAACTTATAACCTAACCCACGAATAGTCTGAATAAAGACTGGATTAGCTGGATCCTTTTCCACCTTTGCACGCAGCCGCTTTACATGCACATCAAGGGTTTTAGTATCGCCAAAGTAATCAGATCCCCAGACTCGATCAATTAATTGCGAACGGGTTAGTACCCGCCCACTGTTTCGAACTAAAAACTCTAACAACTCAAACTCTTTAAGTGGCAGTGAGATTAACTCATTATTTATATTTACCTGATGGCGCTCAGTATCAATTCTCACAGGCCCTGCTGTTATTACGCCATCGGGAGCATTTGAAACATCACCCTGCCGTCTTAATACTGCGCGAATGCGGGCAATTAACTCAGCTTTTGAGTAAGGCTTTGTTACATAATCATCAGCGCCAAGTTCAAGGCCAACCACCTTATCTACCTCAGTATCTTTTGCAGTTAACATAATAATTGGCACATCAGAGCGGGAACGTAGTTGTTTGCAAACCTCAGTACCGGATAATCCAGGCAACATAAGATCAAGTAAAACCAGATCAGCCCCGCCTTTATCAAAGGCAGCAATAGCACCATCGCCAGTATCGGCAAGTGTTACCTCAAAGCCCTCCTTACTTAGCACATATGAAAGGGCATCTGAGAATGAGGCTTCATCCTCAACAACTAAAATCTTGGTCATTTATTACCTTCCATATTTGGTCTTTCAGCAGCTAATGCATTTGAACTCAGCGGGAATCTAATTGTGAAGGTGCTTCCAGCACCCTCTACCGACCAAAGTGAAACATCGCCACCATGATTTGTGGCAATATGTTTAACAATTGATAAGCCAAGTCCAGTACCACCAGTTAACCTAGACCTTGCTGGATCAACCCGATAAAAACGCTCAAAGATTCGCTCTAGATCTTTTTCTGGAATACCAATACCTTGATCTGAAACTGATATTTCAGCAATTGCGTCAACTACTTTTAAAGTAATAGCAACCCGAGTTGCATCTGGGCTGTAATTGATTGCATTCTCAATTAAATTATGAATTGCCATCGTTACCTGGTTGCGATCACCATTTATAACCACATCATCAACTTCTTCATGAACTAAAGTAATTTTGCGCTTTTCGGCATTTAATCTTGATTGATCAACTGCTTCAGCAATTACTGCAGAGATATCAACTGGTTTACCATTTTTAAGTGGATCATCATCTTGTAATCTTGATAAATTAATAATCTCCTGTACTAGATCTGATAATCGCTTTGCCTCAGATTGCATCCGGGAGGCAAACTTTGCAATCGCCTCTGGATCATTACTTGCATCTAATACTGCTTCACTAAGAATTGAAAGCGCGCCAATCGGAGTCTTTAG
>ENA-UPTL01000400-UPTL01000400.1-marine-metagenome-genome-assembly--contig:-NODE-400-length-10781-cov-11.042514_pt1 | contig 10781 bp, 10 predicted proteins | sample MGYA00238170_ERZ767106 | MGnify/ENA primary metagenome ERZ767106 (study PRJEB28938, sample SAMN06267160) | marine metagenome | isolation source: Columbia River Estuary | place: USA:Columbia River...
GACAATACAGGAATGTATTCAATATGCGAAAATTCATTTGCCCATTTTTTGCATAATGCATCCATATATAAATCTTCTAATACGCGTGCGCCCCGATAAAGCTTAATAGGCCGCGTCATATTTTTTTCAATAGACTCTTCAATCATGCCCTTAATAGGTGCAAATCCTGTTCCACCAGCCATAAAAATAATAGGCTTTGTTGAGTCGTCCCGTAAAAAGAAATTCCCGAAAGGTCCTTCTACACGAAGAATAGATTTTTCTTTCATTTCTTTAAATACATACTCTGTAAATTCGCCGCCTGGGATCAGTCTAAGATGAATTTCAAGCAGAGAGGATTCATAAGAAGGGCTAGCAATAGAAAAAGCGCGCCTTTTCCCATCTTTAAGTAAAAATTCTAAATATTGGCCCGCCACAAATTGAAGTTTGTCTGTACTCGGTAGCTTTAACTTCATAAGCATCACATCATGTGTAAGTGCTTCTAATGATTCAACGCGTACTGGAAAAATTTTAGGTCTAATATTATTAGTAATCGCTAATTCCTTTATTTCGATGGTTAAATTTTCTAAAGCGATGGCTCTGCAAAATAATGTCATGCCATTTTTAATTTCATCTTCTGAAATAACTGATGATTGATAATCTTCTAAATGTACTTTGCCCGCAACGACTTTACCTTTGCATGCTCCGCATGCGCCATTTCGACAACCATAAGGCAAATGCACGCCGGCATCCATTGCCGCTTCTACAATGGTTTGGCTACTTTTGGCCTGAAACGTGTGGCCACTTGGCAAAAGTGTAATGGTATAACTCATTATTTTAAAAGTTCGTCATCGCGGCGATACTCGCCCTCGATCACATCTTCTTCCGTTGGGTTAATATTTTGAGTGGAGCTATCTTTAATAGGAATAAGTAATAATATGACTGCAAAAAAATCTGTCATAACGCCTGGAATAATAAATAAGATGCCAGCAAATAAATTACGCGCACTTCCAAGCATAGCTTTAATGGGATTCCCGCCCTGACCCATAGCACCCATCAGTTTCGAAAAGACCAGTTGTTTTTCTTCTTTGATTAATCGCCAACCAAAGTAGGTGACTAAAACCATGTAAAGAAAAAACCACCATCCATAAAGAGCACTTAGTTTAAAAATGCCCCATATTTCTAACACTGGGAAGGCTAATAAAAGAATAGTAAAAAGTAATCGCATTAGGTTATTCTATGATTTTAGTTAGAATTATATGTAATAAATGATCGTTGTGCTTAAGAGGTTAATGTTAATCATACTTAAGGAACGATTTTTGATGACTTAACTCCAACTAACTTCTCTCTATTAAAGGCCGTAATTGATGTTTAGCCGTATGTTTAATTTCTCAAAAAAAATAACAATTTTATTAAGTTTATTTTTTCTAAGCTTGTTTATCAACGGCGCAATTGCTAACGAATCTTTATTTATAAAAGATAAAAATGATTTTTTACAGCCTGATGCCGCATTTCAATTAACAATAAATAAAAATACGCAATCCATTGAAGCAGCATTCTTGATTGCCAAAGACTACTATCTTTATCGAGACAAACTCAAGGTTGAATTTGATCGTATCCCCCAAAGGCAGATACTTTTACCTGCAGCTGAAATTAAAACAGATACCCATTTTGGGAAGACTGAAATTTATCACGGCACTTTAAATGTATCAATTCCCTTCGATAAGAATCATCCGCCCAAAGAAATTAGTATTAGCTATCAAGGCTGCAGTCAAAAAGGCTTGTGTTACTCCCCAATTAAAAAAGAATTTAAATTTGATAATATTCAATCTATTAATTCAAATGCGTTCAGCTCTACTTCTGAAGTTGATACGATGCAATTCTTATTGCAATCTCAACATATCGGTCTTATCTTATTAGGATTCTTTATCGGGGGTCTATTGCTTTCCTTGACGCCTTGCGTGCTTCCGATGATTCCTATTTTATCGAGCATAATCTTTGCTTCACATAAACGCTCTTCCCAACAAACACGATTAAAAGATTTTTTTCTATCTTTAAGTTATGTGGGTGGGGTCGCTTTTACTTATACATTATTAGGAATCTTTGCAGGCTTATCCGGTAATTTAATCACCACTAGCATTCAAAGCCCGATGCTCATGGGTGTTTTAGGTGTTATTTTTATTCTTTTAGCGCTTTCCATGTTTGATTTATATGCACTCAAATTACCGCATTTTATCGAAAATTTTATTGCCACTTCAATTCTCCGTGTTGAAGGTGGCAAATATCTTAATGTATTCATTATCGGCACAATTTCATCTCTTGTTTTGAGTCCATGTATTGCACCTCCGCTTGCAGGGGCAATCATTTATATCAATCAATCGCGTGATTTTATTTTGGGTGGTTTAGCTTTATTTACTCTGTCTATTGGTATGAGCATGCCGCTTATTCTCATTGGTATTTTCTCAGACCAGGTGCTTCCTAAACGCGGCTATTGGATGATTCTTGTGAAAGAATTTATTGGTTTTATGTTAATTGCTATGGGGCTTTTTATTATGAGTCCATTGTTCCCTGAGAACATAGATCAAATTGCTTACAGTATTTTATTGCTGTCCTTTTCTATCTACTTATTTATGGCAAATCGTCGATTCAAATATAGTATGGTTTCTTGGGTGCACGCTATTGCTTTTGCAACACTCATGGGTGCCATTTTACTTTTTGGTGTCACTCTTCAAAAAATAAAGGTATTAGATAATGAAAATATTTCTAATACAACAAAATCTAATCACGTATCTGTTTTACCTTTTAAACAAATTCAAAGTCTCGACGATTTATCTCGAGAACTAAATCAACGCGACAACAAAATGGTCATGCTTGATTTTTATGCTGACTGGTGTGTCTCATGTAAAGAATATGAGAAACTGACTTTCAGCAATACCAAAATTAAAGAGCATCTTGCAGCATATACATTGCTTCAAGTAGATGTGACTCAAAACAAAGCTGAACATACAGCACTATTAAAACATTTCAATCTTTATGGGCCGCCTGCCATTCTGTTTTTCGATAAACAACATAATGAAGAGCGCACTTTTAGAATAGTCGGCTACAAGAACGCATCACAAATGCTCCAGCACCTTAAAACCCTAGAACATGAAAATCAATAAATCCTCACTCAATTTAGCCATCTATATTTTGGCTATTATTTTTTTGGGCTTTTCTGTTTTTCGTATTTTTTCAACGCCAACAGAAAAAAGTACTGCCTCCACTGCTGCATTATTTGAATCAACGATTAATAATCCTGAAGGCAAGCCTCAAAGCCTCAAACAATTTCAAAATAAAATCATTGTGCTTAATTTTTGGGCAACTTGGTGTGAGCCTTGTCGAGAAGAAATGCCAGAATTATCAAATTTTTATACCAATAATCAATCTAAAAACCTCGTGGTTGTAGGTATTGCCATTGACGAAGAAAAAGCTGTGAAGTCTTACCTTAAAAAAACAAAGGTCAGTTATCCTATATTCGTAGATGAGGACAAAGGGGTCACTTTAAGCAAAAATTTAGGCAATCATGATGGTATCTTGCCTTATACTGTAATCATCAGCTCTCAAGGTATTATCCAGAAAACGATCCCTGGCCGTATTCATCAAGATCAATTGGATGCCATACTCAAGCCATTATTGCAACCCTCTAAAAGTCTTTAATTTCTCTTAATTTCGTCTAATTTGTAGACAAAAAACCTTATTTTCGGCAAAATTGTTACTCATAGATTCAAGAAAAAACGCGAGATATGGCAACAAAATCAATCTTAGTTTTGCACGGGCCCAACTTGAACCTTCTTGGCGAGCGTGAGCCACAGCACTATGGCAAACAAACCTTGGAAGACATCAATCAAGCTTTAAAAAACATAGCTTCGGCTAAATCCATTCAGCTTGAAACCATGCAAAGCAATAGCGAAACGGATTTGGTAAACAAAATACAATCCCTTTCCAAAGACAAGTTTGATTTTCTCATTATCAATCCTGCAGCCTTCACCCACACGTCTGTAGCCATGCGCGATGCGCTGTCTGCCGTCAAAGTACCATTTATTGAAGTTCATTTATCTAATGTATATGCAAGGGAGCCTTTTAGGCATCACTCCTATTTTTCTGACATTGCGGTTGCTGTAATTAGCGGCCTAGGTGCAGAAGGTTATGTAGCCGCCCTTAATTTTGCAATTAACGCTTAAAAGTTCTAAGAAGAGGTCATTATGGATTTACGCAAACTTAAAAAATTAATCGACTTAGTTGAAGAGTCAGGTATCGCTGAACTTGAACTCACCGAAGGTGAGGAGAAAGTAAAAATCAGTCGACAGCTTATGAATCAAGCAGCGCCCATGACGCAGTATATTCAAGCGCCTCAACAATTCAGCCATCAGCCTCAAGTGCCGACCCCTTCTGACGGGGCTCTTGGAGAAACTAAACCTGCTTTAGAAAAAGTGGATGGTCATGCAGTGAATTCGCCTATGGTAGGCACGTTTTATCGTTCGTCGTCTCCCGATGCCAAAGCTTTTGTTGATGTAGGCTCTAAAGTCACTAAAGGCGACACCCTTTGTATCATTGAGGCTATGAAATTACTTAATGAAATTGAAGCAGACGCTACAGGCACGATTAAAAAAGTCTTAGTTGAAAATGGCCAGCCTGTCGAATACGGCGAAACTCTCTTTATTATTGGCTAACTTATTTTATGTTTGAAAAAATTCTTATCGCCAATCGCGGCGAGATTGCTCTTAGAGTGTTGCGCGCGTGTCGTGAGCTTGGCATTAAAACAGTCACTGTTCACTCTGAAGCCGATCGAGATGCAAAATACGTCATGCTCTCTGATGAGTCTGTCTGTATTGGTCCAGCGCCATCCGCACTTAGCTATTTAAATATTCCAGCTGTAATTAGTGCGGCGGAAGTTACTGATGCAGAAGCTATTCACCCTGGCTATGGATTTTTATCTGAGAATGCAGACTTTGCAGAGCGCGTTCAACAAAGTGGCTTTGTATTTATTGGTCCGCGTCCAGAAACCATTCGCCTTATGGGCGACAAAGTCAGCGCAAAAAAAGCCATGAAAGAAGCAGGAGTGCCTTGTGTGCCTGGTTCTGAGGGCGCACTTCCTGATGAGCCTAAAGAAATTATTGCGATTGCTAAAAAAATTGGTTATCCCGTCATTATTAAGGCTGCTGGTGGTGGTGGTGGTCGAGGCATGCGCGTTGTGTATACCGAAGCTGCTTTAATTACCTCAGTCAATATGACCAAACAAGAAGCTCAAGCAGCATTTGGCAATCCAGTGGTATATATGGAAAAGTTTTTAGAAAAACCACGTCATATTGAGTTTCAAGTGCTGTCTGATGAACATGGTAATGCTGTATATCTTGGTGAAAGAGATTGCTCACTTCAGCGCCGTCATCAAAAAATTATTGAAGAGGCTCCCGCACCTGGTTTAACACAAAAAATTCGTGAAAAAATTGGCGAGCGCTGTGCCGAAGCATGTCGAAAAATTAACTATCGCGGAGCTGGCACTTTTGAATTCTTATATGAAAACAATGAATTTTATTTCATTGAGATGAACACACGGGTTCAAGTTGAACATCCTGTCACTGAATTCATAACAGGCGTTGATATTGTCCAACAACAAATCAAAATTGCGGCTGGGGAAAAATTACCGTTTAAACAAAAAGACGTTGTCTTTAAAGGTCATGCCATTGAATGTCGAATTAATGCAGAGGATCCTTATAACTTCGTGCCTTCGCCTGGCAAAGTCACTACATTCCATATGCCTGGCGGCCCTGGCGTGCGTGTAGATACTCATACTTACGCAGGCTATACCGTACCTTCTAATTACGATTCCATGATTGGTAAATTAATTACTTATGGTGATACGCGTAATCAAGCGATAGCGAGAATGCGTGTTGCTTTATCTGAAATGGTAGTGGAAGGCATTAAAACAAATATCCCATTACACAAAGATCTTATGGCTGATCTAGCATTTAATAATGGCGGCGTTAGCATTCATTACTTAGAAAAAAAACTCGGCATACAAAAAAAATAAATGGTCGCTTGGGTTAATCTTAAAATCCAAGCTAGTGCATCATACGCAGATATCATTAGCGACGCATTAATCGAACTTGGTGCACTTTCGTCTTCGATCGAAGATGCTTATCTTAATAGTGAAAACGAAGAGGCGCTCTTTGGTGAACCCAATATACCAAGTAACACCCTATGGCAAAATAATACCATTGAGTCTCTTTTTGATGATTCAGTTTCTGTATACACAATCATTGATGCGCTTAAAACTATTACAGGGTTATCTCAGATTGATTATACGATCGAATCTATTGAAGAGCAAAATTGGGTCTCGCTCACTCAGTCACAATTTGAACCCATTAGTATTCTAAATAAACTTTGGATTGTTCCAAGCTGGCATACTTCACCTGACCCCAATGCTATGAATATTATGCTAGATCCCGGATTAGCATTTGGCACAGGTAGTCACCCCACAACACATTTATGTTTAGCATGGCTTATTAATGAAGTGAGTGAAAACGATCGCGTTTTAGATTATGGATGTGGTTCCGGTATTTTGTCGATTGCAGCAAAAAAATGTGGTGCAAAAGAAGTTGTAGGTGTGGATATTGATCCCCAAGCTATTATTGCAAGCACACAAAATGCAAAACAAAATCATGTGAATATTCAATTTTATAATTCAGAATCTTCATTCAATTTCGAAGCTGATATTGTTGTAGCAAACATCTTATCAAGTGCGCTATCTGTCTTGGCACCCATCATAGCCAAGGCTTGCAAACCCCATGGAAAAATTGCGTTATCTGGCATATTGAAAGAACAAATCGAAATGCTGACTGAAATTTATAGTGTATGGTTTAATTTAAATAAACCGATTGAGCGCGAAGGTTGGATTCTCATGTCAGGCACTAAAAAAAGTATTTCCTAAATTTTTTAATTCGTTTATGATGCAAACTCCTCTTAATAAAAAGGATAGTAAATGAAGACGAATGTTAAAGGTTTAGAAAGAGTGGTTCGTATCGCTGCTGGTGCTGTTATATTAGGCCAAGCAATCGGTGGTTACTCTGTTTTTGAAATGGGTGTTTTAGATGAAGTTGTCGGTGTTGTGCTATTAGGCACTGGCGTTTTAGCTTACTGCCCTGTCAAATCTGTTTTAGGTCTTGGTTCTAAAAAAGCTCCTGCACGACCAACTGCAGCAAGAAAACCAGCTAAACGTAAGCCAGTTCGCAAAACTGTTGCAAAAAAACCAGCTACTAAACGCAAAGCGGCTCCAAAAAGAAGACGCGCAGCTCGTTAATCACTTATCCATATTAAGAAGCGTTAAGTATATATAACGCTTCTTATATCATTTCAATCGTTTCTGTTTTAATTAATCGTATCGCTTCTGCAATGGTATCTATTGCACTCATTCGTACGAAACTCTTGCGATAAGCCATAGCAATTGTTCTTGAAGGAACCGGTTTGATAAAAGGAATCACTTTTATTAAATGGTTTTGATAGCGATCTGATGTCGCACTTTTTGGCAATACTGTAATCCCTAAATTTGATGCCACCATATTACGAATAGTTTCAAGTGAATTGCCTTGCAGTACCTCTCCTTTTTTTGACAAATCTGGGCAAGACTCAACCACTTGTAAACTAAAACAATGTCCACTATTTAAAAGCAATACTTTTTCATCGCTCAGTTCTTTTGGATGAATATTTTTTCGTGTGGCCCACGCATGATTGTTAGGCACGGCTACAACAAATTCTTCTCTATAAAGTGGTAACACTTGAATGCCTGGGATGTTAAATGGTAATGCAACAATGGCTGCATCAATTTGTCCATTTTTCAATTGAACTTCTAAACTTGAAGTAATATTTTCCTCAACTTCAAGCGGCATCTTGGGCGCCAATTTTCTTAAAATAGGAATAATTTGTGGCAACAAATAAGGGCCCACCGAATGAATCATGCCTACTTTGATCAGTCCATCTAAAGGATCTCCGCCAGATTTGGCAAAAGATTTAATCTTTTCAACTTCTTCTAAAATAATATTGGCTTGTTCAACAATCTTGTCGCCAATTTCAGTAATGGTAACTTCGGTGCGATTACGTTCGAACAAAGAGACATTAAGCTCTTCTTCTAATTTTTTAATTGCCAAACTTAACGCGGGTTGACTCACAAAACATTTAGCTGCTGCGCGCCTAAAATTTTTTTCTTTAGCAACTGCGACAATAAATCTTAATTCACTAAGCGTCATAAATTCGAAAATCTAAATATCGAGATTGCTAACCCCTAAGGCATTTTTTTCAATAAATGCGCGTCTTGGTTCGACTTGATCGCCCATCAGCGTTGTAAATATTTCATCAGCTGAAATAGCGTCATCAATTTGAACCTTAAGCAATCGACGCACGCTAGGATCCATCGTCGTTTCCCAAAGTTGTTCAGGGTTCATTTCACCCAAGCCTTTGTAGCGCTGAATATTTAAATTATGTTTTGCTTCGTTTAATAGCCAATCGAGCGCCTCTTTAAAGCTTGAAACGGTTTCTGATTTTTCACCGCGCTGAATCACAGCGCCTTCACCAACTAAGCCATCTAACATTTGTGACGTTTTAAATATCTGTTGATAATCGCCACTAGATAAGAATAATGCGTCAATCACACAGCTTTCCAAATTACCATGCACAAACTTATTCACTGCAAGTTTGTATGTTTTTGTTTCTTCGTCCATAGACACAATCACTTCTGATTTTTCGGTGCTCTTGTTAATGAGTCTTTCTCTTATGGCTTGCGCTACATTTTCAGCTTTAGCCTCGCTTGTTAAATCAATCGCGCCTACATGAAGAATAGCGCGTAATACGGCTTCGTCATAGTGAGGAGCTATGCGACGAATGACCGCTTCAGTCAACACCATTTGCCTTGCAATCCCGCCTAAACCATCGCCTGTTAAATGGTTGCCGCCTTTTGTAGTAAGCAATGTTGCTTCTTTAATGGCTGACTCCAGTAAATATTGATCAAGCTCTTGTTCGTCTTTGAGATATTGTTCATGCTTACCTTGCTTAACTTTAAAGAGCGGTGGTTGTGCAATATAAATATGTCCGCGCTCTACTAATTCTGGCATTTGTCGGTAGAAGAATGTGAGGAGTAGCGTCCGAATGTGTGCACCGTCAACGTCAGCATCGGTCATGATGATGATGCGGTGATAACGTAATTTTTCAACATTAAAATCATCTTTTCCAATGCCCGTTCCTAAAGCTGTAATGAGCGTTGCAATTTCTTGTGAAGATAATAATTTATCAAAACGCGCTTTCTCCACGTTTAAAATTTTTCCCTTTAAAGGAAGGATCGCTTGATTTTTACGATCGCGCCCTTGCTTCGCGGAGCCCCCTGCAGAATCGCCCTCGACTAGATAAATTTCGCATAGCGATGGGTCTTTTTCTTGGCAATCCGCAAGCTTTCCTGGAAGCCCCATAGAGTCCATGACACCCTTACGTCTTGTCATATCTCGTGCTTTTCTTGCTGCTTCTCTTGCGCGTGCTGCGTCAATAATTTTATTAAAAATAATTTTTGCATCTGCAGGATTTTCTGCTAAAAATTCACCAAGCTTTGATCCTATGACTTCTGATACCACTGGCTGCACTTCGCTTGAAACTAATTTGTCTTTTGTTTGTGATGAAAATTTAGGCTCTGGAACTTTCACTGATAAAACGCATGTAAGCCCTTCGCGCATATCATCACCTGTGGTTTCTACTTTGGCTTTTTTAGCGAGCTCATTTTGTTCAATAAAATTATTTAATGTTCTTGTCATCGCCGTTCGAAGGCCTGTTAAATGTGTCCCACCATCTCTTTGTGGAATATTGTTTGTAAAACATTGCACATTTTCTCCGTAAGAATCGTTCCATTGCATTGACACCTCAACGCTTATACCCTCTTTCTCACCAAAGGCATGAAATGGTTTTTTATGAAGTACGGTTTTAGATCGATTCATATATTCCACAAAACCTTTTACGCCGCCTGAATAAGCAAAGTTTTCTGATTTATTTGTTCTTTGATCTATCAATTCCATTTTGACGCCATTATTTAGAAATGATAATTCGCGAATGCGTTTCGCTAAAATTTCATAATGAAAATCAATATTATTAAATGTTTCAGCTGATGGAAAGAAGTGCACTTCTGTACCACGACGATCTGTCGTGCCCATTTCTGCTAATGCTGACACGCGCTCACCGCGTTTAAATTCCATTTGGTACACCTTGCCATTGCGGCAAATTTTTAAGCGTAGCCATTCGGATAATGCATTCACTACAGATACGCCTACGCCATGCAGGCCGCCTGAGACTTTGTATGAGTTTTGATCAAACTTTCCGCCTGCATGTAATTCTGTCATTACAATCTCTGCGGCTGAACGTTTAAACTCATCATCCTCTTTCACATCTGTTGGAATACCTCGGCCGTTATCTGAAACACTGATTGAATTATCTGGATGAATAATAATTTTAATGTCGTCACAATGACCTGCTAAAGATTCATCAATCGCATTATCAAGGACTTCGAAAACCATATGATGAAGCCCGCTTCCATCTGATGTGTCTCCAATATACATGCCCGGTCTTTTTCTTACCGCATCTAATCCTTTTAAGATTTTAATGCTGTCTGAGTTATATTCTTGATTGTCTATCTTTTGAGCCATGAGTTTCTCTTTTTTAAATTAAATGCGCATTGGCATGACTACATATTTGTAGTCATTATTATTGGGTATCGTAAACAAACAACTGCTGTTTGTGTC
>ENA-UPTL01000408-UPTL01000408.1-marine-metagenome-genome-assembly--contig:-NODE-408-length-10733-cov-8.297996_pt1 | contig 10733 bp, 11 predicted proteins | sample MGYA00238170_ERZ767106 | MGnify/ENA primary metagenome ERZ767106 (study PRJEB28938, sample SAMN06267160) | marine metagenome | isolation source: Columbia River Estuary | place: USA:Columbia River Estuary...
TCTTTCAGAAGCGTTTTATCTAACGCTAGTCCCGAATCTCATTTACCATTTTAAATGATTTAGGTAAGTAGTAATTTAAATCCAGCAATCAATAAAACGAATGCTAATGTTTTTTTAATGGTATTAGCCGTATAAAACTTTATACCAAGTGTTGTGCCAATGAGCGCTCCGATAAGAGCTGCTGTTATAAATAAAGGCAATTGATTAGGTAAGTTCTGTACAGAAGAATAATTTCCTAATAAGCCAAAACTTGAATTGATTAAAATAAAAAGCGCTGTGATACCTGAAGTTGTTTTAGTTGAACTCCATCCTAAAAATAATATCAGTGGGGATAAGAATATACCTCCGCCTGTTCCAGTCAATCCTGCTAAAAATCCAATGAAAGAACCGATAATAAATGCTAAGAGAAATGGTGGCTTCTTAAGTTTTTTGTCAATTTTATTAGAAAGATTCGTAACGAGAGAAATGGCTGATAACAAAAGAATAATACCAACAATAGATTTGTAGATATGGCTAGGTGCATTGATATAACCCCCTAAAAAAGCAAAGGGTATGGCGCCTAACGCGATCGGAAATAAAACTTTTAAATCAAAAAAACCTTTTCGTATAAAACGCCAGCTCGTAAATGAGGCGATAAAAATATTCATCACTAATACGGTGGGTTTAATCACAGCACTTGGAATATTAAATAAAGTCATGATGGCAATATAGATTGAAGCTCCTGCATGCCCCACTGATGTATATAGGACTGCACCTAATAATAAACATAAACTAATCGCCAAGTCGGTCAATTCAAAATGCATTACGTTACCTTTTTTATTCAGTCAAAAATTTTTAAGTAGTTAATTATAAAGCGTTTAATCAATTTATCAGGGTAAAATACTCAACTATGCAAAACGCGACTCTTTTATCACCTCGTGCGATCAATAAATATCGTCCTTATTGGGCGAAACGATTTGGCACGGCCCCTATGCTCCCTATGACCCGAGATGAAATGGACGTATTAGGTTGGGATAGCTGCGACATTATTTTGGTAACTGGCGATGCTTATATTGATCACCCTAGCTTTGGTATGGCTTTAATTGGACGATTACTCGAAGACCAAGGCTTTCGTGTAGGGATAATCTCACAGCCTGACTGGTCGAGCGCAGAGCCTTTTAAAGTATTAGGTAAGCCTAATCTCTATTTCGGTATCACCGCTGGCAATATGGATAGCATGGTCAATCGATATACGGCAGATCGAAAAATTCGCTCAGATGATGCTTATACACCTGGCGCTATCGCTGGCAAACGACCTGATCGAGCAGTGCTTGTTTATTCACAGCGCTGTCGTGAAGCTTTTGCAAACGTGCCATTAGTGATTGGAAGTATTGAAGCTAGCCTTCGTCGTATTGCACATTATGATTATTGGTCTGACAAAGTGCGCCGCTCGGTACTTGTAGATTCCAAAGCAGATATCTTGTTATTCGGTAATGCCGAACGAGCCCTCATTGAGCTCACTCATCGCATCGCTGATGGGGAAAAAATAGAAGATATTCAAGATATTCGAGGCACTGCATTCTTACGTAAAAAAATTCCTGAGGGATGGGAGGAAGTTGCATCCACACATCTTGATCGTCCAGGAAAAATTGAAGCCGCTATCGATCCTTATGAAATGAAAATGGGTGCAGGTAGTGATTGTGAAACCAATGCTAAATCGAACGAAGAAAAATTACCTGACGGCATGCAAGTCATTAAAATGATTCGAAAACCAAAAGCTGATCGAAATAAGCAAGTCGTTCGCTTACCTAGCTTCGAGGAAGTTATTGATAATCCTGTGTTGTATGCGCATGCATCTCGAGTACTGCATTTAGAAGCTAATCCAGGGAATGCACGAGCACTCATTCAAAAACATGGAGATAGAGAAGTTTGGCTGAACGCCCCTCCCATTCCTCTTTCGACAAAAGAAATGGATTATGTTTACGGGATGCCTTATGCAAGAAAGCCTCACCCTTTATATGGTAACGCTAAAATTTCTGCATGGGAAATGATTCGCTTTTCCGTCAATATTATGCGTGGGTGTTTTGGTGGTTGCACATTCTGTTCTATTACAGAACATGAAGGGCGTATTATTCAAAGCCGCTCCGAAGAGAGTATCTTAAAAGAAGTTGAAGAAATTAGAGATAAAGTTGATGGCTTTACAGGTGTCATATCAGATCTTGGGGGGCCTACAGCCAACATGTATCGTATGGCTTGTAAATCAGAAAAAATTGAAGCTTCCTGTCGAAAACTTTCTTGCGTTTATCCGGGTATTTGTGAAAATTTAAATACTGATCACACCGCACTTATAGAACTTTATCGCAAAGCACGTAATACCAAAGGCATTAAAAAAGTACTGATTGGATCAGGACTTCGTTATGACTTGGCTGTGACTTCTCCCGAATATGTCAAAGAACTTGTGCAACATCATGTGGGTGGTTATTTAAAAATTGCTCCCGAACACTCTGAAGAGAATGTGCTTTCTAAAATGATGAAACCTGGTATGGGTTCCTACAACAAATTTAAAGAAATGTTTGATCGATTTTCAAAAGAAGTTGGTAAAGAACAATATCTCATTCCTTATTTCATCGCAGCGCATCCGGGTGCTACAGATGAAGACATGATGAATTTAGCTCTATGGTTAAAGGAACACGATTTTAAACTAGATCAAGTACAAACTTTTACCCCAACTCCTATGGCAATGGCAACAGCCATGTACCATTCAGGTAAAAACCCATTACGTAAAGTAACTGATGACAGCGAAGAAGTTCCTATTCCGCGTGCAGGTGGCGTGCGTCGACTGCATAAAGCATTTATTCGCTATCACGATCCTAAAAATTGGCCCATGCTTCGTGAGGCATTAGAACGTATGGGGCGCAATGATTTAATCGGAGACAGTAAAAAACATCTTATTCCTGCAAGACAACCTTTATCCGAAAACCATTCAAGACGAATGCATCAATTTGCTAGAAATAAAACACCTGCTGCTAAAATATTTAAACGCGCGCGCTAATCTTTAATTTTGTTAGATACCAAAAAGCCACTTTATGAAGTGGCTTTTTTTATTTTGGGACTTTAATCAAGAGCTTTTTATGAATCAGATAAATTTTCTGATCTTAATCTTTCGATACGTTTATTTTCAAGAGCTCTTAAGCTTATAAAAGTTAATAAGCCAATAGCAATCATCACAAAAACAAAGCAACCGTAAGCTAATGGCCATGGAATGCCATTTGTCATCATGCTAAATTCAGACATGCCGCCAATGCCTGCAATAATATTCACTGGCATAAATACCACACTAATAATGGTCAACCGTTTCAAATCAATATTTTGATTTACATTCAAGAAGCCGACTGTAGCGTCCATTTGGAAATTAATCTTATTAAATAAGAACGATGTATGGCCATCTAATGAATCGATGTCACGTAAAATTTCTTTCACATCTTCATGCTGACTCACTGACAATAGTTTTGAGCGCATTAAAAACGATAAAGCGTTTCTCGTATCCATCACATTGCGTCTTATTTTACCGTTAAGATCTTCTTCAATCGCGATGTCAGAAAGTATTGTCGCAGCCTGACTATTAGTCATGTAAGACTTAACGACTTGCTTGCCCACTTTTTCTAATCTGGAATATATATCCTCAAGCGCATTTGCTGAATATTCAACATCAGCTGCATATAAGTCTAATAACACGTCTTTCGCTTGCGATACATAACCTGCTTCTGCGCGCGCTCTTAAACGTTGAAGTCTAAATACAGGCAACTCTTTATTTCTAACTGTAAATAATATTTTGTCTTTAAGGATAAAGGCGACAGTCACGTTCTTAGATTCTTTAGTGGTATCGAGTAAGAAGTTTGAATGAAGGTGAATCTCACCATTATCTTCGATATAAAAGCGTGCACTGGTCTCTAAATCCGTAAGCTCGTTTGGATTAGGGATATGCGCACCAAAAATCTCTCTTGCCCATTCGAGCTGTTCAATTTCAGGCGTGACAAGATCTACCCAAATAGGCTTGGCCTTTTCAAGATCTTTTCTACTATATATAGGGATTTGGCGTAAACGACCTTTAAATAAGTCAAAAACACGAATCACTGTGATTTGTTCTTTATTGGGAGTTTCATCGGACACAAGATCCATACGAATGTCATCAGATACTTCAAGAAGCACATCATCACGGCGGCTTGACTCGATATGGTTCCAAACAACAATACGCTCTTGCTCTAATAGACCCTCAAGAATTCTTGCGATTTCAATAATTTCAAGCTTCGTAATAAGCTTTTCTAATTCAATTGAGTTTTGTTTTTGCACCAAAGATTCAACAATATCTTGGCGAGACATGCCTTGTCTGTGAATCAGATTCCCGACCAAATTTTGCTTAGCTAGCAGATTTTTGACGGTGGATAATTTCTTATCAATGTTATTTTTTTCTGACATGATAATTGCCTCTAATTCAGATTAAGCTTTAGGTTTTTCGCAATTGTAAAGTAATAGCTATCAAATTGAAACCTTAATGGTCAATTCTATTTTTCTTGAAACGATAAATAAGCAAAATAGAAAGGAATAAGATATTTGGATACCATATATACCAGTGTGACCATGGTATACCGTCTACTTTATATTCTGAAATTGGCCAAAAAATTGGGGTGGCAAAGAAAGCTTTTGAGTGAAACGGAAAATCTAAAACGATATGGAATGGCCAAGCGAGCATAGCTATACCTAACGGCCTATTAAATCGGTAGACAGCACAGATGATTGGTAAACATATAATAAAACTATGGCCTATTGAGTAGGTCAAAAAAAGCCAATCTGGAATAGACTCTAATGGTGGTTTGCCAAAAAGCCAATTGCCTGTCATGAGATTGATTAACATAAATAGACCAAAGGAAATGAGGTCTGGCATAGCGCCAAAAAAAATAGCTGTCCAAGGGTATCGTTTATAGCCAAACAACCCATAACCCCATAGAGCGTGACTCAAGGTATCCATGAGATCGAACCTGAATATACTAGGGCATGTTTCATTTGATTAATTATATGGCAGAAATAGCTTATAAATTGCTTGAAAAAGATATGAATAGGTAGAGAATAATAGCCATGCTTAAAATTATCTTCACAATTTTGATTAGCTTAATTGCAAATGAAACTTTTGCTGTATGCAGCAGTGTTGCAATTGACGACAATAGTCGCATTATTTCTTTAGCAAAAGATTTTGCAGATCAAGCTGATTTTGAATTTAAAAAAGCGAACACTTTAAGAGGGTGTGAGCTTTTACATGTAAGTCGATCTTTTATTAGTCAATCAGATAATCAAAAGCTGAGCAATCAAATTTCAAATCTATACGATAAAAGATGCAGCAAAATAACTATTCAAAATATTTAATTATCAAACGTTTATAAGCTTGGCTCTATTATTTTTAAACATCAATCTTTTGTTATAGTCTTTATTGATTTTCTTGAATTGTAATCTCAATCCCTAGCTCATTTGCATAGCGCTTAATAATAATTTTCCTAATTTCAGCTGCTTGAAGAATTTCATAATTATTGTTTTCAATTGCTTCAAGCTGTCTCGAATTGGCGCATATAGCATTCGCAAGTTCATCAAGCGTTTTGTGTTGTTTGAGTCGGCTTTCTTTTAATATCTCACCGTTAAAATTTATTTTTGTAGGCATTTTCATAAGCCTGATTTTATATCTTTCCTTAAGGTTTATCTGTATGTTATGGTCGACAAAACCTCTAGGTATCAAGTGGGATGGGGAATTTTGCTATTCAACTAATAAAAAACCCCACATTAATTTCTTAATATGGGTTTCCAGGGAGTTTCAATAATGCTTGTCAATTATAGATAGAATTAAAGTAATAGCTAGACAAACTTAACCTTAATTTACCTTTTATTGATTTTTATGAACTTTTTTTAAATAAATAAGACAAATAGCCACTTAATTTATATGGATAATCCATGAAAGCTCTTATTTTCCTACTTTTAGCCATAAACACCCAGCTATGGGCGGCTAATGACAATAATATAGATATAAAAAAGCTCGAAAATCAAAAAGCTTTTATTTGGCAAATCAACCAATGCATGAACTCTGACCAACTAGATCAATTTATCAAAAAAGCAATTCAAAAGACTTCTGACCAAGAAGAAAGATCAAAATATGCAGCCGTTCTTGAAGAGTTAATTAAATATAACCCCTCCTGCTTTATCGCGGGTATCAACAAACTAGACAATCAAAATTGCAAGCAAATTGAAGAGTTATATCTGAATGAGCCTCATTTTTATCCGCGTGAGGACCTTAGAGCTTCACTTAAACAAACAAGGGACTTCTCTAGAAGCTGCTTAGCAAGTTAAGGTAATATTTCTATATGCTAGTTCTTAAAAAATTTAAGGTCCTCTTCTTCTTAAGCATCGTGCTATTTTGCTTTCCGTCTTATGCAAATGAATCAATAGAAAAGCCGCTAACTGGAAAATATACTGAAAAGTATCACAATGGAAATACAAAATATGAAGTTAATTACATTAAAGGAAAAAAAGAAGGTCTAGAAATTTTCTGGTATATCAGTGGCGGGAAATATATTCAAACAACTTATAAAAATGATAAAGAAGATGGAATTTGGAATCAGTGGTTTGAAAATGGCCAACTAAAATTGGAAGCCCATTATAAAGATGGCAGAGAAGATGGGTTATTTACGCTTTTCTATGATAATGGAAGTAAACGATCTGAATCTAATTTTGTAAGGGGCGAAAAAGTTGGGTACGAAACTTACTGGGAAAGAAATGGCGACGTGAAATCTAAAACACTATATAAGGATAATAAGCCGGTTAATTAGAAGTCAAATCTAAGCGTCAAAAATTGATGTCAATCAAAAGTCTTTAAAAGTGAACGATTGATTGACGGTAAGAGCATATGGGAAATTGTAAGGGCCATTAAAACAGAAAAGATGATACTTAAATATTTAATTTGCAAATTCTCAAAAAGTATAAAGTAGGAAAAAAAAGTAACTGGCAAAGTAAAAATAATTAGAAATAGAAAGTCCCTTAAAGATTTAATTCCGATGTTAATTAATGCTCTAAGGCCATGCAAGAAACAGAAATAAAAAGTAAACCAATATAGCGGATGTAACAACCTAGCCAACATTATGGTAGTTAAAAATTCTAAGGCAAGAAAGAGTTTATCTTTATTGGTCATACCCTTAGCAGTCCAAACAAAAAATAAGAAACTACCTATAAATCCAATTGTCATTATTCTAAGACTAGAAAATACTGCAAGATTTATATCTGAGCTTAACAAAGTATCGAAAATTGATTTAACATCATTTTGAAAAAAAATGACAGGTAGTAATGTCATAACAAAGCCCCATGAAATCTTCATACTTCTGCTAGCTCGGCTTAAGTATAAAAGATCACTTTGACCAAAATGAATTATCGACATTAAAAGTAAAATAATTAATCCTAATACGGGACTTTGAAACCATAGAAGTAATCCTAGAAAAACAATCAATAAATAAATTAAAAAAGCTATCGCTTTCATCCTAACTTTTGTAAAAGTTTTCCAAATAACGATCGAGTCAGCTGCACCATGAGAAACACCAAATGACATAATAATTAGGAATAAGATCGCAATAGATGGATTTATATCAGTAATCTTAAAAAAAATATTTCGCTGAGTAATAAATATTAAAAAAAGACTTAATATCAAATAAAAGCATTGATGGATTCTGACTTTATTTAACATATAAGTTTATTAAACCTCTAAGCATTATTAATTTAGGTAATTTTAGAATGATCACTAAATAATCGACCAGTCTAGATTGATCTGATAGGAATCTTATAGAAGATGAAATAGGAACTTTTGTAAAAAAAATCTTAAATATTTCAGGAGCTTTTTGAGGATCAGATCTTAAAACGGAAAGAAAAATTTTATCCAGCCAATTTGTTAGGTAATTTTGTTTATGGTTAATCATTTCGTAGCAAAATTTTTTTTTCGTTTCTATTTTGTTGGCCCAGAGGGCGATTCGAGTAAAGGCATATCCTGAAGCGGGTCTTGAGGCTCCAGCAAAGTTTCCAATTCTAAAGTATTGGTTTTCCACCTTTACATTAGTATATGGTGACATTGGGAGAACCGCTTTCTCAGTTCTTGTTATCTCTTTTATATCAAACTTTTTTAAAGTAAGATTGTGAAGCTTTTCTGCTTGTTTAAAATTGATATCATAAGAAAAAAACGTTGTCTCAATCAATGCTTTAGTTTTTGAGAACGGAAGAATATAGGTAAAGATTACATCTTTATTAGAGTCGTAAAAATCCATCAATGTAACAACGTTTTCATCAAATACTTTTTTAGTCGAAATAATTTCAGAGCCTACAAAAACTTGCTTCAATGACGGATATTTATCATCAAATTTTTTATCTGGTCTACTATCTATTATGTTTTTGAGTAATATATTTTTGCTCTTTAATTCAATTTCCCAGTCATTTTGGTTCTTTTTTAACTGTTTGATTGAGCACCCCCGCTCTACTTTAATTCCCTTGTTAGTAAGTCTTTTGGAGAGCTCACTTAGAATGGAGTCTGAGCTATAGCATGCATACCTATAATCGCCGAGATCAATCTTATAAGATTCACCCTTAACCTTAATTTCTATTTGTGACCATTCTTTTTTAGGTTTTACACTAAATGTTTTTTTGATATCAAATAATCCTGGTCCAGACCAAAAGCTGTATGTTTTATCATTCTTTGTCTTCATCTCTTTTTCAAAAAAAATGAAATTTTTAATTTTTTTACTGAGAAGTGAGTTCCCGAGAGTTAATCCAGATAAACCAGCACCAATAATTCCAATATCAAATTTTTGCTTCATATATTAAAAATGGCTATCTGGAAGAGTTAATAAAAATTTATGTAGATTCTTATTATGAGGTTTTAGGTTAGCTTTAAAAGTAATTAAGAATTTAGCAATAATATTCAATGTAATCAGTAACTTGGAGAAGGAAGTAACATAGCACCTTCTTTCATTATGTTGATATTGGGTATGAATTAATTGAAACCCAATTTGCTGGTAGAGAGCTGATGCTAATTTGACTGCCAGCGCAGCGCCCTTCGGGAGGTGATCAATCGCTTGACTAGCACTAGCAAAGTAAATATTAGCTAAATGAATAATTTTTTCTCGAGCCAAATCTATTTTTGCAGACGTTTTCTTTGTTGGTTTAGCTATTTCGTTAGGTGTGTATTTACCAATAAGGCTCTCGGGCAAGTAAATTCTATTTCGTAAACTGTCTTCGTAAATATCTCTAGAAATATTAACCAATTGCATTGCGATACCTAAATCAATTGCAAAATATCGCATCTTTTTATCTTTGACACCAAAAATATCGCACACCATTAATCCGACGGTACCTGCTACCTGGTAACAATAAATAATTAAAGCTTTATCTGATTTAAATGAAGTAAATTTAATATCAGACATTTGTCCATTCAAAAAAATTTCCACAAGCTTTTGGTTTGGCCAGTTTTCCTTAGGGATATTTTTTAATACTTCAATAATTGAATGAGATTTTCCTTCTCTCCATGCATCCATGAATATGTGAAGCTTTTTTTTCGCAATATTTAAATTTTCAGCCTCATCAACCATGTCATCTATTTTTCGACAAAAGCTATAGATTGAATAAATTGCTTGCATTTTAGCGTTATCAAGAAAGAATGAAGCCCAGTAAAAAGTTTTACCATGCTTACGCATCAATAAATTATTCTTCATGCTATGGAATCAGTTTATCTATGACTTTAGCTGAATTAAGAACGCCTGGAACACCTGCACCTGGGTGAGTCCCAGCGCCTACATAGAATAGGTTCTGATATAGATCGTCCTTATTGTGCGTCCTAAACCAAGCTGATTGTCGAAACAATGGAGCTATAGAAAAGCCTGAACCAAATGGCGTGTTGTAGTCTTGTAAAAAATCTTCAGGGGTCATTACAAATGATTCGCAAATATTTTCGGTAAGTTTTGGCATCATCGTTTGTTCTAGAGCTTTAATAACAGATTGTGTAAATTTTGGTGCCTCATCTTTCCAACTAATATTTCCTTTTAAATTTGGCACAGGAACTAGCGCATAGAAACTATCACAGCCTAGAGGGGCAAAATCAAGATCAGTTGCTGTTGGCCTATGAAGATAAATTGAGAAATCCTCAGATAATTTATAGCGATCAAAAATGTCGCTTAGCAATTCCTTATAACGAGGTCCCATCCAAATGGTATGGTGAGCAATATCTTCGTATTTAACTCTTGTTCCAAAGAAAAGAACAAATAAACCCATTGAGTGCTTTGCTGTTTTTTGTACAAATTTATTATGAAACGAAATTTTCTTACGGCCTATTAAATGATTGTTTGTATAAATAGGATCTGCATTTGTAATTAAATAGTCAGTTTTATAAAACTTACCTTCTTCAGTCTCAATACCTTCAACCATTTTGTCATTGGTAATAATTTTCTTAATTTCACTATTTAAAAATATATTTATACCTTTACGCTCCATCAGATTCTTTAATTGGAAAATGATTTCACCAGTTCCTCCTTTTGCAAAGAAAACACCCCATTTTTTCTCAAGTGCGTGAATAAGAGCATAAATTGAAGTGGTATTAAAAGGATTGCCTCCAACAAGCAATGGCTGAATCGAAAATGCTTGCCTTAAATTTGGATGTTTTAGATAGCTTGAAACAAACTGATAAACTG
>ENA-UPTL01000409-UPTL01000409.1-marine-metagenome-genome-assembly--contig:-NODE-409-length-10717-cov-33.881448_pt1 | contig 10717 bp, 9 predicted proteins | sample MGYA00238170_ERZ767106 | MGnify/ENA primary metagenome ERZ767106 (study PRJEB28938, sample SAMN06267160) | marine metagenome | isolation source: Columbia River Estuary | place: USA:Columbia River Estuary...
CGGCTGAAATGGCCAACGTGATTGGGAGAAAGCGCAAATTCATATAAATCTTTCGAGGGATAGGCCAATAAGAGGAGGAGTCAATTCAATAAACAGGAATGCTGGCATCGACTTGGCTGGACCAAGCGTTGATGCCGCCACTGATGTTGGTGATATTTTCAAAGCCATGGTGTTCTAAAAATGCTGCGACCTGCATGCTTCTGCCGCCATGGTGGCAAAGGCATGCAATGGGTCTTTGCTTATCGAGGTCTTGTAGGCGGTCTGGAACTGTCTGCATGGGCATGATTTGAACTTCGCAGCCAGCGGGTGCAATGCTTGCCAGTTGACATTCCCATGTTTCGCGCACATCCAAAATCAAGGGCAGGCCTTGAGCAGTGGCGTGAGATATCCATTCGCTAAATTGGGCGGGGCTAACTTGTTGCATAAAAGAGGCTGTGTTGTCTGTGGTTGAGCTTGATTAAAAGGCAAAACGGTTGTGTTCAGGAAAGCCTTTGAGTCGAGGGGCGATGGTGTCCCATGGCTCTGAAGTTTGCCATTGCTGTTCGGCTGTGCGAGTGATGACGCTGGCGCGCATCATGGGATCTTCGCCAACCACCGCCAGCAAACGACCGCCAATGCTCAGTTGATTGAGCAAAACTTGGGGAACCTCTGCCACCGATCCGCTGAGCATGATGACATCGAAGGGGCCATCGGCTAAGGCGCCTTGGCTGCCATCGGCTTGGCGTACTTCAGCATTGTGAATGCCAGCAGTTTGCAGGTTGGCGCGGGCTTGTTGGGCCAATGCAGGGTCCAATTCAAAACTTAAGACGCTGGCTGCTTGATGCGCCAACAAAGCCGCCATGTAGCCAGAGCCTGTGCCAATTTCCAGCACTTTATCGGTATGTTTGACGGCGGCATTTTGTAAAAAACGCGCTTCTACGCGTGGGGCCAACATGACTTGGTCAGAATCAGCGTCTTTGCCTAAGGGAATTTCCATGTCGACAAAAGCCAAAGCTTTGTGCGCCATGGGCGCAAAGTTCTCGCGCTTCACCTCTAAAAGCAATGCAAGCACTTGCCCATCCAAGACTTCCCAAGGACGAATTTGTTGTTCAATCATGTTGAAACGGGCGATGTCATTGTTCACGGCTACTCCAGGGGGTATCTAATTCTAGCTCATCACATTTTAGCTTCTACGGGCGCCTCGGAATTTGATTTTTCCTTGCCAGACCAAAGCCTTTTCAAAAACTCACTCAAATCGTCCATGTAGCAATAAACCACTGGCACGACCACAAGGGTGAGCAAAGAGGAGGTAATGACCCCTCCGATGACGGCTTGACCCATGGGTGATCGTTGTTCTGAGCCCTCTGTGATGGCAAATGCCAGCGGGATCATGCCAAAAATCATGGCCAAAGTGGTCATCAAAATGGGGCGGAGTCGGACTTTGGCGGCCATGAGCAGCGCGTCGTGCCGAGTTAAGCCAGGGGCGGGCTGCCCTGTGTCTGAAACGCTGCCTTCACGGGCTCTGATGGCGAAGTCGACTAGCAAAATGGCATTTTTGGTGACCAAGCCCATCAGCATGACGACGCCAATGACCGAGAACATGGAGAGCGCAGACTTGAAGGCCATGAGCGCCAAGACGACGCCGATCAAGGTGAGTGGCAGGGCTGTCATGAGGGCAAGAGGTTGTAAAAAACTCTTGAACTGACTGGCCAAAATCATGTAAATGAAGATCACGGCCATGATGAGGGCTGTGATGGCATATTGAAATGACTCATTCATGCTCTTGGTGGTGCCGCCAAATTGATAGCGGTAGCCAGGCGGCCAAGCCACTGCATCTAAAACTTTCCGAATGTCGTTCGAAATTTCGCCCGCCGATCTTCTTGACGCATTGGCATTGATCGACACTTCTCTCATCAAATCGCGGCGGTTGATTTGGTTGGAGCCCGTGGTTTCTTGCACTTGTGCAATTTGTCCTAGGCGAACGGTTCGCGAAGTGCCGTCGGGGGCTGGCAGGCTAAACGGCAGACGCTCTAAGTCTTGTGGGCTATTTCTAAACTCTGGTGCAAGGCGCACATTGACATCGTAGGTCTGATCATCAGGCGCGCGCCAATTGCCCACAGTTTGCCCGGCCACCAAGGTGCGCAGAGCACCTGCAATAGGCGCAGCACTTAAGCCGATGTCGGAGGCTGATTCGCGCAACACGTTGATCGAAATCGAAGGCTTGTTGGGTTTGACACTGGAATCCAAATCGACCAAGCCAGGGATGTTGCGAATTTTTTCCATGATCTGCAAGGTCAGTCGTTCTAGCTCACGTTGATCAGCACCTTGAAGTGAAAATTCAATTTGCTTGCTGCCGGCCACAGAATCTAGGGTGCCGACATGGGTGACCGTAATGCCGGCAACTTTGCTAAGCCGTTCTCGCAGCAGAGCCCCTATGTCCTCCACGCTGCGCTGGCGCAATTTTCGATCAACCAAACGAATGTAAATACTGGCGCTGTTTTTGCCTTGTGCATTGGGCGTGTTCATGCCCGTGAGGGTGTATTCAACCTCTGGAAATTCACGCACAATTTTTTCAACTTGTTTGGCTTTGAGGGCCGTGCTTTCGAGCGAGGTACCCACTGGCGTTTGAAAGGCCAGTGTGGCTTCTGAGTAATCGCCCTTAGGCACAAATTCAGTGCCCAAAAGCGGCACCATGAAAACACTTGCAATGAAGATCAGCAATGCAGTCAACAGGGTGGTGAGCTTGTGGTTCAAGGCCCAAGCCAACATGCCTTGGTACTTGTCAGCCATGCGATCGGTTTGAACTTCAAACCAATGCGTGACACGGCCCACCGTTTTGTCATAAAAGCTGGCCGACTTTTGAGTTTCGCCTTGCGGATGAATGCTAGGGTCATGCCACACACTCGACAGCATGGGATCCAATGTGAAACTGACAAACATGGAGATGAGTACGGCTGCCACAATGGTGATGCCAAACTCGTGGAAGAACTTGCCAATGATGCCCTCCATAAAACCAATGGGCAGGAAGACAGCCACGATGGACAAGGTGGTTGCCAGAACAGCAAGGCCAATTTCTTGCGTTCCGATCATGGCTGCGTCATAGGCATTTTTCCCCATTTGCACATGTCGCACGATGTTCTCGCGAACCACAATGGCGTCGTCAATCAGCAAGCCCACACACAAGGACAAGGCCATGAGCGTGATCATGTTGATGGTAAAACCAAACATGCTCATGAACCAAAATGTGCCGATCAATGAGATAGGCAGCGTTAAGCCCGTGATGACCGTTGAGCGCCACGAGTTCAAGAATAAAAACACAATGAGAATGGTCAGCAGTGCGCCCTCAATGAGGGTTCGGCGAACATTGTCAACAGCGACTCGAATTTGACGCGAGCCATCCGACACAGGTTCAAGACGAATGCCAGCAGGAATTTGTTTGCGCAGCTCTTTCAGGGTGGTCACCAGCCCGTCAACCACTTCGATGGTGTTGGCGTCTTGTGACTTTTGAACCGTGAGCACCAAGGTTCTTTCGCCGTTGTAGAGTGCCATGTTTGTAATTTCTTGCGCACCGTCATTCACAGTGGCGACTTGTGACAATCGGATGGGCGTAGTGCCTTTGCGAGCCACAATGATGTTGGCAAAATCTTCGGGTCGTTTGACGCGAGATTGAACCTGAATCACACGCTCTTGCGTAAAGGATCGCAAGGCCCCGACAGGTAAATCTTGATTTTCATTTCGAACCGCGGCGGCAATTTGATCTGCCGAGACGCCCAAGGCCTCCATGGCATCTGGCCGCAGGTAAATGTTAATTTCTCTTCGGCTACCGCCCAATACATTGACAGCACCCACGCCGCGAACGTTTTCTAAACGTTTCTTAATGGTTTGTTCAGCGTAGTTGGTGAGTTCAACCAGGCTGGTCAGCTTGCTGTCATTTTGGGTTTCAGGGAAAACCGCTAAAGACCATATGGCTTTGCTGGTAGGGTCGAAGCGAATGATGCGCGGCTCTTTGACTTCATCGCGCAAAGTTGCGCGCATGCCTGCTACTTTTTCGCGCACGTCATCGGCTGCTTTTCGGCCATCCATGTTCAGCTGAAACTCGATGACCACCACAGATTGATTTTCATAACTGCGCGAGGTCAGGGCACTGATACCGGCAATTGAATTCACACCTTCTTCAATTTTTTTAGAAACTTCACTCTCAACAATTTCAGGTGATGCACCTGGGTATTCGGTCAGAACCACGACCACAGGAAAATCAATGTTCGGGAATTGATCGACTTTCAAGCGCTGAAAGGAAAATAAACCCATGACCACGAACACGAGCATGATCATGGTCGCAAAGACCGGATTCTGGATGCTGACTTTGGTAAACCACATAGGCTGTGCTTATGGCTTGGCGCCGGTTGTGGTCGTCGGGGTTTTAGGGGCGCGGGTTACCAAGGTGCCGTCTCTGACCGCGCCTGCGCTGGGTGCCAGCAACAGAGCGCCTTCTTCGATTTCTTTCAAGGCCATCACAGCTTTGCCATTGGCCTCACCTTTGGCGCCCAGTTCCACTTGGATGTGCATCACTTTGTCATCGCGAATGGTTTGCACATAGGGCTTGGTTTTGTCCGATCGCACACTTTCTAGCGGAACGACAATGGCTTGAACTTTTTGTGTTCCTAAACTTCCTTGAACAAATACGCCTTGTCGCAACAAGGGGTGGGACTGCAATCCCAAATAAATCAAAACGCTGCGACTGCCTGTTTGTGTGCTTGGGTTGATTCTCAAGACTTTGGCCGAGACTTCTTCGTTGGTACCCTCAACATTCAGTTTGGCAATCTGTCCAAGTTTGACGTTCATGGCTTGTGCAGAAGTCAGGGTTGCTTCAAGTTCAAGTTGCGACAGGTCAACGATTTCAATGATGCGGGCTTCAGGTGCCACGCGTTCGCCAGGTTGCGCAAAGCGTTGGCTGACAAAGCCATTCAGGGGTGCTTTTAAAACGCTGTCGTCCAATGCCTTGGTCGCCACATCCAAAGTTGATAGGGCCGCTTGATAGCTTGCCTTGGCACCGTTCAGGTTGGAGATAGAAGTATCGAGCGCGGTTTTAGAAATAAAGCCTTGATTGACCAGGGCGTTGTTGTTGTCAAATTGTCTTTGAGCCACTTCAACTTGTGCACGTGCAGCTTCTGCTTGCTGTTTATTTTGACTTTGTCGGGCTAGGTATTCGGTGTTGTCGACCCGGGCCACAATTTGTCCCATTTTCACAGCATCACCTTCGCGAACTTCCAGCAACACGAGTTCACCGGCTACGCGGGCTTTGACCATGGCGCTGCGAACGGCCTTGAGCGTGCCAGAAACGGGCAAGCCTTGGGTCATGGTCATTTTTTGAGCAATGGCAATGTCGCCATCTGACAACTCAATGCTCACAGGGCCATTGGTTTTGAGGGAGCTGCTTTGTGTTGCTCGCTTACCAATCCAGCCCTTTTGGAAGCCTAAAGTAAGGAGGCCTGCTAGCACCACGAAGGCGATACCAAAGACAAGTTTTTTTGAGATCAACATAGTTAGTTTGAATTGGAAAGTCCACGCACAAGCAGGTCAGCATGCTGCGCTATGAAATTTTCAGGGTTGGTTTCTTGGGAACCAGAAATGCAAATGGCATTGGCGTGTTTGGACATGATGAGAAACAACATGGGTGCAATGACCACCATGGTGGTGTGTTCTGTGTTGAAGTTGAGAAACTCGCCCGTTGCCCGTCCTCGCTCAAGAATGTCCTTGAGCATTCGCGTAGCGGGGTCAATGACTTCTTCCTGGTAGAAAGCAGCTAAATCTGGAAAGTGATTGCCTTCACTGATGATCAATTTGGTGATGCCAGAGGCCTTGGTAGAGCCATATCTGCGCCACCACTCAAGCATCAATGTTTTCAGAAGTTCGGCGCTACTGCCTTTGAAGTTGGCTACCTCCAATGCGCCCTCTGTGACTGTTTTCACCACATTTTCTCGAACCACCGCTTTGAACAATTCTTCTTTGCTGGGGAAGTACAAAAACAGGGTTCCCTTGGAGACGCCAGCTTTGGCTGCAACTTCCTCTGATTTGGTTGCAGCGAAGCCTTTTTCAACAAATAAATCGAGCGCTGCTTCCAGCAACTCGCCTGGGCGCTGCTGTTTGCGACGTTCTCTTTTGGGGGTGAGGAGGGATTCAGACACGTTTAATGACTCGTTGGTTAGTAATGTAAGTCGCAGGGATGGGGGAGTCAAGGTGCCAAGTAGATTTCAGTTAAAAAAAAGACCGCTAGAGCGGTCTTTTGAATTGTGCTTGAGATGTATCAAAGTTCAATAAAAAGCCTGCAAGCCAGTCTGAGCGCGGCCGAGAATAAGCGCATGCACATCGTGTGTGCCTTCATAGGTGTTCACAGTTTCCAAATTGATCATGTGGCGAATGACATGGTATTCGTCGTGAATGCCATTGCCGCCGTGCATATCGCGCGACATGCGGGCGACATCCAAGGCCTTGCCGCAACTGTTGCGCTTGATCAGGCTGATCATCTCTGGCACAGCTTGACCTTCGTCCATGAGGCGCCCTACGCGCAAACAGCCTTGCAAACCCAAAGCGATTTCGGTTTGCATATCGGCCAGTTTTTTCTGAATCAGTTGGTTTTGCGCCAAGGGGCGGCCAAATTGAACCCGATCAAGCGTGTATTGGCGAGCGCGATGCCAGCAGTCTTCGGCGGCTCCCAAAGCACCCCAAGCAATGCCGTAACGGGCTTTGTTCAAGCAACCAAAGGGGCCTTTCAAACCAGACACATTGGGCAACATGTTTTCTGCGGGCACAAACACATCGTCCATGACGATTTCGCCAGTGATGCTGGCGCGCAAGCTCATCTTGCCTTCAATCTTGGGCGCTGTGAGGCCCTTCATGCCTTTTTCTAAGATGAAGCCGCGAATGGCAGACTGGCCATCGCCTTCACTTTCAAGTTTGGCCCAGACCACAAACACATCGGCAATGGGGGCGTTGGTAATCCACATTTTGGCGCCCTTCATGATGAAGCCACCATCCACGGGTTTGGCGCGTGTGATCATGCTTGCAGGGTCAGAGCCATGGTTGGGTTCTGTGAGTCCGAAACAACCGACCCATTCGCCTGTGGCCAATTTGGGCAAATATTTTTGACGTTGTGCCTCAGAGCCGTATTCATAGATGGGGAACATGACCAAGGAACTTTGAACGCTCATGGCACTGCGGTAGCCGCTGTCCACGCGTTCTACTTCGCGGGCCACCAAGCCGTAGCTGACGTAGTTCAAACCAGCACAGCCGTAGCCATCGATGGTGGAGCCTAAGAAGCCCATGCTGCCGAATTCGTTCATGATTTCGCGGTCGAACTTCTCGTGGCGTGCGGCCATCAATACCCGTGTTTGCAATTTTTCTTGGCAGAAATCATGGGCGGCATCGACGATGGCCCTTTCGTCGTCGCTCAATTGCGCGTTGAGCAGAAAGGGGTCTTGCCACTGAAAGGAAGGCTTCATGATTTAAATCCGTCAAACATCAAAGATTGTGCATTTTATCGCGATGCGAAATGTTCCATGGAGCTGTTCCATCATTAAGCCTACTGAAACGCTGACAAGTGCCTGCTTGCGGCGGGGTTTTTAAGCAGGGTGGCCAGATTCTGGGTCAAAATAGGGCAATGCAAATACCATCTCACGCTGAAACTTTGGTTCTTGGGGGCGGCTGCTTCTGGTGCACCGAAGCTGTCTTTGTCCAAGTCAAAGGTGTCTTGGACGTTGAATCGGGCTATTGCAATGGCCAAAGCCGCAACCCAACGTATGAGCAAGTCTGCTCGGGCCTGACGGGTCACAACGAGGTGGTGCAACTTGTCTACGACCCCCAAGTCATCAGCACCAGGGTCTTGTTAGAAATTTTCTTTGTGATTCACGACCCCACCACCTTGAACCGCCAAGGCAATGACCGCGGCACGCAATACCGAAGTGGCATTTACTTTACAAAGCCAGAGCAGGCTGAAGTGGCCCAAGCCATGGTTGCAGAAATTCAAGCTGAGGCAGTCTTTGATTCACCAGTGGTCACAGAGATCTTGCCTTTGCAGAATTACAGCGCTGCCGAGGAATACCACCAAGACTTCTTTGAACGCAACCCAACTCAGGGTTATTGCATGGCGGTGGCTGCGCCCAAGGTTTGGAAGTTTAAGAAAACTTTTTCTGAATGGACCCAAGGTAAGTGAAGCCTGTGTCTTATTTTGTTCGGCTGCTGCAAGCGCTTTTCATCTGCGCTGTTTTGCTTGCGCCTGCGCTAGGGCAAATTCACAAGACTGTTCATGCTCTCGATGACTGTCCCCCTTCAGAACAAGTGCTTTTCAGTGAACATGCCAAGGATTCACTTGAATGTCAGGCGCTGGATCATCTGGGTTCAGGTGAAGCACTTCAATCCGCTGCCGTTATCGTGGCGAGTGTCAGACCCATTGATGGCCTTCAATGGCCCCTGATTGAAAAGAGCTTGCAAGCGCCTGTTCTTTTCTTTTCTGCGCGCGCACCCCCTCTATTCCTTTGATCTTTTTTCGCCTCTTTCCCACTAGGAAAGAGCGTTTCTGTATGTCAAAGGATTTCCATGTTTCAAGTTTCTTCATTGAATGAAGTGGCACGTTTGCCGTTCTCATTTCACAAAACCCTTCCTGTTCTTGCTTTTACCGCACTGTCCCAACTTGGTTTTTTGCCTAACGCTCTAGCCCAAGCTGTCTCTGAGGTCATCATCACGGGCAACCCTCTTTCTAAATTACAAAACGCCAACAATGTCAGTAGTTTGTCGGGCATGGACTTAAGCCAACAAGGGCAGAGTACCTTGGGCGAAACGCTTAACAATTTACCCGGCGTCAGCAGCACCTACTTTGGGCCCAATGCCAGTCGTCCCATTGTGCGAGGGCTTGATGGCGATCGCATTCGGGTGCTAAGCAACAGCGGCGCAAGCATGGATGTTTCCTCACTCAGTTATGACCATGCGGTGCCCCTTGATGTTTTGTCGACCGAGCGCATTGAAGTTTTGAGAGGGCCTGCCGCATTGCAATATGGCGGCAGTGCCATCGGCGGTGTGGTCAACGTCATTGACAACCGCATTCCACGAAAACCAATGCAAGGGGTGTTGGGCAAAGTTCAATTGCAAGGTGCTACAGGCAATCAGGAAGTGTCAAAAGGTGCCTTGCTCGAAACGGGTTTTGGCGCATGGGTATTGCACGCCGATGCCTTTGACCGTCAATCAAAAGATGTCAAAGTGCCGCAAGCTTTGCCTTGTACCAAGCCAGGCTCACCAGAGCTTGCCAAGCGCATTTGCAACTCTGCCAACGAAGCCAATGGCGGCGCCGTGGGTGCCAGTTTGTTTTTCGATCAGGGCTTTATGGGTCTTTCTGTCCAAACCTACAAAAGCAATTACGGTACCGTGGCTGAAGACGAAGTCACCATTGGCATGAAATCAGAGCGTGCAGCCATAGAGGGTGAGTGGCGTCCAAAAAGTGCTTGGTTGCAAAGTGTTGAATGGCAAACCAGTCAAACTCGATACCAGCACACCGAATTTGAAGGCAGTCAAGTTGGTACAGTGTTTGCCAACAAAGGCCATGACAGTCGCATTCAGCTCAAACACAAGCCATGGACATCTGGTGTTGGCACTTGGGAGGGCGTTTGGGGTTTGCAGACTGAGCAAGGACAATTTTCGGCAGACGGTGCAGAGGCTTTTGCACCCTTCAGCAACACGCGAACACAAGCCTTGTTTGCCATCGAAGAATTTTCAGTGGGCAAAGCCAGTTTCAATGTGGGTGTTCGCCGAGAGCAGGTTTCAGTTCAGTCCTTAGGCAATCCAGACCCCAGTGTTGAACGTTTTGAATTAGGGACTCGCAAATTTTCGCCTCAAAGTTATGCCCTGTCTTCAGCATGGCAGTGGCTGCCTCAATGGCGCTTAAGTGCCAATGTTTCTCGCACTGAAAGAGCGCCCAAAGACTATGAGCTGTTTGCCAATGGTCCGCACATTGCCACGGCAGCTTGGGAGCGAGGTCAATCTGGGCTTGGCTTGGAAAAAGCCAACAGCATGGATGTGTCGGCGCAGTGGCAACAAGGGGCGCATCAATTCAAGTTGACTGCCTTCCAAAGTCGTTTTGCAAACTACATTGGGCTTCTTGGAACCTCCGAAGTAGAGGAAGATTTGCCTGTGCAGGTTTACGAAGGTGTGCGCGCAAAGTTTTCAGGTTTTGAAGCTGCTGGTCAGTGGCGCTTGATGCAATCTGCAGGTACTTTGGATTTGACTTGGCGAGCTGATGCGGTGCGAGCCCAAAACCTTGACACTGACGAAGCCTTGCCTCGAATCGCACCCTTGCGACTTGGTGCAAGCTTGGTCCATGCAGCGGGGCCTTGGAGTTCGCATGTAGGTTTTGATTGGCATGCTGCCCAAAATCGTGTGCCAGAGGGCAACCTTGTGACGCCAACATTCACGCTCTGGCATGCGCATGTGGGGTACAAGCAAAAAGTCTCTGGCGCTGCACTGAACTGGTTTGCAAGGATCAACAATCTCAGTAACCAATGGGCCTACAGCGCCACCTCTATCTTGACCTCTACAGCGCCTGGCAAGGCGCCATTGCCTGGGCGAAGTTTGAAGTTGGGTGTGGTGGCATCCTTTTAAGGCGCCAGGCGTTCGCGAAGCCAATCGCCTTCGTTGATACGATAGCGCAATCGATCATGAAGGCGACTTCTGCGGCCCTGCCAAAACTGCCATT
>ENA-UPTL01000411-UPTL01000411.1-marine-metagenome-genome-assembly--contig:-NODE-411-length-10700-cov-3.929920_pt1 | contig 10700 bp, 10 predicted proteins | sample MGYA00238170_ERZ767106 | MGnify/ENA primary metagenome ERZ767106 (study PRJEB28938, sample SAMN06267160) | marine metagenome | isolation source: Columbia River Estuary | place: USA:Columbia River Estuary...
TCGTTGCATCGTTCCTTCGGAAAGCGGAAACCGCGGATCAAGTCGATTTAAAAAGCGAAGTCGAGCCGACCTTCATCGGGTGATATCCCGCATTCGCTCAAAATTCGGTTGATTCTCCACCCCATCGCCCGTGAGAGTCTGGCCGCCATGCTAGACATCCGCGTCATCCGCGAAAACCCCGCCGCCGTTCAGGACCGCCTCAAAACCCGCGGCGGCGACCACTGGAAACTCGTCCACGAGGTCCTCGCCTGCGACGAGTCCCGCCGGGCGCTGGAAACCGCCAAGCAACAGCTCCAGAACTCGCGGAAAACCATCTCCAAACAAATCGGTATGCTCAAGGCCAAGGGCGAGGACACTTCGCCCATCGAAGCCGAGGTCCGCGCCATCAACGAGCAGATCACCGCGCTCGACGTGAAATCGGAGGACGCCGCCGCCGAGCAGAATGATTTGCTGCTCAACATCCCGAATCTCACCCACGACGCCTGCCCCGTCGGTTCCGATGAAACGGCCAATCCGGTCGTCCGCGAGTGGGGGACCAAGCCCGATCTCGCCGAGCCGAAAGACCACGTCGAGCTCGCCCTCAAGCACGGCCTCGTCAGCTGGGACGACGGCATCCGCACCGCCGGCTCCGGCTTCGTCGTCTATCGGGGAAAAGGCGCCCGCCTCGAGCGCGCGCTCATCAATTTCCTGCTCGATACCCAAACGGCTAACGGTTACGAGGAAGTCAACGTCCCGCACCTCGTCAAGCGCGAGTGCATGGAAGGCACCGGCCAGCTGCCGAAATTCGAGGACGACATGTACGGCACCGACGCCGACGAGAACGGCGTCAACAGCCTTTTCCTCGCCCCCACCGCCGAGGTTCCCGTCACCAATCTCTATCGGGACACGCTTCTGCCGGAGTCCGCGCTGCCGATCCAAATGGTCGCCTACACCCCGTGCTTCCGCCGCGAGGCCGGGTCCGCCGGGCGCGACAACAAGGGCATCATCCGCATGCACCAGTTCGACAAGGTCGAGCTCGTCCAGATCGTCCACCCCGACCAAGGCTTCGAGGTGCTGGAGCAACTCACCGCCCACGCCGAATCGATTTTGCAGAAACTCGGCCTGCACTACCGGACCATCGAGCTCTGCACCGGCGACATCGGTTTCTCCTCCGCCAAGACCTACGACATCGAAGTCTGGGCGCCCGGCCATGGCAAATATCTCGAAGTTTCCAGCTGCTCGTGCTTCGGCGACTATCAGGCCCGCCGCATGAAGCTCCGCTTCAAGGACGCCGAGGGTAAAAACCGCTTCCCCTACACGCTCAACGGCTCCGGCACCGCGCTGCCCCGCCTCTACGTGGCGCTGCTAGAACAATGCCAGCAACCCGACGGCTCCATCCGCATCCCGGACGCCCTCGTCCCGTATTTCGGCGCTGCCCAAATCTGAGAGCGCCGGCCTCAGGATTGCGAGATCCGCGAAACCCGCAGCCGTTCCGCGGCGAGCAGGGCGTGGAAATCCGCCCGGTCCTGCTCGCGTGTCGAGGAAAGCAGACGGTAGGTGTATCGCCGCCAGTGCTGCATTTCCTCCAATGCGTTAGTCATGCGGAGGGCGATGGTTTCCGCGCTGTCAGTGCCGCGGCCGGAAAGCCGTTGATAAAGCTCGGCCTCGCTCGGAGGCATCACGAAAAGATCCACAAAGGCGCGCTGAATGTCGCTGTCCTCGCAGCCCCGGACCTGGTCCGCGCCTTGGATGTCGATGTCCATCACCACATCGGTCCCGGCTTGGAGATGCGAGATCACTTCGGACTTGAGCGAGCCGTAGAGGTTCCCGTGGACCAGCGCGTGTTCGAGAAAATCGCCGGCGTCGAGCCGTTGTTGGAAATCCTCGCGCGAGAGGAAATGATAGTCCTTGCCGTTTTCCTCGCCCGGGCGGGGCGGTCGGGTGGTGCAGGAAATCGAGTAGCGGACCTCGCCGGAATCGGCCAGTTGCCTGCAAAGCGTGGTTTTGCCCGATCCCGAAGGGCCGGAGACAACAAGGAGGATGCCGGTGCGTGCGGACATGAGCCGCGATGTAGAACCCAATGCCGCGCCGGAATCGAGCAGTTTGTTTGGAATTTCGTGACGCCGCGGGTTTGCCGGCGGCCGCATCAACGATCGAGAGTGTTTGCTGCTTGAAGGCGGTTTGGGTTTTGCGAGTTTGCCGGTTCAATTCCAAACGCCATGGCCCATACCCCCCTTGCCCAAATGTTGTCCCGTGCCGCGAATGCCGCGGCGGAATCGTCGGTTCGTCGCATCGACGTCGGGCGCGTGCTCGACGAGCGTTCCATGCGCGCCACCTCCCGGCGCGAGTTCATCTGGCGGTTTTCCATCGCGGCGGCGGCCATGGCTGCGGCCCCGCCGTTGTTCGCTGGCTTGACCGGATGTCCATCACCGACTGGATCAACGAGTCCGTGCCTGGCGGCATTCAATCCCGTCTCGGATAACTGCTGGACGTGGCTTACACCATTGAATACGGCGCGGAGTGCGCGCAGCAGAGCGCGCTGAGTTTGCTCTATCTCCTCGGCTATAACAGTCCCGGCCAGTTCAGTCTGTTCGGCGCTTCGAATGAAAAATACCACGTTCGCGGCGGCAACGACCAGATCGTCACCGCGCTGGCGGGACAGCTCGGCCAGCAAATCGAACCGGTGCTGCCCGGCTTGGGCGCGGCATGGAACGGCCGCTCGACGGTTGATTTCTGGCCCGGCGATCCCTTCACCCGCGGCAGCTATGCATTTTGGCAGGTCGGGCAACACACCCGCTTCGCGGGGATCGAGGGCGCGCAGGAAGGCAACGCGCACTTTTGCGGCGAGCACACCTCCATCGACGCGCAAGGCTACCTCGAAGGCGCGGTGGAAACCGGCCAACGCGCCGCCAGCGAAGTCGTCGCCGACCTCAACGCCTGAAGCAGGAAGGAAAAAGCCGCCCTGTTGAAAAGCCAAGCTAGACGGCGGAACGCGTTTAAGCATTACTCGCCCGGCAGCCGCCTTGTGGAGCTGTGAAAATGCCGCCGTGGTGGAATGGTAGACACCCCAGACTTAAAATCTGTTGTCAGCAATGGCGTGCCGGTTCGAGTCCGGCCGGCGGCACTCTTGGATTCATCCCGTGGTTCAATGAATCGCCGCGACGGTGATCACGTGCTCGGCGGGTTGTTTCGCGTCGAGGACTGCTTTTGCCAAAGGTAAGCGGGCTTTTTCCGTGAGCGCGAAGGTCGCCTCAAGATCCGCGGCTCCTTCCGGGCCGTGGACGAGGGTCTTGATCTGGCGGGTCTCATACTCCTGCTTTTTGGAAACCGCGTCGCGGATCTTTTGGAAAGCGGGTAGCAGCGGGTTGTTGTCGAAATCCTTGGCGAGATTGACTCCGTTTCCTAACTGTCCGGCGGTGTAAGTCCGGCTCTGGTCGCCCCAGGTGACGGTGTAGTTCGCGGCCTTGGGCGACTCCATGCGGAACATGAAGCGGTTCAACTCGTCGTCGAAGGGCACCAGCGCGAGGCCCGCGCGGATCGAGTCGTCCTTGTCGGTGGCACCGGGCCCGGTAGAGAAGGGGAGGCGGCTGCTGCGGAGGGTGATCCTGCCGTTGTCCGTGGCGAGGACTTCGTGGCCGTTAGCGGCGGTGGCTTTGCCCGCGGCCTCGTCGTAGGTCACCGCGCCGAGATCGCCGCTGACGCCGAGGCCTTTGAGAAACCCGTAAGCCATCACCAGCTGGCCCGCCCAGCCCGGATGCACGCCGTCTTTGCCGGAGACTTTGAAATCCGGGCCGTATTGCTTTTTCGCCACATGATCGGCTAACAACATCGGGCGGTAGAGGTCGGCAAAGGCGACCTCCTCGGCCGTGGCGACCCCCACGCCGATGTTGCGGAAGCGTGATAGAGCGAGATTCAAATCCTGCCGGGTGCCTGTGGCGGACTTCACCCAGTGAGGCACCGAGTCGATGATGCCTGACGAGCCGAGCACCACGCGGCAGCCGATTCCCTGGAACGCGTCGATCACCGCGGTCTGGTTTTTGCGATATTCCGCTGCGATCGCCTCGTCGTAGGGGACGTAGCGGAAATCGTTCATGCCATAACAGGTCGTGGCGACGGTGGGCTGGAAGCGGAGCACGTCGCTCGCCATCCGCTTGAGAAACCCGCCGGCTTGCTCGCCGCTCCAGCCGTATTGGCGGCACGTGATTTCGAGTTCCGGCAGGCAGGCTGTCAGGTAGGTTTCCAACAGGACCGAGTAGAGTTTCTGTTCGGTGATCGAGTCGCCGCAGATCGCGAGGCGGTCGCCTCTTTTGAGCAGCGGCGCGGAGGTTTCCGGGGCCGGTTCCAACAGGTAGGGAGAGAGCTCGGCGGGCAGTGGTGGCAGCTCGCGGGCGGAAAGGCGCAGGGCGAAGGCGAGCGGCAGAAGCCAAAGGGGGCGGGTCATGGCGCATGAAACGGCCCGGATTCGTGCGACCTTGCAAGCCTGTCGCTAATTTTCCCGCGGCAGCCAGTCGGTGGCGGTGATCTTGAGCACTTCGAGGTAGCTCTTGCTGTCTGCAGTCTGGCGTTTCGCCACTTCGAGCACCGGGGTGAAAATCCCGCCGTCGCGGATGGCGGATTGGAAGTGGTTGGAGATTTCAGAGGACTTCTTCACGAAGGCGAGCTGCGGCTGCGCGTCGAGCGGCGACTGTAGGAGGAAGGAGGAGAAATGCTCGTTATCCGTCTTCGCGGCCCGCTCTGGCGGCGTCGGGGTGGCGACCAGATGAAAGCGGCCGGTGCGGTCGGCCGGACCGTCCACAAACTTCTGGAAAAGTTGGTCCCGGAATTCCACGAACGCCTGCCAATCGACTCGCCAACCGCCGGAAGTCTCCTTGACCGCGACCGGGATGCCGGCGGGAAAGGTTTCCGTGGCGACGTAGAAAATGAGCAGCGTGCTGCCCGTTGGTTCGTCGATGTGGCTGTGCTTCACCGCGATGGATTTGAAAGCGGTGGGGCCGTCGGGCGCCTCGTGCGAGTAGGCTTCCATGGCGGCGCGGACTTTTTCGGGAAACAGCACGTAAGCGCTGCGGGCCGCCCAGTCCGGCGCTTCGAGAAACGCCCGCAACGAAGTTTCCGCGGCGGCGGAGGCCTTGGCCGGGGGCGGCGGGGATTTCGCGATCACGGGCTTCGGCGGTTCGGGAGCGGAGGAAGGAACTAACTGCTTTTCCGCTTTCACCGGAGCAATCACGGGTGGTGTTGGCGCGAAGTGCCGGGTTGAAATGACGCCGAGCGCGAAACCCGCCGCTCCCGTTAGCAGGCAGGGGAGAAAGGCAATCTTCCGCCGAGGTTTCGCGACCACTGCCGGAACGATCGCTTCATGGGCATCAGTCCCCCGCTCTGGATCGGGCGCGACGATCTCCCGGCCGCACTTCGGGCACGGGCCCTGACAGGCGGCCATCGCCAGCGGCAGGCGCAGCATCGTCCCGCAGGACGGGCAGTTGAATTGGATCACTTCGGCCATGGGCGGTTGCGGAAAACACGGACTCTATGGCCGAAGGTTTTCCCGCTGTCGATCTTTCGGACAGCTCCGGTAAAAATACCTCCGCGGCGAAATAACCGGTGGATCTACCCGCGGCCGGACCCGACACTGCCGCCCGCCGCCTTGAGAAAAATCATCCACATCGACATGGACTGCTTTTACGCCGCCATCGAGGAACGGGAAAACCCCGCCTTGCGCGGCAAGCCCGTCGGCGTCGGCGGCCGCGACCGCCGCGGCGTGCTCACCACTGCGAACTACGAGGCGCGGAAATTCGGCTGCCGCTCGGCGATGCCGGTTTTCAAGGCGTTCGAACTCTGTCCGCAGCTCGTCCTCGTTCCCGTTCAGTTCGATCTCTATCGGGCGGTTAGCTCGCGCATCCGCGCCATCTTCGGCCGCTTCACCGAGCTCATCGAACCGCTCTCGCTCGACGAGGCCTACCTCGACGTTTCCCACCTCCAGAGCAGCGGCGCCGCCATCGCCCGCGAGATCCGCGCGCAGATTTTCGAGGAAACCGGCCTCACCGCCTCCGCCGGGATTTCGTCCAACAAGCTCATCGCCAAGATCGCCTCGGACTGGCACAAGCCGAACGGCCAGAAGCAAGTCGCCGGCGAGGAAATCCCCGCTTTCATGGCCGCGCTGCCTGTCGGCCGTATCTGGGGCGTCGGCCAAAAGATGCGGGAAAAACTCAGCGCCATCGGCATCGAGACCTGCGCGGACCTCCAACAGCTCGACCAGATCGAGCTCTCCCGGCGTTTCGGGAAATGGGGCGTCGAGCTGTGGCATCTTTGCCGCGGCATCGACGACCGTGGCGTCACTCCCGACCGCACCCGAAAGTCGGTTAGTAGCGAAACCACTTTTTCCGAAAACATCCAGGAACTCCCCGCGCTCGTCCCGCCGATGCGTGTCATGCTCGACGGCCTCATCGAGGACCTCGCCAAGGCCCACCCCGACCGCGTCATCCGCTCGCTCGTCGTGAAAATGAAATTCGCCGACTTCCACCGCACCACCGCCGAGCGCGCCGGCCACCTCGTCGAACCCGCCGTTTTCGAAGAGCTCCTCGCCGAAGCCTGGCGTCGCGGCAACAACCGCGCCGTCCGGTTGCTAGGTGTCGGCGTGCGCTTCGAGGACCCGCACGAATCCGAGCAGATGGAGTTCTTCGGCTGATTAAGAATGTGTCCCGGCTGTCTCAGCCGGAAAGTTTGCCAGCCCAACAATTTCAGTGACACCCCGGTACCAGCGTTGGCTTGACAGTCTTGGGAAATTAAGGGTTTCTGGGCGCAGACGATGGCGAAACGACCGATGGCAAGTGTCAAATTGACGCGCCTGGAAGCCCGGACACGGGTGATCCGGGGGGCCGGAAGCATCGTGTTCGTGGTGTTTTGCATGGCGATCGGCTTCGTGGTGGTGGCCACGGCCTTTCCGCAGCGGCGCGAGTTAGAGAAGCTGGAGGCGAAGCTCAAACTGTCCAAAGAGCGCGAGGAGAAGGTTCTGGCAGACCGCGAATACCATCAGATCGAGCACCGGGCTTTGCGCGAAGACCCGGCGTTTTTGGAGATCCACGCCCGCGACCGCTTGGACTACTACCGCGCGGGCGAGCGGGTCTTGAAGTTCGATAGCGATCGTTGAAGGCCTGTTTTTTGTTGCTTGGCGAGCCGGTCCGCGAACTCTATCCCGTGTCCATGCGGAACGACATCGAGCGGGTTTTGATTGATGAGGCGGTGATCGAGAAGCGCCTCGACTCGATGGCTCTCGAAATCGAACGGGATTTCCCGGGCGGAACCTTGGTGGTGATCATTCTTCTGAAAGGCGCGCTCGTCTTCGCCGCGGACCTGCTCCGGCGGGTGCCGCGGATTCTGGAAATCGAGTGCCTCAACGTGGCGAGCTATCACGGCGGCTTGGAAAGCTCGGGAAAGGTGGATTTCCTCGACCGCCATTTCCCGGAAGTGAAAGGACGTCACGTGCTTTTGCTAGATGACATCCTCGACACCGGCAGAACCCTGCATGCGGTTTCGGAGAGGCTGATGGAAGAGGGCGCGGTGGCCGTGCATACCGCCGTTCTGCTAGCCAAGGACAAGCACCGCGCCGAGGAGGTCAACGCCGACTACGTGGGCTTTGAAATCGGAGATGAGTTCGTGGTCGGCTACGGGCTGGACTACAACGGCAAATACCGGAACCTGCCTTACGTCGGAGTGCTCAAGCTGTCCGCGGCGGTCTAGCCGACCAGGTCGCCGATCGATCCGAAGTCCGGCGAGAACAGCCGCTTGTAGGTCCGCGCGGCATAGCCGTCGGTCATGCCTGAGAGGAAGTCGCAGACCAGTCGCGCCCGCGTCGCCTCGTCCGGCGCGGCGGCGATTTCCGCGGCGGTGTCCGCGGGGAGAAGTTGGAAGTCCTGGCCGTCGATTCGCTGTTGGGAAATGTAGCGCTCGCCGAGCACTTCCCACAACTGGCGCAACATCCGGCTGCCTTTGTGTTCGAGCTGTTTGAGCTGCGGCGAGAGGAAGACGACCTCGAACGCGAGCCGTTTGAACATCCTGGACTCGGCCTTCACCGACTCGTCGATGGCCAACCGGAAGCGGTAGCGGTTAGTAGCGGCGCTGAGGAAATTGACGTCCGTTTCCAAGTGCGTGGACTGGATGTATTTCCCGATGCGCTTGCCCACGAAAGGATCGACCCGCTTGCGGCGGATCGCCCGCATCAGGTCGCCGAGCGGAGTGCCTTCGCTGGCGGGCTCGTTGTGTTTTTCCGCCCAGCCTTCGATTTTCTCGATGTTGAGAAATCCGGCGCGCACGCTGTCGGATAGATCGTTGAGCGAGTAGGCGGTGTCGTCCGCCCAATCCATCAGCTGGCACTCGATGGACTTGAACTTGTCGCGCGTCTTGCCGGGTGTGAGTTCCAGCGGGAAGTCGTTCCCGCCCATCGCCCAGTCGAGATACGCGTGCTGCGCGTCGTAAATGAAGTGGTGTTCCGGTTGGTTTCCCAGCTCGGTCCACAGCGATTTGTATTTCAGCACGCCGTCGAGAAACGCGCGCGTGGGGTCCATGCCGCTGCGTTTCGCGGAGAAAATCCGCTCGGTGAGCAGGCGCAAGGTCTGGGCATTCCCTTCGAAGCCGCCGTGCCCGCGCATCAGGTGGTTCAGAGTCCGCTCGCCGGCATGGCCGAAGGGCGGGTGGCCGAGATCGTGCGACAGGCAGATCGCCTCGACCAGATCCGGATCGATGAAAAAGTCGTCCCCGAGCGGACCGTCCGGCTGGCTTTTCAACCAGTAGGAAATCGACTTGCCGATCTGCGCGACTTCGAGCGAGTGCGTCAGCCGGGTGCGATAGAAGTCATACTCGCCGCTCCAGAACACCTGCGTCTTGTTTTGCAAGCGCCGGAAAGTGGGCGTGTGCAGCACGCGGTCGCGGTCGATCTGGAAGGGTGTCCGATAGTCCGACTCGTCGCAAGCACCCGAGCGCCGCTCCGTGTCAAAAGCTCCGTAAAAGCGGTTCAACATTTGCCGGAGACTAGATGCCCCGGCCCATCCGGCAATTCTTTCCTCTCCATCCACTGAGACTTTCCGCTTCCCGCCGCGATCTTGGCGGCCAAGATCGCGCTGAAATCACGCTTCCATGTCGATGCTTATTTTGTGAATCTGGGGAGCCGGAGCGAACGCCTGATTGAGCGCGGATGCTATTGGTATGGCATGTGGGCACACCAACGTAAGACTCAAAAATGGAAAGGCTTCGTTGAGATCGATCTTGATCCAGCCGATGATGCCCACGCCCAAAGTCTGATCGGCCTAACCCCAACCGGAGCAACCCCATGAACCGCCAGGAACGCAATCACCTACTCGCCGAGCGCACCGCACTCCAACGGATGATCGCCGATACATCGCCGGACGAGGTCATCGATATCTGGAGCATGAATTCACGGCTTGAGATCGTGAACCAAGAACTTGCCGAGTCCCCCCAGGACACCCGCCAACCCGCCCGTGCCAAGTTGACCTTCCGTGGCCGGCCCGTTGTTGGAAGTTTCGGTATCTTTGCCGAGTTCGGGATGGAGGCGACGAAGGCGTTCACCGATGCGGTTGCAGCAGTAGCGGCATCGCTATCCGCGCCATTGCAGGCCATGGGGCCAATCCCGAACCGCTCACAGAATCAGCTTTTGATCACGAGCACAGCCACCGGCTCCTTCGGCTTCGAACTGGAAGAGTATGGTGCCGAGCAAATGACCTTGGAAGACGACTCGGTTCTTGGGACCGCTATCGAGCAAACCCGCCAACTGCTGGAAGGAAGCACGGGAAGTGACGATCAACTTGCGGACGCCGCTTCCGAGATCGATCCCGGCGCGGTGGGTGCGATCCGCGCATTTCTTGAAAAACTCGCGACCAGTGAGGCGGTCTGCGCCGTGGAAACAAACGAAGGCCGCTTCGCCTTCAGCGATGTGGGACAAGTTCGCACGGCGGCGTCACGTCTTGCGGTCGAGAATCTTGCAGAGGACGAGATTGCCGTAACGGGAGAGTTTCAAGGAGCGCTGCCCAAACGCCGAACCTTCGAATTTGTCCGTACGGACGATGGCGAGGTTTTAGTCGGCAAGATCGCGCCCGGCATCCGGAATCCCGAACAGATCAATGGTCATCTCCATCAGAGAATCGAAATTCAGTTGGTGCGAACCAAGGTTGGCTCCGGGAGGCCGCGTTACCTGCTCAAGAATCTCCCCGAATGGCCGGAGAACGAGCAAGCGACAGCTGGCTGATCGGGGTCTTTCGAATTGGCTAAACCCGGTGAGGAATCTCGCGGTTTAGCTGGGCCGGGAGGTGATCCAGGTCCTTTGGAATGACTCAATCCATTGATTTTCTGCAATTTAAGAACTCACCGACCAAACTAAACCGCCGCAAATGTAATCGTTTTGTAGTCAATTGTAGTCGATTCGCATACACCTGCCGGTTCTTTTCCTCGCCCCACAGCCCACGAGACGCATCAACGCCAATTCCCGAACCATCCGCGAGCTGCTGAATGCCGCCAAGTTCAACATCGATTGCCGCTGAGTTACAGATCCAGAAAGTCTCTGCCCTCGCCTTCTGTCCAAAAGGTCTCTGCCAATGATTGCCCCAGACTATTTCAACGCGAAAACAGCCCGAGGGTGGTTAAGCTGATCAACGAGTGCGAATCTGAAGAGGATTTCAAAAGCTTGATTTTATTTAAAATCTATTTTTTACTGGGCCACC
>ENA-UPTL01000415-UPTL01000415.1-marine-metagenome-genome-assembly--contig:-NODE-415-length-10667-cov-3.972578_pt1 | contig 10667 bp, 6 predicted proteins | sample MGYA00238170_ERZ767106 | MGnify/ENA primary metagenome ERZ767106 (study PRJEB28938, sample SAMN06267160) | marine metagenome | isolation source: Columbia River Estuary | place: USA:Columbia River Estuary...
TCATCGGGAAACAGCTTGACCGGCTCCACCCCAGCCGCCGCCGCCCGCGCCAGCTACGAAAAGGCCCTTTCCATCGACCCGACTGATTCGCGCTTGGTCTCCGAATTTGACCAACTCCGCGCCAAACTCGGCGACAGTGCCGCCGACCGTCTCGGGTTTTTGGAGGGCCACCGCGCGCTCGTTTTGGAACGCGACGATGCCACTGTGGAACTCGCCGTGCTCTACAACGAGACTGGCCAACCGCAGAAGGCGCTCGATTTGCTCACTTCTCGCAGTTTCCACCCGTGGGAAGGCGGCGAGGGAAAGGTGCTCCGCCAATACACCACAGCTCGACTCCTGTTGGGACAAGCCGCGTTGACCTCCGGTGATGCCGCATGCGCGCTCGAGCATTTCAACCTCGCCATGAAAACCCCAGATCGCCTTGGTGAGAAATATCACCTGCTCCAAGCCAAGGCGGATGTGACTTTCTGGCAAGGCAAGGCCCTTCGTGCGCTCGGAGGCGAGAAAGAGTCTATCACGAAATTCGAAGCCGCCGCCGCCGAGTCGGGCGACTTCCAAGGCATGGCGGTGACGGCCTATTCCGAGCTGACCGTTTTCAAGGCGCTCGCCCTGCGCGAGCTCGGCCGCGAAGCGGAAGCCCGCGCGGTGCTGGAAGCCATGGTGGCCCATGCCGTGGCGGAATCGAAAATCCCCGCCCGCATCGACTACTTCGCCACCTCTCTCCCGAACCTCCTCGTTTTTGAAGAGGACATCCAGGAATCCAAAAAATCCCAGATGCGTCACCTCCAGCAACTCGCCAACCAAAACCTCAACCCACGCTAAAATCCCATGATCATCGCCTCATCATCTCAAGCGCCCCAAAATCCGGGCGTCCCCGAAAAACTCAACACTGGCTATATCTGGCTCATCTCGATCGTCGCCGCTATGGGCGGGCTTCTCTTCGGGTGGGACTGGGTTGTCGTTGGCGGCGCGAAGCCGTTTTTTGAGCGCTACTTTCACCTCACCACAGAGGCACAAATCGGATGGGCCAATAGTTGTGCCCTCATAGGCTGCCTCGTCGGTGCGATGGGCGCGGGAGTCCTCAGTGACCGATTCGGCCGCAAACCGCTCCTCACGCTGGCGGCGCTCCTTTTTGCCGTCACCTCCATCGGCAACGGCCTCGCCGACACCTTCACCTCCTTCATCATCTGGCGCATCTTCGGCGGCGTGGCCATCGGCCTCGCCTCAAGCCTTTCGCCGATGTATATCTCCGAGGTCGCTCCCGCCCGCATGCGCGGCAAGCTGGTTTCGATCAATCAACTCACGATCGTCGTCGGAATCCTCGTTGCACAGTTGGTGAACTGGTATCTGGTCCGCGATCTCGGTGCCTCGATCGAAGTCGCTCTGGGAGCCGATGCCACGGCGGCCGCGAAGGACGAGTTCATCCGCAACTCGTGGTTTGGACAAACCGGCTGGCGTTGGATGTTTGCCCTCACCGCCCTGCCTTCGATCCTCTTTTTCATCGGAATGCTCCTTGTTCCAGAAAGCCCGCGCTGGCTCCTCCAGCGTGGTCGTTCCTCCGAGGCCAGCAAAACCCTCACACGCATCGGTGGACCCGAATACGCCGCCGCAGCCGTTTCGGAAATCCACTCAGCCCTCGACTCGGAAAAATCGGCGCAATCTGGGTTCCGCGAAGTTTTCTCCCTTGGCATGGGGCGCATCCTCGTGCTCGGCATCACGCTCGCCGTCTTCCAGCAGTGGTGTGGCATCAATGTCGTCTTCAACTACGCCGAGGAAATCTTCCGCGCCGCCGGCTATGATATTTCCGATGTGCTCGCGAACATCGCCTGGACGGGATCAGTGAACCTCGTGTTCACCTTTGTGGCCTTGGCCACGGTGGACCGCATGGGCCGCCGTCCGCTCATGCTCTTCGGTGCCGTCGGTCTTGCTGTCATCTACGGGGCCCTCGGCATCTGCTTCGCAGCGGGAATCAAGGGTTTGCCCGTCCTGCTCCTAGTCCTAGCCGCCATCGGATGCTACTCGATGTCCCTCGCGCCCGTTGTGTGGGTGGTGATTTCCGAAATCTTCCCCAACCGCATCCGTGGCGCCGCCATGTCGGTCGCGGTGATGGCGCTCTGGGTGGCGTGCTTCGTTTTGACCTATACCTTTCCGTATTTGAACAAGGCGCTCGGGGCGGCTGGAACCTTCTGGGTCTACGGCGGCATCTGCATCGCGGGATTTATTTTTGTCCTCACCAGCCTCCCCGAGACCAAGGGTAAGTCGCTCGAAGAAATCGAAAACGACCTCATCGGTAGGAAATAAAAAACCCAACGCCAATTTTTAAAACCAGCAAATCACATCAACCAAAACAACGAACAAACCATGATTAGAACGAACCACCACCGCACTGTGAGATCATTTACCAAGATTTTTTCGGCACTTGCCCTCGGCTTCTTTAGCGCGAGCGCCTTCGGCGAAGAGGACTCGGATTCCGGCAAGCTGGCCCAATTTTCTCAAGATCACAAAAGCATCGTCGTCGAAGCTCCCGGCATCGAGGAACTCGTCTTCGGAACCGGTGTGATCTTCAAAGTCGATGGCACCCGCGAAACACTCTCGAGCGACCGCACACCGCTGCTCTCGAGCACAGGATGGACAACCGTGGAAACCCCGATGGGTCAGGCCCAAGCCACATCGGCCACCTACGGCGACGTGGAAAAGAAATTCTCCTACACGATCACCCTGAAAGTCCTGCGCGACATCCAAGCGATCGCGGTGGAGGGGGTTTTCCATAACCAAAGCGACCGCGATGCCAAGCTCTACCGGGTCGAGACGATCAACACGATGGCCGGCGGGCGCATTCAGCTCGATTCGCCAGGGAAATGGCTTGTGACGCCATTGATGGAGAGCGCCCCGGCGGAGCCGTTCACGACGATGAATCGCACCTGCCGCGAAGCCGCCATGGTCTATGACCCGAAAGGCGCCGGGTTTTTGATCGGACCGACGGGTCCCCCGGAGGCCTTCACCGATCTCGATATCAAAGATGGGGGCATCAAGTCCTCTTCCAACATGGATGGCGTTCTTGTCAAAGCCGGCCAAAGCCGTCGTGGCGAGCCCATGATGATTTGCTTAGATTCTCCGGAAACCGCCTCGAAAATCTGGACCCGCTGGGTCGCCGCCACGCACGGTGCGAGACTTCACCGCGAGCGGGTTTATGGCTGGTGCAGTTGGTATTCCCGCACCACGAACATCGACGAGACCCACACGCGTGATGTTCTCGGGGTCCTCGCTAACAACCCGAATGTTTTCGGCAAAGGCGTCCTGCAACTCGATGACGGCTATCAGACTATGGACGGAGAGTGGAGCGGTGGTAAGAAGTTCCCTTCGGGCTTGGCCAAGTTGGCCGAGGACATTCGCACCAAGGGTTGGGTGCCCGGTGTTTGGTTCGCACCCCTGATGATGAATCCCAACCATCCCTTCAGAAATGCCAACCCCGCTGCCATGCAGAAAAACGATCAGGGCATGGAGACTTTTGCGAATCCGAATCCCTTCCATCCCGATGGCTCGAAATGGATCGTGCCCGACCACCCGGAGTCCCAAAAATTTCTCCGCAACATCATCAGCGACGCCCGCAAAAATGGCTTCGGCTACATCAAAATCGATTTCAACGGCATTGGATCCCAATTCACCGATCCCACGAAAACGAGCCTTCAAATTTTCCGCGAACTTTACGCCCTCTATCGGGAAGCGGCTGGCGAGGAGATTTACATGCTCTCCTGCCTTGGCCAGCCCACCCGTGGTGTGATCGGGTATGTTGATGCTGCACGGGTCGGCCCCGACGCCCACCCCGGGCACTTCGACAAATGCCTGAAATCCGTCCTGCGTTTCCAGATCTACAACAATGTCTGGTGGCACAACGACCCCGATTGCTCCTACCTAGCCCCGAAACTCGAGAGCCGCAAAGTCGGTTACACCCATCAGGGCGAAGGCATGTGGAAGACCTGGCACAATATCGTCACCCTCGTGGGCGGAACCGCGATGAACAGCGAGCCCCTCGATGCCGAGGATTGCAAGGCCGTGTGGCGCAATGCCGAGATCATGCGTCCCTCGAGTGCGGAGCCAGGCCGGTTGCTAACCCTCGGCCTCTCACCGGAGAACACCATTTTCGGCTTTGCCGCCGCGCGGCCTTACGGCGATTTCGCGGTTTGGAATTTCTACAATTCCGCGAAAGATCCCAAATCCATCACGCTCGATTTCACAGCTGGGGGTCTGCCTCCAGACATTGAATGCGCGGTCTTCGACTTCTGGCAAAATAAAGTCATCGCCCGCGCGAAGGACACCTTCACAACTGCCGCACTCGACAACGAATCCTCCGCACTCCTGCGTTTCACTCCGTTGAATTCCACCGGCCCCGTGCTTGTGGGTTCGAATCTCCACCTCTCCCTGGGAGCCACCGAGATTCAGGACATCCGTACCACGCCGAAGCTCTTGGAGGTTGTCCTCACCGATGCCGGAGCGCAGAGTGGCAGCCTCACCTTCCACAGCTCCAAGCCCCTCGAAGCCGCCGGCAGCGAAAACTGCGAAATCAAGGATGTCGAGTCCCTCGGGGGCAATCTCTGGCGCGTCGATATCCAAGGCCGCCAGTCGGCCAAACCGCAATCACTCCGCCTGACGATCAAGTAGAGAAAATCCTGCATGCCTCTTCATTTCGTGGTGGTCCATTTACTGAAAACTCGCTCCGATTCTTAAAAACTAAAAACTTCCCCCTCTCTCTCTTGTGATTCATTTGCATCACATGACAAAACCCGCGGAATGAGTTCTATTTCTCACATAATTAAAAATCAAAATTCGTGGATTCCTAGTGGCTACCCGAGGCAAAGTGATTTTAGAAAACAACACATTTGATCGTTGCCATATGAATTGAATCCTTATCAACCGCGATGCTAAGGGGTGGCTAGGGTCTTCACCGATCCGCAACATAGTGATCGCGGGCATTCTTTTCATCGACTGCGGAATCGATGATCAACTCCCCGTTCCATAGGCCCAAAATGCAATCACTCCGCTTGTGACGATCAATTAGAAAAATAACTCCGAGCATTATGAAAAAAATACCCCGCCTAATACTTCCTCTTTCCATGTGGGTAATCGCTTCATCCGCCATCGCCCAGACCGCACCGCCTCCGCAAAATCCGGCGGCAGTTTGGTCATTCGACCAATTCCTCGGCAATGACGCGAATGTCAAGATGGTGGCGGAACCTACGGCCCGGGTTCACGATCCGATCGTGGGATTTCCCACTCAAGCGGATGGCGTGGTTGGCCAAGCCCTGAAGCTCGATGGACTGGCCACGCGCCTCACCCGCACGGCCGACAAGGCCCCGGCACTCGGCGAGGCGTTTTCGTTCGAGGGCTGGATCGCGTTGCAGGAATACCCGTGGAATTGGGCCGCGATCCTCAATCAGGAAGCCGAGCGCAAGGCGGGATGGTTCTTTGGCATCAGCGGCGAGGGGCGGCTCGGGTTGCATGTGGCGAAGGATGGAAAGTGGATCGAGTGCAACTCGAAGTCCCAACTCCCGCTTCTCCAGTGGGCCCATGTCGCGGGCAGTTATGACCCCGCATCGGGCTTGAAGGTTTTCATCAATGGAAAACTCGAGGGCGAAATCAAAACGACGGGTCCGATCACGCCGGCTAAGGGCATGGATTTGCTGCTCGGCGTGAGCCACACGAGGGATTGCCCGATTCGCACGGAGCGGGACTACAGCGCTTCGTTCAAATCCCTGATGTTCCTCGACGGCCTCCTTGACGAGGTGAAAATCCACAACCACGCGTTCACTGAAGCCGAGGCCGCACAGGCATTCGCCGCCGCTCAACCGAAGGTCGCGCAGCCGCTGCAATTCCGCCGCATGCCTTCCGGCCCGGAAGGTCCTGGGGAGTTCGGCGCGGTTTACACCCGGCTCAACTACGCGCCCGAGTGGGAACGCCATTGGAGGGTGGGGGAGTTCCCGGACATCCTCGTGCGCTTCGACGACTCGCCGAGCCGGATCGTCTTCTGGCGTGGGACGAACTACGGCGCGTGCTATGTGAGCGAAAACGGCCTGTGGGCGGGCGACCAAAGCCTTGAAAACAACACCAATACGACCGGCTGCTTTGAGCACATGGCCGACAAGAAATGCGAATTCTCCACGGCGAAAATCCTCGAGAGCAATGACGCCCGGGTGGTCGTTCACGCCCGCTACGCCTCGGTTGGTATTGACGGGAAATTCTTAAACCCTGATCCGGTGACCGGCTGGGGGCTATGGTCCGACGAATATTTCACGATTTACCCGGATGGCGTGGCCGTGCGGTATGTGGTCGCCACAAACCACAATGGCGGCGGTCAGTGGCAGGAAACGCTGCTCTACAACCAGCCCGGGATGCGCCCCGAGGACACGGTGGACATGAAGGCACTCACCCTCGCCAACGAAAAAGGCGAATCCCACACCTACTCTTGGGAAGACGGGCCGCCCTTGAAGTGGAAGGATGGCAACAGTCCGGAGCGTTATTTTCGAGTTCCTGCCGACCCGAATATCCAGATCGTGAATTTCCGTTCCCAATGGAAGCCGTTTCTCATTTTTGAAAAGCCCGTGAAGATCGAGGGGTTCGGTATCGGGCCGAGCCGCGACTACTCGATGTTCCCGTGCTGGAACCACTGGCCCGTGGCGCAGCTCCCGAACGACGGGCGCAAGGCCATCATCTCCGACCGGCCATCGCATTTCTCGCTCACCTCCTCGCTGCCGGTTGTCCGCCGTGAGGCCGGGAGCAGCAAGGCAATGTTCCTCTATGGCATGACCGACCAACCGATCGAAAACCTAGCGCCGCTCTCAAGGTCCTGGAATGCCGCCCCAGCGGCGACGCTGGCAGGAAGCGGCTTCGAAGGCGGTGCCTACGAAAAATCCCAGCGTGCTTATGTCTTCAACGCCAAAGCCCCGACCGCCGGTCCGTTGGAATTTTCGCTCGAAGCGACCCCCGACTCGCCCATCCACAATCCCGCTTTCGTCGTGAAAAACTGGGGCAGCCGTCCAGCCAAGCTCACGATAGACGGAAAGCAAATCCCGCGTGGGAAGGACCTCCGCTTTGGCCACAACAAAACCGCCGAGGGCACCGACCTCGTGGTGTGGTTGAAAACCCAGGGCGACAAGAAAAGCTCCTTCAAAATCGAAGCGCCCAAAGCAACCGATGAGGATTGAAGTCATGATCAAAAATATTCTGCACATCGCTTTTGCTTTCGCGGCCCATGCCGCGATGGCGGCGGATTCTTCCATTCCGCGGTTCGCGAAAGGCGACCTCGTGGCCTTCGCTGGAGACAGCATCACGAGCGGGGGCACCTACCACAAATACATCTTCACCTACTGGGCCACGCGGCATCCCGAGCTTGGCGTGCGGTTCCGGAACAAAGGAATCTTCAGCGATTTCGTTCACGGCGGAATCGGGCGGTTGGAAAGGGACATCCTCAAGGAGAAGCCGAACAAGGTGGCGATCAATTTCGGCATGAACGACTCGGGAGCGAGTTATCGCAAGGACCTCTTCGGCATGAGCGATCCCGACGAGACCGTGCTGCAAAAGCGCCGTGAAACGGTAGCGACCTACCGCGCAAACATGGAAAAACTGCTCACGCTCCTGAAGGAGCGCTGCATCGTGCCGATCCTCATTGGCCCCTCGATCTACGACAACACCATGAAGTCCGAGGCGGCGAACAACCTTGGAGCGAACTCCGGCATTCAAGCCTGCATCGAGGAACTCAAGGCGCTGAAAAACGAATCCGGCTTTGTGGATTTCAACGCTCCGATGCTCGAGGTCAACGCGCGGATGCAGGCGAATGATCCCGCCTTCGGCATCGCGGGCGGGGACCGCGTCCATCCAGGCCCTGAGGGCCACTGGGTGATGGGCTACGAATTTTTGAAGGCCCAAAATGTCTCGCCGATTGTGGCGAGCCTGAAGGTTGATGCCGCCAGGGGCGCTGTTTTGGATAATGCCAACTGCGCGGTCGGGGCATTGCAGGCCACTGAGGGAAAAGTGTCCTTTGATTACCTGCCCCGCTCGCTGCCGTTGCCCGTCAACGACGAGTATCGCCGTGCTGAAAAAGTCATTCCCCTCACCGAATCCCTCAACCGGGAAATGCTCGCCGTTCAAGGGCTCGCCCGGGGCCGTTATGCCCTCCTCCTCGATGGCCAAAACGCTGGAGAGTTTACTGCGGACGGGCTCGCCGCAGGGGTCAACATCGCCACGCTCGACGCGAATCCCGGCCAACGCCGCGCGAAGGAAGTCGATACCTTGATCCAGGAGCGGGCCGGTCAGGAAGGCCGCATCCGCCAACTCCGCCAAATGGAATGCGGACTACCGGGAAAGAAAACCCGCGAGGAGATCGCCGCCGCAGCCTCTGCGCAGCTCGATGAGGCCAAAAAGCAGGGCAACAAAGTCATGATCGGTCGCTTGACGAAATTTCTGGAAGACCTCCCCCAAGAGGACTCCATCGACCAATCGATCCTCGATTTAGAACAACGAATCTTTGCGGCTGCGAAGCCGGAAAAAATCAAAGTCTCGCTCGCCTCGGCAGGCAGCACGCCGGGCCAGTCCGCAAAAAATCCAACGCCATAAAATCAACACCCACCATGCAAAAAACCACCCGCACCGCACTCCTCGCGCTCGTCGCTTTCTCGGCGTCCGCGTTTGCCCAACAACCCGCCAGCATCACCCCCGTCCCCCGCACCGAGCAGGAAGAAAAATGGGTGAGCAACCATGAAGCCCGCGTCGCTGCCGCTAAGAAAGGCGACATCGATGTGATCCTGCTTGGCGACTCGATCACCCACTACAGCGGAGGCACCCCAGCATACCAACGCCACTTCGGTTCACGCAAAACGCTGAATCTCGGCCAAGGCGGCGACCGCACCCAGAATGTCCTTTGGCGTCTCCAGAACGGTGAAGTCGAGGGCATCCAACCCAAGATCGCGATGCTCATGATCGGCACCAACAATATCGGCCGTGGCGAAACACCCGAGGACACGATCCTTGGCATCAAAGCCATTCTCGCCGAACTCAAACAACGCCTGCCGAACACCAAGGTCGTGCTGTGTTCCATCCTCCCGCGCGGTGGCGCGATCATGGCCCCGATCGGCAAGGCGAACGCCCAACTCCCCGACCTCGCCGATGGCAAACAGGTCATCCATGTCGATCTCACGAGCGACTTCCAGAATCCCGACGGATCGCTCAACGAACCCCTTTTTGGCGGCGATAAAGTCCACCTAAATATCGACGGCTACCGTGTTTGGTTTCAAAAAGCCGAACCCCATATCGCCTCCGCCCTCGGTGAAACACCGCTGACTCCCATGGCCGCAAAATAGGCCGCCAACATGAACCAGACCATGAAATCAAAAACTCTTCACCGCCTCTGTGCCGTTGTTTTTTCGCTATGGCTTGCCCTTCCTCTCTCCGCCGAAATGGTCGCGGTGCAAGGCGGGCTGTTACCGAAAACCTCGCAGATGGCGGGAAAGGAAGTCGCGGCATTCCAAATCGGAAAATTCGAGGTCACCAACTCCGAGTGGAAAGAGGTCGCAGATTGGGCTGTTCCCAAAGGCTATGATCTGGGTTGGGTCGGCGGGGGAGCGAGTAATCAAAAACCCGTTGCATTCGTGACTTGGTTCGAGGCTGTGAAATGGTGCAATGCGAAGAGTGAAAAGGAGGGTCTCACACCGGTTTACCATCTCAATGGCACGCCCTACCGCACTGGCAGTGCCGTGCCGACGGTCGACGCCAGCGCGAACGGCTACCGCCTCCCGACCGAGATGGAATGGGAATGGGCGGCCAGAGGCGGAGTCAAAGGCGAAGGCTATGCCTACTCCGGCAGTGATGATTTGAATGCCGTCGCCTGGCATTCGAGCAATTCCGGCGGCACCATCCACGCCGTCGGCACGAAGGCCCCGAATGAATTAGGCCTCCACGACATGACAGGGAATGTCTGGGAGTGGAGTTGGGAATACAACCAAATGAGATACTTCTTCCGCCGCATCCGTGGCGGTTGCTGTATATTCAGCGCGGTTCCTTGTCCAGCCGCACTCCGCGGCATCATTGAGAAAAGCGAACGTAGCCACGGTTTTGGCCTCCGCGTCGCCCGCAACACAGCGCCATGATTTCCATCATAAAAACACCTTCTTCCCACCACTCCACCACTGTGAAAAAACTACCGATCCTGATTCTCGCCTACTTCGCCTTTGGCCTGGCGGCCGGTGCCTTCGCGGAGGAACTGGCACCGAAGCTCCCGACGCCGCCCGAGGTGTGGAAGAACTACAATCCCGACGCCGGCGATTTCAAAGAGGAGATCATTTCGGAGGAAACCAAGAACGGCATCTACCGCCGCGACTCCTACATCAGCGCGTATGTGAACGGTGAAGAAATTCGCGTTTACTGCAAATATGCGGTGAAGGAGGGGGCGACGAAGGCTCCGGGCTTGATGCAGGTCCATGGGTGGGTGGCGTTCCCGAGGATGAATGAAGACTATGTGAACAAGGGCTGGGCCGTGATGGCGCACGACTACTGTGGCGAGGTCGAAGGCCGGGCGCATTTCACGAAATACCCGCCGGCGTTGAAACACGGGAACATGGATGCCAAGACGGGCATCCGCATAAAAGACAAGCTCCCCGATGGCAAAGACATCACCGATC
>ENA-UPTL01000417-UPTL01000417.1-marine-metagenome-genome-assembly--contig:-NODE-417-length-10625-cov-3.876348_pt1 | contig 10625 bp, 8 predicted proteins | sample MGYA00238170_ERZ767106 | MGnify/ENA primary metagenome ERZ767106 (study PRJEB28938, sample SAMN06267160) | marine metagenome | isolation source: Columbia River Estuary | place: USA:Columbia River Estuary...
GATGCCTCCCGGGATAATGGGATTTTCCTAGGAGTGATGATCAGTCGGGCCGCTTCTTTTTTTGCTTGGTTCTAGCCTCCGAGGACTTCCCGAAGATTGGCTTTCCTCAATCCCGGCTCATTTGCTACATAGCGCGCATGAAATTGATCCGGTTCGGTGACGAGGGGCGCGAGGAGCCGGGAATTCTTCTGCCGGACGGACGCTTGATCGATGCGAGCGGTGAATTCAACGACTACGACGAGGGTTTTTTCGCGATGGGCGGGATCGAGTCGCTTGCGGAGTGGGTGGCGGACGGTTGTCCGGGAGGGGCTGTGGTGGATCCTGTGGTGAGGTTGGGGCCGGCGGTGGAGCGTCCTTCAAAATTGGTCTGCATCGGGAAAAACTACCTTGAGCATGCCAAGGAGCTGGGTGAGGGGATTCCGACGGAGCCGACGATTTTCATGAAAGCGACGAGCGCGTGGAGCGGGCCGACCGACGATGTGATCATTCCGCGTGGCTCGACGAAGCTGGATTACGAGGTGGAGCTCGCGGTGGTGATCGGGCGGACGGCGTCGTATGTGGACGAGCGGGAGGCGATGGATTACATCGCCGGTTACTCGACATTTTGTGATTTCTCGGAGCGGGCTTTTCAGAAGGAAATGGGCGGGCAGTGGACCAAGGGAAAGAGCGCCGACAGCTTCGCCCCGATGGGGCCGTGGTTGGTGACGGCGGACGAGATTGGCGATCCCCAGAAATTGCGCTTGTGGTGCAAGGTGAACGGGGAGCTGCGGCAGAACAGTTGGACCGGGGACATGTCGTTTTCCGTCCGGCAGTTGATCAGTTACGTCAGCCGATTCATGACTTTGCTGCCAGGGGATGTGGTCGCCACCGGGACACCGAGCGGGGTGGCAATGGGGATGAGCCCGCCGAAATACTTGCAAGCGGGGGATTTTGTGGAATGTGGTGTGGAGGGTTTGGGCGAACTCGCCCAGCGGGTGGTGGCCCTTCGATAAGATGAGAAGATCGTTTTCCAGAACCAAGCGGGCCATGCATCCGTGGCCGCAGCCGCCGGGCGGGCCGCATTATTCGGTCTGTCATTTTTGCGACACGTTGCACGAAGCCACGCCGCTGGCGGAGGGGGTGGCTGCCCGTTGTCGCTGCTGCGGCGCGGTTCTCTATCAAAATCGACCCGCCTCGCTGGCGCGGGTGACGTCGTTTTCCATCGCCGCGCTGTTATTGATGTTCGTGGTGAACTGGTTTCCGTTTCTCACGATGGATGCGGCGGGCATCCGGACGACTTTGAATCTCGCGTCCGGGGCGAGGGCGTTGATCGCGGAGGGCAGTCCCTTGCTGGGCGTGGCATTGGCGCTTTTCACCATCGTCACGCCTTTGGCGCTGGCGGGAGGGCTGCTGTATGTTTGTGCGCCGCTGTTGTTCGGAAGGATCGCGCCGGGAGCGATCCATGTCGCCAAGTGGCTGAACAAGACCGAGCCTTGGAACATGATCGAAGTGTTCCTGTTGGGAGTATTGGTCAGTCTGCTGAAGCTCAACAAGCTGGCTGACGTCCATTTCGGCCCCGGTTTCTGGGCCTTTGGCGCGGTGATGCTGTGCATGGCGGCGGCCATCGCCGGCATCGACCGGGATGAACTTTGGGATCGCTTGGAGGTGGCGAAACGATGAGTGGTTCATTGCCACGGGCGGCGGCGCGGGGATTGGCGGGCTGTCACACGTGCGGGAAGGTTTCTCCCGTCAGTCTGGGGCGTTGCCCGCGCTGCGGCTCGCATTTGCACTTGCGGAAGCCGGACAGCATCCGGCGCACGATGGCTTTCATGCTGGCAGCCGCCGCGCTTTATATTCCGGCGAATTTCCTGCCGATGATGACGATGGTCGAGCTGGGGGTGGTGACCAGCAACACGATCGTCGGCGGGATCATTTACTTTTGGAAAGGTGGGGCTTACCCGATCGCGCTGGTCATTTTGACGGCTTCGATCTTGATTCCGTTGCTCAAAATCATCTCCATCAGTTGGCTTTGCCTGGCCGCTTCGGGGAAATTGCACCCGTCGCCCGCGATGCTTGGGAGAATGTATTGGTTCACCGAGCTGATGGGCCGCTGGTCGATGGTGGACATCTTCGTGGTGGGGATTTTGGTGGCGTTGGTGCAGCTGGGGAATTACATGACCGTCACGCCCGGCCCCGGCGCGCTTGCATTCGGCGGGGTGGTCGTGCTTACGATGTTCGCAGCGATGAGCTTCGATCCCCGACTCTTGTGGGACCGGCTTGAAATGCTCGAACTCGATTCATCAACACTTAAAAAAACAGACACTTGAGCGAACCGGAAACGACATCACCACCCGCCGCCACACCGGAATTGCGGGCCGCGCAACGTTGGAATATCGTCTGGGTGGTTCCCATTCTGGCCCTCGTGATCGGCGGCTGGATGATTTACCGCAGCGTCAGCGCGCAGGGCCCGGTCGCGTATGTGCGCTTCGACACGGCGGACGGAATCGGCGCGGAGAAAACGGAAGTCCGCTGCCGTTCGGTCCGGGTCGGTTTCGTCAAGGAAGTCACTTTGGCGGAGGATTTGAAATCGGTCGTCGTGCGGCTTGAGCTCAATCCGGATTCCGGCCGCTTGCTGCGCGGCGGGTCGAATTTCTGGGTCGTGCGGCCGCGGGTCTCCACCACGGATATCTCGGGCCTCGGAACCCTGATCACCGGCGCCTACATCGAGCTCGATCCCGGTCCCGCGGACAGCGACGAGATCAATCACTTCAAAGGCTTGGAAACGCCGCTGCCAACCAATCGCGACATCCCCGGGCGTCGCCTCGTCCTCACCGCCGAGGAAGCGGGGTCGCTCACGGCGGGCTCGCCGATTTATTATCGCGGCTTTGAAGTCGGCCGGATTGAAAACCGTAAGCTCGATCCCGAAGGCCAACGCGTCACCTACGATGCCTTCGTCAGACAGGAATACAGCTCTCTCGTGAAGACTAACACCCGTTTCTGGAACACCAGCGGCATCGACATCAGCGCCGGGGCGGACGGTTTCAAAGTCCGGACTCCTTCGTTCCAGGCGATGGTCTCCGGCGGCGCGACCTTCGGCGTGCCCGAAGGCGTGGCTCCCGGGACTCTTGCGACCGATGGCGCGACTTTCACCCTTTTCTCCGACGAGGACGAGGCTAACAAATCCACCTTCAATCCCACCATGAAGTTCGTCCTGCTCTTCGATCAATCGGTCCGCGGGCTGGTCAAGGCGGCCCCGGTGGAATTTCGTGGCATTCCCATCGGCCGCGTCGCGGATATTTCCTTCGATTATCTAACGTCCGTCGACGACTCGCGGATTCCCGTGCTGGTAGAAATCGATCCTTCCCTGTTGCGGCGGGACGCGGCCGAGAAAATCAGCAAGCCTGACGACGAGTTCCTCAAGGACGCCGTCGCCCGAGGCCTGCGCGCCGCTTTGAAAACCGGCAGCCTGCTCACCGGCGCACTGTTCGTGGACCTTGATTACTACAAGGAGCCACTGCCTGCCGAGATAACGAAAACCGGCGATTATCCGTCCATTCCGACGGTTTCCTCGGGTCTCGCCCAGTTGGAAGCCAAGCTCACCGCCATCCTCGACAAGGTTCAGGCCCTGCCGCTTGAGGACACCATGAAGAAAATCGACACGCTGGCCGAGGAGGCGACCGCCACCATCGCCGCCGCCCGCAAGACGCTGGATTCCGAGGAATTCGCCAGCCTTCCCGCAGACTTGAGAAGCACGATGGGCGCGCTTGAAAAATCCGTCTCCAGCGTCGGCCCGGACGGCGCGATCCAAGGCGATTTGCTCCGCACTCTCGATGAACTCCGCGCTGCCCTGAGATCCATCAAGGGGGTGACCAACACCCTCGAAGAAAAACCTAACTCGCTGATCTTCGGCAAGGACAAGTCGGGTAATTCCATCCCCAAAGCCCCCAAGCCAGGTCGCTAAATTTTCATTCCACCATGAATCGATTCTTCATTCTCCTCGCCGCGCTGCTGATCTCCGGTTGCGCGCAGCCCGGTAAAAGTTTCTACGTCCTAACCGCCAACGGCCCCGCGCCCTCGGGCGGCGGCATTGGCATCGGCGTCGGACCGGTCACCCTTGCGGAATACATCGACCGCCCGAACCTGGTGGTCCAGCAAGCTCCTAACCAGCTCGCCGTCTCCGAGGACAACCGCTGGGCCGGCGATTTATCCGCGTCCATCGCCCGCGTCACCGCCGCCAACCTCGGCCGCGAGATGAAAACCGGAAACGTCCGCACCTATCCATGGCAGCGCGACGAGGAAATCGACTATCAGGTCACGCTCGACATCCGCCAGCTCCACAGCGAGGCGGACGGCTACGCGGTCATCGAGGCGGGCTGGCGCGCTTATTCGCTGCCCGACCGGAAGTTGAAAGCCTCCCGCACCTTCGTGGGCCGCGAACCGCTGGCGGCCGACGGCTACGCCGCGATGGTCGCCGCCCAGTCCCGTCTGCTCTCCCGCCTTGCGGGGGACATCGCGGCTGGTTTGCGTTAGGCGCCTTACGCGATTGCGTAGCTCCAACATCTTGCACCGCGATCCTCGGGGTTTATGATTTTCTCCGAGATCGTGTCGGGCTGTCTCCGCTCCACACCATCCCGGCACGGCAGATGCTGTGCGTCAATCCCCCCGTTTTATGAATCTCCCCAAACACTTCACTTTGTCGATTTTAGCCGTCCTTTTCCTATCAGGAATAGGCGGCGCGGCCCCGACCAAGGTCCTCGTCATCGAGGGAGCCAGCAATCATGACTGGCAGCGGCGTATCGAGAATTTCAGGTCGATTCTCTCGCGCGACGGCTCGTTTGAAATGGACGTGTCCCTCGTGCCGCAGGATGACGCCAGCCCGGAGTGGGCGGCGTGGAATCCCAATTTCTCCAGCTATGACGTCGTCCTCTCGGGCTACAGCAACGCCGCCGGAGGCGCGTCCTAGCCGGCCGCCGTCCAAGCCGCCTTCGCCGCCTACGTCAACGGCGGCGGCGGATTTTATGCGTTTCACGAGGCGAACCAAGCCTTCACCAACTGGCAGGAATATCAGGAAATCGTCGGTCTCACGTGGCACAATGCCACTACCGGCACCGCCTTCACGGTGAACCCGGACGACTCGCTGTTCGTTCATTCTCCCGGCTCCGGCCAGTCCACCGGTCACGGCGCCCGCGCCAACGTGCTGGTCAAACGCCACGGCCTGCCCGCCGTCCATCCGATCCACGCGGGCCTGCCGGACTCGTGGTTCGCCGCCGATTTGGAGGTCGTGCGTTTCCCCCGTGGGATCGCTCCGGATCTAGCGGGAAAAGTGACGATCCTGTCGTACGCCACCGACCCTGATCCGGAAGGCCAGCCCGCGCTCCAGCATCCGGTCGAGTGGACCGTGGCTTACGGAACCGGCCGCGTTTACGCCTCGACCTACGGCCACATCTGGTCGGACCAGGCGGCACCCGAAGGCATGCGCTGCGCCGCGTTTCAGGAAACGCTGGTCCGCGCGCTGAAATGGTGCGCCCAAAAAGATCCGGGCGCTGCCGTGCCCTCGGATTTCCCGACGACGAGCGCGATCTCGCTCCGCCCCTACACCGAGGGCGTCGCCGGCTTCGGTGGAGCCAAGCCCGTCGCGCCCTTTTCAAATGGAAAACTTCCCACGCGCTCCATCGTTCCCACCGAGGTGGATACGGTCGCCGCATTCCCTAACTTGAGCTGGGAATCGCCGATCGCCGCCCTGCCATGGCCCGGATCTGCCAGTGAAATCATGGTCGCTGAAATGGACGGCCGGATCTTCCGGCTGCCGGACAACGACGCCGCGACTCCCGCGCAACTCGTCACCGCCCTCGATATCCGCGACCGCGTCTGGTACATGAACTGGGACCAGGGCGCCCCGACCCACAAACACGGCGGCATCCTCGGCTGCGCCTTCCACCCGCAATTCGGGCAGAGCGCGGACAAGAATTATCTCTACGTTTATTATCTCTATCATCCGAACGACAGTCCGGACGCGTTGGTTGATTCGAACAACCCTTATTACGCCCGGCTCTCGCGCTTCACTTGGAATTCCGTGACCTCGACTTTCGACCCTGCCAGCGAGTTGATCCTGATCCAGCAGTTCGACACCGCCAAGGGCCACGACGGCGGCGGACTGGTTTTTGGCGGCGACGGTTTCCTCTATCTGAGCCTGGGCGATGAGGGCACTGAAAATGCCGATTCCACCCCGCACACCCAGAAAATCGACGACCGCGCGCGCTCCGGCGTCTGGCGGATGGACGTGGACATGCAAGGAGGTGCGGTCAGTCATCCGATCGTCAAACAGCCCGCCGAGCCACCGTTGCAGGCGGGTGAAATCAACGTCAACACCATCGATCACACTTATACCCAGGGTTATTATATTCCGAATGACAATCCATGGAGTGGCTTGGCGGGAGCGCTCGAGGAATACTACGCCATCGGCCTGCGCGAGCCGCACCGGATGACTTATGACGCGGTGGGCGACCGCTTCTGGATCGGCGACGTGGGCGCGGCGAAATGGGAGGAAGTGGACGTGATGGACCAGCCGGGCCTCAATTTCCAGTGGAACTATAAGGAGGGCGACGCTGACGGCATTCGCGCCAAGCCCGAGCCTCTGATAGGCACCGAGCGCGGGCCGGTCTATCAATTCGATCACACCCAGGGAAATTGCATCATCGGCGGCTATGTTTACCGCGGCACGGCGATTCCCGAGCTCGCCGGAAAATACATCTTCGGGGATAACAGCACCCAGCTCTACTATGCGCTGGAATACGATCCCGTCACCAAGACCACGCTTTCCGTGACGCAGATCGGCCAGGGCCGCGCGGGCACGATCTGGAATGGCATCAGCTCGTTTGGGGTCGGTTCCGCGGGCGGCGGTAAGATTTCCCGGATCAAGCGCGCCGGCACCGTCAGCGGCGAGACCTGGGAATACCCGCCGCTGCTTTCCCAAACCGGGGTTTTCTCGGACCTCGCCGCGCTCACGCCCGCGCAAGGCATGGTCCCCTACGACGTCAACATGCCGCTCTGGTCGTCCGGGCTTTCGAAGAAGCGCTGGGTGATGATTCCCAACGACGGCGTTCCTAACACGGCAGGCGAACAAATCGCTTATAACGAGAATCAAGCCTGGCAGTTCCCGGTCGGCACCGTGTTCGTCAAGCACTTCGCCCGCCCGGACAACGACGCGCCGCTTGAGACGCGGCTCTTCGTCCACGGCAACGACGGCTGGGGCGGCGTGACCTACAAATGGCGTCCCGGCGGCGCCGAGGCGGACCTGATCGAGGACGGCCTCACCGAGCCGCTGACGCTCGACGGACAAACCTCCGACTATCTCTATCCGTCGCGCAGCCAGTGCAATCAGTGCCATCAGGCAGGCAGCGGGCCGGTGCTCGGATTCCGCACCCGCCAGCTCAACCGCAGCCTGACCTATCCGGGCGGCGTCACCGCCAACCAGATCGAATCGTTCAGTGCGGCCGGTTTCATTCCGAGAAATCTCAAGGCCGCGGACCTCGCCGGGGTGATCACTTCCGGCGACATCCGCGATCCGGATCTATCCGACGAGAAATACGTCCGCTCCTACCTCGACAGCAACTGCTCGCACTGCCATCAGCCGGACGGGAGTTCCCGCGCGTTCTTCGACGCCCGTTTCACCACGCCGCTGACGAACCAGTCGCTCGTCTGCGGGCCTTTGATCGAGGGTCTCGGCCTGCCCGCGCCCGCGGTGATCAAGCCCGGCAGTTTGGACAACTCCGTGCTCTTCCAGCGCATGAGCGCGCACGGCTCGGCCATCGTGATGCCGCCGATCGCCCGCGGTCCGGTCGATTACGCCTCCGTCGCAAGGGTGGCTAACTGGATTCTCTCGATGAACGCCGACTCGTGCACCAAGTCGCAGAGCTTCTTTGGCGGCGGCGATCTCGGCATCCCCGGCGCACCGACGGCCGCGGTGGGCGGCGACTTCTGGAACGCGAACATCGTCGTCCAGAAAAACGCCGTTTTCACCAACAACGAGGCCAGCCCGGTCACCGTGCTGCTGGACCGCTTTTCGTTCCACACGAACCTCGCCGGAGACCCGGTCACGCCTTTCGTCGTGAGAGTCGGCACCGCGGGAAATTTCACCGTCGTCGCCATCGGCGGGACCCGCAGCGGTTATTCGGTTGGCGCTAACAATGTCGCATTTTCCGACACTCCGATGAGCGTCACCTTGCTGCCGGGCGAGTCGATCGCCCCCGGATTCATCGATGCCAATCCTAACGGCAGCGGCGGGAGCGGCGTGGAAGTGATTGCTTGGACCGATGGCGGCGCCTCGGTCTGGCACGGCGGCGGCCTTGCGGAATCTGACGCCGGTTCCGTCGCGCTCGGACTTGCTCCCAACGCGGGGACCAACCTCATCGCCAGCCAGGCGCGCGACTATCACTTCGCGGTCAGCTACATCATTTCCTCGCTCCAACTGGGCAACCGGCTCGAACAGCCGGGATACCTCATTCAGGACGGGGCGAATTCTAACTTCGCCATCAATCTAGCCGAGTCATTCACCAACAGCGGCAGCACCACGCTCACCATCAGCGTGGATCGCTTCCGTTTTCATGCGGGGCGGGTCACCGATCCGTTGACGCCCTTCATCGTCCGCATCAACAGTCCGGGAAATTTCACCCTGCTTGCGATCGGCGATCCGCAAACCAGCTATGTCGTCGGAAACAACGATCTGCCCTTCTCCGCCGCGCCCGCGATCATCGCGGTGGCTCCCGGCGAAACCATCGCCCCGGGGTTTGTGGACTCCCGGCCGGACGGGACGCCCGGAGCGGGGAATGGCGCGGTGAGCTTTATTTATCCGCCTGACGTCCCGGGTGGTGCGGACCGCATCTTCTATCGCTATGACGACGAGCACCGGGGAGCCACGCTGGAACTCGGCCAAGCGCCGGTGGTTCCATTCCGTTATCCGCTCGATCCCGACTTCCAGCGGGAATACCTGTTCTCGATCACACTCGGTTTCGGCGGCAAGGAGGACGAGGATGGAGATGGACTCAAGGATTCGTGGGAACTCGCCTTCGCTCCCGGCCTCAACCCGCTCTCCGCCACTCTGGATAGTGATGGCGACGGGATGAACGACCTCGCGGAATATCAGGCAGGCACCAGTCCGATGGACCGGACGAGCGTGATGAAAACACTCCATGTGGCTCCCGCGGCGGCTGGCGCATCCGCCCTCATCCAGACCGTCCCCGGCCGCGATTATCAAGTCCGGGTGTCGGGCGATCTGGGCGGCTGGACGGATGTCGGGATTTTCAAAGCCGCCGACTGGCCCGCCACCGAGACGTCCATTCTGATTCCCACCGCGGACCTGCCAGCCGGAGCCGAGCAGCGACTCTTCATCCAGATCGGTCCGTCGTCCTGAGTGCGGAGGAGGGAATGTGTCTCGGCTGTCTCAGCCGGGATATCTTGGTGTGAGGCGTGGTCGTACGGACTTTGCAGGGCACTTTGCCAGCCGGAGCGGGAGGCCCGAAGACCGGCCGAGACAGCCGGGACACATTCGTTTTTGGGATCAGGCTTCGGGAGCGGCTTCCTCGGCGGTCGATTCCGCGGGCGTTTCTTCGGGTTGTTCCGGAATTTCGGCTTCCTCGGGGCTCGGGGTGCGGCCGTTGTTTTCGAGGAGGATGAAGACTTCGTTTTGGACGGCTTCGACTTGGCTGAGGGGGATGTCGGGGTCTTTGACGATGAAGACCTCGCCGGTTTTGCGGTGTTCGTAAACGCGGAGGATGCCGGAGGGGGTGCGCTGGCTGTCGGTCTCGCGGAGGAGTTTCTGGCGCTCCAGCATGACGGCGAGGATGAAGCGGGCGTTTTCGGTGTGGTCCTCGTCTTCTTCGACGAGGCGCTGGAGGATTTCCTCGGCGCTGAGTTTTTCCGCGGCGATGGCGGCATCGTTGTTTTGGACGGCGGTGTAGGTGGTGCGCCAGAATGAGAAGGGCTTGTCGCCGGTTTCCTGATAGGTCGCCCAGCCATCCACGCAGTAGTCGCGGCGGAGGTAGCCGCTGGATTCGGGGTCGGGGAAGAGGGCGGTGACGATGATTTCGCCATCGACGAAGGGGCGCTGGGCGGCGGCGCATTCGCGGCCGCGGGAGCGGACATGCCAGGGTTCTGCAATAGCCATGGGAGCGGGGTGGTTAGTCGTTGCCGGGTATGAGCCGGCGCAGAATCAGGTAGATGGGTTGGCCGGAGATCCGGCGGTGGAAGAGGTAGAGTCCGAGCAGGGAGAATGCGATGTTGGGGAACCAGGCGGCGTGCTCCGGGCGGAGGGTGCCGGATTCCCCGAGCGCGAGGGAGATGTTGGAGAAGAGCATCATCAGCGCGGAGAGGACCACGGCGAGGAAGATCCCGCCGCCGGGGCCGCGGCGGGAAAAGTGGATGCCCAGCGGGGTGGCGAGCAGCACGTTGACGATGCAGGCGAAGGGCAGCGCCCAGCGGTAGTGCCAGTGCGTGAGGTAGGGCGACGGGTCGGCGAACTGGCCGTTTTTGGACCAGGCTTTGAGCCAGCTGGTGAGGTCGGGGATGCCGAGCAGGTCGGCGCTGAGGCCGGGCTTGATGAGCTGCCACGGGGTTTCGCTCCAGGCGTCGATGGTGACGGGGGCGGCGTG
>ENA-UPTL01000418-UPTL01000418.1-marine-metagenome-genome-assembly--contig:-NODE-418-length-10621-cov-4.008329_pt1 | contig 10621 bp, 8 predicted proteins | sample MGYA00238170_ERZ767106 | MGnify/ENA primary metagenome ERZ767106 (study PRJEB28938, sample SAMN06267160) | marine metagenome | isolation source: Columbia River Estuary | place: USA:Columbia River Estuary...
CCGTTCGCCAAGCGGGGTGGGGGGCGTGCCGAGCACGGAGTTGAAATTTCCTTCCTTCCACTGCCAGCCCGCCAGCCCGCAGACGAGGATGGCTAACAGCGCGAGGATGAGGGTGAAACCGAGGGAGCGCATGACAAGTTAGGCGCGGCGCGATGACCAGACGAAGGCTCCCGCCAGCATCAGGAAGGCGGGCAGGAAGAACAGGTTCACCCGGTTGATGAAGGAGACCTGCGCTTCTAGCAGGGGTAGCTTGTAAGTGCCCAGCGAGCGCGGGCCGATGCCGGCGAGCGACTGGCGGTCCATCAGCCAGTTCACGGAGGAGGCGAGGAAATCGATGTTCTCCGCACGCTGTTGCTTGGGCTTGAGGAAATCGGTGTTGGCGATGACGACCATCCGCGAGGTGTCGGCGGCGAAGCGGTCGTCGCTGGCGGCGCCGCGGGTTACGCAGGCGGCCAGATAGAAGGGCGGCTTGGTGTCCTCCACCTCATTGAAGCCGACATTTTTCTCGCCGAATTTCGTCTCACCCCAGAAACCGTCCGCCGCCTGGATCAGGCCGATCGGGTTCACCTGCTTGTTCATCAAATCCTCCGCGCCTTCGCGCACTTCGAGCGACGAGGTGGCGCCCTCGAACACGGTGGCTTGGCCGGCGAAGTCCTTGGTGAAATCCACGCCGGTCGCGAAGATCCCGCGCGCGGTGGTGTCGATGCGCTGATCCACGAGGGAAATCACCCGGTCGCGCCGCGGCGTGATGCCGTTGCCGCGGAGGAAGGTCCGCAATTTCGGCAGGGTGTCGCCGGGATCTAGCAATACCAGCATGGCGGCGCGAGGGGTGTTCCAGTATTTTTCCAGTACGGCGAGCTCGGCGTCGGTGAGATCGTATTTGGGGGCCACCAGCGCGACGCCTTCGACATCGGCGGGGATTTCCGCAAGGCCGGACAGATGGATGCCCTGAAGATCGACGTTCTGAAAACGCAGGGTGTCGAGCAGCGATTTGGCCGCGGAATTCTCGCCCTCGCCATCGATCCGGCTCTTGTCCGCGAGGAAGGCCATCTTGCGCGCGCGGCCTTCGATCGACTCGACGAGGCGGGCGGTTAGTACGTCCTCGCCCTGGAAGCCGGTGATTTTCCGCTGGGAATCCACGGTGGTGTAAACGGCCATGTCGTCGGCGACGATGAGCTTGACGTTAGGGTGGAGGATGCGGTTGCCGGCCTTGTCCTCGGTGGAGACCGGCCCGTCGTCGCCCCGCGCGTCCATGATGATGAGATCCTTGGTGAGCGGCAGTCCGTAGGCGGCGGTGACCTCCTGCGTGCGGTCGGAACTGCGGAGCGGATCGACGATTTCCAACAGGATTTTTCCGTTGGAAAGGCGCGCGTATTCCTCGGCCAGCGCGCGCACCCGCTCGTAAAACGGCGAGCTCCGGCGGAAGGCCATGATCCACTTGATCGGCGTCACGCGCCCACTGACGACCTTGTCGTTCAGGTAGTTCTTCGTCGAAGGCGAGAGCGTGTAGGCGGCTTCCCGGCTGAGATCGACGCGGGTGAAATGATGGGCTGTGAGATAGTTCAGCGCGACGAGGATGATCGCGAGCAATACGATCTGGAGCACGGAAAGCGTGCCCAGTCCCCAGCGGTTCAGCGGGCGTGCGGGTTTTCCTTGAGGCTCGGAGGAAGGATCGGACATGAGAAAAAATCAACGGCGCCAGCGGCGGTAATCAACGACTTGATAGGTCAGGAACAGCACGAAGACGGCGAGGCTCAGGAAATAAACCACCGGCCGCGTGTCGAACAATCCGCTGGCGAAATAATGCAGGTGTTGCTGCGAGGAAATGTAATGGAAGAACGACGCGCCCGCGAACGACTCGCCCCAGATGACCGTCACGAATCCCATGAAATACTGGATGACTAGTAGCCCGATGGTGAAAATCCCCGCGATGATCTGGCTCGATGTCAGCGCGGAGGCCAGGCAGCCGATGGCGGTGAACGCCGCGCCCATCAGCATGACCACGGCGAACGCCCCGCCGAGCGCTCCGGGCGTCCAGGCGGGCGGGAGATCCGTGACCCACTCGAACATTTTGAACTGCACCAGCGCGGGAATCCACAGCACCGTGTAGAAAATCATCGCCGCCGCGTATTTTGAAAACACCACCTGCCAGGTCCGCACCGGCGCGGTGAGCAGCGTTTCCAAAGTCCCGGAGCGCTCCTCCTCGGAGAACAGCCGCATGGTGATCAGCGGGAAAATGAACAGGAAATAGAACCAGAACAGCGGCGTGTGGAAGGTCACGTAAACCAAGCTGTCGCGCACCGGCGTGTCGCGGAATCCCTTCATCGCCGTGGACAGCGAGACGCCCTGCATGATCGTGACGAAGGCCAGGACGACCCAGCCGAACGGGGTCAGGAAATACCCCTTCAGTTCTTTAAAAGTAAGGATGCGAAACAATCTCATGCGGCGGGGCGCTCTTGGTAAGCCATTCCCGCGACAAGGCAAAGGGAAAAGGTCCGGTCCCTCCGGGAGCAACGGAATCGAAGCTCCATCGAAGTTGAAATCCCGGCGAGCGATTGTAAAAGCTCGCCAGCCTTCGCCCGAATCCATGAGCCAGCCAACCATTTCACCGAAATTTCGTCGTGCCGACCCGACTGCTGTAAGACCCCGGGTCCGTCGGAGGGCGTTCGCGCTCGCGCTGGTTCTCGCGGGCTCAGGAGTCGTTTTGGCGGAAGTTGCCGCCTTCGCCCCGACTCTTACTAACACCGCGGCGGCGCCGGGAGTCGCCCCGGAGGGCATGGTGTGGATTCCGGGCGGCGAGTTTTCGATGGGCGCGGACGTCGCTTGCGAGGGGATGTGCGAGCAGCCCGGTACCACCCGGGATGCGTTGCCGATTCACCGGGTTTTCGTGGATGCCTTCTGGATGGACGCGACGGAAGTCACTAACGAGCAGTATGAAAAATTCGTCACCGCCACCGGCTACGTCAGCGTCGCGGAGCGGAAGCCCACTCAAGCGGAATTTCCGACGGCGCCGCCGGAGAATTTGATCGCGGGTTCGATTGTGTTCACGCCCACGCCGGGGCCGGTGCCGCTCACCCAGGCCCGCTGGTGGAGCTACGTCGCCGGGGCGTGCTGGAAGCATCCAACAGGACCTGACAGTCAGCTTGGAAAAGCCGCGAAAGCGCCCGTGGTCCACATCGCTTTCGAAGACGCCGAAGCTTACGCGAAATGGGCCGGCAAGCGCCTGCCGACCGAAGCGGAGTGGGAATTCGCCGCCCGCGGCGGCTCCGCTGGCCGGATTTTCGCCTGGGGCGACGAACTCAAGCCCGGCGGAAAATTCCAGGCGAACATTTATCAGGGGCGATTTCCCGTCGAGGCGGGCGACATCGGCGAAGATGGCTTCAAAGGCATCGCTCCCGTCGGCCAATATCCGCCGAATGGCTACGGCCTCCACGACGTGGCGGGCAATGTCTGGGAGTGGTGCAGCGATTGGTATCGCGCCGATTCCTACGCCCGCTCGGCCGCTGCCGCCGGGGTGTCGCGCAATCCAAAAGGCCCGCAATCATCGCTCGATCCGGACGAGCCGGGCACCCAGAAGCGCGTCCAGCGCGGAGGTTCCTTCCTTTGCACCGACCAGTATTGCAATCGCTACATCCTCGGCACCCGCGGCAAGGGCGAGATCCGCTCGTCCAGCAATCACGTCGGCTTCCGCTGCGTGAAAACCGCGCCCTGATTAGGACCGGCGGCTAAACCCCACCACCCGCAAATCCCTGGAACTCGGGCCGATCATCGCCTCGAAATCCCCCGGCTCGACCACCGGTTGGAAATCGCGCCCCGGGAAAGCCAGGTCCGCGTCGGTGATTTGGAATGAAACCACCCGCGACTCGCCGGCGGCGAGCGTGACGCGCTGGAAACCGCGCAGCTCCTTCACCGGGCGGCTAACCGACGCGACGAGGTCGCGGAGGTAGAGTTGCAGCGTTTCCGTCGCCGGCTGCGCGCCGAGGTTGGTGATCTCCGCCGAGACGGTGACCGTCCCGCCCGGCTGCATTTCCGGGGAGTCGATGGCCACCGCGGCGTGGCGGAATTCCCCGTAAGTCAGGCCGTGGCCGAACGGATAGAGCGCGTCGTTAGGCGCGTCGAGATACTTGGAGGAATATTGCGCCGCCGCGTCGAAGGGGCGGCCGGTGGGTTTCTCGCGGTAAGTCATGGGCAGCTGGCCGACGCTGCGGGGGAAGCCCATCGTGAGTTTTCCGACCGGCGCGGCGTCGCCGAAGACCACTTCCGCCAGGGCGTGGCCGCCTTCCGTTCCGAGCGCCCATGCATGGAGGATGGCCGGAAACCGCGAGTTCTCCCATGTCAGCTCCAGCGGGCGTCCGCTCATGGTGACGAGCACGCAGGGCTTGCCGGTTAGCAGAATGTGCCTCGCCAGTTCCCGCTGGCATTCCGGCAGGCGGATGTTTGTCCGGCTGGCGGCCTCGCCGCTCATCTGCCAGCTCTCGCCGAGCACCAGCACGACGACGTCCGCCTGCTCGGCCGCGCGGACCGCTTCTGCTAACAAATCGTCGTTGCCCTCGCTGATCCCGCAGCCTCTGGCGTGAATGGTCTCCGCCATTCCGCGGAACCCATCGAGCGGCGAGGCGGCGAGCGCTTCATCCCCGGCGGCGATCCAGCAGCCGAGCATGTCGCGGCGGCTGTCGGCGAGCGGGCCGACGAGCGCGATGGTCCGGTGTTTTGAGAGCGGAAGAATTCCGGCCTCGTTTTTCAAGAGGACCATCGACTCGCGGGCCGCCTCGCGTGCGAGCTGCCGGTTTTCAACGCTCAAATGAATCGCCGCCTCGTGATTGCAGCGGGCGAGGGGATCGCGGAAAAGCCCGAGATCCCACTTGGTTTCCAGCACGCGCAGCACTGCCGCGTCGATTTGTCCTTCGCTGATAGATCCGGATTCCACCAGGTCCGGCAGCTCCGCTAGAAATGCTTCCGACACCATGTCCATGTCCACCCCGGCGTCCAGCGACTGCCGCGCCGCGTCCGCGTCCGTGGCGGCGGTGCCGTGGTTTTTCATCTCAGTGACGGCGGTGTAGTCCGTGACGATCCAGCCTCGGAAGCCCCACTGCCCGCGCAGCAGTTCGGTGAGCAGCCAGCGGTTAGCGCTCGCGGGAATGCCGTCGATGTCGTTGAAGGCGGTCATCACGGTCCGTGCCCCGGCGTCGATCGCCGCGCGGTACGGCGGGAAATAAGTTTCCTCCATCGCCCGGCGGCTCATGTCCACCGTGTTGTAGTCGCGCCCGCCCATCGGCGCGCCGTAGAGCGCGAAGTGCTTCACGCATGCGATCACCGCAGCGGGGGCCGCCAGATCATCTCCCTGATAGCCGCGCACCATCGCCGCCGCGATTTTCGCTCCCAGCCACGGGTCTTCACCGGCTCCCTCGGCCACCCGTCCCCAGCGCGGATCCTGAGAGATGTCCACCATCGGCGAATAAACCCAGTGCAGTCCGTCCGCCGCCGACTCCGCCGCCGCCATCCGGGCGCAGCGTTCCATGAGATCAAGATTCCAAGAGCACGAGAGTCCGAGCGGGATCGGATAGATCGTGCGCTGCCCGTGGATCACGTCGTAGCCGAAAATCAGCGGGACTGCCAGCGGGCTGGCCAAGGCAAGTTCCTGCAAGGCGCGCGTGGCGGCGGGCGTGTACACATTGAGCACCGCGCCGCAGCGGCCCGCGCGGATCTTCGTGTCCAGATCGTCCGAATGTTTCATCCCGGTGGCGTCCATCGCTCCGGTTAGGAGATTGAGTTGCCCGGCCTTTTCCTCGACCGACATCCGGCCCAGCAGCTCGTGGAGAAACGCATCCTTGCTCATCCCGGCCATCACGTCCCCGCCAGCGCGTGATTTCAAGGCTTATCACGCCCTCCACAATCGCGGGTACGCGATCACGTCATATCCTTATGGCCGGAAACGGGATATCTCTCATGGGTCGCCGCGAGCAACCTCCCCCCGGGAAGCTGGCAGCGAACAATCATTCCCCCCGATGCAGAAATGTCGGCGAAAATCAAAGTCCCCCCCGCTTCGATTTCCGCCGGCGTTTTTTTTGTTTAACTGTCAGAGCGGAGCGGCGGGCGCTCGGGCTCGGGGATGTTTTTCGCGAGCGGTTCGATGCTTTCCCCATTGATCGACCACGACTGATAGAGGGCGGGCAAGGGTGCGGCGAGAGTGAGCTTGCCGTCGCGTTCCAAGCGGCGGAGCACCACGCGGAGGATGGCGAAGGCCATGCTGCCGAGTTCGTCGTCGTCGCGGTTGCGGTGGATGCGTTTGACGAGGTCGGTCTGGGCGATGCGGTCGATTTTCCCGGCTCGCGCGAGGTCGATGAGATGCGCCATTTCCACGCCGTAGCCGACGGGGAATGCGAGCGACTCCAAAGTCTCGCGGCGGGCGGCGTATTCGCCGGAGAGCGGCTGGAGGATGCCGCGGAGCTCCGGATAGAACAGCGAGATCAGCGGGCGGATGAGGATTTCCGAGACCCGCCCGCCGCCGGTCGAGTGGGATTCGTCGCCGTAGGCAAGCGGGCGCTCGTAGAAGGCTTTGACATAGTCGATGGCGGGGTCGGCGAGCAGCGGGCCGACGAGCCCGGTGACGAAGCCGGGGTGGAAATTCGAGATGTCGCCATCGATATAACAGATGATGTCGCCGCTGGAAACGTGGAGGGCTTTCCAGAGGTTTTCGCCTTTCCCGCGATAGCCCGTCTGGTCCGGAAGAATCTCGCAGGCGAGGTGGACGCCGGCTCCCGCGGCTGCGGCGAGCTCGCGGGTGGGGTCCGTGGAACCGGAGTCAATGACGAGGATTTCATCGACCAGTCCGCGGTGCGCGAGCGAATCCCGGATGATCGAAACGATCGGGCCGATCGTCTCCGCTTCGTTGAGCGTGGGGATGCAGACGGAGACGCGCCGGGATTTTTTCAACGCCACCAACGCGTCCACATCGGCGAACTGCCGGTGATGAAAACGCTGCGGGGACGGCATGGCGAAGTCCTAGCGGTCCCGCCGGGAGCGTGCAAGGACGATGCGTTTCTGATGTCTTCCTCCGCGAAAATCCAGCTGCGCGCGGGGGAGAAAATTTTTCCAACCTTTCCGCTTGAAGCGGCTAAAAACTCATAGCACCGTTTTTCCACATGGAAGTAACGAACAAGAAATCACCGACCCCTGTGGAACTGATCGACTGGTTGAACGATGAAGGGGTCATCGATCTGGATTGGGATTTTCCCGAAGACGGGGATCTGTTTGAAGCGGGTCTGGATTCCTTGGCGACGGTCCGGCTGGTGGCGGCGGTGGAAGACCGGTTCGAATTCGAACTCGTGGCGGAAGACCTGACACGCGCGAACTTGGCGACGCCGACGACACTGGCGGCGCTGATCGCCGCGAGGCTCGCGTGAGATGCCTCGGGCGTTTTGTTAGCCCTTCGCGGGTGCGGCGATGATGCCTTCCGCGGTCTCCTGTTTGAGGCGGAGCTGGCCGCAGGCGGCATCGATGTCGTGGCCTTTTTCAAGCCGCAGGTTCGCGGTGACGCCGGCGTTTTTCAAAATTTCCTGGAACGCGCGGCAGTGGTTGTTTGGCGGGCGTTTCCATTCGAGTCCCTCGACGGTGTTGTAGGGAATGAGGTTCACCTTCGCGCCTAACCGCCGGGAGTGGCGGGCGAGGATGGCGGCTTGTTCGAGCGAGTCGTTGACGTCCTGGATGAGGATGTATTCGAGCGTGAGCTTCTGGGTTTTTTTCGCGTTCCAATGGTCGAGCGCGGCGAACAACTCGGCGACCGGCCATTTTTTATTGATCGGCATGATCTGCTGGCGGACGTCGTCAGTCGCTCCGTGGAGGGAAATCGCGAGGCGGATCTGCTGCGGGTGCTCGGCGAGCTGTTTGATCTGCGGGACGAGGCCGGAGGTGGAAATGGTGAGATGGCGCGCGCCGAGGTGGAGGGTTTTGGGGCCGGTGATGAGGGCGATGGCGGCTAGCAGGTTGTCGAGATTGGCGAGCGGCTCGCCCATGCCCATGAACACGAGGGAGTCCACGCGCTCGCCGGAGAGTTGTTCTGCGGCGAGGACTTGCCCGGCGATTTCCGCGGCGTCGAGATTGCGGGTGAAGCCTGCTAGGCCGGAGGCGCAGAATTTACAACCGTATGCGCAGCCGACTTGCGAGGAAACGCAGAGCGTGCGGCGGTCGGATTTCTCGCCATAGAGCGCGGGGTTGGCGGGGATGAGCACGCTCTCCACGTAGCGGCCGTCGTGCAGGCGGAAGAGGAACTTGCGGGTGGTGTCGGCGGAGCCCTGGGTGGTGCTGTGTTCGAGCGCGGCGAGGCGGAAGGATTCCGCCAGTTTCGCGCGGAGGGTGGCGGGCAGGTTGGTCATTGCCTCGATGGAGGTGACCTTTTTTTTCCACACCCATTCGAGGATTTGATCGGCGCGGAAAGCGGGTTCGCCGGCGTCCTTGAGCCAGGCGGCGAGATTTTCCGGGGATTGGCCGGTGAGGGATGGGAGCACTGAATTGAAGATTGGAGAAGGTGGAGATTAAGGACGACGTCGGCGCGCCGGAGAGATTTTCAAAGCGGAAGTATCTTCATGAAACGGGTTTCATGTCAAACGTGGCGGAGTCCGAGGCCTGAAGGCGCCGGCTGGAGAATAAATTCCGCCCCCGAGTGGAATTTACGCTTTGCGGCAGGGCCTGAATGAGAATACTCCGCCTCGTTCCGAGGGGACACCGGCCGGCTAAGCTCAGTGGTAGAGCAACTGATTTGTAATCAGTAGGTCATCAGTTCGACTCTGATAGCCGGCTCCATTTTCGGTCCCTGCAAATCAATGGTTTGCGGGGTTTTTCATGTCCGAATTGGACGATGGGAACTACCGCCAAAATGCACCAAAATGCGGGTTTTAACGCGTTCGATTGCAGGGTTCGTTGCGGGGAAGTTTTTATCAGAGTGATCTTCCCTCATTGCTTCCGCTTAAATCAAACGGTCGTTTCGTATAAGTGCGGATTGTACCAAAATGAGGTAGGCCTGGGGCCGTGACTTCCCTGATTGACAGGGCGGTTTTCTGGATTGTAGCTTGTTAGGCGGGTTTTGAACAGTCGGCTTCGGTCTGCGATTAACTCATCCCCCAGCCCTCCCCGCCTATAGATCGATGGCCCGGTTGGTTCGTTTTGCCCGAGTCGATCTCCCCCAAAAAACCACACGGCAAAACATGAATGCGAAAATGAAATCACAGGCAGTTCTGCGCGTGGGTCTATCAGGGGTTTTTCTGGCGGCGGCTGGAATCGCTCGTGGCGATGAGTTTCTATGGGCGGAAAGGGCGGGGGACATCACCTCCGACCAGGGCCGCGGGATTGCGGTCGATCCCGGCGGCAATACTCTGGTGACGGGCGTTTTCACCGGCAAGAACGCGAGCTTCGGCAGCACGCTGCTGACTAGCAGTAGCCTGGAGGATGTCTTTGTGGCCAAGCATGACTCTGGCGGGAAGGTGTTGTGGGCGAAACGAGCGGGAGGCGTCGGCGGTGACGGTGGCAACGGAATCGCGGTCGATGACGAGGGGAACAGCTATGTGACGGGCTTCTTCAGTGGGACGGCGAGCTTTGGCAGCGTGGTTCTCACGGGCAGCGGGGGCACTGATATTTTCGTGGCAAAGTATGATGCCGGCGGGGCCGTGGTGTGGGTGCAAAAGGCCGGGGGGGCTGCCAGTGAACAGGGCCGCGGCATCGCGGTCGATCACGAGGGCAACTGCTATGTGACGGGCTTTTTCAGCGGGAATTGCAGCTTCAGCGGTCAGGAGCTGATCGGCAGCGGCAGCGCTCCCGAGATTTTCGTGGCGAAATACGGCCCCGTCGGAAATTTGCTGTGGGCTCGCAAAGCGGGCGGTAGCGCCGTTGACCAGGGGCAGGCGATTGCGGTGGATCACGCGGGGGGGAGTTATGTCACCGGCTTTGTTCAGGGGGCGGTGACTTTCGGCGGAATCGTCCTGCCTGGGCCAATCATCGGTAACGATGTTTTTGTGGCAAAGTATAACAGCAAGGGGGACGGCAGTGGGCCAAAAGGACGACTAGCGGCGGCACCGACCAGGGCCTCGGCATTGCGGTCGAGCCGTTGACTTATTCATTCGACCCGTTGTCCGGAGCGCCCCTCTTCGCCTGTTATTTGACAGGTCATTTTCAGGGGTTGACAGTCTTTGGGAATATCCCGTTGGCCGCGAGTGGCGGCAGCCCTGACGTTTTCGTGGCGAAATACGATGGCAACGGCAACGTGTTGTGGGCCAAAAAGGCGGGGGGCGCCGGCCGCGACCAGGGCTTGGGTATCGCGATCGATCCGTTTCCCACCATGTCCGATTTGCCCGTGCCGTTAAGCCACGCCAGCTACGTGACGGGCTATTGCACGGAAACGGCGGTTTTCGGCGGCGTGTCTCTGGCTGGCAGCGGCAGTTCCCGGGACATCTTCGTGGCGAAGTATGATGGTGCTGGAAATGTGTTGTGGGCGAAAAGAGCGGGCGGTGAAGGCAGTGGTCAAGGCCTCGGCATTGCCGTCGAGCAGTCTTCTTCGTCGTTGGATTTGGAGACGGGCGCTCCGGTTTTTGCCAGCCATGTGACCGGTTACTTCGCGGGCATGGCGAGGTTC